>Ga0193706_1000384_pt1 | contig 26522 bp, 23 predicted proteins | sample U3c1metaG_FD_160130 | JGI IMG/M metagenome (GOLD analysis project Ga0193706, IMG submission 160130) | Soil microbial communities from a riparian zone of the East river system, Colorado, United States - U3c1 | ecosystem: Environmental > Terrestrial > Soil > Riparian zone | place: USA: East River... | reverse complement strand
CCGGCCGCGCGTGCATCCCGCCGGCAAAGAGCTCCACCAGCCACGGGGCCCCGACGATCCCGAGCACGGTAACGACGACCAAAGCGACGAGCGACACGCCACGGATGGCGGCGAAGAAACGGCGCGCCGCGTCGTCCCCCTCCTCGGCGCGCACCTTGGCGAGCACCGGCACCACCGCCGCCGACGCCGCACCTTCGCCAAGCAGCGAGCGCAGCGCATTGGGCAAGGTGAAAGCCACCCAGAAGGCGTCGGTTTCGGCGCGAGAAAATATCGCCGCCATGACGGTTTCGCGCACGAGGCCGAGGATGCGCGACACGAGCGTGCCCGCGCCTACGATTCCCGCCCTACCGGGAAGCGCACGCCGCTCTTCCTCTCCGGAGGGCCGGCTCGGGGTGAGTGCGGTCGTGTTCACGCCCACGCTTTAGCCTGCCGGCTCTCGCATGTCTCGTTTTCAGCTCGTCTTGCTACGTGGTAGCTCGGCGCTGGCTACAAACGCGGCAGCTCCGGCTTTTCTTCCCCGTCGAAGTTGGGGCGGCATTCGTCGCATTGGCAGAGCGAGCGCAAATACCGAAAGGTGTAGATTCCCGTTGCGTGCGCGTCGCCCCATTCGAAGCGCAGCGCGTAGCTTCCGACCTGCTCGATGTCGCGCAGCTCGAGATCGCCACCCGGTTTGAAACGCGCTTCGAGCTCGCCCCCGGGGACGAACCGAATCGTGCCCGAATGGCCTTGGCACCCCGCACAGGGGCAGTAGCCGCGCAAAATCTCGTGGGGGTAGATCCCGCGGTGACCGTCAGCCCAGGTGATCTCGAGGATGCGCGCATTGCGGGGCGCCTTGACGTGGGTGGGGTGGGTGCGCGGATCGGGCTGCATCGCCGTCATCATGGTCACGACGGCGAGGCTCTGTCGAGTGGGCTACTCGTCCAGCCCGGCATGTCCAGCGAGCGCCTCGTCGACGAGCTTCTGCGCCACGGCCGTGTCCTCGCGCACGAGCGCGGCATCCCGTCCAGCGGCGGCCGCGGAGAGGCGTGCCCGCGTGGCCGCGTCGACGAGATGATGGTGGGGGCTATGTCCTCCTCCGCAAGACTGGCAAATGAGCCCCCCCGCCCCGGCGTCGACGAACGCAGAGCGCGCCATGTCACAAGCGCGCCCGCAGCGCACGCAGCTATCGAGCTCGAGCCCATAGCCAAAATGCCGCAGCATTCGTAGGCCGCTCGCAGCAAGGTGGGTACCGGGAGGGAGGGCGTCGCTCGGATCATTGAGGCGATCGAGCAGCGCTTCGAGCTCGGCCCACACCTCGCGCTCCGGCGTGCGGTTGGGCGACCCTTCCCGCGTCCAGCGCAACGCCTTTCCGGCGGCGTTCATGCGGTCGAGGTTGGCCAGGATGTGGGTGCGCGGCGTAACGACGATGGCTTCCCGCAGACCGAAGAGCTCGGCTCCGGGGCGCTCGTCGATCGTCACCTTGACCGTGTGCATCGGTTCGAGGGACGCCGCGAACCGGCGTTGGCTCTTACGCGCCCCGCGCGCCATGGCGGCGACTTTGCCGAGCTCCTCCGTAAAAAACGTGATGACGGCGTCGGCCTCCCCGTAGGGGACGACGCGCACGACCAGAGCTCGTGATACGACCCGCTTGGAAGCGGTGCGAAACGGCCTACCCGTGGATGCCCTCGAAGAGCGAAACCGGTTGCTCCCCCGACGAGAGCTCGGTCGGCACGTCGCGGCCGCGCGGTTTGAGGACGATGGAGAGCGCCAGGGTGAAGAGGATGAGCAGCACCACGAAGGCGATCGCGACGCCGAATCTACGCCCTTGTGTCTTTTGGATGGGGGAGGTCATGGGGAGCGGTGTGACCCACGCCACGCGCCGGCTGGAAGTGTAGCGGGCCAGCACGTCATCGACGGGGATGGCGACGGCCCGAGCGTATGCCTTCAAAAAGCCGCGTACGAAGACTTCGCCGGGAAGATCGTCGAAGTGGTCGTTCTCGAGTCGTTCGAGGTTGCCCACCGGGATGCGCGTCGCCCGGGAGACTTCCTCCACGCTCATCGCCCGCTCTTCGCGGTGGCGCTTGAGGTACTGGCCGATCGATTCCATTTCACCTCTTCGAGAACGACGCGCACGGCGTCATCAGCATAGCGACGATTTCAGACTGGCCACACAACGCAGGCCGGCCGGTGTGTTGGGCGAGAGATCACGACACCTCTCCCAGTCTCCTCGGGCAAGCTCGCAGTTTTTTGACTTCGAATACACGCGCGCCCGCGCCTCGAAGGCATCCTGGAGCAACTGACATTCGGGATGATCCGTTTCGACTGCTTGAGAAAGTGCTTGACGGGCCGCCTCGAGATCGCCTTTTTTTTCGAGGGCGAGACCGAGACGGTAGTTGCCGACGCAGTAGCGGGGCTCGGCGTTGATGCTGCGCTTCAATGCCGTCACCGCGTCCTCGAGCTTGCCCTTTTCGAGATAGGCCAGGCCGAGGTTGCCCCAGGCGTCCCACGGCATCTGATAGAGAATGTCGTGGGCGAGCGGGTCGAGGACGGCCACGGCGTCGTCGTACCGTTTTTCCTGAATTAGAATGACGCCCAACGTATTTTGCGCTTCGCGATAGTCGGGCCGGAGCTTCACCGCCTCGCGCGCGGACTTCTCGGCCTCGGGCAAGCGGCAATCGTCGGTGACTCTCGAGGAGGAACAGAACGAGAGGTAAATCAGCGCGGCCAAGTGATGCGCGTCGGCGTTGCCGTCGTTTAGCTCGACGGCCTTCTGCACGTGCGCGAGTGCGCCGCGCGGATCGTGCCGCATCAAGAAAAGATCGCGCGCCATGTCGTATTCGGCATCGGACTGACGCTCGCTGTCGGCGCTGTTCGCACCGCGCGCGCCGCGCGAACAGGCCGCAACCCACAACATCCCTGCGGCCGCGACGGTCGAAAGTGCGAATGGTCCGATCGGACGACGATGCAGCCGGGCTCGGACGCCTCCCCGTCGCGCCGCAAAGCGCGCGGTGGGGGTCGTCGGGGCCTCTCTGCGCTCGCATCGCGCCATTCGTCGTTCTTCGGACCGTTCCTAACTCCGCGTTTCCCGCGAACGTCGCGTACGAAACGAGGCAGAGGGTGGCGTCGTGTTACAGCGGAAGAAAACTCTGACCCGGCGTCGCGCTGCTTCGTTAAGCGAATTGTGAAGCCGCCAAACAGCGCAGGGTCCCAGCGAATTCGCGGGCTTTGGGGAATACCCTTCTGTAAGCCACGCGTCAATCGTGAACTTACGACCACGCTCTCGAGGGGAGCTTCTAGGTGCCCGCCCCCGAGGCCCTAACGTTCAGGTAGGCACACGACCTACTGGTCGGGACATTCAGGGAGGAGCGCGCCCGCTCGTGCGTTCGGCGACCGCTGCGGGCAGCACGTCCGAACCTTGGATCTCGTCTTTCAATCCGAGCAACGCGAAGAGGCGCTTCAGGGAATCGACGTCGGGGATCTCGACCCGCTCGTCGATCACGCGAAGATATTGCCCCTCGCGGAGTTTTTGCACGCCGCGCTTGACCGTTTCGACGTCCATGCCGACGCGCGTCGAAAGCTCCATGGGCGATATCTGCAAAAACGCCGCGCCGCGCGCGTCGAGCTCGGTTTGCTGCGCCAGCTTGAGCAGCGCGTTGACGATTTTCGACTGCGTGTCGCGCAGCATCATGATCTCGATCTGATCCTCGGCGTCGCGCAAACGCCGCACGAGCTGCTGCACGACGCGCGACGCGACGGGTCGATTATTTTCGAGCAGGTTCTGGAACGTCGCATTGTCGAAGGCGAGCGTCATCCCGTCCGACAGCGCGATGGCCGTCGACGATCGCGGCGCGCCGGCGATGAACGCGGACTCGCCGAACAGATCGCCGGGGCGGAGCACGAGGAGGCTGCGCTCGGCGGTGCGCACCCGCTTGATGAGACGCACCCTGCCCTCTTGCAACAGGTAAGCTTCGCTACCGAGCTCCCCCTCGCGGTAGATGACTTGTCCGGCCGTCAGGCGTTTGCCGAAATGCTGCAGCAGCCTCTCGCGCTCGCCGGTGCCGAAATCCTCCATCGCACCGTCGACCTTACCACCAACCTTCCGCGGCGAGGCGCTCTGCCGCGGGTTCACGGGTGGGCGCTCGCGCTACGATGACCCTGCGGGTAGCGTGATGTCGGGCGGCCTTACGTACGTGGGCTCCAGGGCATCGAGATCGTCGGGGCCGCGGCGCTCGAACATCGCCATGCCCAAGCGCGCAAGATGAACGGGGTCGGGTCGGTCGGTCTCCGGCGCCGTCGCGATATGCGCGGGATCGAGCGGTAGACGGCGCGCAACTTCTCCGAGAAACGTTAGTTTCGGCCGGGCGATGCGGCCCCGGATGTCGCCGATCTGCACCGCGGCCACATGTCCGGGACCGGCGATGAGCGCGCCATCGCTCGCGTAGGCGGCCCAAAACACCTCGCCCTTGCGCGCATCGAGCAGAGCGACGGCTCCTTCATCCGATTGCGCCGTCGCACCGAGGCGAGCGAAGTGCAGAGAGGCCATGACCTCGAGCGAGCCGACGCCGACGATGGGCAGCCCGAGCGCGAGCGCGATGCCCTTGGCCGTCGCCAGTCCCACCCGCACACCGGTGAAAGAGCCCGGCCCGAGGCAACATGCGACGAGCTCGAGATCGCGCCTTTTCCACTCTGCTTCGTGCAACAGGGCGTCGATGATACCGAGAAGGCGTTCGCCGTGTTGTCCGGGCGCGGCCAACGACGCGGCATTGGCGCCGCTCGCCGTGCGTGCGGCACACACGGCCCCGTCGCAGAGCGCGACACCTGCCGTCTCCGTCGATGTGTCGATCGCAAGAGCCCGCATGACGGCGAGAAGCTAGCATGCGACCGGTGGAAGACATCCGCGCGAGTGACAGGCCCGAGGCCGAGCATGAACGCGAAGCGTCAGCGCCCCTCGGCGAGCTCACGAGGTCAGGAAGTTTTCTCGACGTCGACGGCAACCACGTTCGCCTTTTGCGTGACGGCCGCGAGGTGTACCCAGCCATGCTCGATGCGATCGCCGCCGCCAAGCACGAGATCCTGCTCGAGATGTACTGGATTCAAGGCGACAAAGCGGGGCTTCGCTTTCGCGATGCGCTGGCGGCCAAAGCTGCGCAGGGCGTCGACGTGCGCGTCAGCTTCGATTCCATCGGCAGCATCGGTGCCCCCTGGTCGATGTGGCAACCCGTGCTGGCGGCGGGCGGGCAGGTCATCGAGTTTGCCCCCATCTCGCCGCTGCGGCGTCGTTTCAACGTCAAGGCGCTCAATCAACGCGACCATCGCAAGATCCTAGTCGTCGACAGCCACACTGCGTTCATCGGAGGAATGAACATCGGCGATCCGTGGCTTCCCGTCGAAGACGGCGGACAGAACTGGCGCGATGACGGCGTCGAAATGCGCGGACCGATTGCGACCGACCTGCGCTCGCTCTTCTTCGAGACGTGGCGACGCGAAGGGCGTACGCCGCCAGCCGACGCCCGTCGACTGCGACGCAAGGTGTTGGGGCGCGTGATCGTGCTTGCCAACCATCACGGTCCGAGGCGCAGCATCCGCAACACGTATCTGAAGGGCATCCGTCACGCCCAGCAACGCGTCGACATCACGAATCCCTATTTTCTCCCGGGCCCCATCATGCTGACCGCGCTTCACGCGGCGCGCCGTCGCGGCGTCGACGTCCGGGTCCTCATCCCCGGCATCAACGACGTGTGGGTGGTGTCCATGGCGATGAGCTCGATCATCGGCCGTTTGCTGGAGAGCGAAGTGCGCGTCTTTGCCTACCAAGGGCGCGTTCTCCACTCGAAAACCGCTGTTTTCGACGAAACGTTGGCCACCATCGGCACCTACAACCTCGATCCTCGTTCGCGCCGCTACAACCGAGAATGCAACGTCGCGATTTACGATGCGGGCGTGGCCCGGCTGGCGCGCGCCTCGTTCGAGCAAGACTTGAAAAACGCGACCGAGCTCTCGCTGGCGAGGTGGAAAGAACAGCCGCTCGTCCATCGGGTTTTGTCGTGGCTCGCCTACCCGGTTCGCCAGTTCTTGTAGCGGGCACAGCTGCATTCGGGTGTAATGGGTGGTCGTGGCCGTCCCCATTCCCCGTTTCGACTTCCGCGTCGAGTTCGCGGGAAGCAGTGACGTCGGCAAGGTCCGTAAGAACAACGAAGACGCGCTGGCGATCTTCCCCGATCTCGCGCTTTTCGGCCTGGCCGACGGCATGGGCGGGCACGCCGCCGGCGAGGTGGCAGCGCGGCTCGCCATCGACACGGTGGCCGCGTTCATGCGCGAAAAGACCGCGCGCCGCATTCTCGATCGTTTTCCCAAAAATCCGTCGCTCGAAGCGCGTCACGCCATGTTCGGCCTTCTGCGGGAGGCGGTGCAGCGGGCCAACCTCGCCATCCGCACCGAAGCGGAAGACCGAAAAGAGGCGAGCGGTATGGGGACGACGCTCGATGTTGCGCTCCTCAGCCGCGATCGCGCGTTCGTCGCGCACACCGGTGACAGCCGCGTGTATTTGGCGCGCTCTTCCACGGTCATTCAGCTGACGCACGATCACGCCCTCTTCGAATCGCTCTTGGCCGCCGGGACGATGCGCACCACGCCGCGCGTGACGGTGGAGGGACGCCGCCGCATGAATCCCCTCGTCAACGCGGTCGGCATTTCCCCCACCGTCTCGGTCGACACCTGTTTCGTGGAGCTAACCCGCGGAGACCGGCTGCTCTTTTGCTCCGATGGGATTCACGGCGCCATCGAGAGCGAGACCGTCATGGCCCAGTTGCTCCGCCCGGGAAACGCGGACGAAGCCGCCAAGGCGCTCGTTGCCTACGCCCTTCATCGTGGAGGGCACGACAACGCGACGGCGCTCGTCGTCGATATCTGCGAGCGGTTCGTGGCTCGCAACGCGGGCGATGACGGGCCGAGCTCGGGCCCCGTCTCGAGCGATATCCAGGTCGCGCGCCACTCCGCCCTGCTCGAGGACTTGCCCGCTGCCTCCGTGCTCGCCGCGCTGGCGGCGGCGGTCGAGGTCGAGATCGTCAAGAACGAGCGCGTGCCACGGCTCGTTGCCAACGACTGGGTCTCGTACATCATCGTGAGCGGACAGGTCGTCCTCGCCGACGGACGCGTGCTCGGCCCGTCCGGCGTTTTGTTCCTGGAATCGCTGATGGGCGTCGCGCGCGAGGGGGAGTTGCCGCTCGTCGTCGAAAACGCGCGTCTCATGCGCCTTCGCGCCGACGATTTCGCGGAGGTCTGCGCGCAAGACGTGGAGCTTTCGAACGCGCTGCACATCCGTATCGCGCGTCACCTGGCGCGCATGCGCTAGATTTCCACGCCTCGATTTCAGTGCAACGAGAGCTGTCGCACGCTCACTTCCACGCGGCGCCCCGAGGCAAGCGTGAAAAACGCGCGGCTCACGTGATGCGCATCCGCTGGCTCGAAGCGGAGGCCAAAGGCGCCCCCCGACGCGACGTCGCGATCCGCCGGCGCCTCTTGCTGCGTCACGGCGACGGCGATCCTGAGCTTTTGCTCGGCAGCCGGCACATCGCTGCTAGGCACCCCGAAGCGCCCACTCGACATCACGGAGAGGGTCTTGTGCACGAGCCGCCGCAGGTGCGCCGGCGTCGCTGATTCGAGCGGCTCGGCCGCAAAGGGCTTTCCTTCTCCATTGAGACCGAGGGTCACCTCCGCCGAACCCGCCGCACCGAGCGGCAGCGTAGCCCAAACCGGATCACTGCTGGCGACGATGGGAATCGCCCGCACGAAGGAGCGTACGAGATCGCGCACCCCCGCCGCCGCACCCTCCCCGCCAAAGACCCCCGAGCTTGCGCTGCCCTCACTGCCAGCGCTTGTCGGCCCAGCGTTGGCCGAAGCGGCGCCGCGCGCTTCGGCCCGAGCACGCGCCCCTTTCGCCTTCGCGCGAAGGGCGGTCGCGGTTGGATTCGCAGCCCTCGTCGGGTCCGCGGTCGTGGTCGGGTTTGCGGTCGGGGGGTCCGGCGCGGTTCGGGTAGAACGCGAGGTATCAACCCCTTCGGCATTGATCTCACTGGAGGATTCCAATGCCTCCGACGCGGGCGCTTCCCAGGCGAGATCCCCTATCAGCTCGGGGACCTCGAATGTGTTCCCGGCCCAAAAATCGGTGAACGTCGCCTTCTCGGCCATCGCGCGCGGCCCGCGGCCGAAGCTCAGCGTGAGCGCGGTCGCGTGGAGCGCCAACGACGCCAAGAGGGCCGAGCGCGCCGCCGTGTCCGCCATTTCTCAGGAAAAGGTACCTGTGGCGACGGCGCGGGTCGAGCCGGGGGGCGAGCGACGTCGGGTGTCGTTAGGGTCGCGACGGGCCGAACCATGGCGCCATCTGGAATGCCTGGCTTGCAAAAGTCCGCCAGTCGACTAGGGTGCGCGCGCTGTCTCGATGTCAGTGGCAGCGGTTCGGGGCGTAGCGCAGCCTGGTTAGCGCACTAGACTGGGGGTCTAGGGGTCGGTGGTTCGAATCCACTCGCCCCGACCAAGTCGGAAGTCTCGAAACTTGGTCGGTTTTCCGAAGAAAAAGCGGTCGAAGAATCGGGCAGTAAAAGAGGCGCCGCGGACAGCGGGGGGGGCAACGGCGAGAGCTCCGGGATGGCGCCGCTGACGTCGGGGAACGGTTCGTAGCGGAGGTCGGCGAGCGTTTGCGCGGTCGCGTGTGTAGCGCGCGATCATCTCCTCCGATGGGTGTCCCGGTCCGCTCGGAGATCCAGGCGTCGGGCATCGGGCGCCGCGCACCCACGTGACGAAGGTGGCCCGCCGGCTGCACTACGTCGAGCTGAGGTCGGCGCGGAGCGCCTGCGCTTTCCGGCGGGGCTCGCAGTCGACGCCACCCACGATGGCCGCATCGACGCCCGGCCTGCCCCTTGCCGCGATGCCGCCGTCACGAACGGCGGCATCGCAGAAGGGGTGAACGTTGGAGCCGTCACACTAGGGGTAATAGCAACGATGAAACGAATGAAATGGGTCGTCTCGACGGAGCGCGCATCTGGCCTCGACGTCACACGTCGTCCGACAATCTCGCGTTGAAGAACAGGAAATGTCGAAGCAACCGGCCGCGACCCGGGACGTCTCCACGGGGCTCATGGGAGCGTCCGTCAATGGCTCGATGGCTGACGCTGCGGTTGAAGCGACCTCGACCTGGCCCGACGAGCGGACTTCATCCTCGTCAGCTTGTTGCATGCTGCAAGCTGAGGCGAGAATGCCAGAGCATGCGGCAACGCCAAGCCAGTAGGTCAACCTCGGCATCCTAGAATGATCTGTGGAGTGCATGGTGAATGATCCCTTCGATTCGGAAGTGCCCGCCGGCTTCGCCAACGAGGTAGCGCCTTTGTCGTCTTGAACGCGCGACAATCATGAAGACCCAGCCGTCGATGATTTTGTGAACCGCTGGATCGAACGTACGGGTCGACGGCTACGCGTTGGCAGCAATCGCCGCCATGCGCCGAGGGCGCCACGGGCCATGTAACTCTGGTCTTTGGTTGCTGAGCTGGCGGATCGGCCATCCAGCGAATTTCGCGCCTCACATCCGCGGCGCGGTCGGGTTCTGACAAGTTGCAAGATGAGCTCGAATTGGTGCGGTTACCGCCAAAGGGCAATGCGCGTTGCTCCTCGCCGGGGATTCGGTGCCCGCGCTTCATCCGGCAGTCGCTCGCCAACGCGGGCGCATCCCATCTCTCGTCCACAAGGAGCAACATGCCGAGTCTGGCTTTGACCGATTTGCGCAGCGGGATCGTCGTCCTGCCCGCCGACGCCGCGCAGCCACCGCTGAAACTCGTCGTGCCGCCGGGCAAGGTCGCGTCGCAGCCGTACGGGGTTGCACACCTGTCGGATGGTCGCTTGGCCTTTGCTGACCGCGCGAACCATAGAGTCGTCGCCATCGGGCTGGACGGCGCGGACTTCGCGAGCTTCGGCACGCTCGGCTCGGGCGTGGGCGAGCTCCGATTCCCGAGTGGCGTGGCAACGGGTCCGGGCGATCGTATCTACGTGGCGGACACCGGCAACCACCGGATCGTCGCCGTGGATTCGATGAGCGCCGACGGCTGGGAGTCCTACGGGATCAAAGGCGGACCGACCGGGGATGACCCACTGGCCATCGGACGGTTCGCCGAGCCGATCGCGGTGGTGGCCGACGCGGCCGGCGTGATCGTCGCCGACCCCGGCGCTGCGCGCGTCGTGCGCCTGTCCACGCTCGATGACGACGGCTGGAGCGCTACTGCCGCGGGTGAAGTGCGCGGTCCGGCCGCGCTTGCACTGCGGCCGAACGGCGCCATCGTCGTCGCCGACCTGATCGCGCGGCAACTGGCATTTCTCACCACGCCTTCCGACGGCGTGACTGAAACGTTTGCGGATCCGCTGTTGGCCGGACCCATGGCCGTCGCCGCCGTTAGCGATGAGCGGCTGATCGTCTGCGTCGTGCCGCTCGGCGCGCTCGTCGTGGTCGATCGAAGCAGCGGCGTGTGGTCCACGTTCGCGGATCGCTCGCTCGAAAAGCTAGGCGTACGCCGTCCCACCTCGATCTGCCTGCTGCCGTGAGACCACCATGACGACTTCGCTCCGCGTGCTCACTTACAACGTTCAAATGCGATCCTGGGCGATGGAGGTCGGCGCGCAAGGCTCGCTGACGCCGTACACGAGCGTCGAAAAGCGGGCGAAGACCATCGCCGCGCGGATCCTGACGAGCCCCCAGCAGTACGATGTTCTCTGTTTTCAGGAGGTCTTCGACGAGGACGGTAGAGACGCTCTGGTCACGGCGCTCGAGGGCGCGTACCCGCATTCGATCCGGAAATCCGACGCCGATGGCATGGCGGTGGTGACTGAAATCGCCTTCGGTGTTGCTGCATTCAGCGCCGTTGTTCCCGGGGGGGCCGCGCTCGCGATCGTGGCGGGGGCGATTGGAACCTTGGGCTTGGTGTTCGGCACCAACAAGTTCGAGGACTCCGGGCTCATGCTGTTCAGCAAGCTGCCGTTCGACAACATTCCGGTGCCGCAGGACCTCCGAGACGCGACGGAGGCGCGCGGAATCAGTCTCCCCGCGTCGATCCCCGCGACGGCGTTCGAGATGTTCTCGGAGTCGGGTGGAGACGACGCGTTCGCAGCCAAGGGCGTTCTCTATGCACGGTTGCTCCGCGGCGATGGCCGTCCCATTCACTTGCTGACGTCGCACACGCAAGCCGACACCACCGCTCTCGTCGCCGCGCACGCGGTGACACGACGAATCCAGCTCGAGCAGGCGTTCAATCTGCTGAGCAAGATGGCGGGCAATGTTCGCGAATCCGAGGTGTTGCTTTGCGGCGATCTCAACGTGGACGGCGTGAAGCACCGGGACGGCTACGGCGCCGAGTGGACGGCCCTGTTCGATAAGGCCGGTAGCCACTTCACGGAAGACCTGTTGGATGCTTGGACTCGAGAGCAGTGCCCCGGTGAGATTGCCCCGGGTCGCACGCTGCTGGCTGAGGACTTCGATCGCGGAATCACGGCTCAGGTAGAGCGCCTGGACTACGCGGTCCGCTCACGCGGACCTTCGACCGACCGGCTGCTGCTCCAGCACATGTGCATTGCGTACGACGTCGCGACGTCGGGCCCCGCACCGACGGCTTATACGAGCGATCACTCGCCCGTCCGGATCGATCTCGACGTAGACCGGCCCTTCGCCTCCGTGCTCACCGCAGAGCCGCTCCCCGTCGATGCGTCCGGGAACGCCACGTCGATTCGTCCGGGTGCGGACGCGACCGCCAGCGGGCTGCTCGTGGAAGGCCAGATGCACTGGTACCGGATCCAAGAGCGCGGCGCCTACAACATCCAGCTCACGGAAGGCGCCCCCCGAGTACAGCTCCACGTCTACACTGCCGATAACCTCTCGGCGCCCGTCATCCCCTTCACCACGCTGGACGATGCGGGCCCGCTCGACAACGCCGGCCAAACGCGGTTTGCGTTGCCCACTGCGCCGTTCTACTTGCGGGTGTCGCTGCCCGACAGACGGGGTGAAGCGCATTACGGACTGCGTGTGCACCGATTCGGCGGGACCGGACCGCGCGACGCAATCCCATTGTTGCGCGGCATCACCGAGTTTGGCGAGGCGAACACCAGCGGTCCCCACAGCAACGACGATCCCAGCACTCCTTTCAACGAGTTCGACTCGGTCTGGTACATCGCCGCGTTCGACACCGAGCCGGACGGCAGCCTTCACGTCACCTCGACCGTTCTCGTCTCGTCGGAGACGCGCGCATTCGGTGTGCTGGTCCTCGGGCGCGCGCCCGGCGGCGGCTTCGAACGCATGGACGAGCGGCGCGCCGACGCCGAGGTCACGGCGACGGCGTCCTACGACCGACCCCTGACCGGCTACATCTTGGTCCGCCGTGAAGGTAGGAACTTCAAGGCCTCCACGTTTCAGGTGACGCTGCGCTCGGACATCAGCTACCTCTACGGCAATCCGGCGAACCCCGCGTCGCACGCGGGCAAGCTGGCTCAATTGTTTTGCCGGGACGAGACGAACGGCACATTCGGAAGCGAATGGGGCTCCGACGACATTCAGGTCAACGTCTCGGTGAATGGGCGGACTCGAGTTCACATTCCAAACAGTGACGACCTCGAATTCGACGACGATGCAAGGCGTGACTTGCCGCAAGTGGATCTGGTTCGGTATACGGGCGCGGCCGAATTCGAACTCGTCGAGCTCGACGACCTGAGCCCCGTTGATCGGGCATCGGTGCTGATCCCGTCCTTCGACGCCCTCCACAGCGGAGACGCGGCGATCGAGGGCAATGCCTCGGGCATCCTGGTCCAGTTCACGGTGATTTTCGACCCCGCTGACGACGAGGACGATGACGACGACGGCATCTACGATCTGACGGTGACTGTGTCGCCCGAGCCACCTCGGCACGCGTGACTGGCCAGATCTGGCGAGCCACACCAATCACCTCTTTCATGCCTGCTAGGTTACGACGTTCCGGTATTCACTGACGATGTCGCGTCGTCGAACTATGCGGTCTTCAAAGGCCCGGCGACCTTGTAAATATTGACGATGATGCCGGACGGCATGGCTTTCGTGCTGACGAGCTCGAATGAGCGTGGCGGCGTCCCCGCCGCAAAGAAGCGCTTCCCCGTGCCCAACAGGACCGGATAGACGGCCAGCAGGACTTCATCCGCAAGCCCATGTTCGAGCAGCGCCGATGTCAGCGTGGAGCTACCCGAGAGGATGAGGTTCGGGCCGTCCTGCGACTTGATGCGGCGAATGCCCTCGACGATGTCCGGTCCAACGCCCTCGAACGGGCCCCATTCAAGACTTTCCGGACGGTGGGTAGCATTTCGTTGCTGCATGGAGGCGGTCAGCAAACGGACTGCTCGGCGCCTTTGGTCAAAAGCCCGACCACATATCGTAGGTGCGACGGCCAAGCAGCAGATCGAACGTCTCGCCATGCGCGGCGAGCATGGCGTCCCGGCCAGCGGGGGTCCGATAGGGCGCGGTCCAGTCGCCGTAGGGGAAACCGTCTTCGCCAGAGTTCTGGATCACGCCGTCCAGCGACGTGTGTTCGATGATTTTGAGCTTCCTCCTTGGAGTCTCCGTGTCGGTGAAGGGCCGTCGAGCACAGGCCCTGCCCTGAAAAGCTGGTGTCGGGGGTAGGCGGTTCGTACCACTCGCCCCGACAGGTCGGAAGTCTCGAAACTTGGTCGGATTTCCGAAGAAAAAGCGGTCGTAGAATCGGGGCCGAATGACCGCTTGGGCTTGCTGCGAATTGGGGCGCGTTTGCCCCGTGCTCCGCACGAATTAGGGGCAATCAGGCATACGAGCTCATCCTCCCGACGCGCCACCCACGGCGCAGCGGGGGACCACGCTGCGGCTGATTGCTTCACCGAGGCGACGGATGCTGGGTATTGTGGAAGGGCCGAGCGATCCGCGTCGCCTGCCGGGGGCGGAGGGAAGCCGGCGGAGGGGTGGTCGACGGGGGATGGGCAGTACCGCGTCCAGCGAATTGGAGTTGCTGGTATTCGACTTGGGAGGTCGAACCTATGGACTTGCCTCGAGCGAAGTCGTGGAGCTCGTGCGCGCGGTGGCCATCGCTCCGCTCCCGGCCGCACCTCGCATCGTCGCCGGCGTGATCAACGTGCGCGGGCGGATCGTGCCCGTCTTCGACCTGCGCGTTCGTTTCGGACTGCCGTCGCCACCGGTCGAACTGACCGACCATTTCATCGTGACACGCGCGCGACATCGTGTGGTCGCTATCCGAACCGATCGCGCGATGAAGCTCGTCACCGTGGCGCGCGATGACGTCATGGAGGCCGAACGCATCGTAAGCGGCACGCGCTACATTTCAGGGATCGCGAGAATCGCAGACGGCGTCATCCTCATCCACGACGTCGATGCGTTCCTCTCCGAGGCGGAAAGCGCGACGCTCGATCAGGCGCTCGGCGCACCGTGCGAGGCGTCATGATGGACGGAGCCTGGTCGCAATCGCTCTTGCAGTCGCTCGCTGTTTCGATCCGTGATCATGCCGGTCTTTCTTTCGTCCCAGAGCGGTACGACGAACTCGAGCGACGGACACGCCGCGCCATGGCCAAGGCTGGGATCGCCGACGTGCGTGACTACGCCGACGGGCTCGGTTCCGGGCGCATCTCGTTCGATGACTGGGTCGCCGAGCTCACCGTGGGGGAGACTTATTTTTTTCGCGACCCCGGTCATTTCGAGTTCATTCGCCGGCGCGTGCTGCCCGGCCTCTTGGCCCTGCGGGGGACCGGACATGCCTTCCGCGTGTGGAGCGCAGGGTGTGCGTCGGGAGAAGAGGCCTATTCGTTGGCCATTCTCTTCGAAGAGCAGCGCCTCGGCGCGAACCTTCATCTCATCGGCACGGACGTGTCGCGCGCCGCGCTGGCCAAGGCGCGTGTGGGCCGCTACGGCGCGTGGTCGCTGCGCGGCGCGCTCGAACCGTGGGTCAATCGCTATTTCCGGAGATGCGAACCTAAACAGTTCGAGATCGCGGAACGGCTCCGTCAGCAAGTCACCTTCGAGTATTTGAACCTCGCCCTCGACGAGTACCCGTCGTTCTTCACCGGCGTGTGGGGCAACGACGTCATCTTGTGTCGCAATGTGATGATCTATTTGGATCGCGACACGGTGCGAACCGTCGGGCGCCGCCTTTTCGAATCGCTGGCAGACGGTGGGTGGCTCATTACCGGCCCCTCCGATCCATCGCTCAGCGATTTTGCGCCGTACGAAACGATAGTGACCGACGCGGGCGTCTTCTACCGACGCCCCCCTCGGTACGCGGAGGTCGGTGCCTCGGCGCGGGCGCCGGCGCACGACGACTGGGGCACGCCCTTCGTCGCTGCCAAATACGAGACGACGGGGGTGGGCTCGCTGACCATCGCGCAGGCGCCCGCCGCGCTCGGGTCCTCCGTCATCGACTGCGCTGGGTCGATGAGCCTACCGATCGAAGCGCGCGGCGCGGGAGACGAATGGGAGCCGATGTCCGCAGCGCGAGCCGCGTTTGCGGCGGGTCGCTACGATCGCGCAATCCAGTTGACCCGCGCCCTGATCCACGACGCGGGGGCGGCGGCGCTGGAAGTGCGCGCCACGGCCAATCTGCTCGGCGCGCGCGAAGCGTCGCGCCTTTGCACGGCGGCCATGCTTCGGTTTCCGCTGGGGGCCGAGCTCTACGTGCTACAGGCGTCTTTGCTCCTCGATTTGCGCGACTACGAAGGAGCCGTGCAGGCCGCGCGACGCCTGCTCTACCTCGATCGATCGCTCGTCGTCGCGCATTTGCTTTTGGGGTCCATTCTCGGCAAAAGGGGCGATTGCGAGGAAGCGATGCGCGCTTTTCGCAATGCTTGCGATCTCGCCCAGCTGGCCCCTTCCGACGACGCGGTTCCTTTCACCGACGGTGAGAAAGCCGGGCGCCTCGCCGACTTCGCGCGAGCGCAGATGCAGTTGCTGCGGGCTGCACCGGCGGCAGGGCGAGAAGGAAAACGTGATCCATAAGAACGGCGCGTCCAAGAAAGCGACCGACTGGGCCGCGTTGCACAAGCGCGTGACTGACGCCGGCGAAAGTCGCGAGCTATCGCGCGACGCGAAAGATGCCATATTGGCCGAGCGCGCACGCCTCTTGGCGCGGCCGATCGTGGCAGCGGTCGACAGCGCGACCGACCTCCGCTTGGCGACCTTCGCGCTCACCGGGGAACGCTACGGGATCGACGCCCGCTTGGTGATGGAGATCAGCAGGCTCTCCGACTACACGGCCCTGCCCCACGCGCCGACGCATCTGGTGGGCATCACCAACCTTCGCGGCGAAATTTTGCCGGTTTTCGATCTACGCGTTCTGCTCGGCCTCAGCCGGCGCGCGCTCGACGATCTGACGCGCCTGGTCGTGCTCGGAACAACGCACGCCGAGTTCGGCGTCCTCGCCGATTCGACGCGCGAGCTCGTGACCCTCTCTGAGACGGAGATTTTGGCACCGCCTCCGTCCGTGAGCGCGCAAGCGCGCCATTTCCTACGCGGCGTGACCAAGGACGCGCTCGTCGTTCTCGATGGAATGATTTTGATCGAAGATCGTCGCCTCTTCTGCGAACAAGGCGACGGCAGCAGACTCTGAACGAGGGAGGTCAACTTGACGATAGGAAGACGGATAGCTCTCGGCTTTGCGATACCGCTCGCACTCATGGTCATCATTGGATGGACGGTCTATCGGAACACGACGAACCTGGTCGCCGATGCGCAGTGGGTGGCGCATACCCACAGCGTGATCGAACGAACGGAATCGCTGTTCGGAATGCTCAAGGACGGCGATAGCGGATTCCGGGGGTACGTCATCACGGGGGACGATGCCTTCCTCGAACCGCTCCGCGTCGCCAATAGCAGCTATGGCGCCATAACGGACGAAATCGCAACCCTCACTGCCGACAATCCCATCCAGCACAGCCGCGCCGACGCGCTGAAGCGTCTCATCACAAGCGAAATGGATCAGGTGACGAAGACGACGAAGCTCCGAGCGGAAAAGGGGTTCGAAGCCGCGGCGGAGGTGGTCAAAACACGGGTAGGCAAGAACCTGATGGACGACATTCGCGCCGCGATACGCGAGATGAAGGACGAGGAGCATCGCCTTCTCATCGCTCGCAGCAAGGTGAGTGACGACGGAGCCAGCAATGCCTTGGCCACGATCCTGTGGGGGACCGGTTTCGCGACGCTCCTCGTGATTGCCGCCAGCTACGTCATTACCCGCAGTATCGTCGGTCCGGCGCGGGAGCTTCTCGACGGCTCGACGCAAGTGGGCGCGGGGAATCTCGCGCATCGCATCCGCCTCACCGGTAACGACGAGCTCACCAGGGTCTCGGAGACCTTCAATGCCATGACCGACAACCTCGGGAAAACGATGGTGACCGCCGATACGGAAAAGCAGGCGCGCGCGCGCGTAGAAAACCTTCTGCAGACCATCGCTGAGACGGCGGCGAGTCTCGTGTCGGCGACGTCGGAGATCTTGGCCAGCACGACCCAGCAAGCGGCGGGAGCGCAGGAGCAAGCGGCCGCGGTGGCGCAGACGGTGACCACGGTCGACGAAGTCGTGCAGACGTCGGAGCAATCGGCGCTGCGCGCGCGAAGCGTCGCGGAGATCTCGCAGAAGTCGGTCGATCTCAGTCGCAATGGGCGCAAGATCGTCGACGACACGGTTCAGGTCATGGGAACGGTGAAAGAGCAAGTCGACTCTTCCGCGGAGAGCATCCTTGCTCTCGCCGAGCAGGCGCAAGCCATCGGCGAGATCATCGCCACGGTGAACGAGATCGCCGAGCAGACCAATCTCTTGGCGCTCAACGCAGCCATCGAAGCCTCGCGGGCGGGTGAGCACGGCAAAGGCTTCGGCGTGGTGGCCACGGAAGTGAAGGCGCTCGCCGATCAGTCGAAGAAGGCCACCGGGCAGGTGCGACAGATCCTCGGCGAAATTCAGAAAGCGACCAACGGCGCGGTCATGATCGCCGAGGAATGCAACAAGAGCGTCAACGCGGCCATGAAGGTCATCACGCAGGCTGGAGACACCATCAATCCTTGGCCGAGATCATCAATGACTCTGCCCAAGCTGCTGCGCAGATCTCGGCGTCCGCCAGCCAGCAGGCGTCGGGCACCGCCCAAATCCATCAGGCGATGAAGAATATCAATCAGGTCACCAACCAAAACCTGAGCTCGACGCGGCAGATGGAGCTGGCAGCCAAAGATCTGAATGCTTTGGGCGGGCGCCTGCGCGAGCGGCTGTCCACCTACGAGAGGGGCGTGCTTGGACCGGGATAAGCTCGTAGCGAGGTTGACGGCGACGTTCCTGGAGGAGCTCGACGAGCACGTCCGGGTTTTCAACCGTGAGCTTCTGGCGCTGGAACAGCAGCCGTCCGAACCTTGGGCGGAGCGCATCAAAACGCTCTTTCGGTCGGCGCACAGTCTCAAAGGTGCCGCGAGGGCCGTCAGCGCCGCGCGGATCGAGGCGATTTGCCATCGCCTGGAAGGGGTCCTGGCGGCGGTGCGCGACGGCGAGACGCCTCCATCGCGCGAGCTTTTCGAGCTCTTGTTTGCGGCGACCGACGCCATCGATCATGCGGGCAAGCTCTTTGCGGGGAAAAGCGGCATCGAGCACGAGACAATCGTCAACGCGGTGCTCGCACGTTTGAACGCCTCTCCCAACGGCAATGCGAAACGTTCGCCACCCGATGCGGCGCGCGCCGATGTCGCGCCACCCAGTGCCGATATTGCACCGGCCGCTACAGCGGCAGGGCGAAAGGAAGTCGCGCCCGGCGAAGCACCGGCGCCTGCCGCCGATGGCACCAACGTCGTTCGCGTGCGCGGAACCAAGCTCGACAGCTTGCTCGCGCAAAGCGGCGAGCTCTTGGTGGCGCGTGGCCGCTTGGAAGCACGCCGTGACCAGGTGAACAGCTTGCAAGAGTTCGTCGCGCGCTGGCGCTCGGAGTGGCGCATCGTCGACAAGTCGTTAACCAAGCGCGCGCGGCGCGCGAAGGTCGACGACGCTGCGGCGCATCCGATCGCGCAAACGGACGCGCTTTCCCTCTCGTCCCGTGCCGAACGCATTCTGCTGCGAAATCACGAACATTTGCGGCGCCTCGAGCGCGACCTCGAGCACCTCGCCTTGTCCTCCGCCGACGATCGACGCGCCATCGAGCGAGCCGCCGTGCCGCTCGAGGAACAGATCCGCCAAGTCCGAATGCTCCCTTTCGTCGAGGCCTGCGAAGGACTCTTCCGCTCGGTGCGCGACCTCGCCGCTTCACAGAGCAAAGAGGTCGAGCTCGTGATCGAGAACGGCGATACCGAGCTCGATCGCTCCCTGCTCGACGGCCTGCGCAATCCTCTCGTGCACCTCGTTCGCAACGCGATCGATCATGGCATCGAGCTCCCGGCCGAGCGCGCAGCAGAGGGCAAAGCGCCGCGCGCGAAGATCACGGTCTCGGCCGCAGTTCGGGGCAGCTGGGTGGAAGTTGCCGTCAGCGATGACGGGCGCGGTCTCGACGTCCCTGCGATCCGCGAGCACGCCCGAAAAAGGGGCCTTTCTTGCCCGGACAATACCGACGCCGCGATGCGTCTCATCTTCCTCGCCGGATTCTCGACCGCGCGCATGATCACGGAGGTCTCCGGACGTGGCGTCGGACTCGATGTCGTCAAAACGCAGGTGGAGCAGTGGAGGGGGGCGGTCGGCGTCACTTCCCAGCCCGGTGCCGGCACGCGCTTCGCCCTCACCCTCCCCCTCACGCTCACGACCATTCGCGCGCTCCTCATCGAGAGCGGGGGACAGACGTTCGCCATCCCGTCCGCCAGCATCGAGCGCCTGCTGCGCGTGGAAGCGGACGCCATCCGAACCATCGAAGGACGAGAAGTCATTCTTTTGGGCAAGTCCCCCGTTCCGATAGGATCGCTCGCCACACTGTTCGGCTTGACCCCCCGACCACAGTCCGTCAGCACCAGGCGTGCGCCCGCCGTCGTCTTGGCGGCAGACGGAAATCTTGCGGCCGTCATGATCGAGGAGCTCGCGACCGAGCAAGAGATCGTGGTGAAACCTCTCGGAGCTCGGCTCAAGCGGATGAAATATGTGTCGGGCGCCACCATCCTGCCGAGTGGGCGGGTAGCAGCCGTTCTCAGCCCGAGCGAGCTGGTGCGCGACGTCATCGCGCGGCCCGCGGCAACGGCACTCCTTGACCAAACAATCGTGCAAGCACCGATCGCGACCAAGCGTTTGATTCTCGCCGACGACTCAGTGACCACGCGCACCCTCGAAAAGAGCATCCTCGAGGCGGCAGGATACGAGGTGCTCACCGCCGTCGACGGCAGCGACGCTTGGCACCTTTTGCAGGACCGTGGCGCGGATCTGGTGGTGAGCGACGTCGAAATGCCGAAAATGGACGGCTTCTCGCTGACCGAGACGATTCGCAGCTCCAAACGGTTCCGAGCGCTCCCGGTGGTTCTCGTCACCGCGCTGGAAACCGATCGCGATCGCGCGCGTGGTCTCGAAGCCGGCGCCGACGCTTACCTACCGAAGAGTAACTTCGATCAGAAGGCCCTACTCGAGACCATTCGACAGCTTCTTTGAAGGAAAGCCAATTCAATCACCCATGATCCGTACTCTTTTGGCAGAAGATTCGCCGACCGCGCGCGCGCTGCTCACGGCGGTTCTGCAAGCCGACCCCGACTTCGAGGTGGTGGGAGTCGCCAAAGACGGCGCGCAGGCCGTGGCGATGACGAAGCAGCTCTTGCCGAACGTCATCGTGATGGATCTCCACATGCCGGAGATGAACGGTCTCGATGCGACCAAGCAGATCATGGTCGAGGCGCCGACCCCCATCGTGATCGTGACGGCGAGTAGTGATGCCCACGAAGTGGCGACATCGATGAACGCTCTTCGAGCGGGTGCGCTGACCGTCATGTCCAAGCCGCTCGGGCCCGGAAGCGGCGACTTCGACGAAACCGTGCGCCAGTTCGTTGCCACCATTAAAGCGATGTCCCAGGTGAAGGTGGTCCGGCGATGGGCCAGCCCGAGACCCTTCGACCCCCCCAGCAAACCCGCGCTTACCGAGATCTCCGCGGGACCGCCGCGCATCCTCGCTATCGCCGCGTCCACGGGAGGACCGGCCGCTCTTTACCGCATCTTCTCCGAACTTCCCGGCGATTTTCCAGTGCCCATCCTCGTCGTTCAGCACATCGCGCACGGCTTCGTGGAGGGTTTTGGGAATTGGCTCAACAGTGGGACCAAGCTCGCCATCAAAGTGGCTCGTCACGGCGACGCCCTCGCTCCGGGGGCGGTGTACCTCGCCCGCGACGATCAGCATCTCGGCCTGCTCGACCGAAACACCCTGGCGGTCTCGTCCGCGCCGCGCGTCGGCGGATTTCGTCCTTCCGCCTCGTTCTTGTTCGAATCGGTTGGTAGATTGTACGGACGGGGGACGTTGGCAGTCATCCTCACGGGGATGGGGCAGGATGGTCTAGAGGGACTGCGCACGGTTCGCGAGGCGGGCGGGCGGATCATCGCGCAAGACGAAGAAAGCTCCGTCGTCTTCGGAATGCCGGGCGCAGTCGTCGAAGCCGGCTTCGCCGATCTCACGTTGCCGCTTTCCGCCATCGCTCTCCGACTGCGCCAGATTATCGGCGAGAAAAACGCATTTGAGGCGGCACCATGAAGAAACTCCTCGTTGTCGAAGACAGCCCCACACAAGCCGCAGAGCTCTCCATCCTGCTCGAAACGCAAGGGTTCGAGGTCGAAGTCGCGCGCGACGGCGCGAGCGGCTTGAAGCGCTGTCGCGCCGCCTCGTTCGATGCCGTGCTGAGCGACGTCGTCATGCCCGAGATCGACGGTTACGAGCTGTGCCGGCGCATCAAAGCCGACCCCGACATCCACGAACTCCCTGCGGTGCCGACAATTTCATCACCAAGCCGTACGACGGCGAATACCTCCTCGGCCGTGTGCGCCGCTTGCTCGACAACCGGGCCATGCGCGGCGCACGCAAGATCGCGGTCGGCGTCGACGTGCTCTTGATGGGCAAGAAGCTCACCATCAATTCGGACAAAGAGCAGATCTTGGATCTGCTCATCTCCACGTTCGAGGAGGTGCTGCGGTCGCGGCAGCGCGAATACGATGCGCGTCTCAACGAAGAAACGGCCCGCGAATCGCAGCGGTTTTTGCAGGCCGCGCTCGATGCCCTTTCGGCCCACATCGCCATTCTCGACAAGTCGGGCAAGATCGTGGCGGTCAACGCGTCCTGGCGCAGCTGGGCCAAGCAGCGCGACACGGCTTGGCCCGATGCGGGCGTCGGCGCAAGCTATCTCGATCTCTGGGCCTCCTGCTTTGCCGCGGACAAGGAGACCGTCGAAGCGTTGACTTGTTCCTTGGCCTCGCTGACCAGCGGCAAGGAGCACGCTGCCACGCTCGAATACCAAGCCAAAACCACGCGGGGGATTGGATGGTTCGCGTTCTCGGCGACGCGCTTCGGCGCGACGGAGGAGCTCATCGCCGTCGAGCACGAAGACATCACCAAGCGAAAGTCTCTCGAACAGCAGCTGCGCCAGTCGCAAAAGATGGAAGCCATCGGCCAGTTGGCGGGTGGCGTTTCGCACGATTTCAACAACCTTTTGGTCGTCATCACCAGCTACACCAAGCTCCTCCTCGAGCAGTTCGACCAGAGCGACTCGCGTCGCGGCGATCTCGAAGAGATCCTGCGCGCGGCCAATGACGCCGCGTCGTTGACGCGACAGCTCTTGGCGTTCAGCCGACAACAGGTGCTGCGCCCGTCGGTCATCGACCTCAACACCGTCATCGGCGAGCTCGAAAAAATGTTACGGCGCGTGATCGGCGAGGACATCCAGTGCGTGACGGTCCTCGAGCCCGCCTTGGGCCACGTGCGCGCCGATCCCGGGCAAATGCAGCAGATCCTGATGAACCTCGCGGTCAATGCGCGTGACGCCATGCCGCACGGAGGAACCATCAGCATCGAGACGGCCAACATTGCGCTCGACGAGACTTTTGCGTCGTCGCACACCGGCGTCACCCCCGGCCGCTACGTCGTCATGAACGTGACCGACACCGGCCTTGGTATGAGCGCGGAGACGCAGGCCCGAATCTTCGAGCCGTTCTTCACCACCAAAGATGTCGGCAAAGGCACCGGGCTCGGCCTGTCGACGGTGTACGGCATCGTGCAGCAGAGCGAGGGTCACATCTGGGTCTACAGCGAGGTGGGTCGCGGCACGAGCTTCAAGATCTATCTCCCCCGCGTGGACGAACCGATCGGCGGCGCACCGCGCACGCGCCAACGTGATTCGATACCGGTACACGCCACGGAAACCGTCTTGGTCGTCGAGGACAACCTCGCCATCCGCAAGGTGATCACGCGCATTTTGAAGCCGCTCGGCTACAAGATCCTGGAAGCCTCGGGGGCCATCGATGCGATGCGCATTGCGTCGCAGGTGGATGTTCCCATCGACCTTCTCTTGACGGACGTCGTCATGCCCGAAACGACCGGCCCCGCGCTGGCCGCCGAGCTCGCCAAGACACGCCCCGAGATGGAGGTCCTCTTCATGTCCGGCTACTCGCGCTCGACGATGGAGAAAAACTCCGCGCTGCACGCCCAAGTTCATTTCCTGGAGAAGCCGTTTGCGCCCGACGCCCTCATCCGCAAGGTGCGCGAGGTGCTGAGCGGCATGTCCGCGACGCCTTCCAAGCCTCCCTCGCGCCGACCGCCGCCCTCGGCGTAGATTCCCCTCGCTCGCCCGTCAGGGAAAACTCGTCTTGCACGGGGCACGCCCGAGCTAGCTGCTTTGTCACCAGTTGCGGCAAGGTGATCGAACGCGCATCGAAGGTGTACACCGTCAAGAAAGACCGCCGAGAAGCGTTCGTCTCCTTTTACAGATCCTGCATCCGCCCGGCGATAGATCCCCGATCGCACACGGAAGCTACGGTGCGCGTATGCACTTTCACTTCGTTTGCTTGCCTCTTTACGTCGCGACGCTCATCTCCGTCACCGCTCTAGCGTGCAGCTCGCACTCGGACGATGTCGCGGATGCTGGCACGGGCGGTGCGGCGGGGAGCGGCGGAGCCGGCGGCACTTCGAGCACGGGAAGTAGCGGGGTCGGCGGTGGCACTACGGGCGGCTCGGGCGGCAGCTCGGGAAGTGCGGGCACTGGCGCCGGAGGAAGTGGCTGGTCTACACCGGGCGATAGCGGCGTTTGCGGGTGTGGGCTGCAAACCGATTCCGGCGGGCGTCAGTGCGCTCGCCACCTTGCTTCAGTCGATCGCCAAGCAGGAGCTGTCGCGCGAGCCGTGCCGCAGCGTTTTCCCGCCGCAACGTTGAAGCGCTGCTACCCCGGCTCCACTGACGCCACCGGCGGTTCGAGCACTGCCGCCGTCGTTGCCGCGCTCGGAAACTGCCCTTCCCACTTCGCCACGACGACGGTAGCCAAGCAGTTGCCGAGGACGTTGGTTGCCGTACGCGCCATGTCCATGAGCTCATCCACGCCGAGAATCACGGCGATGCCCTCGAGCGGCAGTCCGAAACTGGCCAGCGTTCCCGAGAGCACCACCAGCGACGCACGCGGCACTGCGGCGACGCCTTTGGTGGTGAGCATCAGCGTCAGCAGCATGAGCAGCTGCTGTCCGATCCCGAGCTCGTGGTTCGACGCCTGCGCGACGAACATGGCCGCGAGCGACAAATACAGCGTGGAACCGTCGAGGTTGAAGCTGTAGCCCATCGGTAAGACGAAGCTCACGATGCGCTTGGGCACGCCGAGCTTTTCCATGTTCTCGAGTGCTTTGGGGAATGCCGATTCGCTCGACGTCGTCGTGAAAGCGAGGATGAGCGGCTCTTTGACGAGAGCGATGAAGCGCCGGACGGGCAATCGTATGATCGCCGCGACGGTGCCGAGCACGACCACGATGAATACGAGCAGCGCCCCGTAGAGCGTCGCAATGAGCATGGCGAGGTTTTTGAGGACCTCCGGGCCGTTCTTCCCCACGGTGACGGCCATGGCCGCGCCGACGCCCCACGGGGCGAAGTGCATCACGTAGTTGGTGAACTTGAACATCACCTCGGAAATGGATTCGCAGAGCTGGAGGACCGGTTTGCCCTTTTCGCCGAGGGCGGCCACCGCGGCCGCGAAGAGCAGGCTGAACACGACGACCTGAAGGACGTCGTTCTCCGCCATGGAGCGGATGATGCTCGTCGGAAAGATGGAGACGATATGGTCCTGCGCCGAGATCTTGGCAGCACGCGCCGCGATCTCTTTGGCTTCCGCGCTCGGTTCGGGCGGAAGGTTCACGCCGTCACCGGGGCGCGTGAGATTGACCGCGGCGAGGCCGATGAAGAGCGCCATCGTCGTCACGATCTCGAAGTAGACGATCGCCTTCAGCCCAATGCGCCCCACCTCTTTCAGGCTCCCCGCACCGGCGATACCGACCACCAGCGTAGAGAAGATGAGAGGCGCGATGATGACTTTGATGAGGCTCAGAAAAACGCGCGATAAGACGCGTACCCAGGCGATGGCACTAGCGTTGGCGGCGAACACGTAATGCAGCACGAGCCCGAATGCCACGCCCACGACGAGGCCGATGAGAATCTGAGTGGTGAGGGAAATACGAAACCGGCGCGCCATGCGGGGCGGACGTTACCACGCTGGCTGCAGCCCGCCCGTCAGAACTGCGACAGGAAATTCCAGATCGCGCCCGCGGCGAACGTAGGAATGGTGTGACCGCCGTCCCAGGAGCACCAATGTACCGGGTAACCGGGATCGCATCCGTCGTACGCGACACACGGTGACGGCGTGGTGGGTACGGAGGTCGCCTGGCAATGACTGCGGTTGCGCCAAGTCTCGCGACTTGCAACGCCGGCGTCGTACGACACGGTCATGTCCGCCGTGCCGTGGGTGAGCCAAGCCGCGACTTGTCCAACGCAAGCGCTCGTCCCGAACTGGAATGGCCCGCTGCCCGACATGGGAGCGATCGCGCGGAAGATGCCGCCCATCTGACATCCCAACGTGTTCGACATGATGCCGCCGTAGCTCATGCCGACGGAGAAGATGCGCGCCTGATCGACGCAATAGTTCGACTTCATCCAATCGACCAAGGCGCGCACGAAGTTCACGTCCTGACCGTTGGTATTCGGCCACCCAGCGCCCGCTCCGGTGTCTAGCCCTTGGCCCGAAACGAAGATGGCCGTGCCGGCCGACGGAGCTTCGAGCTGGTAGTAGCCGAATTGCGCGATCTGCTGAGCGGTGCCGCCGAGGCCGTGCCACGTGAAGATGAGCCGGTACGGTTTGTTGGTGTCGTAGTTGGTCGGGATCTTCACGATGTACGCGCGCATCGTGCCGCCGATGTCGATGTTGAAGTTGCCGCTCGCGGGCCACATCGCTTTGCCGCAACCCGAGCTTGGCGCATCGGTGGGCGGCGTCATGACATCGTTCGGCGGCGCTGCGTCCGCTTTCGAACCAGCATCGAGGCTTGCATCCGGACGCGTACCCGCGTCGGCGCCCGCTGACC
>Ga0193706_1000383_pt1 | contig 26608 bp, 19 predicted proteins | sample U3c1metaG_FD_160130 | JGI IMG/M metagenome (GOLD analysis project Ga0193706, IMG submission 160130) | Soil microbial communities from a riparian zone of the East river system, Colorado, United States - U3c1 | ecosystem: Environmental > Terrestrial > Soil > Riparian zone | place: USA: East River... | reverse complement strand
ATCTCTAGCGCGCTTCCTGGTCGGCGATGAGATCCGCGAGATCCACGGAGCCCTGGCGCGCACCTTCGTCGAGCAGCGCAAGTCGGACGGCGGCAAGAAAAAGAAGAGCGACGTCGACGACTGCGTGCTGTTCCTGGCGAGCTTCGCCGGCGGCGCGACGGCGAGCTTCGAAGCCACGCGGCTCGCGCCGGGCCACTTCAACGACAACCACATCGAGATCAACGGCGAGCACGGCTCGCTGCGCTTTTCCTTCGAGATGATGAACATCCTCGAGCTCTTCGACGCGACCGAGGAGCGCCGGCTGCAGGGTTGGAAATCGATCCAGTGCACCGCGGGCGGAGCCCATCCCTACGCAGGAAACTGGTGGCCCGAGGGCCACGTGCTGGGCTACGAGCACGGTTTCGTCAACCAGGCCGCGGACATCGTCCAAGCCTTGTCGGGCGCGGCTCCGCTGGTGCCCCTGCCCGACTTCGCCGACGCCTATGAAACGCAGCGCGTGCTCGAAGCGGCGATGATCTCGGCGCGCGAGGGCACTTCGATCGCACTCTCCCAGGTCCGCTGACCCACGCTCGAGGAAAGAGGAACACCATGACGCGACCGGTTTGTCTGTTCACGGGCCAGTGGGCCGACCTGAAGCTCGAGGAGCTGTGCCAGAAGGCGCGCGCCTTCGGTTACGACGGGCTCGAGCTGGCCTGCTGGGGCGATCACTTCGACGTGCAGGCCTGCCTCGGCGACAAGAGCTACGCCAAGCGGCACTGGGACCTGCTCTCGAGCTACAACCTCGCTTCCTACGCGATCGCGAATCACCTCGTCGGCCAGGCGGTCTGCGATCTGATCGACGAGCGCCACCAGGCGATCCTCTCGCCCGCGATCTGGGGCGACGGCTCGCCCGAGGGCGTGCGCAAGCGCGCCGCGGCCGAGATGAAGGACACGGCCAAGGCGACGCGGCGCTTCTTCGATGCCGCGCCGAAGGAAGTGAAGCAGCGACTGGCGATGACCGGCAAGACCGTGGTGACCGGATTCACGGGCTCGAGCATCTGGCCGCTCTTGTATTCCTTCCCGCCCAATCGCCCGGGTGCGATCGATCGCGGCTACGCCGACTTCGCCAAGCGCTTCGGGCCGATCCTCGACGTGTTCGAGAAGCAGGGCGTGGTCTTCGCGCTCGAAGTCCACCCGACGGAGATCGCCTTCGACCTCGTCTCGACGCGCCGCGCGCTCGCGGCCGTCGCGGACCACGCGGCCTTCGGCTTCAACTTCGACCCTTCGCATTTCGGATACCAGGGCGTCGACTACGTGCGCTTCCTGAGCGAGTTCGCCGCGCGCATCCACAACGTGCACGTCAAGGATGTGTGGTGGTCGGAATCGCCCAGCGCGGCCGGCGTGTTCGGCGGCCACAGCGATTTCGGCAGCCCGGGACGCTTCTGGGATTTCCGCTCGCCCGGTCGCGGCCGCGTCGACTTCGAAGCGATCATCCGCGAGCTCAACCGCGCGAATTACAACGGGCCGCTGACCGTCGAGTGGGAAGACGGCGCGATGGATCGCGAGCACGGCGCGGCCGAGGCGGTCGGCTTCGTGCGCGCCCTCGACTTCAAGCCCTCCGCGCGCGCGTTCGACGCCGCGTTCGAGAAGTAACGCGCGCCGTCCCGCCCAAGACCCAAGTCCCCATGGCATCTCCTGTCCCGCCGAGAGTCGCGCACCCTGCGCTGAAGCTGCGACTCTCGGTCATGATGTTCCTGCAGTACGCGATCTGGGGCGCGTGGCTGCCGTTCCTGTGGTCGTTCTTGAGCGAGCACCGCAAGCTCCCGCCGGAGCAGATCGGTTCGCTTTTCGCTGCCGGCGCCGTCGGTGCAATTCTCGGGCCCTTCATCGCCGGCCAGATCGCGGACCGCTACTTCGCCACCGAAAAATTCCTCGGCATCAGTCACTTGATCGGCGCAGTCCTGATCTGGCAACTCGCCGCGGTCGAGAGCTTTCAGGGCTTCCTGACCTTTTCGCTGATCTACGGGCTGGTCTACTCCCCGACGCTCGCGCTGACCAACAGCCTCGCGTTTCACCACCTCGCCGACCGCGACCGCGACTTCGGCAAGGTGCGCATGTGGGGGACCTTCGGTTGGATCGTGGTCGGCATCGCTCTGGGGCATTGGCTGGGCTATGCCCACACTCCGGCTGGCGCGAGTGCGGACGTCGTGCACCTCGCGCAGGTCGCCGGCAAGGCAGATGCGTTCAAGCTGAGCGCCGTGCTGGGTGCACTGATGGGGCTCTACTGCTTCACACTGCCGTCGACGCCGCCGACCAAGAGCGCGAAGTCCAATGCCGTCTTCGTCGCGTTGGGCGAGGTGCGCCGTCAACCGCTGCTGACGCTCTTCCTGCTCGCGGTGCCGGTCAGCTGCATCCACCAATTCTACTTCGTGCACACCGAGGGCTTCCTGCACGCCAAGCTCGAGGTCCCGGAAATCTTCCGCACGATCTTCGGAGTCGGCGGCGGTGGTTTCATGACCATCGGGCAGATGGTGGAGGTGATGGTGCTCGGCCTGATCCCGCTGGTGGCGAAAAACGTTTCGCGCAAGTCGCTGCTCGCCGTTGGACTCATCGCCTATGCGCTGCGCATGGCGCTGTTCGCCTACATGCAGGATTCGGGTCTCCTGCTGCTTTTCGGCGTCGGGCTGCACGGACTCTGCTTCGGCTGCTTCATTTTCGTGGCCTTCATGATCGTCGACGAAGAGACCAGCCCCGATGTGCGCGCGAGCGCGCAGAATCTCTTCAATCTCGTGATCATCGGAGTCGGCATCATCGTCGGCAGCTGGGTGGCCGGCGCCGTGGCAGAGTGGGCCAGCGCCTCGGGCACGATGGACTATCGCAAACTTTTTTCCGCGCCGATGTGGGCCGCGCTAGTCTGTCTCGCGCTGCTGCGCGTCTTCTATCCCGACCGTCAGGCCGCGAAAGTCCTCCGCTCAGCGTAGTCCTTCCCATGCGCACTCTGTTTGCGATGAGCCTGTGTCTGCTGCTCACACCGGTCCAATCCCCGGTGCAGCGGCCGCGCGATCCCTGGGTGTTCCGCTCGGTGCTCGACCAGCGGCCGCGCATGGTCTCGATCGCCCTGTCGAGCGAGATGTGGGTCGCCTACGACGCGACCTGGTGCGGCCTGTACAAGGCCTGGAAAGGCGGCGTGCACTTCGATGGCGCGGTCTACACGACCGTCCACGGTCCGCAGCCGACCAGTGAAGGCACGGCGTATCTCCAAGGCCGCGACGGCACGGCGTGGTCGGCGACTTCCAGCGACGGCAAGACCAGCGCCTTGACCCCGCGTTGGCGCGGCTACCTGCTGCAGAAGGGCGAGGTGCGCTTGCAATACGACTTGAAGCTCGCCGACGGAACCGTGGTGCGCGTCGAGGAGACTCCGGAGTTCGTGCGGCCGGAAAAACTCGCGGACGATCCCACTTCACTCGCGCCGTGGCTCTCCAAGGGCCTGGTCGGATTGCGGCGCACGTTCACGGCCACGGGAATCCCCGCGGGCCAGACCATCTCGATCGCGATCCAGGCCGAGTGCGTCGGTTACCTGATGGAGCGGCTGAGCGGCGTCGAGGATCGCGAAGCGAGCTTCCCCGACGGCTCGGTGGGCCGCAGCTTGAGCGCGAGCGTGCCGCTTGACGCCGCCGCGCCGCGCAACGAGCTGATGCTGTTCTTCAAGCCGGCTCCAGATCCCAAGTCGAAATGAGACGCGCAGCCGCCATCGCCCTGCTGCTCGCAGCGACCACGCTCGCCTGCCACGACGCGCCCAAGCGCAGCGACGACGCCCCGAAAGACAGTTCGAGCCCGACGAACCCTGCTCCGCCCGAGAACGACGCGACCAAGCCGCTGAAGGAAACGCTGCCCGTCGCAGAGCCCACTCCGGTGCCTGCGACACGATTGCTCCCGACGATCAAGATCACGCCCGCGGAGCGCAGCACGCTCTGGGAAAGCGGCCTGTGGCTGCAGGCATTCCAGGTCGACGGCCCGCTGTCGGAACTGATCCAGCTGATGCCCGGCCAGACGCCGAACGTCTCGCGCGTCGTGACCTCGATCGACCTCGACGAGGAACGCGGCGATTTCGGCATGGAGTCGAACTACTTGAGCTTCCTGAGCGGCGCGCTCTACGCCCCGGAGGACGGCCTCTACGCCCTGCGCCTGTCGAGCGACGACGGCAGCACCCTCTCGATCGACGCGCGCAAGGTGATCGATCACGACGGTCTGCACTCGCCCAAGGCCAAGGAAGGCAGCGCCGACCTGGCCGCCGGCTGGCACGCGATCGACATCCGCCACTTCGAATCCCTGGGCGGAGCGATGCTGCGCCTGGAATGGCGGCGCCCTTCCGCGACGGACTTCGAGCTCGTGCCCGAGTCCTCGCTCGCGACGCGCACCGGCATCGTGCGCTTGACCGCTCCGGGAGAAAAACGCGCCGTCCGCGCCCTGGTCCGCGGCGCGCCCGGCGACCGCCGCGACATCGCCGGCGCGCACCCCGCCTACCGAGTCCAGCGCGTCCGTCCCGATTCCTTCCAGCCGCGCGTCGGCGGGATCGACTGGCTCCCCGACGGTCGGATGGTGGTCTGCACCTGGGATGCGATCGGCGCCGTGTGGTTGCTCAGCGGAACAGCCGGCGACGATCCGTCGAAGGTGGTCACCAAGCTGATCGCGTCGGGACTCGCCGAGCCGCTCGGCCTGCGCGTGGTCGGCGGAAAGATCTACGTGCTGCAGAAGCAGGAGCTGACCGAGCTGATCGACCTCGACGGCAACGACACGATCGACGAATACCGCTGCATCTGCTCGGGCTGGGACGTCTCCGCCAACTTCCACGAGTTCGCTTTCGGCCTGGTCGAGAAGGACGGATTCTTCTACGCCAATCTCGCCGTCGCGATTCTGCCCGGCGGAGCCAGCGCGCCGAATCAGGTGCCCGGTCGCGGCTCCACGCTGCGCATCGATCCGCGCGACGGATCCTTCGAGTTCTACGCCCACGGCCTGCGCACTCCCAACGGCATCGGCCTGGGCACGGGAGGCGACATTTTCATCACGGACAACCAGGGCGACTGGCTGCCCTCGTCGAAGCTCCTGCACCTCGAGCGCGGCGCCTTCTACGGCTCGCGCGCCGTGCTGCACGAAGAAGCCGCCGGCCTGGCCGTCACACCACCGGTGCTCTGGCTACCCCAGGATGAAATCGGCAACAGCCCGAGCGAGCCCGCGCTGCTCCCCGCCGGTCACGGACCCTACTCGGGCCAGATGGTCTTCGGCGACGTGACCCACGGCGGCGTGCAGCGCGCCGCCCTCGAAGTGATCGACGGCGTGTGGCAGGGAGCCGTGTTCCGCTTCACGCAAGGACTCGAGGCAGGGATCAATCGGCTGCGCATCGGGCCCGACGGAGCGATGTACGTCGGCGGCATCGGCTCGACCGGCAACTGGGGCCAGGAGGGTAAGCACAACTTCGGCCTGGAGCGGCTCAGCTACAGCGGAGCTTCGGCCTTCGAGATGCTCGCCGTGCGCGCGCGCGAGAACGGTTTCGAGATCGAGTTCACCGAGCCGCTCGAGGAGGGCCTCGGCGGCGATCCCGAGGCCTACGCGCTGCAGCAATGGTGGTACCAGCCCACCGAGCAGTACGGCGGACCCAAGCTCGACGTCGAAAAGCTGCGCGTCGCCTCGGCGAGCCTCTCCCCCGATCGCAAGCGCGTCTTCCTCGAGGTCGAGGGCTGCAAGGAAGGCCACGTGGTGTACCTGCGGCTCGGCGGGCCGTTCTTCGACGAGCGCGGACGTTCTCCCTGGACGACGGAAGCCTGGTACACGTTGAATCGCATCCCCGTCGGAGTGCGCGGCGAAGCCAGCGCGCCACTGGCGTCGAAAGCGCGCGCGGCGAGTGCCGAGCAGCAAGCCGCAGGCTGGCGCGACCTCTTCGACGGCTCGACGATGCATGGCTGGCGCGGATGGAAACAGGACGGACCTCCCGCGGGCTGGCGCGCTGCCGACGGTGTGCTCGATCGCGGCGAAGGCGGCGGCGATCTGACGACGGTCGAGGAGTTCGCGGATTTCGAGCTCGAGCTCGAATGGCAGATCGCGCCGGGCGGCAACAGCGGCGTGATGTTCCACTCGAGCGAGGATCACGGCGCGCCCTACGAGACCGGGCCCGAGATGCAGATCCTCGACAACCTCGAGCATCCCGACGGGAAGAATCCGCTGACGTCAGCGGGGTCGAATTACGCGCTCGATGCGCCGCCGTTCGACGCGACGTATCCGCCGGGTCAGTGGAATCGCGCGCGGCTGCTCGTCGTCGGTCCGCATGTCGAGCACTGGCTCAACGGGCACCTGCAGTGCAGCTACGAGATGTGGACGCCGGAGTGGGAGGCGAAGGTCGCAGCGTCGAAGTTCGCGAAGATGCCCGACTACGGCAAGAACCGCAGCGGCCACATCGTGCTCCAGGATCACGGCGACCAGGTGCGCTTCCGCAACATCCGCCTGCGCGTCCCGCCGCCGCGCTGAGTTCAGTTTCCGAGCGAGGCCAGCGCATGGGCCGCGGCCTCGCGCACCTCGGCGCTTGGATCGAGTCCCAACCGCTCGAGCTCGAGTCGGATCGCGTCACTCGCGCGCGGACCCAGGCAAGCAGCCGCGGCGCACGAACGCGAACGCACGACGGCGCGATGGCTGCGCAGACCGCGCAGGATCCAGGGCTCGAGGCACTCGTCCGCGTTCTTGAAGATTTGGCCGACCGCTCCGGCATCCCAATCGTTGTTCGTGCTCCAGCGGCCGTAATAGAGGCCAGCGCGATGCCAATGCGCAAGGAGGAAGGGCGCGCCCAGCTCGAGTCCGCCCGGTATCGATGCAATCAGTCGCGAGCATCCCAGCTCTCGCAATTCGGAATCGCATTCGAATTGCTGCATGCAGAGAGTCAGCACGGGTACACCCGCGGTCCCGCTGTGCGCAAGCACCCACATCGCACTCTCCCCGTCTTGCCAGCCACCTGCCAGGCACTCCTCGCTGTCGAGCAGGGCGTGGTATGACATGAGGGGATGGCAGGCCGCTCCGAGGTCGAGCAGTCCGCCCGCGTAGTCCCCGGGGTTCATCCCGCTCATCGCCAGCTCCCACTCAGCCTGGATTTTGGTGTGGAGGATCGAAGTCATGCGCTCGAGGACCTGCACGGCATCCACAAATCCCGGACGCGTGAGGTCCTCGGCGCGGGCAATCAGCTCGGGCAGGATCGAGTCGCAGGCCGTGATCGTGATTTTCCATGCATGGCTTTCGGACTTCAGGCTCGAGAGCAAGGCCAGATCGGTCGCGGGGAGCGACGTACCTGGCTCGTGGATCCGAGCTGCTCGTGACTCGCGCAGACCGAGCAGCTCTCTCCATCGTCCCGGCTCTTTTTGCTCTAGAGTCGCTTGAGCCCAAAAACGTCGTACGCGCGATTCATTGCGCGTCAGTTCCAAGAGGATCGCTCTCGTTGCCTCGGGCCAGGTGCAGACCTTGTAGAGGATGCGCAGCGCCGGGAGGCTGACGGCGTCGTCGGGATCCAGGAGCCCGCGTCGCAACGCTCGTTCCAGCGTCGCTTCGGACCTCAGACGCTCGTGGAGTAGCGCGGAGCCGGTTTGCCAGGTGTCCGAGGCTTTCTCGAGCGCGCTGACATAGGGATCACCGAGTCGGATGGTGGCGAAACGCGGATTGAGTGCGGCATCGATCGACTCGAAGACACAGGCCCGGATCCGAGGATCGGCGTCGTCAGCGGCCTGGAGCAGCATGTCGAGCGAGTCCGGCAGCTGGCTTCCAAGCGCGAAGCAAGCCCAGTAACGCGTCTCGTCGTCCTCGTCCGCAAGGAAAGGACCAAGACTTTCGATCAAGGGAGCGCGCAGCTTTCGCCTCGCGGACGCAACCATCAAGAGCGGCACGCGCAGGTCCTTGCTTGCATTCGCGAGCAGTGGGCCAAGCGCGGAAGGGCCTTCTCCCTCGACGTTGGCGAGCCATTCGCCGAGCGCGATGGCCGTGCGCTCGTCGGCGCCTTGCAAGCGAGCGATCAGGTCGTTCTCAGCTCCCGCCCATTCCGGCCGGAAGCCTCGAAAGGCAGGATTGGAAACGTGCGCCATGTTCACGGCGTGAGGCTCGCTGATCAGCGCGTCGAGAGCGACTGGGCCAATGACCTCGAGGGGGTCGGGGGTGCTCCGGTCCCACCAGTAGAAGTGGTGCGCATGGTGTGTGACGAGCTCAGCCGCAAGCTCGGAGTCTCCCATGCCGAACCGCGAGGCGTCGCGACCCAGCTGCTCGATGCATTCGAACTTGTCGGCGCGCAGAGCGGTGATGAACGCTTTGCGCCATGGAACGGGCTCCGGCTGCGGCGTTGACTTCAGTCGCGCGGTCGAGGCCGCTGCGGGCGGCTCAGCTGCGTGCGCAAGGCAAACATCGGGGGAATGGGGAGGAGACTCGGAAATGCAGCTCCCCAGCAGGGTCCAGCACAACGCAGTGACGCTCGCAACATGAAGACGTGCCCGAATGGAAGGGTTTCCCATCCCCATACTTTTCCCGGAGCCGCTGAACGCCACGCGGAATCAGGATCACGGCGACCAGCTGCGCTTCCGCAACTTACGCCTGGCGGACGGTGACGGAGCGCGCCATGGACTGCGCTCCTGGCTGCTACTTCGCCTCCTCCTCGCGCACCAGCATGTCGATGAACGTGTCGGCCTTGATGAACTCCCAGTTCCAGCTCGAGTACTTGGCGAGCAAGTTGTCTTTCTTCATCGCGCGGGCGTCCTTGCCCGCGGCGAGCGCGTCGGCGACGAGCTTCTGCGTGTCGACGAGCATTGCGTGGTAGCTCCTCAATTCCTCCAGCGTGCCGAGCGGTCCGTGACCAGGAATCAGCTTCGCGTCCTTGGGCAAGGTCGCTAGCAAGTCCGCGATGTCCTTGGTCAGGCCGCGAACGCTGCCGCCCGAGTCCTGGTCGATGAACGGGAAGCGGCCGTTGAACCACAGGTCGCCGAGGTGCACGACGTTCGAAGTCTTGAACCAGATGATGCTGTCGCCGTCCGTGTGCGCCGGTGCGACGTGGTGCACTACGATCTCCTCGCCGTTGCAGTGCAGCGTCACGGAGTCCTCGAACGTGAGCACCGGCAGAGCTTTCGGGGGAGAAGCAGGCTTGTCGCCCCCGCGGCCTGCGCTGGGCTTGGACATGCGCTCGCGAACGTTCTTGTGGGCGACGATCGGAACCAGCGCGCCGAAGGTCTCGTTCCCGCCGGTGTGATCGCCGTGCCAGTGCGTGTTGATCAGGAAGCGCAGCGGCTCCTTCGTGAGGGTCGCGAGGGCGACCTGGATCTTGGGCGCCATGCGCGCGTACTGGTCGTCGATCATCAGGGCTCCCTCGGGGCCGGCGCAGACGCCGATGTTGCCGCCTTCGCCCTCGAGCATCGACACCGTCCCGGCGACCGGGTGGATCTTGATCTCGGGGGCCTTGTCCTGGGCGGGGATGGCGGCCCAGCCGGCGGTGAAGAGCGAAGCTGCGGTGAGACCGAGGACCAGGCGTGCGGAGATGGGCATGGGAGTGTGGGCGGAAGGTGGCGGGGGGCCGGGGGCGGATTCTGGGGCCTGGCGGTGCAGGTCTTCCAGGAGGGGGTAACTTTTCAGTCAGGAAACTCCGCGACGGGTTTGCGTCGGGAATTCCAGAAACCCAGGGAACCTGAACCTCCGTTCACCTGTCTAGTTTCATTCGCAAAACATGACGGATCTGGTCCCAACCGCCTCTCCTATGCTCTCGCGCACACTCGCAATCGTCCTGCTGGCAGCCTCCCCGGCCTTGGTCTCGGCCTCGCCCCAGGTTTCTCCCGACGCCGGTCCCGATCAGACTGTCGCCTTCCCGGCGGCAGCCCAGCTCGCGGGGGTGCTCAACAACCGTTCGATCCTCGACTGGTGGACGGCGGACGGCAACCACACGACCGAGAACCGCATCGTCATGTACTCCGATCTCACCGGAGTGACGGCTTCGCCGGAGCTGCGCAGCACATTCGGGGTCCTCTTCGGATGGCCGAGCGACTTGATCTGGATCGGGAATCAGCTCTACGGCATCGAGTCGTTCCAGCGCTACCTCTACACCGTCGTGCCCGAGACCGGAGTGTGCACGGCGATCGGACCGCAGAACACCTACGAGGACGTCTATTCGCTCGCTTACGACGTCACCGGCGACCGCCTGTTCGGCGTCGACCTGAAGAAGAAGAAGCTCTTGCGCTTCAATCGCACGACCGGATTGATCACCAACATCGGCGGCAGCTCGCTGGTCGGTTATCCGCTGATCCGTTCGCTGGCCTATTCGGATGCGGAGCAGATGCTCTACGCCAACGATCAGCAGAGCGACAAGCTGATCCGCATCAATCCCGACACGGGCTTGGTGACTTACGTGTCGACCATGCCCGCGGAGCAATTCGGGCGCATCGAGGAGCTGAGCTTCTTCCACGGCGAGCTCTACGCCTCGGACGGCCTGCTCAACGCGGTCGGCGACCTCGCCGGAGCGCAGCTGCAGCACGTCGACATCGCGACCGGTGCGACGTTCAACATCGGACCGATCATCGACGACGTCTCGCCGCACAGCTTGATCATCAACAGCCTGCCCGAGGACTTCCTGTGGACACAGGTTTCAGGTCCGGGCACGGCCAGCTTCAGCGATCCCAAAGCTCTGGCACCGACGGTCACGTTCTCCGCGCCCGGCATCTACGAGCTGGCGCTCACTGCCTTTGCCTGGCCGACGCCGGTCGTCGATTCGATGTTCGTGAATGCGAGCGTCGCGGTCGACACCGACGGCGACGGCGTGCCGGATGAGCTCGACAACTGCCCGACCCTCGCGAATCCCGGCCAGGAGGATTGCGACGGGAACGGCGCAGGCGACTTGTGCGAGATCGCCGAGGGCTTGCAGCAGGATTGCAACTCGAACGGAATCCCCGACAACTGCGACATCCTGACCGGCGTGGCCCAGGACTGCGATGGCAGCGGCGTGCCGGACTCCTGCGAGATCGCGTCTGGCATCAGCCAGGATTGTGACGGCAATTCGATCCCCGACGCCTGCGACATCGCGAGCGGCGCGAGCTTGGACTGCAACACGAACGCGATCCCTGACTCGTGCGATCTGGCGGCGGGAACCAGCCTGGACTCGAATGCCAACGCGATCCCTGACGAGTGCGAGCCCAACAACGGCTTCGTCTACTGCGCCGGCGATGGCAGCGCGACGCCCTGCCCCTGCGGCAACGTCGGCGGAGCCTTCGCGGGCTGCGCGAACTCGACGGGTTTCGGAGCGCGGATCTACAACGCTGGCGGTGTCAGCTGTTCGGCGGACGATGCGGCGCTGGTCGGGATCCACCTGCCGGCGGGCAAGCTCGCGCTGTTCATCACCGGAGATCAGCAGTTGAACGGCGGCAATGGCGTGGCCTTCTTCGACGGGCTCCTGTGCTTGACGGTTCGCCGGCGCTACACGCCGGGCTTGTCTTCGCCGACGGGCGTGGTCAGCTTGAGCAGCCCGGTCACGGGCAGTCTGGGGCTGATCCAGCCCGGGCAGACGTGGTACTTCCAGTCGTGGTACCGCAGCGGCATCGTCGGCGCGCCGTGCGGCACGGCGGCGAATACGTCGAACGGACTGGGGATCGTGTTCGGGCCGTGAACGGGTACGGAGTCAGTTGACCGTCCGGAGTCGTGGGGCCTTCCCGATCCGCGCTGCGCGCGGATCGGGAAGGCCCCACGACTCCGGACGGTCAACTGACTCCGTACGCTACAACGTCACGACGGCCTGCGCGTCGACACAGCTGAGCACTTCGCTTCCCGGCACCGGCGAGATCTCGTAGATCGTGCGGCCGTCGCGCACTCCGCGGTGCACGTACAGACCAGAATCCGTCGGCACGCACATGTCGGTGTCCAGCTCGCAGCTCGGCACCACGAGCATGATCGGGTTCTCGCCGCGGCGCAGCATCACCATGTTGGCCACGTTGACCCGCGGGTCCCGCCATTCACCGAGCACGACCACGCCTTGTTCCTGGTTGCAGGGCGCGTTGGCGAGCTGCGCGAACAGTCGCGCGTCCCAGGGATCCTTGGTCTGACAGCCCACCTGGGGCTGGAACTCGAAGGCCAGGGCGTCGAGGAAGACTTCGCCGAGCGAGAACTCGTTGGTGTGCGGCCGCACGGCCGCCAATTGAGTCTTCACGGGCAGGGTCACCGATCCGGGGAGGCTCGCCGGGCTCGGACGCACGTGGGCGACGGGCGGGCCCTGCGGCTCGGGCGTCGACGACGCGAGCTTCAGCGCGACCACGGCCCCGGCGGCGAGGACGACCAGCGCGCTGGCCGCCAGGGCGTAGCGATCCCAGGGGAGCGAGCGCACCGCCACGGGCTCGAGCGGCTTCAGGGCGACCGGTCCACGCCGCGCGGCGGGCGTCGCGCCGAAGCTGCGGCGCAGGCTGGCTTCGGTCGCCAGGTCGGCTTCGAAGCGCGCGCGCTGCGCGGGATCGCGCTGCACGACCTCGGCGATACGCCGGCTGTGCGCATCGTCGAGCAGCCCATCGAACCATTTCTCGTAGGCCGAAGAATTCGGAGTCTCGCGCGGGTCGTTCGCCGGAGGAATGTTGCTCTCGTTCATGATCGTTCTCCGCGGGCTTGCCGTTCCAGCAGCGCCACTCGCAAGGCCCGTCGTGCGCGGTGGACATGACTCATCGCCGTTCCCTCGGGGATTCCGAGCAGACGGCTCAATTCGCTGTAGTCGAGGTCCTGGACGGCGCGCAGCAGGAGGCAGGCGCGCGCCATCGGTGAAAGTTCCATCAGCGCGGCGAGCACCTCGTCGTCGAAGTGATCCTGATCGCGCGAGAGCTCGCCCAGGAGGCGCGGGTCGGACGGCTCGTCCACGGTCACGCCGCCCTGCGAGTGCTCCTCGAGCCGCTCGGACGAGAGGGCGTCGCGGCCGCTGCGGCGGCGCACATGGTTCAGGGCCACGTAGCGGACGATCTGTCCCATCCAGGCGCCGAAATTCGTGCCCTGCTCGAAGGAGGAGAGCTTGCTCAGGGCCACGGCGCTCGCGTCCTGCAGCACGTCCTCCGCCTCGCCGCGGCGGCCCAGGATCGCGGCCGCCAGGGTCAGGAGCACCCCGCGTTGAGCCTCGAGCTCCCGCGCAAAGTCCTCCGGCGTCAGCATCGCCCGCGATTCCCGCGCGAGGATCGGTTCATGGAGTGGCGCAAGCATCGGAGTAGACTCTGGGGTCCCCATGTGCGCGGGCGGCTGCTTCCTTGCGGGGAGGCCGGAAACGGCCCGCAAGGGTTCATTTCGGGCCCTTGGCGGCGCGGATCTCGAATTCCCGGAGCTGGTAGGTGCCGATGAAGGTCCCCGGGCAGAGCACCAGGTCGCCCGCCGTCCCGGCGCGGTTCAGCGGGATGTAGAAATCGTTGGTGCCCGGTTGGAGCATTTTCCGGTAGGCGTTGCGGCGCAGGAAATTCTTCGTCCCCGGAATCCTGTAGTACAGCGACAGCTCCGTGACGGCCGGGCTGTCGATCGAGAGGTGCAGCACCGACATCAGTCCGGCCATCGGCGTCAGCGCCGGCAGCGAGATGCGGTGCGAAGGATGCTGGATCGCGATCGGAAGCCGCGGCTTGGGGAAAGTCAGCGCCGGACCGACGGCCGCGCCGCCGAGCGGCGAGGTTCCCCAGGTGGGCAGATTCTTGTCCAGCTTGAGCAGCAGGACCTTCGATTTCTGGAAAGCCTGGTTCCAGGAAAAATCCTCGGTCGGCAACAGCCGCGCCGGGTCGAGGTGGTTGAAGATCCGCTCGACGAACAGATCGATGTACACGTCCGGCTCGGCGGCTTCGATGTCCTCGGGCGCGAGCGACATCGACCAGCGCATCTCGAGGTAGGAGCACTGCTCCTGCAGCCCCTGCTCGAGCTCGGGCCCGAAGGAATCGTGCATCATCAGGATGCGCGGCCGATCGGACTCCTCGAGCTCGCTCTTGCGAATGCGGTCGACTCGGAAGTTGCCCTCGAAGCGGATCTTCGCCTTCATTTCCTGCGGTCGCCAGATCTCGGTCTTCTGGTGCATCAGGTCGCCGATGTACATGCGCGTGGTCCAGGAATCGCCGTTGCTCTCGGAGGAGAGGGGATAGAAGGTCTCGAGCTCGTCGAGATGGAATCCTCCGATCATCTGGTCGAGCCGCAGGAGCAATCCGCGCAACGCGACCACCGATCCGCGTCCTGACCAGTGCGTGCCGAGGTTGCCGTAGACCCAGTTGCCGGGCTTGTCGAAGCGCTTCCCGGCCTTCAACGTCTCGCGCAGATCGAGGATCTCGACCTGGGGCGCGTGCTCCTTCATGTAGTCGAGGAACTGCTCCAGGCGCGTCGGGCCGATCGGGTGCATGGAATCCGGCAACAATTCCGTGTACACGGACTCCTTGTCGGGCGCGACGACGTACAGGTATTTGCTGCCGATCGATTCCAGGAAGGCGCGCTTGCGCTCGAGCACCTCCGCCCACTTCGCGAGTCCCTCTTCCGTGAACGGATACGCGCCGCGGTGGTCGTCCTGCGAATGCTCGCCGGTGTAGAAGATCCAACCCTGCTTGCCGAAGTACACCTCGGAGGTCGGCGTCACGCCGTAGCCGAAGACCTTGACGATGCTGTTCCAGCGCAGCAGTCGATCGCGCAGGCCGAAGCTGTCCTTGAAGTAGGACTCGTACTGCGAAGGATACTTGAGCGCGGCGAGCAGTGTCTTCGGCGGAGAAGGTTTCGGTGAGGGCGAGCGCAGCTCCGCCTGCTCCGGGCTGCGCACGCTCTCGGGCCGCAGGAAGAGATCGACCGTCGGCGCCACGACCACGGCCAGGAACAGCACGATGGTCAGCGAATCGAGGATCCGCCGCGCGAGACCGGTTCGCGTGAGTGACTTGTCGGCGTCCATCAGAAGCGGAAGTAGATGAACGGGTTGTAGGAATTGCTCGCGAGCTCCAGGCTCGACGCGACCAGGATCGCCATGATCAGGATCAGGCCGACGAACTCGATGCTGACGGCGCGCGCGGTCCATCCGAAGCTCGTATTGCGCGCGTGCCAGGCTTGGAGCGCGGGCAGCCAGGGCATCGAGCCGATGATCCCCGCGACCAGGGCCGTCGCGATGCGAGGGTCGACGAAGAGACCGAGAGGTTGGAGCGAGGTCTCGGCGCCGGCGCCGAACATCGCGCCCAGGAACGTGAAGGCCTGGGGCAAGCTCGTGGCGCGGAAGAAGACCCAGCCGACCATCACGACCAACAGAAGATACGCGTGGCGCAGCCACACCGGTCGCTTGCCGAGCCAACGCCCCAGGCCCAGGCGCTCGATCACCAGGAAAGCGCCGTGGTACAGGCCCCAGACGACGAAAGTCTCGCTCGCCCCGTGCCAGAGTCCGCACAGGAAGAAGACCAGGACCAGGTTGAAGTACGTGCGCGCCTGGGAGCCGCGGTTGCCGCCGAGCGGGATGTAGAGGTAGTCGCGGAACCAGGTCGAGAGCGACATGTGCCAGCGACGCCAGAACTCCGTGATCGAGCGCGAAACGTAGGGGTGGTTGAAGTTCTCGAGGAAGCGGAACCCGAACATGTGGCCCAGGCCGATGGCCATGTCCGAGTAGCCCGAGAAGTCGAAGTAGATCTGGATCGTGTAGGCGACGATCCCGAGCCAGGCGAGCGGGGTCGACACGCCGCCCTCCATGTTGAAGACATCATCCGCGAGCTCGGCCGCGGCATTGGCGATCAGCATCTTCTTGCCCAGGCCGAGCACGAAGCGCCGCACGCCGTAGGCGAAGCTGTCCCAGGTCGCCGCGCGCGAGTTGATCTGCTCGTCGACGTCCTTGTAGCGCACGATCGGCCCGGCGATCAGCTGCGGGAACAGCGACACGTAGAGCATGATGTTCAGCGGGTTCTTCTGCATCGCCCCGTCGCGGCGGTACACGTCGATCACGTACGAGAAGGCCTGGAACGTGAAGAACGAGATGCCGATCGGCAGGCGGATGTGGCCCTTGTCGAACAGCGCGGTGGTCCAGAATTCGTTGCCGGCCGCCAGGTTGGACAGGGGCTCGAAGGGCTGATCGATCCAGCCCAGGGCAAGCAAGGAGCTGCCGATCGAGTTCCACAGCCAGTCGGCGTACTTGAAGGCGACCAGCAGGCTCAAGTTGAAGACCGTGGCCAGCGCGACAACGCCTTTGCCGCGACCTCGCTCGCGCGCTCGGTCGACCCACCAGCCGAAGCCCCAGTTGGCCAGGCAGGAGATGACCATCAGCCAGACCATCAACACCTCGCCCCAGGCGTAGAAAATCAAGCTGGCGGCCAGCAGGATCAGGTTCCGGAACCGGCGGTCGAGGATGTAATACGCCGCCAGGACCAGGGGCAGGAACAGGAACAGGAACAGGGGCGAGCTGAAGAGCATGGATCCCTAAGATCGTACCGATCTCTCTGGGGTCGCCGGAGTGCTCGAGGCCCGCTGGGGCGCTCGCACTGCAAACATGCATCGGCCCGACAGGCGCGCGCGTACTCTTGTCGCGCCCATGCCGACTTTTCTCTTGCTGTTGCTTGCATTCGCGGGCTGGAACGTGCCTTCCGCGCACCCGGATTCGCGCTCGACGTCGATGGTGAAGGTCGCAGGCCGTAGCGTGAGCCTGGAGTTCCGCTGCCAGACGCGCACCCTGGGCGAAGCCCTGCCGCTGGATACCGATCAGGATCAGCGGATCGACGACGCCGAGCTCGAAGCGGGCCGCGACGCGGTGGCGAGCTACGTGCTCGAGCGCTACCAGATCTTCCCCGGCGGAGGCGAAGGCCGGGACGGGAGCTTCGATGCTTCCCGCGCACTGGCTGGTCATCAGACGGCGCTGCGCTTGATCCCCGATTCGGAGTCGGCCCAGGGCGAGTCGTGGGTCGCCGCCCATTACGAGCTCGAGTCGCCGGTGGAGCTCGAGTCCTTGACGCTGAGGGTGCGGCTCTTCCGCGAGCAGAATCCCTACCACCGCGACGAGGCCCGGCTCGAATTCCAGGGCGACGATCCGGCGCGCCATCTGTTCTCGGGCGAGGAGGGGCAGGTCTGGCGCTACGAGCCCGAGGCCGAGCGACGGCCGGGCGTCTTCGGCGATTATTGGAAGGAAGGCGTGGTGCACATCGCGGCCGGCTGGGATCACCTGGCTTTCCTGCTCGGCCTGGTGCTCGCCGCGCGGCGCTGGCGCTCGGTGCTGCTGGTCGTCACGGCCTTCACCCTGGCCCACACGATCACCCTGGCCCTCGCCGCGCTGGAGCTGGTCCATGTGCGCGCCTCGCTGGTCGAGATGGCGATCGCGCTGTCGATCGCCTACGTCGGCGCCTTGAACCTGCTGCCCAAGCAGACCGGCTCGCGCTGGGTCGAAGCCTTTTTCTTCGGCCTGGTCCACGGCCTGGGCTTCGCGGGAGCGATCAAGGACGCCCTGGTCTTCGAGCCGCTGCGCATCACCGCCCTGATCGGATTCAACGCGGGCGTCGAGTGCGGCCAGCTCGCGATCGTGATGCCCCTCGCCGCGCTGTTCGCCTTCCTCCCGGGCTCGCGGCAGGACAAGGGAGTCGAGCGCGCCTTCCTCGCGCCACTCTGGCTGCGGCGAGGGGGATCCGTGCTGGTCGTCGCCGCCGGCCTGTACTGGTTCGCGGAGCGCGCGGGAATCTTCGGCTGGTTCACGCCGCGCGCGTGAAGCGCCGCCGCGGTCTCGCTATGGTGCGACCGGAATGGAACGCATCGGCTTGATCGCCTTGGGAGGCGCGCTGGGTGCCTTGGCGCGGCATGGATGCGTCGTCTTCGGCGAGCGCTGGGCAGCCGCGGGAATTCCGCTCGCGGTGCTCACCGTCAACGTGCTCGGATCCTTCCTAGCGGGCTGCGTGATGACCTTCGTGATCAGCCGCCCGGGCGCGAGCGAGAATCTTCGCCTGTTCGCGATGGTCGGCGTGCTCGGCGCCTTCACCACGTTTTCCGCGTTCACCTGGGAGAACCTGGAGCTGATCCGCAGCGGATCCTTGGGGCGCGCCGCGCTGCATGCCGCGCTCCACGTCTCGCTCTCGCTGGCCGCGGTGTTCCTCGGCACCTGGGCCATGCGCGCTTCGATCAGCTGAGCGTCGGCCGCGGCCGAGCCGGCTTGGTCGCCGCCTTCGGATAGCCATCCTGGTTGTGGCGGATGATCTCGCCTTCGACCATGTAGACGATGTCCTCGGCGATGTTCGTCGCGTGGTCGCCGATGCGCTCGAGGTGGCGCGAGACGGACATGGTCTGCGAGGCGCGCTCGATCGTCTCGGGATCCTCTTTCATCATCGCCTCGAGCCGCGCGAACATCTGCTGGTTGTACTGGTCGACTTTTTCGTCGCGCCGGCAGACCTCGCGCGCGAGCTCCGGGTCGAGGTTGACCAGCGCGTCGAGGCTGTCGGAAACCATTGAGCGCACGCGCTCGACCATCCGTCCGAAGTCGATCGTGATCTCCAGCGGTTCGTTGCGCGACAGGAAGGCCGCGCGCTCGGCGATGTTGTGCGCGAGATCGCCCATGCGCTCGAGGTCGTTGTTGACCTTGATGCAGCCGACGATGAAACGCAGGTCGCCGGCGACCGGCTGGTGCAGGGCCAGGATCTTCAGGCACTTGTCCTCGACCTCGAGCTCCTTGCGATCGATCACGTCGTCGCCGGCGATCACTTCCTCCGCGAGCTCGGGCCGGCGCTGGATCAAAGCGGCCATGGCCTTGTTCGTCGCCTCCTCGACCATGGAGCCCATGGTCAGGATGTCGCGCTTGAGCTGGTCGAGGTCGTGCTGGAGGTGCTTGGTCATCGAGGCTGCGGTCTCCTGGATTTCTACCGGCCTTGCATGAAGTCTCGATAAAGGCCTGGTACCCGGTACAACACCACCATCCTGAACACAGCCTGGGTATGGCGTGTGTTCAGGATGGTGGTGGAATACCGGGTACCTGCTCAGACGTCGATCTGCAGTCGCATGGCGAGCACGTCGGCGCCCGACGTGCCGTCCTGATTGTCGTCGGGCTGGATGCGGATGTAGTTCAGCATGATCTTGGTGTAGTCGTTGAGGTAGCAGTTGAGGCCGGCCGTGTAGCTGTCGACTCGCCCGCCGTCGCCGCCGCCGGCGCTGCTGTGGCCGGACTCGCTGTTGAGGTCCAGGCTCGAGACGCGAACCGCGGCTTCCCAGGCGCCGCAGCCGCCGTCCTTGCCCATCGGGCGCGCGACTTTCACGCGGCCGAAGGTGCCGTTCGTCGGGTTGTACGCGCGCGATTCGCCGGTCAGGAAATACGAGGCGAAGAGGTAGTAGCCGTCGAGATCGCACCAGGTGTCGTCGACGCGATCCACCGCGGTCCGCATGTATTCAGCCTGAATCGACAGCGGTCCGTTGACCCACGCGGCTTCGAGTCCGGCGGTGTTCGCCGTGTCCGCGGTGACGCTGAACTGCGCCAGGTTGTTGACCAGCGAGACAGTGGTCTCGCCCGTGTAGGTGATGGCGTAGGCGTTGTCGTGCACCGCGAACGATCTTCCGCTGACACCCAGGTGCAGCAGGTGGGTGGCGTCGCGCATCATGGGTGTGCCCGTGAAGCGTGCGGTCAAGGCGTATTCGCCATCGCCCGTGTCGACTCCGGTGTCGCTTCCGTCTTCACGGAAAATGCCCGCGGCCCAGTTCGCTCGCTTCGACGGGCAGGTATTGGAGACCATGACGCCGATGTTGCGCGCCGGAGTCAGCCGGTCGGAGGCTCCGCGCTCCATGAAGGTGTTCCACGATAGGCTGGTGACTTCCTCGAGCCCCATCGGCTCCTTGAACTGGCCGACGCGCAGGCTGCCCAGGCAGAACTTGGGGAACTGGATGTACAGGTCCTTCAGCTTGTTGTTGGTGCCGCCGGCGAAATCGTATTGCCACTTGTACTCGACGTTCTGATTGACGCTGCCTTCGGCGAACACGCGCGCCAGCCGGAACCTGGCCCCGTCTTCCTCGCGGCCGAACGCGTCCTCGTAATCGTGGTTCGTGTGGACGGAGCCGGCGTCGAACGCGATCTTCGTTCCGAGCTTGAAGGTGAAATTCTTGTCCAGCGTCTCGAAGCGCAGACCCTCCTTGAAGTAGGTCTTGATCACCGTCATGTCGGTGCCTTCCTGGGCAGCCGCCGGCGTTTCATCGACGCGCAGCGTGAGCGCGGTGTCTTCGCCGCCGAGCGGAAGGGCCGAAGCCGTCGCGGCCAGGCTGGAAATGAAGAGGAGGGGAATCGGTCGCATCCAAATCTGCATACGTGGGAACCTCGTGAAACCGGATGGGGGATGGATCGGGGAGAAACGGTCGCGAACGACGGAGAGATCCAACCTTAGTCGCTGCCCTGTTTCAAGGCCGCAGCCGCCGGGGGCAGTTCTCCGTTCACTTCGAAGCGCGGCAGCACGATCCGAAAAGTGCTGCCGCGGCCGAGCTTGCTCTCCACGGCGACTCTGCCGCCGAGGGAGTGGGCGAGGTGCTTGACGATCGACAGGCCGAGGCCCGTTCCGCCGAGCTCGCGCGAGCGGGCCTTGTCGACGCGGTAGAAGCGCTCGAAGATGCGCTCCAGGTCGCGCGGCCCGATGCCGATTCCGGTGTCGGAAACCTCCAGGACGGCCTCGTTGTCGCGAGCCTGAGCGCTGACCTCGATCCGGCCCCTGGCCGGAGTGTATTTCAAGGCGTTGTCGAGCAGGTTGTCGACGATCTGGCGCAGGGATTCCTCGTCGCCGAGCACGACCAGGGGCTCGGGCGGAGCGCGCAATTCGAGGGTCAGTCCCTTCGCCTCGCACAGCGGCGCGAAGCGCGTTTCGCAGTCGCGCAGGGTGGCGCGCAGATCGAGCGGCTTGCGCTCGAGGGTCATCGCCTGGGACTCGACGCGCGCGATGGTCAAGAGATCGCTGACCAGGCTGGACAGGCGAGCGGATTGATCGCGGATCTTCTCGTGGAAGCGCTCGCGAGTCGCGCCCTCCATGGACTTGTCCTCGATCAGCGTCTCGACCAGGCCGCGGATCGCGGTCAAGGGGGTCTTCAATTCGTGGCTGACGTTGGCGACGAAGTCACGCCGCAGGCTCTCCAGACGGCGCAGGTCCGTGACGTCGTTGAGCACGACCACGGCTCCGGACAAGGCGCCGGCGCCATCGACCAGCGGCGAAGCGCGCAGCTCGATGCGCGCCTCGCCATTCGACACCGCGAGGTGCACCTCGGCGTCGGCCGCGCCGGCGCGGCGGCGAGCCTGCTCCAGGATCTCGCTGACCTCGACGATGCGCGTCACTTCCCAGATGCGCTTGCCGAGGCTGTCGTGCGGCGAGGCGCGCAGCAAACGGCCGGCGACCTCGTTCATGTGCACGACCCGGTCGTCGCGGTCGACGGCCACCACGCCCTCGACCATGGAGCCCAGGATCGCGAGCAATTTATTGCGGTCGGAAACGATCGTTTCCATGCGCTCGCGCAGCTCGTCGGACATGCGATTGAGCGTGGCGCCCAGCATCCCCAGCTCGTCGGAGCTCGAGATCACGACGTTGCGCGAGTAGTCGCCGCGCGCGATCGCCGCGGCCAGGTTCATCATCGAATCGACCGGAACGGTGACGCGCCGCGCGATCACCCAGGCGACGATCAGGCCCGCGATCGCTCCCGCGGCCGCTCCGGCGAGCACCAGGCCGCGCACGCGAGCCAGGCGCTGCTCGAGCGCGGTGCGGGCCATCGAAGCGCGCACGAAGCCCTGCAGCTTGCCGTCCGGCGTGCGCACCAATTTCGCGCGGTAGACGAAGGTCGTGCGCAACGTGGAGGAGAAGCGCACGGCCTCGCCTTCCTTGTCGGTGTTCAGTGCCTGCTGGATCTCGGGCCGCAGGAGATGGTTGTCCATGCGATCAGGCTGCTCTTCGGAGTCGGCGACCACCTCCCCCTCGGCGTCGATCACCGTCAAGCGCGCTCCCGCCTCGCGGCCCAGACTGGGCAGACGCGTGCGCAGAGCTGCGAATTCGCGCGCCTGGAGCACGGGCTTCGCGATCTCGTGCAGCATGGCGAGCTTGGTCGAGAGCGCGGCTTCGATCTGCAGCTTTTCGTCGTGCTCCACGCTGCGCTCGACCAGCACCAGCGTGGTCACGGCCGTGACGAGCACGAGCGCCACGAAGGCTGCGTAGAGCTTCCAGAAAAAGCGAGAGCTCAGCATATTTCAGCCGCCGCGTGGGAGACCGCGGCACCACGCCGGGTCACGGCGTGTCGTGGAAACGATAACCAACTCCGCGGATGGTTTCGACCATATCGCGATAAGGTCCCAGCTTCCGGCGGATCGCTCCGATGTGCACGTCGATGTTGCGGTCGATCACCACGGCGTGGTCGCCGATCACGCGTGAAAGCAGCTGATCGCGGGCGAAGACCCGGCCCGGATGGGAGGCCAGGAAGTGCAGGAGCCGCAGCTCCGTCGCGGTGAAGGTCAGGGCCTCGCCGTCGACCAGGACCTGGTGCTTGGCGGTGTCGATCACCAGGCCGCCCATCACGATCCGCTCGTTGCCGGCGCGCTCCTCGCGCAGCGGACCGCGCCGCAACACGGCCTTGACCCGCGCCACCAGCTCCTTGGGGCTGAAGGGCTTGGCCACGTAGTCGTCAGCGCCCAGCTGCAGGCCGGTCACCACGTCGCTCTCCTCGCCCTTGGCGGTCACCATGATGATCGGGATGCCCGAGGTGATCGGATCCGATTGCATCCGGCGGCAGACCTCGAGCCCGTCGAGGCCCGGCAGCATCAGGTCGAGGATCACCAGATCGGGCGCCTCGCGCTTCGCGCGCGCGAGCCCCTCCGCGCCGTCGCGGCTGGTCGTGACCCGATAGCCCTCGCGGCTCAGGTTGTACTGGGTCACTTCCAGGATGTCGGCCTCGTCTTCGATGACGAGGATTTTTTCGCGTGTGCTCATCGTTTGTTGAATCATCGTTAGCCCTTATCCGAATCGTCCGGTTACGTAATCTTCGGTCTCTTTGAGATGAGGTTGCAGGAAAATGTCGTCGGTGGGGCCGTACTCGACCAGCCTTCCGAGGTACATGAACGCCGTGTAGTCGCTGGTGCGCGAAGCCTGCTGCATGTTGTGCGTCACCATCAGGATCGAGTAGGAGCCCTTGAGCTCCTCGATCAGATCCTCGATCCGGCCGGTCGCGATCGGATCGAGCGCGGAGCAGGGCTCGTCGAGCAGGAGCACCTCGGGCTCCGCCGCGATCGCGCGCGCGATGCACAATCGTTGTTGTTGCCCGCCCGAGAGGCGCAGCGCCGAATCCGCGAGCCGGTCCTTCACTTCTTCCCACAAGCCGGCGCTGCGCAGGCTCTGCTCGCAGACTTCCTGGAGCAGGCGCCTGTCGCGCACGCCGTCGATGCGCAGCGAGTACACCACGTTCTCGAAGGTGCTCATCGGGAAGGGGTTGGGCTTCTGGAAGACCATTCCGATCCGCTTGCGCAGCTCGATCACGTCGACGCCGGGGGCGTAGATCGAGTCGCCGTTCAAGCGCATGTTCCCGTCGATGCGCACGCTCTCGATCAGGTCGTTCATGCGGTTGACCGAGCGCAACAGCGTCGATTTTCCGCAACCCGAAGGCCCGATCAAGGCCGTGACTTTTCCGCGCGGGATGGTCATCGACACGTCCCACAGAGCGCGCGCCTTGCCGTAGTGCAGATTGAAGGTGTCGATCTCGAGCACCAGCTCTTCCGAGGACAGGGCGCCGTGGATCTCCGCGCCGAAGGGCTCGCCGCGCGAGACGGATTCGAAGACCTTTCCGGGCCGGGTGGCCGAGCGCGGCTCGCGGGGCGGCTGGGGCGCGGACGAAGTCACGGGAGTCGGTGAAGTCGACGGAGTCGACGCGGGTCGCGCGGGTTCCGCGGCGGAAAGCGTGCGCTCGTCGTCCATGTCGGGCGAGCTGGTCTCGTGGATCATACGTGCACTCCCGAAAAGCGCCGCCGCAAGCGCGCGCGGATCCAGATCGCCAGCAGGTTCAAGGTGACGACGATCGCGATCAAGAGCAGCGTCGTCGTGTAGACCATCGGTTTTGCGGCTTCGCTGTTCTGGGACTGGAAGCCGAGATCGAAAATGTGGAACCCCAGGTGCATGAAGCTGCGCTCGGGATGCACGAAGGGAGCCGTGCCATCGATCGGCAGCTCGGGCGCGAGCTTGACCGCGCCGACGAGCATCAACGGAGCGACTTCACCGGCCCCGCGCGCCAGGGCGAGGATCGCGCCGGTCATGATGCCCGGCATGGCGCGCGGCAGGACGATGCGTCGGATCGTCTGCCACTTGGTCGCGCCGCAGGCGTAGGAGCCCTCGCGCATCGAGCTCGGCACCGCGGACAGGGCTTCCTCGGTCGGAACGATCACCACCGGCAGCGTCAGCAGCGCGAGGGTCAGCGCGGCCCAGAGCAGACCGCCCTTGCCATAGGTCGGATTGGGCAGGTTCGCGGAGAAGAAGCTGGCGTCGAGGTGTGCGCCGACGATGTAGCAGAAGAACCCGAGGCCGAAGACCCCGAAGACGATGCTCGGCACGCCGGCGAGGTTGTTGATCGCGATGCGCACGAAGCTGACCAGCAGGCCGGGCCTGGCGTATTCGCGCAGGTACAGCGCAGCGAACACGCCGAAGGGCACGACGACGATGGTCATGATCAGGGTCATCGCGACCGTTCCGAAGATCGCGGGGAAGACGCCGCCTTCGCTGTTGGCCTCGCGCGGCTCGCCCAGCAGGAATTCGCTCCAGCGCGAGAAATAGACGCCGCACTTTCCCATCCATCCGAGCTGGTTGGCGGGGAAGGCGCGCACGATCTCGTCCAGGCCCAGCTGCTTGTCGACGCCGTCCGCCGTGGTTAGCACGAGAGCGGTGCGCGCGTTTTCCTGCTCGAGAGCTTCGATCTGCTTGCGCACCAGCGCGAAGTCCGCGTCCGCCTGGCTGGCGATGGCATCGTGGCTCTCTCTTGCCGCGAGCGCGCCGGGCGAGTTCGGACCTTCGGTCAACTCGACCTCGCGCAGCTTCAAGCGCGCCGCCTCGGTGCGGGCGTTGATCCTGCCGATGTCCTCGGTCTTGAGCCGCTCGCGTTCTTCCCAGCGACCGCGCGCGGCGTCGTGATTGGCCTCGAACATGCGCCAGACTTCCGCCGCCTCGCTCGCGACCGACTTGCCGTCGAGCAGGAATGCGCTGGGGCTGCCGTAGAAGCGTCCCCAGCTCTGGCGCTCGACGACCAGCATCCACTCAGGCCGCGACTCGCGGTCCGTCTCGATGTCCGAGACCCAGGTGAAATGCTCGCCCGTGAGATCGAAGTTCCCCGAACGGATCATCTCCCGCGATGCCTTGCCGCCCTGGGCCTCCACCCTGGCGCGCGCCGTCGCTCGCGCCGACTCGGGCAACGCCTCGAAGCCGCGCTCATCGGGGCGGTAGGACTCGATCACGGCAATCTCGCCCGCGACCGTCCGGCCGTCGAGCAGGTGTTTCACGACCACCGCATCCGGCCAGAACGTGCCCATGCCCTGCACGAGCACGAGTCCGAGGAGGCCGACGACCATGCACAGCGCCAGGGCCAGCGCGCCGCCGGTCAGCCAGACCATCGGCTCGCCGTTGGCGAACAGCGAAGTCGTGCGCTTCTCCCTGCGCCGCTCGCGATGGACTCGCGGGCCGCCTCCCCTCGCAGGCCTGGACGTGTGGGCGATGGCGGGACTCATAGCTGGAACGCACGCTTGCGGAAGCGCTGGCGCACGAGCTCGGCTGCGGTGTTGACCAGGAAAGTGATCGCGAACAGGCACAGCGCGGCCAGGAACAACATCCGGTAGTGCGTGCTGTCCTGCACGGCTTCGGGCAGCTCGGTGGCGATGTTCGCCGACAGGGTGCGGAAGCCGTTGAAGACGTTCATGTCCATCACCGGCGTGTTGCCCGCAGCCATCAGCACGATCATCGTTTCGCCGACTGCGCGTCCCATGCCGATCATGACGGCGGAGAAGATGCCGCTCATCGCGGTAGGGATGATCACGCGCATCGCGGTCTGCCAAGGCGTGGCGCCGCAACTCAGCGATGCCAGTCGAAGGTGGGCGGGGACGCTGCTCAGCGCGTCTTCGGCCAGCGTGTAGATGATCGGGATGATCGCGAATCCCATGACGAATCCCACGACCAGTGCGTTGCGCTGCACGTAGGTTCCAAGCAGCGAGCCGCGCGCGTCGAATCCCAGCGCCGTGAGCATCCAGGCGCCGGCCAGGGCGAGCAGCAGGCTGGCGAGCAGGCAAAGGCAGAAGCGCAGCAGGTCGATGCGCGCGCAGGTGGCCCGTTCCCAGCGAACGCTGAGCGTGCGCAGCCAGGGTTCGACGTGGCGCGCTGCCATCAGGGCGGTCACGGCCACGGACAAGGGCAGGAGCAGGAACAGCCAGCCTCCCAGCGCGCCGCCCGCGCCGCCGTGGAGCCACAGGATGAAGTCGCCGCCGAAGAACAAGCGCTCGAGCAGAGGCGCGGCGAGCACGGCCAGGACGACTCCGACCGGCATCGCCAGGGCGATGAACCCGAAGCGCTGCAGGTCGGCCCAGCGCAGCGCGAAACGCGCCGGCAGGAGCTGCCACAGGTAAGCGCCGAGCAGCAGCGAGAGCGGGATCGCGAAGAAGCCGGCGATCACCGCGGGAACGAAGGTCTGCACGAAG
>Ga0193706_1000382_pt1 | contig 26615 bp, 26 predicted proteins | sample U3c1metaG_FD_160130 | JGI IMG/M metagenome (GOLD analysis project Ga0193706, IMG submission 160130) | Soil microbial communities from a riparian zone of the East river system, Colorado, United States - U3c1 | ecosystem: Environmental > Terrestrial > Soil > Riparian zone | place: USA: East River... | reverse complement strand
TCGCCTCCGATCAGCCGCCCGCCGAGCGCGAGCACGTTGGCGTCGTTATGCTCGCGCGACAATCGCGCCGACAGCGGATCGTCGACCCGTGCGCAGCGGCAGGCTGGATTGCGGTTGACCGCAATCGAAATGCCGATGCCCGACCCGCACACCGCGATTCCTCGCGTCGCTTCGCCCGACGCGACCGCGCGCGCCAGCTTCGCGCCAAATTCGGGATAATCTACGCTTTCCTCGCTGTTGGTGCCGAGGTCGAGCACGTCATGCCCGCCCTCGCGCAGCCAGGCGGCAAGGTCAGTCTTCAGGGCGAATCCGGCATGGTCGGCGGCAAGCGCAATCTTCATGGTCCGCAGTTAGGCAATCTGCGCGGGATTCGCCAGCGTCAACCTCACCAGACATCTTGTTCATCGCGGATTTGCTCGGCCAACTCCGGCCGTTTTCGCTTAGGCCGTGAGTTCCATGTCGAGCCGGTCTTAGGCCTGCGTCGCCTGCTACGGGGGAGTTGGATTACTTTCCGAAGCGCTGAGGCAATGCTCGCCTCATCTCTACACGCGTTTCAATATGCATTGTGCGAGGTTCCCCGGAATCGTGCCCGAAGACGAGCCGAGAATGATCTGCATTTCATCGTCAGCTCGGAGAACAAACTGAACTTCGTTGACCACATTGTTCCGCTCAATAGTGAAAGCGCCCTCCGGCCATTGGAAGACGCTGTGTCGCTCGATCGACGCGGTTCCCGTAAACGGCTCTCTTTCAATTTCATTGTTAGATCGGTTACGCCGCGTTTCGCCGCGCACTCGGCCATTAGAATCGAATTGGACGCACATTATTAATGCGCCCGGCGCGAAGTCTGGTAGCGTGATCTGTGCGCTCGCGCCTTGCGGCGGATCGACAAGCCGAAGGGAATCGAAGCTTCCGATCCAAGATCCTTTTAGAACCTCAAGAGGGACGTTCGAATCGAATGTTTCAAGGGATTCGATATGCATGTCTGATCGGATATCGCTCATCGTAACGAAACTCCCTTTGCAGCGAAAAGCATCGAAAAGCTTAAGCCGCGAGCAGGATTTCCTCGCGTCTCAATATCTCGACAAGGGCCTTGGTAAGCTCATCCATCATTTCGGCCGTGTGGCAGGGGCCAGGTGTGAAGCGCAGGCGTTCGGTGCCGCGTGGGACGGTCGGATAATTGATTGGCTGGACGTAGAGACCGTACTCGGTGAGCAAAATGTCGCTGATTCGCTTGGCCTTTACCGGGCAACCGACCGCCAAGGGTACGATGTGCGTAGAGCTTGGCATCAGCGGTAGCCGGGCCGACGCAAACTTCGCCTTGAGCAGCGCGGCCGAAGTCTGCTGCGCCTCGCGCTCCTCCGACGACTGCTTGAGATGGCGGACGCTGGCGAGCGCTCCGGCGACCAGCACCGGCGACAGCGAAGTGGTGAAAATGAAGCCCGGCGCATAGCTGCGGATGCAGTCGATAACGGTGGTGTCGGCGGCGATGTAACCACCCATCACGCCGAATGCCTTGCCCAGCGTGCCTTCGATGATCGTCACCCGGTCGGCGACTCCATCGCGTTCGGAAATGCCGCCGCCGCGCGCTCCGTACATGCCGACCGCGTGCACCTCGTCGAGATAGGTCAGCGCGCCATATTTGTCGGCGAGGTCGCAGATCGCGGCGATCGGCGCGACATCGCCGTCCATTGAATAGACGCTTTCGAACGCGATCAGCTTGGGCGTCTCGGCATCCTCGGCGGCGAGCAATTCCTCGAGGTGGGCAAGATCGTTGTGACGGAACAGGCGCTTGTCGCAGCCCGAACTGCGGATGCCGGCAATCATCGAGGCATGGTTGAGCTCGTCGGAGAAGATCACGCAGCCGGGAAGCAATTTGCCGAGCGTCGACAGCGCCGCCTCGTTCGAGACATAGCCCGAGGTGAACAGCAAAGCGCCCTGCTTGCCGTGGAGGTCGGCGAGCTCGGCCTCCAGGTCGACATGGTAATGGGTGTTGCCGCCGATATTGCGGGTTCCGCCAGAGCCGGCGCCGACATCGTGCAACGCGGCTTCCATCGCCCCGACCACCTTTGGGTGCTGGCCCATGCCGAGATAATCGTTGGAGCACCAGACGACGACTGGCTGAGGCCCGTTATGGCCGGCGAGGCAACGTGCGTTGGGATAGCTGCCCTTGGTCCGCAATATGTCGATGAACACACGGTAGCGCCCCTCGGCGTGCAGCGAGTCGATCGCGGCCCTGAAGATGCGGTCGTAGTCCAATGGTCTGCCTGTTCCCGTCGCTCCGCGGTCCTTTAAGACCAACTTGGCCTGGGTGCTAGAGAGTTTCGATGGCCGTCAGGCCATAAGCCGCGAGGGTCGCCACAAGCGCTGCCGACGGCGGCGAGCCGGTGAACACCGCAATTCCTTCGATCGCGCGGCTGGGCCACGGCTGGTTGGCGGTCAGAACGCCGATGCGCCGGGCAATTCCCGGGCCGCCATCGACCAGGGTCACGCCGGGGAATGCGGCGGCGAGATCCTCGCCGAGCAAGGGGAAGTGGGTGCAAGCGAGCACGACCGTGTCGATGCGGGTTCCCTCGGACCCGGCGAATAAGGGAGCGGCGGCGGCGCAAACTTGCTCGACCGTTACCGGCTCTCCGGCCAGCTTCGCTTCGGCCAGCACGACCAGCTCGGGCGAACCGTGGCGGATTACCATGCAGTCGCTGGCGAAGCGCGCCGCGAGATCGTCGACATAGGGCTGGCGGACGGTCGCGTCGGTGCCCAGCACGCCGATCACGCGAGTCTTTGACAGCTCGGCCGCCGGCTTGATCGCCGGGACCGTGCCGACCACCGGAATGTCGAGCGCGGCACGGACATGGTCGAGCGCGATGGTCGAAGCGGTGTTGCAGGCGATCACCGCAAGCCGCGGGCGATACCGCTCGACCAGCCGTCCAAGCAACGCCGGCACCCGCGCCGCGATCTCCTCCTCGCTCCGCGTGCCATACGGGAAAGCGGCATTGTCGGCGGCATAGACGATCGGCGCGTTGGGTAGCAGCGCACGGGTCGGCCCCAGCACCGACAACCCGCCAACTCCCGAATCGAAGATCAGCAAGGGCGCGGCGGGGTTCATCGCCCGCTCTTGGCGGTCGTTGCGCCCCCGTGCAACTTTGCCTACCAATCCAGCCCATGACCGCCGAAATGCTTTTCGCGCTGGCGCTGGGCTATCTGCTCGGGTCGATCCCGTTCGGGCTGCTGCTCACCAGAATGTCCGGCAAGGGCGACATTCGCGACATCGGATCGGGCAATATCGGCGCGACCAATGTGCTGCGTACCGGAAGCAAGGGGCTCGCCGCGGCGACGCTAATCCTCGATGCGCTGAAGGGGACCGCGGCGGTGCTGATCGCGCGGGCCTATGTGCCCGATGCGGTCAGCTTTGCCGCTGCCGGCGCTTTGGTCGGGCACCTTTATCCGGTGTGGCTCAAGTTTCGCGGCGGCAAGGGGGTCGCGACTTTGTTCGGGATCCTTGCACCGCTGCTGCCACTCGCCGCATTGGTTTATCTGCTAATCTGGGTGTGGCTGCTGCTGATCGTCCGCATCTCGTCGGTCGCGGGGATCGTCGCGGCGGTCAGCGCACCGCTTAGCGCGGCATTGGCCGGGCGGCTCGATCTGATGCCGATGCTGCTGGGTTTCGCCTTGCTCGTGGTATGGAAGCATCTTCCCAACATCGCCAGGCTCAAGGCCGGGACCGAACCGCGCATCGGGCGCGACGGTTGAGCGCCGATCTCGTCGCCCGGCTCCGGCTGATCCGCAGCCCGAGCATCGGCCCAGTCAGTTTCCGCCATTTGCTGGCGCGATTTGGAAGCGCCGAGGCGGCGCTGGCGGCGGTACCCGATCTCGCCGCGCGAGGCGGCGGGCGCTCACCCAATTTGGTCACAGCGGCGGCAGCGGAAAAGGAAATAGCCCAAGTGGAGGCGCTGGGCGCGCGTTATCTCATGCTGGGTCAGGGCTTGTACCCGCATTTGCTCGCCGAGCTTGGCGATGCTCCGCCTTTGCTGATGGCCAAGGGCGACCTCAGGCTATTCGAGCGGCCATTGGTGGCGATGGTCGGAGCGCGCAACGCCTCGGCCGCGGCATGCCGGTTCGCGCGTGGACTGGCGCATGATCTGGGCGACGCGGGCGCGGTAATCGTTTCCGGCCTGGCGCGTGGGATTGACAGCGCGGCGCACGACGGCGCGCTGGCCAGCGGCACCATCGGGGTCGTCGCCGGCGGGATCGACGTCTTTTACCCGCCCGAGAATGAAGCGCGGCAGCAGACGATGATGGAGCAAGGGCTGGTGCTCGCCGAAATGCCGCCGGGGACCGAGCCGCATGCGCGCCATTTTCCCTATCGCAACCGGATTATCGCCGGGCTGGCGCTCGGCACGGTGGTGATCGAGGCGGCACCCCGATCGGGGTCGTTGATCACCGCGCGGCTGGCAACCGAGGCGGGGCGCGAAGTGATGGCGGTGCCTGGATCACCACTCGACCCGCGGGCCCAAGGATGCAATTCGCTGATCCGCGATGGCGCGACACTGGTGCAGAGCGCCGCTGACGTGATGGAAACGCTAACCCCGCTCGCTGGCCGGGTCGCCTCGCCCCGCTCGCACTTCGAACCTGAAATCCCGAGCCAGCCGGCAGACGCTGACGATGCCGCGCGGCGCGTCGTCGAGGAATTGCTGGGTCCGTCGCCCGCCCCGATCGATGAGATCGTCCGCTTGTCCGGCCTTGCCAGCGGCGCGGTGCAGATGGTGCTGCTGGAGCTTGATCTCGCCGGCCGCCTCGATCGCCATGCCGGGGGCAAGGTTAGCCTTCGCTAGAGTCGTCATTGCGAGCGCAGCGAAGCAATCCAGTTTCTTGTCGCGCTGGATTGCTTCGTCGCTGCGCTCCTCGCAATGACGGTTTTGGGGCGCTTGACGGCCTAGAGTCTCGCCAGTCACCATACGCGTATGCGTGAGGAGTCCTTGAATTGAAGCTAGTCGTCGTCGAATCGCCCGCCAAGGCCAAGACCATCGAAAAATATCTCGGGCCGGGGCACCGCGTGCTCGCCAGCTATGGCCATGTCCGCGATCTGCCGCCCAAGGACGGATCGGTCGATCCCGACGACGGTTTCGCCATGCTGTGGGAGACCTATCCCGACAAGGCCCGCCAATTGAAGGCGATTGCCGACGAGGCGAAGAAAGCCGACACTCTGATCCTCGCCACCGATCCCGATCGCGAGGGCGAGGCGATTAGCTGGCACGTCCAGGAAGTGCTGCGGAAGAAGAAATTGCTCCCCGCCAAGGTCGAGCGCGTGACCTTCAACGCGATCACCAAGGCGACCGTGACCGAGGCGATGAAGCATCCTCGCGCATTGGACGAGGATCTGATCGACGCCTACCGGGCGCGGCGAGCGCTCGATTATCTGGTCGGCTTTACCTTGTCGCCGATCCTGTGGCGCAAGCTGCCCGGGGCCAAGTCGGCCGGCCGGGTCCAGTCTGTCGCGCTGCGGCTGATCGTCGACCGCGAGCGCGAGATCGAACTGTTCAAGGCGCAGGAATATTGGTCGATCAGCGCCCAGTTCGAGTCCGACGGGCAAAGTTTCACCGCGCGGCTGGTCGGGCTCGACGGCAAGAAAATCGATCGCCTGACGATCGGCGCCAAGGGTGAAGCCGACGCGGCCAAGGCGGTGGTCGAGGCCGGGCGCTTCACCGTTGCGTCGACCGAGACCAAGCCATTCACCCGCAACCCGCCGCCGCCATTCACCACCTCGACGCTGCAGCAGGAAGCCTCGCGCAAATTGGGCTTCTCGGCCAGCCACACGATGCGGCTCGCGCAGTCGCTCTATGAGGACGGGCTGATCACCTACATGCGGACCGACGGGGTCGAGATGACACCCGAAGCGGTCAGCGCCGCTCGCCGCGCCATCGCGACTCGTTATGACGCCGGCTATGTTCCCGACAAGCCACGCGTCTACACGACCAAGGCCAAGAATGCGCAGGAAGCGCATGAGGCAATCCGGCCGACCGAATTCAACCGCAACGAGGCGGCAAGCGGCGACCATGGCCGGCTTTATGCGCTGATCTTCAACCGTGCTTTGGCCAGCCAGATGGCTTCGGCGCGGCTCGAGCGGACCACGGTCGAGCTGACCGATGGCGCCGGCCGCGCAACGCTCCGGGCGACCGGGCAGGTGGTGCTGTTTCCTGGCTATCTCGCGCTGTACGAGGAGGGTCTCGACGAACGGACGGACGATGAGGATGGCGCGCGGATGCCGTTGCTCAAGGCCGGCGACGCGCCACTCAAGCGCTCGGTCGACGCCGTACAGAGCTTCACCCAGCCGCCGCCGCGCTACTCCGAAGCAAGCCTGGTCAAGCGGCTGGAAGAGCTCGGCATCGGCCGTCCGTCGACCTACGCCGCGACGCTGCAGACATTGAAGGACCGCGAATATGTCCGCACCGACAAGAACCGCTTCATCCCCGAGGAGAGCGGGCGGCTGGTGACGGCGTTCCTCGAGCGATTCTTTGAACGCTACGTCAGTTATGACTACACCGCCGAGCTCGAGGAAGGGCTCGACGATGTGTCGGGCGGACGGACCGGCTGGCAGGATTTGCTTTCGGCCTTCTGGAAAGATTTCAAGCCGCTCGCGGGCGAAGTGATGGAGCAGAAGCCGTCGGAAGTGACCGCGGCGCTCGACGATTTCCTCGCTCCCTGGCTGTTCCCCGAGCGCGAGGATGGCAGCGATCCGCGGATCTGCCCGACTTGCGGAACCGGCCGTCTCGGACTGCGCGGCGGAAAATATGGCGCGTTCGTCGCCTGCTCCAATTATCCCGATTGCAAATATACCCAGAAATTCGGGCAGGGCGGGGCCGAGGGCGCGGCGAGCGACGGGCCGAGCGAGCTTGGCGAAGGCGTGACACTGCGCAGCGGCAGGTTCGGCGCCTACGTCCAGCAGGGTGAGGAGAAAGACGCCAAGCGCGCCTCGATCCCCAAGGACGTCGGGACCGATGGCTTGACTCTGGAAATGGCGCAGAAACTGCTGTCGCTGCCACGAGTGATTGGTAATCATCCGGAGAGCGGCAACCCGATCAGCGCGTCGATCGGCCGTTACGGGCCATACCTTGTCCACGATGGCAAATATGCCCGCTTGAGCTCAACCGCCGAGGTGTTCGAAACCGGCATGAACGCCGCGGTGGTCAAGCTTGCCGAAGCGGCCGCGGCCAAGGGCCAGCGCGGCGGACGCGAGCCGCTCGCGGTGCTCGGCGCGCACCCCGAAAGCGGCAAGGAATTGAAGGTCATGGAAGGGCGCTACGGGCCTTATGTCACCGATGGCACGACCCACGCGACCCTGCCCAAGAGCGCCGATCCAGCGGCGGTCACTCTCGACGAAGCGATCGTCCTGATCGACGCCAAGGCGGCCAAGGGCCCATCGAAGAAAGGCGGGCGCAAGCCGTCGGCGAAGAAGCGGCCCGCGGCGAAAAGGAAAGCCAAGGCATGATCCATATCGCGATCACCCGACTGCCCCGTGGTGAAGGCCTGCCCTTGCCGTCCTACGCCAGCGAGGGCGCCGCGGGACTCGATGTCGTCGCCGCCGAGGACTTGACGCTTGCCCCCGGCGAGCGCCACGCGGTCGCGACTGGTTTCGCCATCGCCATTCCGCCGGGCTACGAGGTTCAGGTGCGGCCGCGCTCGGGCTTGGCGCTCAAGCATGGCATCACCTGCCTCAACACGCCGGGGACCATCGACAGCGACTATCGCGGCGAAGTGAAGGTGATCCTCGCCAATCTCGGTGCCGAGCCGTTCGAAGTTAAGCGCGGCGAGCGCATCGCCCAATTGGTCCCGGCGCCGGTGCTCCGCGCCAAGTTCGCCGAGGTCGAGGGCCTCGACGAAACCCAGCGCGGCGCCGGAGGCTTCGGGTCGACCGGGCGATGAGCCTCAGCGACGACGAACTCGTCCGCTATGCGCGGCACATCGTTCTGCCGCAGGTCGGAGGGGCGGGACAGGTCAAATTGAAGGCGGCGAGGATTGCGGTGATCGGCGCCGGCGGCATCGGTAGTGCCGCGATTCCCGCGCTCGCTGGGGCGGGGATCGGCGCGTTGACGATCGTCGATGACGACTTGGTCGACATCACAAACCTCCAGCGCCAGACGATCTTTCGCTCTGATAACGTCGGGCGGGGCAAGGCCGAGCTCGCGGCAAACTTTGCTACCGCGCTCAACCCCCATGTCGAAGCGCATGCCTTTGTCGAACGCATCGAGGCCGGCAACGCCACCGAGTTGTTGGCCGATCACGATCTGGTGCTCGACGGCAGCGACAATTTCGCGACTCGCCTGTCGGTCGGCGATGCCTGTGTCGCGCTCGGCATCCCGCTGGTGTCGGCGGCGGCGATCCAGTTCCACGGACAGGTCGGGCTGTTCCGCGGCAGGCCCTGCTACCGCTGCTTCGTCGGCGATGCGTTCGACGCCGAGGATTGCGACAATTGCAGCGAGTTGGGCGTGCTTGGCGCACTGACCGGGACGGTCGGCAATTTCGCCGCGCTGCTGGCGATCCGGGCGATTGCCAGCATCGGCGACGATGCTGCCGGCAAGCTGTTCCTGTTCGACGGGGTCAAGCTGGAATGGCGCACGATGAACCTTCCGGCCGATCCCAGTTGCCCGAGTTGCGGCGGCTAGGTCAGATCGCCGGCGTCGGCGAACTCAGCGCGAAGTGAAGCTGATGTCCCCGCGATACCAGCCCGCGACATTCTCGCCGGTTGGCCGATATTCGCCGCCATTGGCCATGGTCAGCACCGCGCCGCCGACGGCGTGCTCGATCGCCGGGCAATCGAGCCGGCGGACGACGATCTGCTCGACCGCGCCCGCCGGCGAGAATCTGACCATGAAGGGCAGCGTCAGCTCGACGTGCCGTTTCGACTGGCCGGCAAGGGCGCATTCACCGATCGCGGCCTGCTCGATCCGCTCGATGACGCGTGTCGACACGCGCATCTTCCCGGCCTGATGAACGCGGGGGATATTCGACCAGTCACCGCCGGCGACCGACACCGGGATCGCCGCCCCACTGGCGGAAGCCGAAAGCGCGGCGCAACAGCCGGCAGCAATGCTCCATTTCATGATCGCCTCCCTTAATCAGCGTAGCAGATTATCACGATTTCGAGCCGGATGGCGACTCACCCGCCGCAAGAAATTCGCCGACCCGGGCAATTAGCTGCCGGGCCACGTCCTCCTTGGACGCTTCGGGCCAATCCTCGACGCCGTTGCGCGTGACCAGGTGAACGCGATTGCGGGCGCCGCCCATGACATCGCCGGAAACGTCGTTGGCAAGGATCCAGTCGGCGTCTTTGGCAGCGAGCTTGGCCTTGGCGTTGGCGACGAGGTCGTCGGTCTCGGCGGCGAAGCCGACCAGCAGCCGCGGGCGATCGGGGTGGCCGGCAAGCGTGGCGAGGATGTCCGGATTGGGCGCGAACCGAAGCTTGGGCGGGCCATCGGCTTTCTTGAGCTTCGACGGCGATGCCTCAACCTTCCAGTCGGCCACCGCCGCAACCAGAATGGCCGCGTCGGCGGGGAGTGCCGCCTCGACCGCCGCCGCCATCTGCTCGGCCGTTTCGACGTCGATCCGCGCGACTCTGCTGGGCGTCGCCAGTCCCACCGGACCGGCGACGAGAGTGACCCTCGCGCCCGCCTCGGCAGCGGCCTCCGCGATGGCGAAGCCCTGCTTGCCCGACGATCGGTTGGCGATCACCCGCACTGGGTCGATCGGCTCATGGGTCGGGCCGGCGGTGATGAGGATGTGCTTGCCCTTAAGGTCCTCCCCGGAACGGGGAGGGGGACCAGCGAAGCTGGTGGAGGGGTCGTTTTCGACCGCCCCGACCCCTCCACCGCCTTCGGCGGTTCCCCTCCCCGTTCCGGGGAGGATTTTAGCTTTAAGAAATTCCAAAATCGCCGCCGGTTCGGGCAGCCGCCCCGGCCCATATTCGCCGCACGCCATCTCCCCCTCGTCGGGCTCGATGATGGTCACGCCGTCGGCGCGCAACTGCGCGACGTTGCGAACCGTCGCGGCGTGCTGCCACATGCGGACGTTCATCGCCGGAGCAACCACCACCGGCTTATCGGTCGCCAGCAGCAGGGTCGTCGCCAGATCGTCGGCGATCCCGCCGGCCATCTTGGCGAGGAGGTCGGCGGTGGCGGGGCAGACGAGGATCAGATCGGCGGCGCGGCTGAGCTGGATATGGCCCATCTCGAACTCATCCTTCAGATCCCACAGGCTGGTATAGACCCGGCTCTCGGCCAGCGCGCCGAGGCTCATCGCGGTGACGAAATGCTCGCCGCCCTTCGTCAGGACCGGCGTCACCAAATGGCCGGCCTTCTTGAGCAGCCGCACCAACTCGCATGCCTTGTACGCCGCGATGCCGCCGCCGACGATGAGGAGAATGCGCGCCATATCCACTCAACCTAGCAGAAACGCCGCCGCCGCGCCCGCTATGGCCGCAACCGCTGCGGTCAGGGCGTATGGCAGCCAAGGCCGAAGCTCGACGACATACTCATCCAGCGGCGGCGGGGGCGGGGCCGCGCCGGGGGGCGGGTAAGCGGCGTCGATCCGGCGAATCAGGTCGGGGATCAATTTTAAGGCGCGGACCATGTCGACGATGCGGTCGGCGTAATAGGCTTCGGGGCCAAGCTCGCTGCGCAGCCATTCCTTCAAGAAGGGCTCGGCGGTTTCCCACATGTTGATGTCGGGATCGAGCGCGGTGGCGACGCCTTCCTCCATGACCATCGTCTTTTGCAGCAGCAACAAATGCGGCTGGGTCGGCATGTCGAAATCGCGCGTGATCGCGAATAGGCTTTCGAGCATCCGGCCGACCGAGATCTGCTTGACCGGAAGGCCGCGGATCGGCTCGCCGACGGCGCGCAGCGCGGTCGCGAACTCGGCGACATTATGGTGCGGCGGGACATATTGCGCCTCGAAATGGATTTCGGCGACGCGGGCGTAATTGCCGGTGATCAGTCCATAGAGGATTTCCGCCAGCCACATCCGCGCTCGGCGGTCGATCCGTCCCATGATCCCGAAATCGACCGCGGCGATTCGCCCGTCGGCCAGCGCGAACAAATTGCCTTGGTGGAGGTCGGCGTGAAAATAGCCGTCGACCACCGCCTGGCGGAGGAAGGCGCGGACGAGGATCGCGGCCAGCGCCTTGGGGTCGTGGCCGGCGGCGATCAGCTTGGCGCGGTCGCTCAACTTGACGCCGTCGAGCCATTCGAGCGTCAGCACTCGCCGCGCGGTGCGGGTCCAGTCGATCTCGGGGACATGGAAGCCGGGCTCGGCGACCATATTGTCGCGCAGCTCCGACGCCGAGGCGCCTTCGCGCTGCAAGTCGAGCTCACGCCGGGTCCATTGCTTGAAATGCTCGACGACCAGGCGCGGCCGGAGGCGTTCGAACTCGCCGCCGGCGCGCTCGACATGAAGCGCTGCCCATTGATAGGTTTCGATCGCCTGGGCGAATTCCTCCTCGATCCCCGGGCGAAGCACCTTGACCGCCACCTCGCGCCCTTCGGCCGTCACGGCATGGTGGACCTGGGCGATCGAAGCGGCGCCGACCGGGATTTCGTCGAACTTGCTGAACAGGCTGTCGAGCGGAGCACCGAGCGCAGATTCGATCGACGCCTTGATCGCCGCGAAAGGCGCCGGCGGGAGCGAATCCTGGAGCTGGAGTAAATTGGTCGCGGCCAGTTCGCCGACTAAATCGGGGCGGGTCGACAACGCCTGGCCGAGTTTGATCGCTGCCGGACCGATTGCCTGAAGCGCCGCCGCATAGTCGGGCGAGGCGGGCATGGCCATGCCGAAGCGCGCGACACGGGCGAGACGCCGCACGAACGGCGGGGTCAGCGGATCGCGCTCGATCCCGGTCAGCGCGCCGTGGCGCGCGAGCGTGCGCCCCCATTTGAGCAGCCGCCAGACATGGACGACCGAAGCAGTCAAATCGTTGTGCTCCTGCGAAGACAGGAGCCCAGTCCAGCGTGCAAGCGCTGCCAGCGGCAGCGGATTGGACCCCTGCGTTCGCAGGGGTACAAGGCATTAACCGTCATATCTTCCAGCCGCCGTGGATCGCGACAAGCCCGCCGAGGATCGGTTCGACCGAAACATTCGCGAAACCGGCCTCGGCGATCATCTTGGCGAAGGCGGGCATCGGCGGAAAGCGGCGGATCGACTCAACCAGGTAGCGGTAGCTGGCTTCATCGTCGGCGACATGCTTGCCGATGCGCGGGATGATCTTGTCCGAATAGCGGTCGTACAGCTCACCGAAGCCGGGCCATTCGCTGGTCGAGAATTCGAGGCAATAGAAGCGCCCGCCGCGCTTCAGTACGCGGTGCGCCTCGCGCAAAGCGGCGGGAATATCGGTGACATTCCTAATACCGAAGGCGATGGTGTAGGCGTCGAAGCTCTTGTCCGCGAAAGTTAGCTTTTCGGCATTCTCGACTTGCCAGGCGAGCCCCGCGATATCGCGTTGTTTGGCGCGATCCATTCCGACCGACAGCATGTCGGCATTGATGTCGGCGACCGTCACTATTGCGCCGCTCTTGGCCAGGCGGAAGGCGACGTCGCCGGTGCCGCCGGCCATGTCGAGGATCGCTTCCCCATTGCGCGGTTTGACCTTGGCGACGAAGCGGTTTTTCCACAATCGGTGGGCGCCGCCCGACATCAGATCGTTCATCAAATCATAGCGGCGCGCGACCGAAGAGAAGACCCCGCCGACCCTCGCGGTCTTTTCTTGTGGGCTGACAAGCTCTTCGCCGAAATTCACCTGGGTCATCCGCGCGGCTCTAGCGGGGTTGCTTCGGCTTCGCCATATGCGGCGCATGCCCGAGCTTCCCGAAGTCGAGACCAGTGTTCGCGGGCTGGAACGCGTATTGCTGGGGCGGCGGCTGGTGAAGGTCGAACCGCGCCGGGCCGACCTGCGCCGGGCGATCCCGGTCGATTTGCGCCAGCGGCTGACCGGCGCTCGAGTGACGGGGCTCGGACGGCGCGCCAAATATGGGCTGGTCGCAACCGACCGCGACGACACGTTGGTGTTTCATCTCGGCATGTCTGGGCGCTGGCGGATCAACCCGCGGGACATTGGCGCGCACGATCATCTGATTTTGGAGACCGACGACGGGACGATTCTGAGCCTCAAGGATCCGCGCAGGTTCGGGTCACTAGACCTGATGCCGACGGCCGATATCGGTGTCTGGCCGCCGTTCCAGGCGCTTGGCCCGGAGCCGCTTGGCGATGCGCTGAGCGGGGGCTGGTTCAAGCGCGCGTTCGCCGGGCGGAGCGCGGCGGTAAAGCTGTTGCTGCTCGATCAACGGATCGTCGCCGGCCTCGGCAATATCTATGCCTGCGAAGCGCTCTACCGTGCCCGGATCAACCCCACTCGCGCGGCAGGAAACCTGTCATTGCCGCGGCTTAAACGATTGGCGTCGGCGATCCCCGAAGTGCTCGAGGAAGCCATCGCGGCGGGCGGGTCGAGCCTGCGCGACTTTGCCCAGCCCGATGGCGAGCTCGGCTACTTCTCGAAACAATTCGCGGTTTACGGTCGCGAGGGCGACGCGTGCGCTTGCGGCGGTAAGGTCAGACGAATCGTCCAGGGTGGTCGATCGACCTTCTATTGCCCGCGCTGCCAAAGATAGCTGTCTTGCCAGACTTGATCCGGCATCCACCTTCAGGACCAAGGCAGGTGGACCCCGGCCCCAAGGGCGGGGTGACGATTGCATCGTCGGTTGACCCGAATCGCCTTCGCGGCTAGGGGAGCGCGACGCTGGTGCGGGCCTTGGGCTTCGCGCCGCTTTTCTTTTAGACCTGATAGTTCGAGGACCATCGATGGCGAATACGCCGCAAGCCAAGAAGCGCATCCGCCGCAACGCCGCCCGCACCGAGATCAACGGCGCGCGCGTCGGCCGCATCCGCACGTTCGTCAAGGCCGTTGAATCGGCGCTCGCCGCCGGCAAGAAAGACGATGCCGCCAAGGCGCTCAAGGCCGCGCAGCCGGAAATGGCGCGTGGAGTCGCGCGCGGCGTCATGCATAAGAACACCGCCAGCCGGAAGTTTTCGCGGCTGTCGAAGCGGGTTGCGGCGCTCAACTAGGCCGATATCCGTCCCATCTTGAAACGGGCCGTCGGAGCGATCCGGCGGCCCGCTTCGTTTCGGCTCCGAACAACTGCTTGTTTTCCGGCGATTCGCGTCACGCGCCTGTCACAATGAATCCAAAAAACCTTTGTTTTCCGCCAAATCCACGGAATTCGGCGCCTTTTGAGTGTCAAGCGTGATTATTTCACTTTCGTGAAATTTGTGGCCTTGAAAGCTGACCAAATGACTCTCAAAACCAACCTTCCGGAATGATTCCAGACCGGGGCACATCATAGCGAAGGCCACCAACGCGCCGACTCGGGGTTCGGGCGTAGTGGGCGCGCTGTGCTTGGCGGGGCAATGGGCGGGAGGCGCGAAACAGTGAAGGACGATTCGCTCAACGCGCATCCATCATCGACTGAAGAAATCGCCGCACCGTTGGTGGCCGCTTGGGAATCGATCCGCACGGGATTGCGCCGGGATTGCGGCGCGCGCACTTTTGACGGCTGGCTGAAGCCCGCCGCGCTCGGCGAATTCGACGCCGAATCGGGCACGCTCGATATCGTCATGCCGAGCCAGTTCATGGCCGATTGGGTGCGCTCGCATTTCGGCGATCGGCTCGGCCTGGCGTGGAAAACGACTCTGCCTTTGGTGTCCGAAGTCAGGATCGTCGCCGCCGCCGACGCGCCGCGCCCGGCGCCGTTCCTGATCCTCGAGGACATCCCCGCGGCTCCGGCGCAGCGCGCCGCTGCCGACCCCTCGGCGCCACGCTTCGACCCACGCTACAATTTCGAAACGTTCGTCATCGGCAAGGCCAATGAAGTCGCGGCCACCGCGGCCAGGACGCTGGCAAGCGCCGAGAGCGTCAACTTCAACCCCTTGTTCATTCATGGCGGCACCGGGCGCGGCAAGACCCATTTGCTTCACGCCATCGGCCAGACGTTCCTGGCGAAGAATCCGTCGGGCCGGGTGGTGTCGATGTCGGCCGAGAAATTCATGGTCGAATTCGTCCGCGCGATCCGCGAGAATGACACGATCGGCTTCAAGGGCCGGTTGCGCTCGGCCGACCTGCTGCTGATCGACGATGTCCAGTTCATCGCCGGCAAGGATTCGACGCAGGAGGAATTCTTCCACACGATGAACGAGATCATCACCGCCGGGCGGCGGCTGGTGATCACCTCGGATCGGGCGCCGCAGGATCTGGATGGCATTGCTCCGCGAATCCTGTCGCGGCTGTCGTGGGGCCTCGTCGCCGACATCAACGCCGCCGATTACGAGCTTCGGCTCAACATCGTCGACGCCAAGCTGAGCGTGCTGACCGGGGTCGAAATGTCGCGCCCGGTGGTCGAGTTTCTCGCCCGCCGCCTGACTTCGAGCATCCGCGAGCTCGAAGGCGCGCTCAACCGCATCGCCGCTTATGCGATGATGACCGGCCGTGTGATCGATGTGGCATTTGTTGAGGAAGTATTGGCCAATGTCCTGCGCGCCAACCAGCGCCGCATTTCGGTCGATGAAATCCAGACCCAGGTCGCCGAGCATTATCGCATTCGCAAGGCCGAGATGACGTCAGCGCGCCGCGCGCGTGAAGTTGCCAGGCCGCGCCAGGTCGCGATGTATCTGTCGAAGCAACTGACGCCCAAGTCGCTGCCCGACATTGGGCGCCGCTTCGGCGGCCGCGATCACACCACGGTGATCCACGCCGTCAAGCAGATCGAGCGGCTGCGCGCCAGCGACGCCGAGCTCGACGCCGACATCCGTCTGCTGACCCGCCAGCTCGAAGGCTAGGCCGACCCGCTTTCCCAGTTTTTCACCCGTCCCAAACAGGTGAAAAAAGGCCCGCCCGGCTTCGTGTCGGGCGGGCCTATCTCCGTGACTATGCCTCCTTAGCTTGGGCGCCTGGCCGGCGGGACGGTGATCCTGATGGTTTCGCCCGAGCGGCCGGGGAAGCCGGTGAACATCGCTTCGACCAGGTTCGGAACCAGCCGGCCAAGCTCGTCGCTCTGCGAACGCGCCTTGGCGTGCCCTTCGAACAGCGAAGCATTGTCGGCGCGGCGCCGAATGTCGAGATCGAGATGGCTGACGTAGACGGTGTAGCTGCGAGCGCTGCCAAACCAATAGGGGTCGTTCCAGCCGTAGTAGAAGGGGTCGCCGTAACCGCCATATCCACCATATCCGCCATATCGCCCAAAACCGCCGTATCCGCCGTAGCCGCCGAAACCGCCGTAGCCGCCGTAACGCGAGCCGAAGCCCCAGCGCGAATAATAAGGCCGTCCGAAGCCACCGGCGCCGTAGAACGGATCGCCGTAAGGCGAGCCGACGATTTCCTGCTCCCCGCGATCGACGCCATAGCCCAAGCGGACGAGCATCGTCGCGGCCGCCGGCGACGGCGCCTGGGCATAGCCGTAGGCCCGCATCGCATCGCTGACCATCGCCGCATAATGGGCGAATTCGAGCCCGCCGACCTCCGGCCCGTTGAACGGCAGAACGTAGAAGCTCTGCCCGGCCGGGGCCGGCATCGCCTGATAGCGCGAGACCTTGGCGGGGAAGCCGGTGGCGCAGCCGGCGAGGGCGATCGACCCGACGCCAAGCATCGCTGCTGCTGCAAGTTTGAACATCCGCATGATACGCGACTCCGGAAAAAGGGTTGTTAATCCGGACTATAGCAGAAAAAATGGTGAACCGTCGATGAAGTGTTGTGTCAGCGCGTCAGACCGACCGCGCGATAGGCCGAGGCCAGCGTCGGCTTGGCCAAGTCAGCGGCGCGGGCAGCCCCGTCCGCGAGGAACGTATCGATCGCGGCAGGATCGGTGCGAAGCGCCACGAGCCGTTCACGGATCGGTGCGAGCAAAGCGATGGTGGCATCCGCCAGGGCCGGCTTGAACGCCCCGAAACCCTCGCCGGCATGGCTCGCCAGCACCGCCTCGACGCTTTGCCCGGTAATCGCCGCGAAGATGCCGACGAGATTTTTCGCCTCCGGCCGCGCGGCAAGCTCCTCGACCGTTTCCGGCAGCGGCGCCGGGTCGGTCCGCGCCTTGCGGATTTTCTGCGCGATGAGATCGTCGCCGTCGGTCAGATTGATCCGGCTCATGTCAGATGGATCGGACTTCGACATCTTTGCGCTTCCGTCGCGCAGGCTCATCACCCGCGCCGCGGTGCCGCCCCCGATGAATGGCTCCGGCGCGACGAACAATTCGGTATCGAAGTCGGTGTTGAATTTGATGGCGATGTCGCGCGCCAGCTCGATATGCTGCTTTTGGTCCTCGCCGACGGGAACATGGGTCGCGCGATAGACCAGCACGTCGGCCGCCTGGAGCACCGGGTAGGTGAACAGGCCGACGCTGGCGCCTTCGCGCGACTTGCCCGATTTTTCCTTGAACTGGGTCATCCGGCTGACCCAGCCCATCCGCGCGGTGCACTGGAGGATCCACGCCAGCTCGGCGTGCGCCGGAACCGCGCTCTGGGTGAACAGGATCGACTTGGCGGGGTCGATCCCCGAGGCGATCAGGGCGGCCGCCATCTCACGAACATTGGCGCGCAGCTCGGCCGGATCGACGTCGACCGTCAGCGCATGGAGATCGGCCAGGAAGAACAGGCATTGAGCCTCTTCCTGCATCCGCACCCAGCGGAGGATCGCGCCGAGCAGATTGCCGAGGTGCAGCCCGCCGGTCGGCTGAATTCCGGAAACGACGCGCATCGGGTTCTTGTCGTCGGTCATGCCCCCGGCTTCTTTTTGCGGCGGAAGAGCAGTTTCAATTCCTCCTTGTCGGTGCCGCCGAGCACCCAGACGAGCGGGAAATAGACCGCCATGCCGCCGCCGACCATCGCGGTGACCCCAGCGAGCCGGTGCCCGACCGAACCCGCGAACCATGGCGCGATCGCCATCTTGATCAGGTAGAGCGCGCCGGCCATAGCCGCGCCGGCGATCAATTGGCGCATGATCCGTGACGCCAGCCAGCCTTCGATCCGGAAATGCCCGCGGCGGTGGAGGATGACGTACAGCATCAGGCAGTTGAGCCACGAGCAGATCGCGATCGCCGCTGCGAGTCCGGCGATCCCGAATGGCGGGATCAGCAGGAAATTGAGGGCGATGTTGGCCGTCAGGACGATGCCCGCGGTCTTGACCGGGGTCGCGGTGTCCTGCCGCGAATAAAAACCGGGGGTGAGGACTTTGACGAGCACATAGGCCGGCAAGCCGAGCACAACGATGGCCAAAGTGGTGGCGGTGATCGCGGCATCGGTGGCGTTGAAGCGCCCGCCCTGGAACAATGCGCTGATCAGCGGGCCGGCGCTGACCGACAGAGCGATCGCCGCCGGAATGCACAGCAGCATCGCCAATTCGGTGGCCTGGCCCTGAACCCTGGCCGCCTTGTCGGGCTGCCCGGCCCCGACATGACGGCTGACCTGGGGCAGGATCGCCGTCCCCAACGCCGCTCCGATGACCCCCAAAGGAAGCTGGTTCAGGCGGTCGGCATAGTTGAAATAGCTCATCGATCCTTCGCCGATGCGGGTCAGGAAGAAGGTGTCGATGAACGCGCTGATTTGGTAGACGCCCGCGCCCAGCGTCGCCGGGATGACCACGCGCACGAACTGGCGGACCCCCGGGGTCATTCGCGGGCGGCGAAACTTGAGCGAAATCCCTGCTCGCCGCGCCGCGAACCACAGCAGCCACATCTGGATCACCCCGCCGGCGGTCACCGCGATGGCGAGCGCGGTGGCCGTGATTTCGCCGCCGTCGCGAACGAAGATCAGCGCGGTGAGCATCGCCAGGTTGAGCAGGGCGGGGGCGAAAGCGGCGGCGGTAAAGCGCGCGAGCGAGTTGAGGATGCCCGAGAACAAAGAGACCAGGCTGATCAGGATGAGATAGGGAAAGGTGATCCGCGTGAGGAAGGTGGCAAGCCGCAATTGCTCGCCCGAGTAACCCGAGATGGCGGCGACGAACAACGGCATGATGATTTCGAACAACAAGGTGAACAGGATCAAGGTGGGCAGGAACACCGCCAGCACCTGCTCGGAAAATTCGCGCGCGTCGGCCTTGCCGCCCTCGCCGTGAAGGCGCTGGCTGAACAAGGGCACGAAGCCGGCCGAGAAAGCGCCTTCGCCGAACAATCGGCGGAAGGTATTGGGCAGGCGAAAGGCGACGAAAAAGGCATCGGCGGCGGGGCTCGCGCCCATCACCCGCGACATCAGCATCTCGCGGGCGAATCCGGCGATTCGGCTGACCATGGTCAGCCCGCCGATCGTCCCGCTCGCCTTGAGAAGGTTCATCTTAAGCGGATGGCGCTTCGCCCGCCGGCGGCGTCGCATCGCCAGTCTCGCCGCCGCCGATCGCTTCCGGAGCCTCGGCGGCACCTTCGGCCTGCGTCAAATAGGCCGCGCCGAAATCGATCGGGTCGAGCAACAATGGCGGGAAACCGCAATTCTGGGTCGCCTCTGCAATGATCTGCCGGGCGAACGGGAACAACAGCCGCGGTGCCTCGGCGAGCAGGAACGGGGCGAGGGCTTCTTCGGGCATGTTGCGGAAGCCGAACAGGCCGGCGTAGCTCAGGTCGACGAGGAATTGCGTGCCGTTTTCCGAACGCGCCGAAACGTCGATCTTCAGCGTCACCTCGTGGACGTCATCGCCCGCGGCATTGACGTTGATGTGGAACTGGACGTCGAGCTGGGGCGATTGGCCCGACCATTGGAAGACCTGCGGCGAGCTGGGACTTTCGACCGACAAATCCTTGATATATTGGGCGATCGTCGCGACCTGCGGCGCCGAATTGTCATCGCCTCCGCCATTGTCGGGAATGATCGGGTCCTGGTCGGCCATGCTCTGCTGCCCTTGGCTGGAATTGGTCTGAATGGCGCCGCCCGGTCAGGCCGGGAAAGCTCGCTGGGCGCCTAGCAGTCGATGAAATGAGGTGCAATGGCGGGCGGCACGCAACCATGCCCCTTTGAATTGGTTCGACAAGCGCATTATGTTGGTTGCCTCAAAAGATCGGAAACCGCGTTGACCGCCATCGTCATTCTCGCCCTCGTTGCCCTATTCGTCGGCCTTCGCTTGTACAGCGTGCTGGGCGAGCGCACCGGGCATGAGCAGCAGCCGATCCTCAAGCCGGCCGACCCCGACGCCCGGGTCGAATCGCATCAGGCGGCACCGGCCAATGCCCCCATTTCATCGAGCGACGGCGCCGACATGGCCTATTTGCCGACCGCCGGGCCGGGGGTGCGGGCGCTGCTTGCCGCCGACCCCAGCTTCGACGTCGCTCACTTCCTCGAAGGTGCGCAGGCCGCTTATCGCATGATCCTCGAGGCCTATTGGTCGGCCGATCTCGAGACGATGCGCCCGCATGTCGATGGCGATGTTTATGCGACCTTCGCCAAAGCGGTGGCCGAACGCGAAAAAGAGGGCCTCAAGCTCGACAATCGCCTGGTGATGATCGAGCAAGCCGTGATCGCCGAGGCGTCGCTGGAAAAGACCGCGGCGGTCGTTACCGTCCGGTTCGAGGCCGACATCGCCGCCGTCACCCGCAATGCCGAGGGCGAGGTCGTCGCCGGGTCGCTGAGCGACGCGGTCCAGACCCGCGATCTGTGGACTTTCCGCCGCGATCTCGCGACGCGCGATCCAAACTGGCTGCTGATCGAAACCGACGAGGAAGAGTGACAACCGCGTTTCGCGCGCTCGCCCTGGCTTCGCTGGCGTTGCTGTCGGCTTGCGTTTCGCGCCAACCGCCGTCGCCGCCGCCAGCCGCCCCGCCGCCCATCGCCCCGCCGCCGGTCGCCGTTCCGCCGCCGCCAGCCAATGCCTTGCTCGCCGGGATCGCCCGGGTGTCGCCGCAGCCGATTCCAGCGGCTGATGCGGAGCGCGCGCTGGGCGCCTTCCGGACGTCTTGCCCGGTCCTGATCAAGCGCCGCGATGCGTCGGGACTGACCCAGCCGCAGGATTGGACGGCGCTGTGCGCCGAAGCAGCAACAGTCCCGCAAGGCAGCGCCGCGGCGTTTTTCCGCGACCGGTTCGAATGGGTCAGGGTCGGGGAGGGCAAGGCCTTCGCGACCGGTTACTATGAGCCGGAAATCGCCGGATCGCGTACGCCCGGCCCCAATTATCCGGTGCCGATCTATGGCGTCCCGGCAGACCTTAGCCGCGACACGCGCCCGGATGGGACGAAGCCTCGCGGGCGGACCGACCACGAAGGCTATTTCGTTCCATATTACACGCGTGGCGAGATCGATGATGGCGCGCTGAGCGGGCGCGGACTCGAACTCGGCTGGGCGGCCGACCCTATCGAACTCTTCTTCCTTCAGATCCAGGGCTCGGGCCGAGTCCGCCTGCCCGACGGCGGGGTGATGCGGATCGGCTATGCCGAGCAGAACGGGCGCGAATATGTTGCCGTCGGCCGGCTGCTGCGCGAGCGTAATTTGCTCCCGGCGGGCGGCGCATCGATGAAGGCGATCGTCGAATGGCTGCGCGCCAATCCCGACCAGGGCCGGGCATTGATGCGCGAAAATCTTAGCTACATCTTCTTCAAGGAATTGACCGGCGCAGGGCCGTTGGGGGCGCTGGCGGTGGCGGTGACGCCGCACGCGACGGTTGCCGCCGACCCGGCGTTCGTCCCGCTGGGCGCGCCGGTGTTCCTGACGCTCGACCGCAGCGAAGCCAATGGCTTGTGGATCGCCCAGGACACCGGCGGGGCGATCAAGGGCGCCAACCGCTTCGACACCTTCTGGGGCGCGGGCAGCGAAGCCGAGCGGCTCGCCGGCGGAATGTCGGCCAGCGGGTCGGCGCTGGTCCTGCTGCCCAGGGCCGCGGTGGCGCGTGCGACGCCTCGCCCCTGACGAAGCCGAGCTGTGGCAAAGGGTCACGGCAACCATTCGTCCGCTGTCTCGCGAGCCGATCGAGACAATCGCCGATGTGGTCGCGCCGACGCCGATCGCGGCGGCCAAGCCGGCCAAGCCGCGCCCGCTCGTGCCGCGGCGGCCGGTCATTGCTCCGGCCAAGCCGCCGCCGGCCAACACGCTCGACGGCGGATGGGACCGGCGGCTCAAGGCGGGCGCGATCAGCGTCGACCGGACGCTCGACCTGCACGGGCATAATCTGAACTCCGCTTACGATGCGATCGACCAGGCGCTGGAGCGGGCGATCGCCGCCGGCGAGCGGGTGGTGCTGCTGATCACCGGCCATGCCCGGGCGGGCGAGCCGCCGGTGCTGCGCGGGCGCATACGCGCGGCGGTCCACGACTGGCTGGCGGCGTCGCGCCATGCCCCGCGAATTGCCGCGGTTCGGGCGGCGCATCGACGCCATGGCGGCGGCGGCAGCCTGTACATCATTTTGCGCCGGACCGGCGGCGGCTCCACACAATATTAACCGGACCCGTTTAACTCGCGGGTGAGGCGCGGGCTATTCCCGCGGCGGTCGGGGCGCAGCCATCTATGAAAACCGGGACTGCCCAGAAGATCAGCAATGCGATTCTGTCCGGCACGGCGGGATTCGCCTCGTTCCTGTTTTCGCTCACCGCGTTTCTCTACATCACCGAATATAATGAGCAGGTGCTGGCGTCGCTGGTCGCCGGGGCGTTCTGCCTGTTGATCAGCTATATCGCCTCGGAGCGGCCCAACAGCGAATCCGCGCGCGCCCTGACCGCGCTTGGCGAGCGGTTGCTGGCGGTCGAGGATGGCGATCTGGTCTCGCCCGCGCCGGCGGTGGTCCAGCGGCTGATGCCCAAGCTCGCGGCGGCGGTCGACAGCCTGTTCGCCGAAGTCCGCTCGTCGATCGAGAACGCCCATGCGCTGGGCATGTACGATCCGGTCACCTCGCTCCCCAACCGGCTCCATTTCCGTTCCGAAGCCGACAAGATGCTGAGCGAGATGGACGCCACCGCCGCGGCGGCGATGCTGTTCGTCGACCTCGACCGGTTCAAGGCGGTCAACGACAGCCTCGGCCACGCCCGCGGCGACCAGTTGCTGGTGATGGTCGCCAACCGCTTGCGGGTGGTGGTGACCGCGGAATGTAGCGACGAAACCCGCCGCCGGCCGTTGCTGGCGCGGCTTGCCGGCGACGAGTTCACTCTGTTTTTCCCCGACGTCCCGTCGACGGCGGAGGTCGAGCGGATCGCCCGGCGGATCGCCATGGCGATTTCGGAACCGTTCGAACTGCACGGCCACAGCCTCGACATCGGCGCCTCGATCGGCGTCGGCTTGAGCCCCGAGCATGGCCGCAGCGTCGAATCGCTGATGCGCGCCGCCGACATCGCGATGTACCGCGCCAAGTCGCGCGGCGGCGGCCAGCATTGCATGTTCAGCGAGGAACTGGCCAACGAGCATCAGCAGAAGGTCGAGACCGAGAATGCGCTGACAGAGGCGGTTCATCGCGGCGAGTTCCTGCTCGCGCTCCAGCCGCAATTGAGCCTCGTCACCGGCGAGATCACCGGCGCCGAGGCGCTGCTCCGCTGGAACCACCCGCGCGACGGCATGCGGATGCCCAACAGCTTCATTCCAATCGCCGAGCAGACCGGGATCATCGCCGAGATCGGCGACTGGGTGATCGCCGAGGTAGCATCGATCATCGGCGCATGGCACCGCGAAGGCATCGCCCGGCGGCTGGCGTTCAACATCAGCCCGCGCCAGCTCGACCGCGCCGATTTCTTCGGGCGGCTGCGCCAGGCGTTTGCCGAGCATGACGCCCCGCTGAGTCTGGTCGAACTGGAATTCACCGAAACCGCGGCGATGGAGTGCAGCGAGGCGGTGCTGAGCGAGATCGCGGCATTGCGCGCCGAGGGCGCGACAATCGCAATCGACGATTTCGGCACCGGCTACTCGAACCTCGCCCGGCTCCGCTCAATGCCGCTCGACCGGGTCAAGCTCGATCCGTCGCTGATCGCCGATATCACCACCAGCGAGAAAGCGCGGGTGGTCGTCCAGGCGGTGATCCAGCTGATCCGCGGGGTCGATTGCGAAATCGTCGCCGAAGCGGTCGAGAACGTCGCCCAAGCCGATATCCTGCGCGCGATGGGCTGCCACACCGTCCAGGGGTTCATCTTCGCCCAACCGATGTTCGAGGAAGAGTTCCTCGCCTGGACCAGCAACGCCGAACGCGGCGGCTCGCGCTCGGTCGCTTAACCGAGAACCTTCTCTAGAATGCGGCGGTAAATTCGGGCGAGCACGTGGATGTCCTCGACCGCGGCGCTTTCATCCAATTTGTGCATGGTCGCGTTGGGCAGGCCGAAATCGACCACCGGGCATAGTGCAATGAGGTAGCGGCCGTCGGACGTGCCGCCGCCGGTCGAAAGAGTTGGCGCGATGCCGGTCTCGGCGAGGATCGCCCCGACCACCAGGTCGAACAGCTCCCCCGGCGGGGTCAGGAATGCTTCGCCCGAAATCTTTGCGATGACCTTGGAACCCGGCGCCTCGCGCTCGGCGATCTCCTCGACCATGCGCACCAAATCGGGGCCGCGCTGGAGATTGTTGAAGCGGATGTTGAGCCGCGCGGCGGCCGAGCCGGGAATGAGGTTGGTTGCTCCCGCCGGCGCGGAAATGTCGGTGAATTCGAGGTTCGATGGGGGGAAGGCATCATTGCCGTCGTCGAGGTGAATCGCGTCGAGTGCGGCGACCAGCCTGGCCAGCGGCGGCACCGGATTGTCGGCGCGATGGGGGTAAGCGACATGGCCCTGGGTGCCAGGGACCTCGACCCACATATTGACCGACCCGCGCCGCCCGATCTTGACCGTATCGCCAAGCCGCGCTTCGCTCGTCGGCTCACCGATCAGGATCATGTCGGGCGCGATGCCGCGCTCACGCAGCCAGTCGATGATCGCCGGAGTGCCGAAGGTCGCCGGGCCTTCCTCGTCGCCGGTGATGATGAGTGAGATGGTTCCGCGCTGCTGATCGATCGAAGCGGCGGACGCGATGAAGGCCGCGATGGCGCTTTTCATGTCGTTAGCGCCGCGCCCGATCAGCCGGCCACCCTCGATCGCCGGGACGAACGGATCGGTGGTCCAGCCCTCACCGGCGGGGACAACGTCGAGGTGGCCGGCAAAGCCGAAATGCGGCGCCCCCGAACCGCGGACGGCGACGCAATTCTCGACCGGGCCGTCGGGCGCCTCGCCGAGCACGAAACGGTGGACGGTGAAGCCGAGCGGCTCGAGCGCCGCCTGGAGCACGTCGAACACCGCGCCAGTCGCCGGCGTCACGCTGGGGCAGGCGATGAGCTGTGAGGCGAGGGCGACGGGATCGATTGAAGCGGGCATCGCGTGGGCCTAGCAAGCGGCGCAACGGTTGCACAGTGGAGCCACGACATGCCCAAAGCCAATCTCGACACGATCGCGGAGACCAATCGCACCGGCTATCCGCCGCCGTTCGACGGGCCGGTCAGCGGCCGCTGGTATCGGCGTCTCGCCCCGGCACTCGGTCTCAGCGATTTCGGAGCGAGCCTGGTTCGGCTCGAGCCCGGCGCCTGGTCGGCCCAGCGCCACTGGCACGAGGGCGAGGACGAATTGCTGGTGATGATCGAGGGCGAGGCGGTGCTGATCGAGGATGAGGGGCGGACGCGGCTCAGGTCCGGCGACATCGCCGCCTTTCCCAGAGACCGGCCCAATGGCCACCATTTGGTCAACGAAAGCGACAAGGCCTGCCGCTTCCTGGTCGTCGGCAGGGACAGCGGCGAAGATTGCCATTACCCGGACATCGACCTGCTGGCCGACGGTAAAACCGACCAGTATCTGCACAAGGACCGCACGCCTTACTGACGCAGTCCGTCAAGCGGCTTCGTCTTGCTCCTCCAGTGTCAATTGGGCGATGAAGCCCGACCGAGTTTCGCCGGCCGCTCGAGCCAACGCGTCGAGGCGTTTGAGAACCCGACGGGGGAGGGTTATATTGACGCGTTCGACGGTGTCGTCGAGCAGGCCAGGGTCAAGCGTGATGACGCCAAAGGTCCAACCGGCATATTCAGGATTGTCGCAGAGCGCGCCGAGACTGGACGGCGTTGGGACCGCGCTTCCGGCGTCGAGCGCGGCGTCGATCCAGGCGGCGGCGGCCTCCTCGGCTCCGGCGATCGCCTCGTCAAGGGTGTCTCCGGCCGAAAAGCAGCCTGGGAGGTCGGGAACGATCACGCCGAAAGCGGTTGCATCTGTTCCAGGTTCAATGGTGATCGGATAACGCATTATTCGTTCCTTAGCCCGGCTTGCTTTCGGATTGCGGCGACGAGGCCCTTTCCCAATTCCTTCTTTGGGTGCGGCTCGACGAGGTGCCCAGCCCGATCCGGATGCCTGACACATGATGCGAGCCGCAGACCCGATCGAGCTGCCAGCCGGCCAATCGCAAGAGCCGGATGAGATCCATCCTTCGCATCGTGCGCATCATACACACCAACTACGAGGTGTTAACTTACCGGGCTTCGCCCTGAAAGCCGCCGCTAGGCCGGCTCGGTTTCGAATTCCTCGACTACCCAGGGCTCCTCCTGGGCCTTGTCGATCCATTCGGCGACCGCGGGATGCTCCAGCACCGCTTCCATATAGGTCGCGGCGAATGGCGGCACGGGGACGGAATATGTGACG
>Ga0193706_1000381_pt1 | contig 26618 bp, 25 predicted proteins | sample U3c1metaG_FD_160130 | JGI IMG/M metagenome (GOLD analysis project Ga0193706, IMG submission 160130) | Soil microbial communities from a riparian zone of the East river system, Colorado, United States - U3c1 | ecosystem: Environmental > Terrestrial > Soil > Riparian zone | place: USA: East River... | reverse complement strand
TTCAATGCAGGAGGTGTAGCAGGAGCTACAACAGCAATTGCTGCTGTTAAAGGCGGTGCGGTGGAAGTTGTTCTATACGAAAAGATATCAGTTGGCAATGGGGCGCAGGCCAATAACCCCTGGTTACAGGAATTACCTGATCCCATCACCAAAGTAAGCTGGGATAACTACGCAATGATGAGTCCTGCAATGGCAAAATCATTATTGAATTTAGATGTGATGAACCAGGCTTACGGCAATCAAAGTGACTACGAGGTTCATCCTGAAAAACCTGTGGTAAAGATCACAGCGAATGGCAAGTCAGTTGAATTACCGGTGATCATCATTCCAGGAATGCATCCTGCCGTTGTTGCCCTGGCTGTTGGTTACGGAAGACAAAGCGCAGACAAAGAAACTACATCAACGAATATCGGTAAGTCTGCAAATGCTGCAGGTAAAAATGTTTATCCCCTGGTTGGCTTTAATATTACCAACCAATATTCAGCTGTTGCTACGGTTGAAAAAACTGGTACTAAGTATCCCCTGGCACAAACACAGGTGCATGGTTTTACAGAGAACCGCCCGATTTTATTTGAAACAAACCTTGCAAGTTATGTTGCAAATCCTGCAGCACTCCTGGAAGAAGTTCGTGAAGAAAGAAAGAATATTACAGCAGGTGGCAGCGAGGATTTTGTGAGAGATGCGACCAGCTATCCGGATTATGCAAAGCCCGGCGCCAAATGGGGAATGAGCATTGACCTTAATACCTGTACGGGTTGCAGCGCCTGCGTGGTTGCTTGTACTGCAGAAAATAATGTGAGCGTGGTGGGTAAGATACAGGTACAAAAAGGACATGAGATGCATTGGCTTCGTATTGACAGGTATTTTACAGGTGACCTGGAAAATCCTGATGTTGTATTTCAACCGATGCTTTGCCAGCATTGCGATAATGCGCCATGTGAGAACGTTTGCCCGGTATCAGCCACCAATCATAGTACGGAAGGGATGAACCAGATGGCTTATAACCGTTGTATCGGAACAAGGTATTGTGCAAACAACTGTCCTTATAAAGTACGTCGTTTCAACTGGCTTGATTATACCGGAGCAGACAGCTTCCCTGATAACCAGAACCCAATGATCGGCACTTATATGAATGAGTCTGTACTGCAGATGAATGATGACCTTACAAGAATGGTATTGAACCCGGATGTAACAGTTCGTTCAAGAGGTGTAATGGAAAAATGTTCTTTCTGTGTTCAGCGTTTGCAGGACAGCAAGCTCGAGGCAAAAAAGCAACAGGACCCTTCATTAATAAGAAATGTAAAGACAGCTTGTATGCAGGCCTGTCCTACACACGCTATCAGCTTTGGTAATGTTAATGACAAACAAAGTGATGTTTATAAGATCAGGAATGTGGAGCAAAAGCACCGTGCATTTTATGTGTTGGAGCAATTACACGTTTTGCCGAATGTGAGTTACCTGGCAAAAGTGAGGAATACCGACAGGCATATTGGTGTGGAAGAACATAAGGAAGGAGAAGTAAAGAAGGGTGAGAAAGCACATGCGTAGAAAGGAAATAACAATGTTGAATATCAAACCAAGTAAAAATTAAAAAGTAAAAAGTCAAAACCCAAAAGTGCTGAGTTTAGTTTTTGACTTTTAACTTTTGACTTAATTTAAGATATGTCATTACTGAAATACGAATCGCAACAAAGGGAACCGCTGGTAGATGGTAATAAAGATTATCACCAGGTAACTGAGGATATCATTCGTCCCATCGAGATGAAGCCAAGCCGCTTATGGTATATCGGTTTCACCATCAGTGTACTCTTATTATTATTTGGTGTGTATAGCGTATACCGTGAAGTTACTTATGGTATTGGCCAGTGGAACCTGAACAAGACCATCGGCTGGGGTTGGGATATCACCAACTTCGTATGGTGGATCGGTATCGGTCACGCCGGTACATTGATCTCTGCCATCTTATTATTATTCCGCCAGGGATGGAGAACAGGTGTGAACCGTGCGGCCGAAGCGATGACGATATTTGCGGTAATATGTGCTGGCCAGTTCCCGATATGGCATATGGGTCGTGTGTGGATGGCATTCTTTGTACTACCTTATCCAAACACCCGTGGCTCTGTATGGGTTAACTTTAACTCACCATTGTTATGGGACGTGTTTGCGGTATCAACTTATTTCACCGTTTCATTATTGTTCTGGTATTCTGGTCTTTTGCCCGACCTGGCAACGGTACGTGACAGGGCCAAAACAAAATTCCGTAAAATGTTTTATGGTGTCGCTTCATTCGGCTGGACAGGAAGTACCAAGCACTGGCAGCGTCATGAATCTTTATCGTTGGTATTGGCGGGTTTGAGTACGCCACTTGTATTGAGTGTGCATACCATCGTATCATTTGACTTCGCCACATCCATTGTTCCGGGCTGGCATACCACCATCTTCCCGCCTTACTTCGTTGCGGGTGCCATCTTCTCGGGCTTTGCCATGGTACAAACACTATTGATCATTGTAAGAAAGGTTTTGAACCTGCAGGATTATATAACCGTCGGCCATATAGAGGCCATGAATAAAGTTATTGTACTCACGGGTAGTATCGTTGGTTGTGCATACCTCACCGAATTATTCATTGCGTGGTACGGGCAAAACCCTTACGAGTGGTATGCGTTCAAAGAGAACCGTGCTAATTTGTTCAGCCCTTATGGCTGGGCCTATTACCTGATGATGTTCTGTAACGTAGTGTCGCCGCAGTTATTCTGGAGCCGAAAGCTGAGAAGAAATATCACGGTCACCTTCTTCATGAGCATCATTGTAAATATTGGTATGTGGTTCGAGCGTTTCGTGATCATCGTAACATCTGTTTACAGGGATTACCTTCCTTCAAGCTGGAGTACTTATTATTCTCCTACTATCTGGGAGATCGGGTTCTACCTGGGTACCTTCGGATTGTTCTTTACCTGCTTCTTCCTGTTCGGGAAATTCTTCCCGGTCATTGCGGTGGCAGAGATCAAGGCGATCTTAAAGACGAGCGGGGAAAATTATAAGGTGAAGATGACAGATATGGAAAAAGCAGATGCGGAGAAATTTTATATTGATGAGGTAGGGCATGCGCATCACTAAAGCCATTAGCTATTAGCTGTCAGCTATTAGCGGGGGTTAAAGGATTGAAAATTTATTATGTAAATAAGCTAACGGCTAAAAGCTAATAGCTAAAAGCTCACAATATGGCTGGAGGAATTAAAAAATTTGTAGTTGGTTGCTTCGATGACGAAAAAGTATTGTTTCCTGCGGTGAAGAATGTTCGCAAAGCAGGTTACAAGATACACGATGTGTATACACCTTTCCCCATGCACGGATTAGATCATGCAATGGGTATTCGTGAAACAAGCTTGCATACCGCGGGCTTCATCTACGCCATCATGGGAACCACAACTGCATTAACTGGTATCGGCTGGATATTTACCAAGGACTGGCCATTGAATATCGGTGGTAAGCCACATTTTGCATTACCGGCCTGGATACCTATTACATTCGAGTTAACAGTTTTATTCTCCGCCGTAGGCATGGTGCTTACTTTTTGTTACCTCTGTAACCTTGCGCCATTTGTAAAGAAACATCACTTTCACCCGAGGGCAACCGATGATCTTTTTGTAATGGCAATTGAATGTACCGATAAGACCAATGACGCGGAAGTGCAGGCCTTCCTCCAAAATGCAGGGGCCAAAGAAGTGAATGTGCAGGTAGTAGAAACAGGTTGGTGGATCGGTACTTATGATAAAGCACAGAAATTGTACAAAGAAGAAAAAGGATATTAGGAGCCCCCTCTATCTCCCCCAGTGGGGGAGGAAATGGAGAAGATTGTCGCAAAGAATAGTGGAGGAAAGAAATGAAATTTAGATTTTTAAATAAATGAAATTGCCAAGTAATAAATGATTATCGCTTCGATAACTCTCCCCCACTGGGGGAGTTGGAGGGGGCTAAATATTTGATAAGAAATGAAAAAAATTGCGATCATATCAATACTGGTTCTGTCAATGACCATGGTATTTACCGGTTGTGGCAACAAGGAAGGCAGGGCGTATATGCCGGATATGGCTTATAGCCGTGCATATGAAACTTATGCTTCCCGCGATTCTTCAATTTTTACCGGCAACCCGGCCGATATAGGGCATAAAATATTTTATAACAACCTGCCACCTGCAGGTACTATAAAAAGAGGAGAGCTTTTTCCCCACTCGGTAGTACCGGATCCCACAAAAGGAGCAGTTGACAGCAATGCTTTGATCACTTTAAGCGCACAGGTAAAAAATCCATATGATTCTATATCTGCTGCCGACCTCAGGGAAGCAGGCAGGTTATTTAATATCAATTGCGGCATTTGTCATGGTGTAAAGGCCGAGGCTAACGGACCCATGGCTGCCAAAGTAGGCGGCGTAAAAAGTATTGTTGCGGGATCGCCGGGCTATAGTGACGGCAGGATATTCTATGTTATGACCTACGGGCAAAATACTATGGGGAGCTATGCATCACAATTATCAAGGGAACAGCGCTGGAAGATCGTAAAGTATATCCGGACATTGGAGCCAAAGGCAGCAACAGCAACAACAGCAGCGGCCCCCAAAACAGACAGCGTAGCAACAAAAAAATAAAAACTAAGATATTCACACAAAATAAAGTTAGATGGATCATCAATTTCAAATACCGGGCAGTTATAAAAAGTGGACGTATGGGCTGATTGGTGCCGGTATAATAGCATTGTTGTATGGATTAATAATGTATCACCCGTTCTCACCGGTATCGCACGGTGCAGGACATGATGCACACGCAAGTGTTGATGGTACCCGTTTTTGGGCCGTGCTTTTACAGAACAGTGTATATTTTTTACTGGTAGTGAATGCCGCCATGTTCTTCATTTGTGTAACTACAATGGCCATGGGCGGCTGGCAGGTTTCTTTCCGCAGGGTATCTGAAGCCATTTCAGCGGTGGTTCCCATCCTGGGCGTTATAACCTTTGTGATCTTAATGGCAATAGTTTGGGGAGGCAGAACAGATATTTATCATTGGTTGGATAAGGAAGCAGTAGCAAACGATCACATACTGAATGGAAAAAAAGGATTTTTGAACCCGGTATTTTTCTCTGTGTGGTCCTTTATCACCATTTTCCTTTGGTGGTTCCTAGGAAGAAAAATGCGCAGCATGAGTTTGGAGAGTGATAAGAAAGGAACAATGGATTATAACACCGGTAAGAAATGGATATGGGATAATACGGTTTGGGCCTCATTGTTCACCGTGGTATTCACACTTACAGTTGCATCTACCATTCCATGGCTTTGGATAATGAGTATTGATGCGCATTGGTACAGCACCATGTTCAGCTGGTATACTTTTGCAAGTACGTTTGTATCGGGTATGTCATTGATAGCTTTGTTTGTTATCTATTTAAAGAACCGTGGCCAGCTGGAATATGTTACCGATGAACACCTGCATGACCTGGGAAAATTCATGTTCGCATTTTCTGTTTTCTGGACATACTTATGGTTCTCTCAATACATGCTGATATGGTACAGTAACCAGCCGGAGGAAACAAAATATTTCGTTGAGAGAATTGGTACCGCACACAAGGCAGGGCCATACCAGGGCATTTTCTTTTTTAACCTGGTTGTAAATTTCCTGTTCCCGTTGTTGGTACTGATGACAAAAGGCAGCAAGCGGAACTGGACAATGATGACAATTATGGCTGTGCTCGTCATTTTTGGTCACTGGATAGATTTTTTCCAGATGGTTATGCCGGGCACATTGCATGAAAACTGGCAAATGCTTGGATTCGAATTCGGCATCGCCTGTTTATTTATTGGCCTGATCATGTGGGGCGTGGGAAATTACCTGAGCAAAAATTCATTGTTGGCAAAAAATCATCCTTTCCTGAAAGAAAGTATGATCCACCATACATAAAACCCCTCCGTCCCCTTGCGCAACATTCTGCGGAAAAGGGGAACTAAAAGGATAAGATTATGTTTGATGTTTTTGAAATAGAATAAAGAAGAAATTATATAGAATAAAAATTCCTGCCTGAATAGGGTGCAAAAGCCCTTAGGGGTTTGGGGTAAATAACACATTTATGAAAGAGTTTTTAATGATAGCTTTAGGAGTTTTGATCTTCGTGGTCATCTTTCAGATTGCGAAAGCCAGTGAATACGTAAGCGTATTAAAGGGCGAAGAAAAAACGCGGAAACAAAATAACCGGATCAATGCATTTTTCCTGCTGGGGTTTTTGGTTTTTGGACTGATCGGTGCATGGTATTGCAATGACTTATATTATGGCAAAACCTTATTCCCGCAGGGATCGGCTTCGATAGAAGGAGAGAAGATAGATGAAATGATGTGGATCACGATCATTATAACAGGTGTTGTTTTTATTATTACGCAGGTTCTGTTATTCTGGTTCTCTTTCAAATACCAGGAGGAAGACAACAGGAAAGCTTTTTATTTCCCGCATAATAATAAACTGGAATTGTTGTGGACCACCGTACCGGCCATATTTTTAACCGTACTTGTTGTTTTTGGTTTAAAATTCTGGTTCAAGATAACAGGTGATGCACCAAAGAATTCGATTGTAGTGGAAGTTACCGGCCACCAGTTTGCCTGGGAGTTCAGGTACCCGGGCGCAGACCAGGTACTGGGAAAAAAAGATTATAAACTTACAACTGCACAAAATAACCTGGGTGTTGATTTCAATGACCCGGCAAGTTTGGATGATATTCACGTTAATACCACCATGCACATTCCCGTTGGCATACCGGTTAAAATGGTAATTCATTCACAGGATGTGATACATGACGTAGGGCTTCCGCATTTCAGGCTGAAGATGGATGCTGTACCCGGTATCCCAACAACACAATGGTTCACGCCAAAAATTACTACAGCAGAAATGAGGGCAAAAACAGGGAATCCTGATTTTGTATACGAGATCGCCTGCGACCAGTTATGCGGCCCCAGTCATTACGCCATGAAAGGGGTTATTATTGTAGAGACAATGGAAGAATATAAAAAATGGCTGGCAGAACAAAAGCCGGCATACTTTACCATTTTCCCGGATAAAGCACCTAAACCGGTTATTACCGACAGTACAGTTAAAACAACTGCACAGGTTCTAATAAAAAATAATTAATTGGTCCCGCACAGGCGGGATGAAAACAATAAAGAATATGAGTAGCGTAGCCACATTGCACCACGAAGATGTTCACGGATCACATGATGCACATCATGAACACCACCATCATGAAACGTTCATAAGCAAGTACGTTTTCAGCCAGGACCATAAAATGATATCAAAGCAGTTTTTGGTAACGGGTATTATATGGGCCATTATCGGCGGTTTATTCTCTGTTATATTCCGTTTGCAACTTGGTTACCCGGAATCAACCTTTCCATGGCTGGAAGATCTTTTAGGCCATTGGGCTGAAGGGGGAAAATTAAAACCTGAATTTTATTATGCCCTGGTGACCATGCACGGAACCATTCTTGTGTTCTTTGTATTAACAGCTGGCCTTAGCGGAACCTTTGCCAACTTCCTGATCCCATTACAGATCGGGGCAAGGGATATGGCTTCCCCGTTTTTAAATATGCTCAGTTACTGGTTCTTCTTCCTTGCTTCTACCATCATGTTCGCTTCTTTGTTTGTACAAACAGGACCGGCAAGCGGAGGCTGGACGATCTATCCGCCTTTGAGCGCACTCGGCGATGCTTCCAGCGGAAGTAAAATAGGTATGGACCTCTGGCTGGTGAGTATGTCGATGTTCATTGTATCTTCTTTGTTAGGTGGCCTTAACTATATTACCACGATACTTAACATGCGTACAAAGGGCATGAGTATGACACGCCTGCCACTTACTATCTGGGCACTTTTCTTTACCGCGGTATTGGGTGTACTTTCATTCCCGGTATTGTTATCAGGAGCGATCTTATTATTGTTCGACAGGAACCTGGGAACAAGTTTCTATTTGAGTGATATCTTTATAGCCGGAAAGATCTTACCTAACGAAGGTGGTAGTGCCATCCTGTTTCAGCATTTGTTCTGGTTCCTTGGTCACCCCGAAGTATATATCATCATCCTGCCGGCAATGGGTATGGCGTCGGAGATACTGGCTACAAACAGCCGTAAGCCGATCTTTGGTTATATGGCAATGGTGGGTTCTTTATTTGCGATCGCGATACTGGCATTCCTCGTATGGGCGCACCATATGTTTGTTACGGGCCTGAATCCTTTCCTGGGCTCAGCTTTCGTTTTACTTACATTACTCATCGCGGTGCCATCAGCTATTAAAGTATTTAACTGGATCACTACGCTCTGGCGGGGTAATATCCGCTTTACGCCGGCCATGTTATTTTCAATAGGATTTGTAAGTATGTTCATCAGTGGCGGTTTAACCGGTATCTTCCTGGGTAACTCTTCACTCGATCTTCATTTACACGACACTTATTTTATCATCGCCCACTTCCATATTGTAATGGGTGTGTCCGGTGTGTTCGGAATGCTTGCCGGTGTTTACCACTGGTATCCTAAAATGTTTGGCCGCTATATGAATAATACCATGGCCTATATACATTTCTGGGTTACTACTATTGGCGCATACCTCATTTTCTGGCCTATGCACTATGAAGGTCTTGCCGGTATGCCACGTCGCTATTATGATTACTCAAACTGGGAATCATTTAAAATGTTTGGGGGGTTGAATGAATTTATAAGTTTTGTTGCCATGGTGGTATTTGCCGTGCAGCTGTTATTTGTATTCAACTTCTTTTACAGCATGTTCAAGGGAAGAAAAGTTACGGATACCAATCCATGGAAATCAAATACACTGGAGTGGACCACACCGATCAACCCGGGTCACGGAAACTGGCCGGGCGAAATACCGGAAGTACACCGCGGCGCTTATGATTATGCTAAAGACGGTCATGATTTCATTCCGCAGAATGTACCGGTGGGTGAAGATGAAACAAAGCACTAGTAGCCCCACCTATCCCGGGGGGAGGGAGATGAAGAAGATGAGAATTAAGATTTGTAAAAAATGTAATTAAGCTGAGTAAAGAAAAAATGTTTAAAGTGCTTAATTACAAATATTGATAATAAAATAAAAGTTCGGCCTCCCTCTCTTCGGGAGAGGGAACGAGGGAGAGGCTTATGCAGCAGGAGAATACAACCATAACCAACTCAACATCATTTGTGTTGGTAAGCAAAGTGAAAGACTATTTTCAGTTGATCAAATTCACTTTAAGCTTCATGGTGGTGTTCAGTACAGTAGTAAGTTACCTGCTTGCACCCGGTATTCGTTTCGACTTACTACAAGTTCTTTTACTTTTTACAGGAGGAATGCTGATCACCGGCTCGGCCAATGCCATTAACCAGGTACTCGAAAAAAGTACAGATGCATTGATGAAGCGTACTGCCAGGCGCCCCGTGGCAAGTGGCAGGATGAGTGTTACGGAAGGATCGGCCTTTGCAGTTATTGCAGGAGCGCTGGGTGTATTCATCATGTGGTACTGGTTCAATATTGAAAGTGCAATGCTGGGCTTATTGAGTTTGCTTTTGTATGGCTTTATTTATACGCCGTTAAAAAAGGTAAATTCCGTGGCCGTATTGGTTGGTGCTTTTCCCGGCGCATTACCTTGTTTGATAGGATGGGTTGCCGGGTTTTATGATTCACCGATAGTTTGGGCAGGCGGGATCATTTTATTTGCTATCCAGTTCTTATGGCAGTTCCCTCATTTTTGGGCAATAGCCTGGGTAGCGCATAAGGATTATACCGCCGCAGGTTTTAAACTGTTGCCAAGTGATAAGGGGCCAACAAAATTCACAGCACTGCAAACGATCATGTACAGTGCCTTGATGATACCGGTTGGTGTATTGCCTTATTACTTTAACATGAGTGGTATTGTGAGCATGTGGATAGTACTGGCCTGTAATTTCGCAATGCTGTACCTGAGCGTGATGTTGTTCATAAAAATGGATGTAGGCAGTGCAAGGAAAGTAATGTTTGGCTCTTATTTTTACCTGATGATCGTTTTCCTGAGCTTATATGCAAATAAGATAGGGTAACAAAAGTTGAATAGGAGAAAAACAGGCGAAATGTATAAATACAAATGTTGAATTAATACTAAGGGCCCGGCCTCTCTCTCTTTTAGGAGAGGGATTGAGGGTGAGGTTAAAATATTTTGAATGAGTACAGTGGCAATGGAACAAAGAAAGAAAATTCATCCGCATAAGTTTACCCTGTGGGTGGGTATCGGAAGTATATTGATGATGTTTGCGGGTTTAACCAGTGCATACATTGTTAAACGTAACCAGGCAAACTGGCTAACGTTCGACCTCCCGGTGGCATTCTGGTACAGTACGGCTGCCATTATCTTAAGCAGTATCACTATTCTCCTGGCGGAGAGGGCGTTTAAGCAGCGGGAGATGGCGAAATACAGGAAACTGATGACTGTTACTGTGGTACTTGGAGTTCTTTTTATTGTGTTACAGGTGCTTGGTTTCCGGCAACTATGGGCAAAAGGAATAACGCTTCAGGCAAATGTATCGTATTCATTTTTGTACGTGATCGTTGGATTGCATGCTGCACACGTTATTGGAGGAATAATTGCATTAGTACTGCAGTATGTAAAAGCATTCAGCAGTAAAATAAGGAACTATAACACAGTGCCTGTTGAGCTGATGAGTACATACTGGCACTTTGTGGATATACTTTGGGTCTACCTGCTGATCTTTTTAATGATGATAAGATAGCTAAGAGGTGAAAAGAGAAAAAAAGAGGTAGAACATTAAATTTGGAATAGTTAGTTAAAAATAAAAGGTATAAAGAGATAAGGCTCTTCAGCTCATTTTCTCTTTTATGCTCTTAGCAATAACAAGAAATAAAAGATATCTAATGTCAACAACAGCGATACCAACGAATACCAAATGGTGGAATGGCGGAAGAAGCCCTTTCAATATAAGCTATGGTAAGGTAATGATGTGGTACTTTTTGATGAGTGATGCATTTACCTTTGGCGCTTTCCTGATCAGTTATGGTACCATACGCTTCAGTGTAAACCACTGGGCCGATCCTAACCAGGTCTTCAATGCATTTCCTTTTGCCGGCCATGCAAACCTTCCATTGGCATTTGTAAGTTTGATGACCTTTATTCTCATCTTCAGTTCTGTTACCATGGTACTGGCTGTACACGAAGGCCATAAAATGAACAGGAGGGGTGTTGAAAAATTTATGGTACTAACCATTCTCGGTGGTCTTGCCTTTCTTGGATGCCAGGCATGGGAGTGGACACACATGATCACAGGTGATCATACCGTGCTGGCAGATGGTGTACTTAAAACATTGGGCACTACCGTTACAAGTAATCCATGGGGTATAGCAGCCGATCCTAATGCGGTAGCGGCGGCATTACAAACAACACCGGATGCAAACCTGGCATCCATTGTTCATTCCCTTGGCCACGGAGGCGACGCACACGCAGGTGCAGCTATGAGCAGGGCAGAGATGATTTCGGCCATACAGGCAGCTAACCTGCACGTAACAACCCCGGGCCCGATCGCCTTTGGTGGATACTTCTTTGGAATAACAGGTTTCCACGGTTTCCACGTATTTAGTGGCGTAATAATAAACCTGGTAATGCTTATCAAAACAAGGCTTGGGCATTTTGACGAGCGCGGGCATTATGAAATGATAGAAAAAGCGGGATTATACTGGCACTTTGTGGACCTGGTTTGGGTATTCGTGTTCCTTTGCTTTTATCTTGTTTAAATTTTTTAAAAGAATTAATTAAAATATAATTATGAGTTCACATACATCATCACCCGAGATCACACATGCCCCGGAACATGCTTCGGGTACAGGGCGTATCTGGAAAACATTTTGGGTATTATCTGCATTAACAGCCATTGAATTGGGCCTTGGATATTTTTTATACTGGAAACACGGAGGATTGTCTTATGGCTTAACCCTCTCAACTAAATTGTTAATTGCAGCGCTCACACTTGCCAAGGCATATTATATTGTTTCCATTTTTATGCACCTGGGTGATGAGATCAGGAATATGATCATGACCATCATTGTACCACTGATGTTATTTTTCTGGTTCATTGCGGCTTTTCTTTGGGATGGTAACAGCTGGAAAGTAATGCGCAATACCAATGCAGGCAGCAAGGCCGACCAAACAGAGCAGCACAAGCCTGCCGTAATTGATAAGGATGCAAAAAAGTGATCCCGGTATTAAGGGATCTTATAATTAATATGACCATCCGCCTGTTGCGGATGGTTTTTTATTAGTTAGTTTATGGTCATCATTAATGTAAATTTGTGCCCAGGTAATTATGAATAAGAAAGCGATACTGGCCCTCATGCTGGCCATAGTAATACCATTGACAGGATACTTCCTGGTAAAATACTATAGTAAACAGGCCGTGCATATGCCGGCAAGATATTTTACCCCCGACAGTGTTGTGACAGCTAAAAAAAATGGCAAAACGGTCACGGATACCATCTGGCATAAAGTAAAGGATATGCATTTTACCAACCAGTTAGGCAAACAGGTTTCATTAAGCGACCTGCGGGGAAAGGTATTGGTTATAAATTTCTTTTTTACAAGATGCCCGAGCATTTGCCCGGGCCTTGCCAAAAGCATGAAAAAACTACAGGCGTCTTTTGCCAAGCATGATGATATTGTTCAGTTCATTTCTATAAGTGTTGACCCCGAGCATGATTCTGTACCGCAACTGCGAAAATTTGCTGATCGCTACAATGCCAATCATGATAGCTGGTGGTTTGTTACCGGTGATAAGAAAGAGATCTATGATTTTGCTTTTAATGAACTAAAAGCCAGTGTTACCGATTCAGAAGTGGATACTGCATTTTTACATACAGAGAATTTTTTCTTATTAGACAGCAACAGGATCGTAAGGGGCTGGTACAATGGATTTGATACGGTTAAGCAGGCCCGGCTGGCCAGGGATATACCTTTGCTGATGCTGGAAAAGGACAAAAAATCACCTTCTGTATTAAGGAGCTTTATACCCATCCTTCCCGTAATATTCATAGCGATAGGTATTATATTCCTGGGCATATTCCTGGTCAACAGGCAAAGGATCAAAACCGAAACCAAGCGTTAAAAACATATGTTAGAACCCTCACTCCAAAAGAATGATAAAAAGGCAAAGATATTTATTTATACAGTTTCATTTGTTGTCTTTACTGCTGTGCTGGTATTGAGCCGTTACAAGTTAGATGTCGACCTTGGTTTTGATGTGCATGTGTTTGCCAAAACAAATGCCATTATCAATTCAATGGTTGCTGTGTTGCTTTTGGTCGGGCTTTTTGCGATAAAACAAAAGAAGTACCTGCTGCATAAAAGAATAATGCTTACGGCCATAAGCTTATCTGTATTATTCCTCGTGTCTTATATTGCGCATCATTTATTTGCAGGAGAAACCAGGTTCGGCGACATAAACCACGACGATATTGTAAGTGCAGACGAAAAGTTGCAGGTGGGCAGTTTAAGGATGGTCTACTATTTTATTCTACTCACACATATCCCTTTGGCGGGTGTAATACTTCCCTTTATTTTATTCACTGCATACAGGGCATTGATAGGAGAATACGATAAACATAAAAAGCTGGTGAGGGTCACATGGCCGGTTTGGTTCTATGTTGCGGTAACGGGTGTTGCTGTATACCTGATGATCAGCCCTTACTATCCTTAAAGCGGGCAAATCAATTAAAAATGAAGAATGAAGAATTAAAAATTTCCCCGATCGCTGAGGTCTTTATTCATCAGTGTATAAGAGTCCGGGAAAATTCTTAATTAAATAGTTGGGAGCGCATTAGCTTCAGGCTATCCGTTCTACAATGATGCGTGCCGCATTGAGATAAGTGATCAATACTTTTATTGTATCCCCCACTTTAAGGTCTTTAGCCCCTTCTTCCGTATACGGAAGTTTCGATTGTACTTTATCCCCAATGATATTGAGATAAATGCCATGCGGGCTGATCTTATATACTTCTGCATCTACGGGTGTTTTGGCCTTGTGCAATTTTACAGCTGCATAAAATTCAGGAATATAATTATTGTTGAATAGCCTGGCAGTTATTTTATCTTTCTTCTCCAGGTTCTCAAGTTCAAAGGTCACGGCTTCATTTAATTGATCTTCGGTTGGTTTTATTTGCCAGGGTGAAAAGGGCACAGGGAAAAAAAGATAGCTGTCGATCTCTTTTACAAAATATTTATCATCTGCAACTTTTAAATAACCGATGAAGCTGTTCTCTGTTTTCGCTTTGTTCACAAGAACATCCAGCGCACTGTTGTACAGGTATTGAATATTGGAAGCAACCATTTTATCTCCACGATCCGTAAGCCCTGCAGTAAAATTCACTGCGTCACCAATATGAAAAACGTGCGGCTTTTTAATTAGGCCTGCTTTCTTCCATTGCTGCTGGGTTTTATCATCAACAATGCCATTGATGGCTTTCTTCTTCCCGTTTACCTCGTACTCTATCATCACGTATTTTTTTTCGTGGTTCACAAAAGAAACCTTTCCCTGTAAGATCGTATTACTCATGTTTATAAACTTAGTTCAGTTACCGGGTCCCAAAATATTTTTTTAAAATCAACGACCGTATCATTTTTAACGGCAACACCGTCTTTCTTTAATAATTCCTCCATCAATGTTGGTGTAGCAAAGTGATGCTTTCCCGTAAGCATGCCATTCCTGTTCACTACCCGCTGCGCCGGCACCTTAGGTTTTGCATTGGTGGCTGCATTCATTGCCCAGCCTACCATGCGGGCCGATAGTTTGGTGCCCAGGTAAACTGCAATGGCGCCATAGGAAGTTACTTTTCCTTTGGGCACCTGCCTTACTACTTCATATACATCCTGGAAAAAACTGTAAGGCCCCTTCCCATGAACTTCGTTCGTTCCCTTTGCAGGCAACCCCCGGGGGGAAGGGGTTTGAGCAGTAAGCATTTTTTTAGAGACTTTCTTTTTCATTATAGAAAAGATACAATTTATTTTGAACCCTTAACCTCCTCCTCCACTGGAGGAGGTTGGGAGGAGTCTAATAATTCGCTCCGTTTTGGCTCCGGAACATTTTTGTATTGGTACGGGCAATGCCTGCAACCATTGCCGCAACAATGCCCCCGCTCCAGGTGAAAACCGGCGGTAAGAACAATATAGCCCTGTTCATTATAATAAAAATCCGCTCCCTCAACCAGGTTGTTCTTCATGCTTTAATATTTCCTGTAATTGCTGATCAATATTTTTTATTTCTCCTGTAAGTAAGAATTTCAGGTAATGGATCTTCTTGCTTTGGGCAATGTCCAGGCTTTCATAATGCGTTTTGATCCTCAGTTCCTCTTTTATCCCCGGCTGTTCATATACATTATCATGATCCTCAATAAGCTCAAGCCCGCAAAGCCCGATCACTTTTATGGTAAAACGGTATAATTCCGGCGAATCTGTTTTAAGATGAATGAAGCCACCGGGTTTTAACACTTGCTTGTACAATCTCAGAAAGCGTGGATGCGTCAGTCTTTTTTTTGCTTTCGACACACGTAATTGCGGATCCGGGAATGTGATCCATATCTCATCAACCTCGGCCTGTTCAAAATAATCGGGCAACTTTTCGATCTGTGTGCGCAAAAAAGCAGCATTCATTATATTCTCTGAAAGAGATCTTTTGGCACCAATATACATCCGGTTGCCTTTTACATCAATGCCGATAAAATTTTGTTGGGGGTAAAGTTGGGCAAGGCCCACAGTATATTCCCCCCGTCCGCAGGCGAGTTCGAGTATTATAGGATTATCATTCTTAAAAAGATCCTTCCATTTCCCTTTCATACCAGCCGGGTATTCCAGCACGTTGGAAAAAGTCCTGATATCAGCAAACCGCTGTAATTTTTTTTGCGCCATGGCTGGCAAAGATAAATAATCAGTCTTTAGAATGGAGATGGCGTTACAAGCAAAAAAATCGGGTAAAAAGGCCGATGCCTGCCATATTGTAGAACGAAATGAGGTAAATTGCAGGATATTTTAAAACTAAAGCTCATTATATGAATACAGTTATAGTTCCGGTAGACTTTTCGGAAACTTCATTACATGCTGCCCGTTATGCTGCCAGGTTATTAACCGGTCATTATGGTGTAACAATGTTGTTGTATCACAGTTACGGGAAAGCTTCAGAAGCTGCTAATGCAACTCAAAGTCTTGAAAAGCTGAAGGAGGACCTGATGAAAGACCACATGGTAAAAATGGATATACTGGCACACGAGGAGTCTGATTTTGTTGATGGGTTGGAAAAAGCTGCACGCCACCGCCGCGCCGACCTGATCATAATGGGTATTACCGGCAGGTCTGCCCTGGCACAGGTATTTTTTGGAAGCAATACGCTGAAGATGGCGGAAAGAAAGGTTTGCCCGGTATTGATCGTTCCGGAAAAAGCGCCCTTCGCACCTATTAAAAACGTGATGCTTACTTCAGATTTTAAGAATACAGTAAGCACCACACCATCAATGCCCATCAAAGATTTTTTAGACTCCTTTAAGCCGCAGCTACACGTGGTGAACGTAGATAAGGACCACTATATTTCTTTGACTGATAGCTACGAAAGAGAAAAGCAGGAATTAAAGCAAATGTTCGCTGATTATAAACCCGAATTCTATTTCATGCGCTTATATGATGTGGATGAAGCGATAAACCTTTTTGCAGAAAGCAGGAATATTGACCTGATCATTGTGATCCAAAAGAACCATTCCTTCCTGGATAAATTATTAAAAGGCAGCAGGAGTAAAACGCTTTCTTACCACAGTAAGATGCCGATAATGGTCATGCACGAATAATTAAAACTCTTTTACGATCCCCGCTCTTTGCGGGGATCTTTATTTTAGTCAATGTCGCCCGTCTCATGGACCAGCGTGTAATGCTGCATGTTGAAAAAGCGGATAACTTCTTCGCATAAGTAATCACGAACCGTAATTAACAACCTGCCCCTGCCTTTTCTATCGTAAAATGGAATTATTCTTTCCAGCGCATTATAAAACCCCTTGCCATCCAGCTCCAGCTTGCCTGCCTCATCAATGATAAGCAAGGCAGGATCATGTTGCATGGCATTAATTAAGATGAGATTGGCTTTTTCAAATGCCGAAGTATAAAAATGAAATTTACCAACAGCTGTAAGTGTCTCCCTGGTATTTACGGGATCCGTGCATTGGATATCAAATATCTCTTTCGTTCTTATATCAAGTATCTTCCTGCGGCCATTGACATCAGGCATTAAGATACCCTGGACATTTTTTTGATGATCGCACCATTGGAGTAACGCCGTTGTTTTACCGCTATGTATCGGTCTTGAGAACAGTATTATGCTCATGCATTTTTTTTAAACCCATCTCCGGATTGTTATCAGAATAGGTCAATGACCAGTGAATGAACGCCGAAAAAAAGAATTGCCATTTTTCCCGGCCGGAATATAGTTTGCTTTTTTCCCAGGCCAGTGCGGTCAGTTGGCGTAGTACAGGTAAAAAAGACAAGACCTTCAAAACCTCGTCGCTGTACCTGCTTTCTTTTTTTCGTAACAACTTTTGAATAAGTTTCGTGAAGACGGGTCTGGCAACCATATACCAAAGCAGGATAACAGCCATGGTCCAGCTTATTGTTCTAAGTACGGCCACCCATCCCTGTTTTGCATCCGGGGCAAATACGAAAAGTATCACAGACAAAACTACGAGCACTAATATGATGCCCCATAATTTATTTAAAAATGTTCTTTTAGGGGCAGCCTGTTTAAAAACCTCGGTATTAAAAATTATGGCATTCTCTAAATTGGAAGATGCTTTGCCCGACGCAAATCCTTTAATGATCCTGTAAGTGATCCAGCCTATAATAAAACCACCGATGAGATAGATAAATAAATAACTGCCGATGATCCACCGGCTTCCATCTACAGATGAGGTGCCAAACTGGGTTGCTATAAAATCCATCATTTCATCAGATTCCATCATGGCGATCGTGCTCAATAAAAAGATGCTTACAAGATTTACACGTAAGATGCTGAACAATGCATATCCCAAAAATGCCTGGAAGGATACCGCGATATAAGCAGGAAAAGGTGTGTGGGGGCTAACCATCGCTTTTACGATAAGAACGATAACAGCACTTTTTAAGATCTGTTTATAGTTACGCTCCGAGATCCCGGCAATAAAACTGATAATGATAACGGCCATTCCGCCAACTATCAAACCGGTGAATGGTATTTGCAGGGCGTGAAGGATACCGCCCAGCCCGGATTCGGCAAATGCCCATAACGCTGTCAGGCGCTGAATAGCTACAGATCTTTGTTCAACTGGCAGGCTTTTATATCCGATATTCATGTAATAAAATACTAAAGATCTTTATGCAAAGATAATGAAGCTGTTCCAGCCGGGAACTGTGCCCGGGTCAGGACAATGTTTGATAATGGCTTATTTGTCTGCTTAGCAGCAATTTGTTATTTTTATTGTTGCTGCACGATTGCTATCGCCCGTATACAGTGTAATTATGTTTTAGCACAAGTGCCGCACTTAATTCTTAAAAAAGATGAATAAGGAAGCCAATAAATTCATGAAGAAAGCTATCCGCATTTCCGTTGATAATGTGGATAAGCTGAAAGGTGGTCCCTTTGGAGCCATAGTGGTAAAAGACGGGAAGATCATTGCCCGCGGATCCAACCAGGTAACCACCAGTAATGATCCAACTGCGCATGCCGAAGTGGTAGCTATCCGCAAAGCCTGCAAGGTGCTTAAGACCTTCCAGTTAACAGGCTGCGAGATATATACGAGTTGCGAGCCCTGCCCCATGTGCCTGGGCGCCATTTACTGGGCAAGACCTGATAAATTATATTATGCCAACAGTAAGGAAGATGCCGCGGCCATACAGTTCGATGACCAGTTCATTTACGAGGAGATAGCGAAACCAATTGGCGAAAGAAAGCTCTTCACGCAGCAGATACTTAGAGAGAAGGCGCTTGAGGCATTTGAAAAATGGAAAGTGAGTGCAAACAAAATAGAGTATTGATGATCCGTTTTATTTTAAATGATAAATTAGTTGAGACAGAACTTCCCTCAGGCAGTACCGTGCTGGATCTTATACGCTATCATAAAAGACTGGTGGGTACAAAGATCGGCTGCAGGGAAGGCGACTGCGGGGCATGTACCATTTTAGTGGGGGATCTTGAAGAAGATAAATTGGTTTACCGCTCCATGACGGGTTGCCTCATGCCGTTAGGTAATGCGCATGGCAAACACATAGTTTCTGTTGAAGGCATCAATATGAAGGAACTGTCTCCTGTGCAGCAGGCGATGGTGGATACCAATGGTACACAATGCGGGTTTTGTACAATAGGTTTTGTAATGTCATTTACTGGTTTTGTATTGGATGAAAAGGCTAAAAGATATGAAGATGCCATCGCTGCAATAGACGGTAACATCTGCAGGTGTACAGGGTATAAGTCAATTGAAAGGGCAGCAGCGATACTTTCTGAAAAAATGAATGATAAACCTGGTAGTGAAACAATGGCATGGCTTACAAAACAAAATTTCATCCCCGCGTATTTTTTAGAGATCAAAAAAAGGTTGCAACAATTAAAAAAGCAGGCCGATACATCAAGGGAAAATAATTCAAAAGAAAAAATAAGGATCGGCGGCGGTACAGACCTTGTTGTACAAAAAGCACTGGCTGTTAAAAAAGCAAATGTTGATCATTTGTTTGATACCAAACACCTGCAGGAAATAAATATAGAGAACGGCAAATGCCATATAGGAGCTGCAGTAACGGTTACTGCTTTTGCGGAATCAAAACTGGTACAGGGATTTTTTCCTGACCTGGCAAAATATATCAAACTCATTTCTTCCACGCCCATCCGCAACATGGCTACCATGGCGGGTAACCTTGTGAATGCTTCTCCGATTGGCGACATGAGTATTTTCTTCCTGGCACTGGACAGTGATATTATATTAAATAAGAGCGGAAGCCGGAGAACCATAAAGCTAAAAGATTTTTATAAAGGCTATAAGCAAATTGATAAGACAGAAGATGAGATCATTGAAAAGATAATCTTTACCCCGCCACAGAACAGCTCCTTTAGCTTCGAAAAAGTGAGTAAGCGAACCCACCTTGACATAGCGAGTGTGAACAGCGCCTGTAATTTGATACGTAATGCGGATGCTGTTATTGAAGAGATACATCTTTCCGCCGGTGGTGTAGCACCATTTCCAAAATATCTTGGTAAAACAGCTTCTTTCTTAAAGGGTAAAAAAATTGAAGCCGGCATATTGAAAGAGGCTATTGCGATAATGAATACGGAGATCGCTCCCATCAGTGATGCAAGAGGTACTGCAGCATACAAACAACTTTTATTAAGGCAATTATTCCTGGCGCATTTCAGCACTGATGAAGAAATGATCAGGCAGGTACTCGTAAAATGAAAGACGATAAGAACATAAAGGATATTAAAAGTCCCCCACGTGGGGATTTAGGGAGCTTGGGCGGTAACATTGATGCCGCCGGCCATGTAACGGGAAGATCCGTTTACGTGGATGATATTCCTGTAATGGAAGGTATGTTGTTTGTAAAAGTATTTGATTCGCCCAAAGCACACGGAATTATTAAAAGCATTGATCTTTCTGATGCAGAACGAATACCTGGCATCGTAAAAATATTTTCGTACAAAGACATTCCCGGTGAGAACCAGATCGGGGGCATCATTGCCGATGAACCTTTTTTGGCCGGGCATGAAGTGCATTTCCAGGGCCAGCCTGTTTTGCTCGTCGTTGCAGAAAATGAGGACGCCGCTGAAGAGGCTATAAAAAAAATTAAAATAGATATTGATCCGCTGCCTGTCATCACCGACCCGAGAGAAGCTTTTAAGCAGGGGGAATTATTGAGTGATTCCAGGAAATTTGTTAAAGGAAATGTTGCGGGGGCATTTGGCAAGTGTAAATATATTTTTGAAGGAAGCACAGAATCGGGGGGGCAGGAGCAATTGTACCTGGAAACACAGGGAGCATACGCCTATCCAACAGAACACGATAGCGTAAAAATTTATTCTTCCACGCAGGGCCCATCACAGGTACAACGTACAGTTGCAAAAGTGCTGGGTATAGGTATGAATAAAGTGGAAGTTGATGTACCCCGCCTTGGTGGCGGATTCGGTGGCAAGGAAGACCAGGCATCAGCATGGGGAACCATGGCAGCGATGACGGCATGGTTATTAAAGCGGCCCGCCAAATGTATTCCGCACCGAATGGAAGATATGCGGATGACAGGAAAAAGAAATCCATACAGCAGCGATTATAAGATCGGTTTGGATGAGGATCATAATATCATTGCTTACGAAGCAACATACTACCAGAATGGCGGAGCAGCGGCAGACCTTTCACCGGCAATTTTAGAAAGGACCTTATTTCATGCAACCAACAGTTATAATATTCCTCATGTAACAGTAACAGCGCATTCCTGTAGAACCAATTTACCTCCTAACACAGCATTCCGTGGTTTTGGTGGCCCGCAGGGAATGTTCGTTATAGAAGCTGCTATTGATCATGCAGCAAAAAGTTTGAAGGTTGCGCCCGATCTTATCCAGCGAAAGAACATGATGGATAACAAGGATGAATTTCCTTACGGGCAGATCGTGGCAGAATGTGAAGCAAAGCATTGCTGGGATGAAGTGATGGAGGAATATAAGGTGGAGGTTGCAAAAAAAGAAATAGCATCATTCAACCGGCAAAACCAATTTTTTAAAAAAGGGTTATCACTCATGCCGGTATGTTTTGGTATCTCGTTTACCAATACCATGATGAACCAGGCAAGGGCGTTGGTGCATGTGTATAATGACGGTACGGTAGGTATCAGCACGGGTGCAGTGGAAATGGGGCAGGGTGTTAATTCAAAAATGCTGCAGGTAGCTGCCCGGTGTTTTGGTATCTCGCACGACAAAATAAAGCTGGAAAGCACTAACACAACAAGGGTTTCCAATACTTCGCCCTCTGCTGCAAGTTCTACTGCAGACCTCAATGGCAAAGCATTACTGGATGCCTGCAATCAAATTAAAGACCGGCTGATCTCCTTTATCAAAACCGACCTGACGGATAACGAGGAAGAAACTGTAGAAATAAAAGATGAAGTGGTTTATATCAATGATGAAGCCTCTGTATTTAACTGGAAGAACCTGGTGCGGCAGGCATTTATGAAAAGGATAAACCTTAGCGCCAAGGGACATTATGCCACGCCCTTTATTCATTATGATAAGACAATTGAAAAAGGGCATCCATTCGCCTACCATGTTTATGGAACGGCATTAACGATCGTAACGGTTGATTGTTTAAGGGGAACCTACGGGATCGATGCGGTGAAAGTGGTACATGATTTTGGAAGCAGCATGAACAGGGCCGTTGATCTTGGCCAGTGCGAAGGAGGCATTGTGCAGGGTATTGGCTGGATGACAATGGAAGAGGTGATTTACAATAACGAAGGGAAATTATTAGCCAATGCATTATCCACTTACAAGATCCCTGATATTTACTCGGCACCGAAAGAACTGGAAATAAAATTTTTAAATACCGATGGAAGTAATATGGCGATATTAAAATCGAAGGCTGTAGGAGAGCCTCCGCTGATGTATGGTATCGGCGCTTACTTTGCCATCCGCAATGCGATGTTATCATTTAACCCGGCTGCTGATATTCCTTATTCAGCACCAATTACACCGGAAAAAGTTTTAATGGGATTATACGACCCCATCAGCGCCTAAAAGTCCTGACGGCGGTTAGCTCAAAAGAATAAATTTAATCCTCAACAACTTTCTATAATTGAGTAATTCAAAAAATATATATAGTAACCGCTGCTGGCTGGATGGAAAACTTCAGCCGGCCACGATCTGTTTTGAAGACGGCGTCATTACCGGGATACATCATCATAAGACGGATGAAGCGGAGGATGCAGGCGATAATGTTTTAATGCCCGGTGTTATCGACGCACATGTTCACATCAATGAGCCCGGACGAACAGACTGGGAGGGATTTGATACAGGTACCCAGGCAGCGGCTGCAGGAGGGATTACCAGCATCGTTGATATGCCTTTGAACGCAAACCCGGTTACAACTGATGTATATGCTTTCGATCAAAAACTTACTGCTTCAAAAGATAAACTCCATGTTAACGTTGGATTTTACGGAGGATTGATACCGGGTAATCAAAAAGACCTGGAAGTATTAATGAAGGCGGGCGTTTTAGGTATCAAATGTTTTCTCACCCATTCGGGCATCGAAGAATTTCCTAACGTAGGTGAAAAGGAAATAGATTCAGCCATGCCGCTTATTGCAAAATACGGGTTGCCATTACTGGCGCACTGCGAAATTTTTAAAAAAGTGGTTGATAATAAGTTCTCCGATTTCCCCACCAGTTATCGCTATTATTTGGCCAGCCGTCCAAAGCAATGGGAGAATGATGCGATTGACCTGATGATAAGACTTTGCCGTAAGCACAGATGCGCAACGCATATTGTACATGTATCATCATCAGAAGCGTTAACAGCTATTCAAAAAGCAAAGGAAGAGGGCTTACCGTTAACCGCGGAAACATGCGCTCATTATATTTACTTTAATGCAGAAGACATCCCCGATTCCAACTGTTTGTATAAATGTGCGCCACCCATACGGGAAAAAGAAAATAACGACAAGCTTAAAAAAGCATTGGCTGATGGCGTGCTTGATTTTATTACAACCGATCATTCACCCGCTCCGCCTGAAATAAAAGAACTGCTGACCGGTAACCTGCAAAAAGCCTGGGGTGGGATCGCGGGATTACAGTTTTTATTGCCTGCCAGCTGGACCGCAATGAAAGAAACTATTTCCATTGAAAAATTCCTTCCTTTGCTTACAGAACAACCCGCTAAATTCTTAAAACTGGAGAACAGGAAAGGGAAATTTAAAATTGGCTATGATGCAGACCTGGTCATTTGGAACCCGGAGGAAAAATTTGAAGTGAAGCCTAAGGATATTTTGCACCGCTATGATTGCAGTCCGTATAGCGGGCAGCAGTTATTTGGAACGGTGCAGCAAACAATTGTGAATGGCATTACTGTTTATAATGCCGGGGTAATCGTTGATAAGAGTAAAAAGAACGGCAAAATTATCTTAGCTAATTGAATGAACTTTAAATAATCATGCTCTAAACGTTCTCCCTGCGGGGGGGATTTAGGAGGGGCTTAAAACGCAGGACAATGGCTTTTGAGAAAGTAAAAGAAATAATAAAAGAAGCGCCGGCATTTACACAGTTAACCGACCTGGCTGCTGAGCGGCTTGGCGGAAAGGTATTATATGCCACAGATGATTTTTTTGCAGAAAAAGAAAATCTTATCAAACCAACAAGGGGAATTTTTATTGTTGATAAATATACCGATCGGGGTAAGTGGATGGACGGTTGGGAAAGCCGCCGCAAGCGTGCACCCGGCCACGATTGGGCTGTTATACAATTAGCAACACCCGGGAAGATCACGGGGTTCGATATCGATACTAATTTTTTCCTGGGTAATCACCCGCCACATGCATCCATCGAAGCAGTTTACCTCAGCGATGCAGATCCTGTAAAGGATTGGGACAGCGCCTCCATTGAATGGAAAGAGATACTGCCAAAATCACATTTGGATGCGGGCAGCCAGAATTTTTATGAAAGCAGTAGTAGCGAAGTTTTTTCGCACATAAGGCTACACATTTTTCCTGATGGTGGTGTAGCAAGGTTAAGGGTTTACGCAGAAGTGTTTAAGAATTGGAATAAGATTTCTACCGATGAAGTCATCGATCTTGCAGCAGCTATCAACGGTGGTAAGGCCATTGCCTGTAACGATATGTTCTTTAGCGCCATGGGTAATCTCATCATGCCGGGCCGTGGTATAAATATGGGAGATGGATGGGAGACGAAACGCAACCGTACACCCGGTAACAGGGATTGGGTGATCTTAAAGCTGGCAAGGCCGGGTAATATTGAAAGGATCGTTGTGGATACCGCTCATTTTAAAGGCAATTATCCGGACAGTTGTTCTATCGAGGGTTGTTTAAATACCAATGATGCTGCTATAATCAAAAATGAAGTCGAATGGCAAACGATCCTGCCTGCACAAAAGCTAAGCGCAGACCATGAACATGAATTCCATATAGAAGAGGTAGGTCACTCTACAATATTTTCACACGTGCGGTTAAATATTTTTCCGGATGGTGGTATCAGCCGGTTAAGGTTGTTTGGTAAGAAAAAAGATTAATTGATGCTTGGAATTATTTTATTGTCGGTGCTTACGGTCATCCTTGTCATGCTTGTTATCATGACCTACTACCTGCGCTCAATAGCAAAGCAATATGATGCGGATGATGAAGCCGGTCTTGATGTAGAAAGAAAAAAAACAGACATCTCTTCTACACAAACATTTATTTATACCGCTATTATCCTGGTCTCCGTTTCTATGGTTGCTGCTGCATACCTATATGTAAAGGGCACGCCATGGGAAGGACACCTGATGGAGTGGATGAATATCATCACCAGGTTAATGCACATTACGTTTGGTATAGCATGGATCGGCGCTTCCTTCTATTTTGTTTTTTTAGAAAATGCATTGAACCGGACCAAAGACGTGAGAGACGAACTTGCCGGTAACCTCTGGGCCATACACGGCGGCGGATTTTATTACCTCGAAAAATATAAAGTAGCGCCTAAGACCATTCCCAAACACCTGCACTGGTTTAAATACGAAGCTTATTTTACCTGGGTATCCGGTTTCTGTTTACTCTTTGTTGTTTATTATTTTAATGCATCGGCATTACTTATCGATAAAAATATTTTAGACATTTCTTCAACAACAGCTATTACGATCGGGGTTGGATCTTTTATTGTTGCCTGGATAATGTATGACCTGCTTTGCAAAACGCCGTTGGTGAAAAAGGGGATTTGGTTTGCGATCATCGGTTTTATTATTGCAACCGCCTTTGCATATTTCTACAGCCGGGTATTCAGCAGCCGGGCAGCTTATATACACTTTGGCGCTATGATCGGGAGTATCATGGTTGCCAATGTTTTCTTTGTGATCATACCTGCACAAAAAGCAATGGTAAAAGTGGCCAGCCAGGGCCTTCCATTGGATCCTCAACTCGGAAAAAATGCATTGAACCGTTCCCTGCATAACAACTACTTTACTTTGCCGGTGTTGTTTGTTATGATCAGCAATCATTTTCCAACAACATTCGGATATGAACAACCATGGCTGGTACTGGCCATTATTTCATTGGGAACTGCTGGCGTAAAACATTATCTTAACTTAAGAGAAAAAGGCCAGTTGACGGTTTGGGTAATGCCGGTGTCTGTTGTGATATTGCTGGCAGGCGCCTTTATTTCAGCCCCGCCAAAAGATCCTGCAGCCTGTAAAACAAAGGTGGAATTTAGTGAAGTGAATACGATCATACAAGCAAGGTGTATGAGTTGTCATTCGTCTAAACCAACAGATGATATATATAAAGCACCGCCCAATGGCGTGATATATGATACACCGGAAGATATTG
>Ga0193706_1000380_pt1 | contig 26685 bp, 22 predicted proteins | sample U3c1metaG_FD_160130 | JGI IMG/M metagenome (GOLD analysis project Ga0193706, IMG submission 160130) | Soil microbial communities from a riparian zone of the East river system, Colorado, United States - U3c1 | ecosystem: Environmental > Terrestrial > Soil > Riparian zone | place: USA: East River... | reverse complement strand
GGGGGGCGCCTCCTTCCGGGTCTTCCCCAGCGATTCTGGTCGAGCCAGTTCGCTGCGGACCGGACCGGTATTTCACCTGCCCGTGCGCACCCGAACATTTCAGAGAGAGTCATGACGATCATGGCTCAGTCCCAGAGCTATGCGTCCGTGCTGTGCTCGCTCCGACCAAACTTCCGCCGCCTCACCCTGTTTAGAGCTACGTGTCCCGAGGTCGCACAGAACTGTCATCAATGATGGTTGCGGTTCGCGCACAACTCCACATCCTCGCGCCCCATGCACCCCCGGCAGTCCCAAGAGTAGGAAGCGTCCGCAATTGCCAGAGCCAGACTGATCCCAGCAGTCGACCACCGTAAGCTCCAGTCGATCTCTCGCGCGGGTGAGGGGCCTGATGGGACTTACAAGATGATCCACGCTGGCCTGGTGCTCATATGTCGTATGCGGCACCTGCTTGCAGCGCTGCCCCTGGTGAACGTACGCGAGACCATGCGGCCCCTCCCGGTGCAACCGCTCACCGGAGTCCCATTTTTCGTCCGCGGTATGTCCGTCATCAGGGGAGTGCCGATGCCGGTTGTCGATGCCGGAGCACTGCTCGACAACGCAGGTGACGCGCACACGACGCGGTTCGTCACGGTGCGTGCCGGAGAGCACAGCCTTGCCCTGGCGGTCGAGAGCGTCGTCGGCATCCGCGAGCTGCCAACCGACCAGTTCCGCGGGCTCCCGCCGTTGCTTGGGAGCGCGAGCGCACATGCGGTGTCGGCCGTTTCGACGCTCGATGCGGAAATGCTGGTCATGCTGCAGGTGGGGCGCGTGGTTCCCGACTCGGTCTGGCTGGCGATCGAAGCCTGCGGGGTTGGCGAATGAGCGTCCCGAACCTGTCCGCGATTCTCGAACGCTTCCGCCAGCTCATCGCGCTCAGGCTCGGCCTGAACTTCGATGAATCCAAGCTCACATTTCTCGACGAGGTCTTGTCGCGCCGACTTGCGGCGCTCGCGCTGTCGCCGCAGGCTTACATCGAGCTGCTCGAGAGCGAAGCGGCGGCGCGACGCGAGGGCTCAGCACTCGCCTGCGAACTCACCGTCGCCGAGACCTATTTCTTCCGTCATCTCGACCAGTTTCGTGCTTTCGAGGAGTTGGCTCTAGTCGAGAGAGCGAAGGCACGCTCTGGACTGCGCACGCTGAGAGTGCTTTCCGCCGGATGCGCGTCGGGCGAGGAAGCCTACTCACTGGCGATCGTCGCCTCAACGTTCCTGGAGAAGCATCGCGACTGGAAGGTCGAGCTGCGTGCCGTGGACCTGAACCCTGTGATGATCAAGCGCGCGCTAGCGGGAGTCTACTCGCCGTGGTCGCTGCGAGAGACGCCGATCGAGGTGCAGAATCGGCTGTTCAAGCCTGTTGGTCGCGACTTCGTTCTCGACCCGAGCGTGCGTTCCATGGTCGCATTCGAGCAATGCAATCTCGCCGTCGACGATCCGCGCCAATGGCAACCGGGGTATTTCGACGTCATCTTCTGTCGCAACGTCGTCATGTATTTCTCGCCGAATCAAGCCCTCGCCTTGATCGCGCGGATCTCGAAGGCCCTGGCCCCCGGTGGCTACCTCTTCCTTGGCCATGCCGAGACGTTGCGCGCGCTATCGCACGACTTCCACCTGTGCCACTCGCACGAGGCCTTCTACTACCGGCGCAAGGACGGCAGCCAGCCGAGTGCTGACGCCAGATCGCTGGATGCTCTCCCCTCGATTGCGCCGCCGCTTTCGACCATCGTCGATCCGGCTGAGTCCTGGGTTGAGACGATCCGAAAGGCGACGCAGCGGATCGAAGTGCTGGTGGACGAGCCCGCCCCGGTTTTCGGGGGCATTGCTTCACGCCCGATTGCCACGAGACCTGGCCCACCAGACCTGGGTCGCGCGGTGGAACTGCTCCAGCGCGAACGATTCGGAGAAGCGCTTGCCTTGATTGACTCGCTGCCCCGTGCGACAAGCGCCGAACCCGAGGTCTTGCTCCTGCGAGCAGTCCTGCTCACGCACGCCGGTCGCCTGGCCGTCGCGGAAGAAGTATGCCGGGAGCTGCTCGCCGTGGACGAGCTCAATGCCGGCGCGCACTACCTCGCCGCGTTGTGCAGGGAGGGTCTTGGCGATCGACGCGGCGCTTGGGATCACGATCAGATCGCCGCATATCTCGACCCAGGCTTCGCCATGCCCAAACTGCATCTGGGCCTGCTCGCGCGCCATGAGAACAACCCCGAGTTGGCCCGGCGGGAGCTTTCACAAGCGATGCCGCTGCTGCTTCGCGAAGATTCTTCGCGGCTGCTGCTCTTCGGTGGAGGATTCAGCCGCGACGCGCTCGTCGCACTTTGTCGTGCGGAGCTGCAAGCCTGTGGGGCATCGGCATGAGCCAACCTGTCTCTGAAACACTGCGCAGAGCCGAGCAATTGCGGCGCGAGTTCGATCAGTCCTTCGCCAGGCCTCCTCGCCAGTTGCTCGAGGCCGCGCAGGACTTCCTGGAAATTCAGGTTGGCAATGACATTTACGCCCTGCGCCTCGACCAGCTGTCGGGGGTGATCGCGGACCAACGCATCGTTCTGCTTCCCAGTCCCGTGAAATCCTTCCTCGGAGTGGCGGGAGTTCGCGGCAGCATCGTGCCGGTCTACAGCCTGCGCGCGCTCCTGGGATACCCGGCCCTGGAAAGCATGCCCAGATGGGTCGCCCTGCTCGGCAAGGATCGCCCGGTCGGCGTGGCCTTCGAGCTGACTAGAGGCCACCTGCGCGTGCCGAGCGGCGAGATCGTCCCCGCTTCTGGCGACCCGTCGAGGCGAGCCCTCGGGCATGACGCGATTCGCCGCGGCGATTCCACGATCCCCATCCTGAACACCGAACATCTGTTGCAAGAGATTCAACGCACTGCCCGCTGAATCGCGGCCCACCTGGAGCAAACAACCATGACTCGAAATTGGACTTTTGGACAGAAGATCAGCGGCGGCTTCGCGATGAGCGTCCTGCTCACCGTGGCCGTCGCGAGCATCGCGATCATCTCGCTTCGCGAGGTCGTCGCTACCAAGGATCGAGTCATCGAAGTAAATGCGCAGAACCTGGTCGATGCGGAGCGACTCAGGGCAGCGAGCGCGACGAAAGGGGCGGCTGCTCGCGGCTACCTGCTCGCCAAGCACGAGACGTTCCTGACTCAGTTGCGCGACGCTCGCTCCGAGATCGTCGATCTGCTGGCTCAGCTCAATCGGCACGCGGACACGGAAGAAGTGCGCAAGCTCGTCGCCAAAGTCGAAGCTGTTGAGAGTCAGCACAACAAGGCGATGGATGAGGTCATTGCCGGCCGGCAATCCGAGGAGGCGTCGGACACCTGGAATCGCATGTACGAGGACAGGGTCCAGCCCTTGCGCGCGGAGCTGGACAAGAATGTCCTGGCATTCGTCACGCTCCAGTCGAAGCTTCTCGAAGATGGCGTGCGATCCTCCTCGGAGTTCGCGTCCAAGGCTACAACTTTGACCGTCGGCGTTACTTCCGCCGCGCTCTTGCTCGCAGTGATCATCGCCGCAATTCTGGCGAAGACGCTCGGGCGTCAGATCGGAGAATCGGTAGGACGCGTGCAGAGTTCATCGGCGGAGCTCCAGGCCGCGGCGAACCAACAGGCGACCGGGGCCAAAGAGCAGGCCACGGCGATGAGTGAGATCTCCACCACCATCAACGAGTTGTTGGCAACATCGAAGCAGATCGCCGAGAGCGCTCAACGCGTTGCCCACATTGCCGACAGCACGGCGCGCGCATCGAAAGCTGGCGAAGGCACGGTCGAGAAGGCGCACGAATCTATCGCCACTACCCGAAAACAAGTCGACCTGGTGGTCAGCCACATGCTCGAGCTCGGGACCAAGTCGCAGCACATCGGCGCCGTGCTGGACATCGTCTCAGAGCTGGCCGAGCAGACGAACATCCTGGCAATCAATGCAACGATCGAGGCCGCTGGCGCAGGGGACGCAGGCAAACGATTCGCCATGGTCGCCGATGAGATACGCAAACTCGCGGATCGCGTCGGCGCGTCGACCAAGGAGATTCGCAATCTGATCGACGACGTTCGCGGCTCGGTCAACACGACGGTCATGGCGACGGAAGGCGGGTCGAAGGCCGTCGAAGCGGGATCCCGCCAGTTCACCGATGTCGCCGCGGCGTTCAAGCAGATCGCAGCCTTGGTCGCTACGACGACCGAAGCGGCCCGCGAGATCGAGCTGTCGACCAAGCAGCAGGCTAGCGCAGTCGAACAGGTGAATGTCGCCATTTCCAATGTCGCCCAGACCACGCGAGAGACGGAAGCCAGCTCGGGCGAGACGCTGCAGACCGCGTCGCAGCTCACCAGCTTGTCTCGCGAGCTCTTGAGACTGATCCGACCGCAGGCGACCGGGCCCGCGGCCGTGCACGCATGACACAGGATCCCTACAAGTACTTTCGCGTCGAGGCGCGCGAGCTCCTCGAAAGCCTCGGCAAGGGAGTCATCGACCTCGAGAAGGAACCGACGGCTCCTGATCAAGTACCGCGGCTCTTGCGATTCGCCCACACCCTGAAGGGGGCTGCGCGCGTCGTGAAGCAGCCCAAGATCGCCGAGCTCGCGCACTTGATCGAGGACACCCTCTCACCTCTGCGTGACCAGACAGTGACCCCTTCCCGCCAGTGCGTCGACTCGATCCTGATCCAGCTCGACGAGATCTCAGCCCAGGTTTCGCTGCTGGTTCCAGAAACTGCTGGCGAGCCGACGAAGGCGGCAGCGGCGGTCAACGAAAGAGTCCCTACGACGGTTCGCGCCGAAGTCGCCGAGATGGACGCTCTGCTCGACGGGATGGCTCAGGCGAGTGTGCAACTGAGTGGCTTGCGACGCGCCATGGGTGCGGTCGAGCATGCGCGCCACCTCTCCGAATTGCTTGTCGGACAATTGACACCGGCACGCTCGAACGCTGTCAGTGTTTCCGGCAATGGCCTCGTGCCTTCCAAGGCAAAGTCCCTCGCTGCGGAGCTGCGCAATGAGATCTCCAGTCTGGAGCGCAACCTCTCGGGCGGCCTGGACCAATTGGGCCGGGAAGTTGCCCAGGTTCGCGAAGCCGCGGAACGCCTGCGCCTTGCCTCGGCTGCGGCCCTGTTCCCTGCCCTCGAGCGGATCGCCCGCGATGCGGCTCAGGCAGTCGGCTGCCGAGTCGAATTCCATGCCAGCGGTGGCGAGATACGACTGGATGCCCAGGTCCTTGGCCTCGTGCAGGATGCGCTGGTCCAGATCGTGCGCAATGCCGTCGTCCACGGGATCGGGCCCGAACTCGGGCGAGTCAAGGCGGGGAAACCGGCGCAAGGTCGAGTCGCGCTAGAGGTCGTGCGCCGCGCGAACCGCGTCGCATTCATCTGCTCGGATGATGGCCGAGGTGTCGACCTCGAAGCCGTGCAGAGGCTCGCCGAGCGCAAGGGACTTGCTGCCCAGGCTTCCCGTCAGGACGCGGTGGAGCTGATCGCTTTGCTCCTGCGGGGTGGCTTGACAACTGCGGGCACCGTGACCGAGGTGTCGGGTCGAGGCGTGGGCCTGGACGTCGTCCGTGAGTCCATTTCCCGTCTGGACGGCAGCGTGTCGGCGCGGACCGAGGCGGGGCGCGGGACGACGTTTGAGATCGTCGTTCCGGTCTCGATCTCCTCGATGGACGTGCTCGTGGTCGAATTTTCCGGGATCGTGGCCGCGATTCCGTGCGATTCCGTCCACCGCACGCTGCGAGTCAGGGCTGCCGACGTCTCCAGGTCGTTGGATGGCGAATCGATTGTGCACGAGGAATCGGTGATCCCCTTCATCCCGCTGGCGCGCGCGCTGCGAAGCAGTGTGAGCACTCATTTTGGACCTCGAGCATGGTCCGTCGTCGTCGTCAATTCCGGGACATCGACCCTGGCCGTGGGCGTCGATCGATTGCGTGGGATCGCCAACGTCGTAGTGCGCCCGTTGCCGCCGTTCACGCCCGTGGATGAAGTGGTCGCAGGGACATCCTTGGATGCGAACGGCAACCCGCAGATGATCTTGGATCCACAGAAGTTGTTCGCGTGTCCGAGTCAGGCCCTGCCGTCGGCCGGGGGCGATACTCCGAGCCGTGCGCCGATCCTGGTGATCGATGATTCGCTGACGACGCGCATGCTCGAGCGCACCATCCTCGAGTCAGCGGGGTACGAGGTGGACGTGGCAACGTCCGGCGAAGAAGGACTCGAGGCAGCTCGCCGCCGCCGCTACGGCCTCTTCCTGGTGGACGTCGAGATGCCCGGCATCGACGGATTTACCTTCGTCGAGCAGACGCGCGCCGATCCATGGCTGCGTGACACGCCCGCGATCCTCGTCACCTCCAGGAATTCACCTGAGGATCGGCGTCGCGGCGTCGAGGTCGGGGCATTCGACTACGTGGTGAAGAGCGAGTTCAACCAGACCGAGTTGCTCGACACGATCCGCAAGCTGGTGAGCTGAATCATGGCCAGCTACCGCGTCCTCGTCGTCGAAGATTCCCTGACGGTCCGCCGCCGCCTGTGCGAGATCCTTGCCTCTGACCCGGAAATAGAAATCGTGGGCGAGGCAGAGGATGGACGTCGAGCGATCGAGCTTGCTCAGGCATTGCGTCCCGACGTGATCACACTCGACATGATGTTGCCGGTGATGACCGGGCTCGCCGTGACGGAATACGTCATGGCGTATTGCCCGACGCCGATCCTCATCGTTTCGGCCTCCACCAACCGCGGCGAGCTGTTTCGCACCTACGACGCCCTCGCGGCGGGCGCCGTCGACGTGCTGGACAAACCGCAGGGCAACGAAGGCGATGGGGACTGGGAACGCGGCTTCCTGGCGAGGGTAAAGCTCGTCTCGCGCATCAAGGTCATCACGCACCCTCGCGCCCGCTTGGAAGCTCTCGGTCACGCGCAGACTCGACGCAGAGAATCGATCCAAGCACCGGCAACGAAGCCTGCTCGCGTCGTTGCGATCGGAGTCTCCACGGGCGGGCCTCGGGCAATTGTCGACTTGCTGAAGATGCTGCCGTCGCCGTATCCAATCCCGATCCTCCTGGTCCTGCACATCAGCGAGCCTTTCGGCTCCGTCTTCGTCGAATGGCTCGACGCTCAGACCGCGCACCGTGCCGCTTATGGGGTCGATGGCGACCCGCTCCCGAAGGTCTCTGTCGTGATGGCGCCGCCGGATCGACACATGATCGTCGCGGGCAGCCGTCTTCGGCTCACACGGGATCCTGAGCGCCATTCTTGCCGCCCCTCGGTCGACGTCTTATTCGAATCCGTGGCACGCGAGTACGGTCCCTCTGCCGTGGGGGTGCTGCTCACTGGGATGGGCAGGGATGGTGCATCGGGCCTGCTCGACATGCGCCAGGCCGGAGCTTTGACGGTGGCGCAGGACGAAGCAACCTGTGCCGTGTTCGGAATGCCGCGCGAGGCGATCGCCTTGGGTGCCGCGGAACGAGTGTTGCCCCTCTCAGAGATCGGAATGTTCCTTGCAAGACTGGCGGAGACACCCTGCGGACGAATCGAACGATGAGCGACACCGTCCTGATCGTCGATGACAGCCTGACGGTTCGCATGGACCTGGCCCAGGCCATGGAAGGAGCGGGGTTCCGTGTCGTGCCCTGTGCAAGCCTGACGGAAGCGAGGCAGGCTCTCAGTAGCGAGCGGGCAAGCCTGATCGTGCTCGATGTGCTGTTGCCGGACGGCGACGGGGTCGCGTTCCTGCAAGAACTCAGGGCAAATCCCGTCACGTCGACGATAGCAGTGGTTCTGTTGTCGACCGAGGTCGAGGTCAAGGATCGGATCCGCGGGCTGAGCACGGGCGCTGACGAATATGTGGGCAAGCCCTACGACGTGGCCTTCCTGGTGGCCCGCGCGCACGAGCTGGTGCGCCGTCGCAATGCGTCTGTCGCGGACAAGAAACTGATCCTGGTCATCGATGACAGCCTGACCTTTCGCGAGGAGTTGCGAGCGCAGCTCGAGCGGCACGACTACCGCGTTGTCTGTGCGGCCACTGGCGAGGAAGGTCTCCGGGTCGCTGCCGATCTGCGTCCGAATGCCATCATCGTCGACGGCGTGCTTCCAGGAATCGACGGGACGACAGTGATCAGACGACTGCGGCTCGACGTCGCACTTCGGCGGACACCTTGTCTGCTGCTCACCGCCTCCGAAGATCAGCGCAGCGAGCTGCGGGCACTCGACGCCGGCGCCGACGGATTTGTACGCAAGGGCGAGGACATCGACGTGATCCTGGCGCGACTCGCCGTGGCCTTGCGCAGCGCATCGACGACGGTGGAGAGCGCGGAAACCCCGAGCCTGCTTGGACCGAAGCGCATCCTCGCGGTAGACGACAGCCCGACCTACCTGCACGAGCTCGCGGGCGCCTTGCGAGGCGAGGGTTATGACGTCGTGCTCGCCCGAACCGGAGAAGAGGCGCTGGATCTGCTCGCGATCCAGGCCGTGGATTGCATCCTGCTCGATCTGCTGATGCCGGGAATGGGCGGACAGGAGACGTGCCGACGAATCAAGGCTTCAAGTCCTATCCGAGACATCCCGCTGATCATGCTAACGGCATTGGAGGAGCGCGGTGCGATGCTGGAGGGCCTGGGCGCCGGCGCGGATGACTTCCTCTCGAAGTCGAGCGACCTTGAGGTGCTCAAGGCAAGAGTCCGCGCGCAGATTCGGCGCCGGCAGTTCGAGGACGAGAATCGACGGATTCGCGAGCAGCTCCTGCAAAGGGAGCTCGAGTCGAGCGAGGCGCGCGCCGCGCGTGAGATCGCCGAGACGCGAGCGATCCTCGTCGAGAAGCTGGAGCTGAAGAATAGGGAGTTGGAGTCCTTCAGCTATTCCGTGTCGCACGATCTGCGTGCTCCGTTGCGCAGCATCGACGGCTTTAGCCGGATATTGCTCGAGGACTACGCCGACAAGCTTGACGACCGCGGCCGAGACAACTTGAATCGAGTGCGCAAAGCAGCTGTGCGTATGGCGGAGCTGATCGACGATCTCCTGGAGCTTTCGCGCATCGGTCGCTCGGTGCTTCGAAGGGCGCCCTTCGATCTCTCCGAGCTCGTGCGCACCACGATTACAGAAATTCAACGCTCCGACCCCGCGCGCTCCGTGCGCTTCGAGCTCGAAGACGGACTCGATCTGGACGGCGATCAACGACTGATCCGCGCGGCGCTCGAGAATCTGATCGGCAATGCGTGGAAATTCACTTCGAAGACCGTCGACGCAGTGATCGAATTCGGCATGGCAGGCGGCGACGAAAAGAACGTGTACTTCGTCCGCGACAACGGACCAGGATTCGACATGGCATACAGCGACAAGCTCTTCACTCCATTTCAGCGATTGCACACGGAGGCTGAGTTCGCCGGAACCGGAATTGGTCTCGCCACGGTCCACAGGATCATGGAGCGACACGGAGGGCGCGTTTGGGCCACCGCCGCGGTGGGAACGGGTGCAACGTTTTATTTCTCGGTGCCCGCTGGGACGGATGGAGGCAGGGCATGAGACGCAAGGCAGGCACGATACTTCTCATCGAGGACAATCCCGATGACGCTGAGCTCACTCTGAGGGCCTTCGAAAAGAACCAGATGGTCAACGAGGTCGTCGTTGCGACCGACGGACAGGAGGCGCTCGACTATCTGTTCGCCACCGGCCAGCACTCGAAACGCGACCAGAACAGCCTGCCGCGCTTGGTATTGCTCGATTTGAAGCTTCCCAAGATCGGCGGGCTCGAAGTCTTGAGGCGAATGCGCAGCGACGATCGGACGAGGCATGTGCCCGTGGTGGTCCTGACTACCAGCAACGAGGAGGGCGACATCCGCCAGAGCTACACGCACGGCTGCAACAGCTACATTCGCAAACCCGTGGACTTCGGGGAATTCCTCGAGGCCACCCGCCAGCTCGGCTTGTACTGGCTCGATCTCAACGAGCCTTTCCCCGGCAATCCTGGCTCCGAGGTCCAGCCATGACGACAAGACTGAAAGTGCTCGTCGTAGAGGATTCGGAAGACGATGCAGTCCTCCTGCTCAGAGAGCTCGAAGCCGGCGGATATGATGTAATTCACCGCCGCGTTCAGACGAGAGGAGATATGCGCGAGGCACTCGAGTCCGACCAGTGGGACCTAGTGATGAGCGACTTCTGCATGCCGCAGTTCAGCGCCTTGGACGCGCTCGAGGTGCTCCGCGAGAACGGCGCCGACATTCCATTCATCATCGCGTCGGGAACGATTGGAGAGGACACCGCTGTCGAGGCTCTCAAGGCCGGGGCCCACGACTTCATGGCGAAGAACCGCCTTGCCAGGCTGCTCCCGGCAGTCGCACGCGAGCTTCGCGAAGCCAGCCGCCGTCGAAAACAGAGACAGGTCGAGTTGGCCCTCCAGCGCGCGGAATCCAAGTACCGCAGGATCGTGGAAACAGCGCGAGAGGGCATTTGGGAACTCGATTCCGATGGCAGGACCACCTATGCCAACAGTCGCATTGCTGACATGCTGGGGACGACCGTCGAAGCTCTTCAGGGTACTTCGCTTTCATCCCTCGTCGACGAGGGATGGAAGAAACAGGCGGTCGAATTGCTGGCCAGAGTAGGCGAGGGCCAGGACCTGCAATTCCAGTTGAAACTCCTGCGAAGGGACGGGAAGGAGTTCTGGGCAGCGCTTACGGCCAGCCCCGTTCGTGACGAGGCAGGTGCCGTGACTGGCACACTCGCCATGCTCGCCGATGTCACGGAGAGCCGAGGGCTTCAGGAGCAACTGATGGTTTCGGATCGAATGGCCTCGGTTGGAATGCTGGCGGCCGGAGTCGCGCACGAGATCAACAACCCGCTTATGGCGGTGCTGGCCAACCTCGAATCACTGATCCCGAGCTCGACCATGATCTCGCCCGCAGTTTCAGACGATCGATTGACCCAGGAGGAACGCGATAGTTTGCGGCTAGCGCTGGAAGCCGCGGAGCGTGTTCGCGACATCGTGCGCGACCTGAAGGTGTTCTCCCATCCTGAAGAGGATCAGCGACGCCACGTCTCCATCCAGCGGGTCTTGGACTCGTCGCTGCGTATGGCCTACCCCGCAATCCGCTACCGCGCACAGGTAGTGAAGGACTACCAACCAGTGCCTCTGGTGGATGCCACCGACTCGCGACTTGGACAGGTGTTTCTCAACCTCATCATCAACGCGGCGCAGTCGATCGACGAGGGACACCCGCACTCGAACGAGATCCGAGTGTGCACGCGGACCGACGAGAACGGGCAGGCCGTCGTAGAAATTCGGGACAGTGGCTGCGGAATGTCGCTCGACGTGGTGAACCGACTCTTTACACCGTTCTTCACGACGAAACCCGCCGGCGTCGGAACCGGCCTCGGATTGTCCATCTGCAACCGCATCGTGACCTCCCTACATGGCGTCATTGTCGTCGAGAGTGAGGTTGGGAAGGGGACGACCTTCCGAGTGTGCCTGCCGGCAGCGAATCCGCGGTTGGCCACCGTCGCCGCACCCTTGCCTGCCCCGCGCTCGAGTCATCGAAGGGGTCGAATCCTGGTCGTGGACGACGAAATCGTCTTGGGGAATGCCTTGCGGCGGATGCTCGCGCCGGAACATGAAGTGACTGTGGTCACAAGCGCGGAGCAGGCTCTGGTATTGGTCAAGACAAGTGGGAACTTCGATGTGATCCTGTGCGACGTCATGATGCCGGTCATGACGGGGATCGACTTGCACACCCAACTCACTCTGCTCGGCTCCGACTACGCAGAGCGAGTCATTTTCATGACTGGCGGCGCATTCACGCGTGCTGCGAGTGACTTTCTTGCTGTAGTGCCCAATGACAGATTGGACAAGCCGTTTGCCTCTGACCTGCTAAGGGCAACTGTGAATCGGCGCTTGCAGTGAAGCGAGCTACGGCGACGGTTGCGCTCGATGTCGTTGCCCTCCTGTACCGGCTCCTCGCGCGCGCGATGCGGATGGAGCTTGACCTCGTTGGGCCAGGCTGATCGGAGCCAGTCGCAGGAGGCTACACCTCATAGTGCTAGGGGCGCGCATGCGCGGCCGTATGCCCCCTGGGAGGCGTCGCACCACGGCCGTGGCGCGCGCGGGGCGGTGGCATTTCCTTCCAACCGCGCCCAGCCCCGATCTCATTGCCAGTTAACTGACACCTTTGCACCTTTGCGACCAGCTCCAGTCACCTCCTGTCCCCCAAGTCATCTCCTGTCATGTCGATCTGGCAGATCGCGAGCTGCGGAATCAACGACAGGAATCCTGCAGGTTGTTGTCGTAACCCTGCTCTGCGCGGTCCCGGCGCGGGTTTCCGGCCTTGAGAGGAGGCTGGAGCGGGCGAAGGGACTTGACCTCTCGACATCAACCCTGGCACGGTCATCGCCATCGTCTTCACCATCGCCCTGGGTATGCCCAACTTGTGGCGAACCAGGGCGACTGTCGCCGCCGAGACCCCCGCGCGCCTGGCTACCTCAGTGTCTGGCATTGCGCCAAGCCGCATCCGCACCGCCGGCAGCCACGAGCGGTCCGACTCCGCCCGCTCGCTGCGGAACACGACCCGCGCCATGCACCGATGGCGGGCCGCCAGCCGCGCGACCTCGGTGACTGCTCGAGCTCGGCGGCCGTCTTCGGACCGCGCAGCAACGCCAGCGTAAGCGCTCGCTTCTTCGCCGTCGGCGCCGCTGCCTTCCGTCGCAATTTACCCTCCGGCTTCAACCCCGCGGCTTCGACGGCTGGGGACCAGCCACCGAAGAACCGCCGGCAGAGCGCGAGCAGGTGCGTTGCGGACCTGACCCTGGCGCATCGGCTCGCCGGCCTTCGACCGTGCGCGAATTCGGCGCAGCGTCTCCGCAGGCCCGATGTCGTCGAGGTCGCGGCCTGTGCGGCCCTTGATGCCCAAGCGGGCGCGTTCACCGCGGACAGTAGTCGTTCTCACTCCGACGCGACGCGCGATCTCAGCGTCGGTCAGGGCGCCGAAGAGGTGGCGGACGCGCGGGAGCCAGGGGCGGGCATGCGATGCAATCGTAGCTTGGACCCGGAGCAGTGCCGAACCGACAGGAGTCTGGACTAGGAGTTACTGTCCGCGCGAGCAGTCTGCGCCTGGGACGAGGCGTGATTTCGCGTTGCCATCGGACCTCGTCTTCACGCATCGTGCTGTGCGTCGCCATTTCCCGACAGACAACTCTGACAAGATGCTGCCTTCACCTATGCAGCGCGACGCAGGCCCCGCCGGCGACGGACGTATCCCCTTCAGCGCGTCATTGAGGACAACCTCTTCAAGTCGGCTCGAGGCGCGCATAGCCCATCATGCGGCGGATCGCTTCGCGCGTACGGCGCGGTAAAACTGCATGCACGGGAACGAACCACCACGGCAGTGGCAACGGTCGTCCGAGCCGTTCTCCTTCGATCGGGAGGTAGCGCATCTCCGCTGCGCGCCAGCCGTGGGCGCGAAAGAATTCCTGCCAGTTTTCCGGCTGAAATCGCAGCGGCGCGTTCTTCAGATGGCTGCGTTGGACGCGCGCGCGAACGGTGCGGTTCAAAAAACGAGCGCTATGGTCGGCGATCCACGTTCGGAATCGGCTGTGCGCCCGAAGGTCGTCCGCGAGCGCCGAGACTTCGTTTTCGGTGAGATACGCGAGGACGCCCTCCGTCAGGACCACGACATCCTGTCCAACCTCGCCAAGCCGCGCGAAGAGAGCACGCCTCGCGACGGCATCGCTGAGGTCCGCCGTGACACGCTCGAGATCGCACTTGGGGCGCTCATCGCGCAAAAGCTCGTCTTTCCGCGCTACGATTTTCCGCACGTCGACCTCGATCCAGCGGAGCGTGGATGGTAGCGCGAGCCGGTAAGGTCGCGTGTCGAGGCCGGCGCCCAGGTTGAGCACCATGCCAGCCCCACGAGCCACCGCTTCGATCAGCAGCTCGTCGATGACCACGGTGCGGATGGTGCTCAGCCAGTAAAACTGCTCGGCGCCAGTCATCCTGTCGGCGACCCGAGCTCCTTTCGGACCCGCGAGACGGGCGGCGAGGGGATCACGAAAGAGGGCGTCCGCGCGTGCCGTCTCACGCGCGCGGTACGCTGCGATCCACAACGCGGTGTCGGCAACGTCCTCGATCGCGGCTTCGCTCTCTACGCGCGGCACGGGCGCAGCATATCGCGTTCTCCACGGTCGAGGGGTCAGTAGGTCGCCGAGACCCCGCGTGTCACGCCCCGCGCTACGTCGCCGGCTCTTACCTCGAGGCCATCGCGCACCACTACCGCGCGGCTCTCCGCGCCCTCGGCATCCGCCCGCACGAGGACAAGCCGTCCAAGTACGTCACGACGATGTTGGCCGTACGGTTACGGCGGGCGAGCAGCTCGTCGTGTAGCTCCTTGGCGCTCCATCCGGGCGGGTCGCTCGCCAGCAGCCGCGCGTTCATGCCCGACACTTCGATCCGGCATCCACACGCTTCAGATTCACTCTGCCCCGCGTCGCTTGCGCACGCGCAGGCTTCGGCGCAACGGTCTCCGAACTGGCATCTTCAGCCGCGCGCCTTCGCCTCCCCCACCGCCTTCAGCCTGGCGAGTAATTCCAACTCGGAGCGGCCCCGCCGGGTCGTCATGGACGTGTCGAACATCTCTGTGCGACAATTTTGAAACTCTGGTGGCCGCCACTGACGCGAAGCTCCGACGCACGACATCCTTCTCCCCGGATCACTCAATGAAGCACTACCTCCGCCGCATCATGGGTCTCATGCTCCTGGCCTTTGCCGCCCTCCCAGCCAGTGCTCAGAGCCAGACTTGGCTCAGGCAGTTATGGACGGATGGGAACGACTACTTGGAAACGTCCACGTTGGGTCCAGCAGGTGGCGTGTACGTCGCCGGATCGACAAACGGAAGCCTCGGCGGGCCGCACGCGGGCGTTTACGACGCATGGGTCGCTCGCTATGACAGCGCTGGAAATCGGCTCTGGATCCGCCAGTCCGGTACGGCCAGCGAGGACTTCTTGACGGCGTCCGCACCCGATGGGCAGGGCGGGCTGTACGTCGGCGGGAGGACCAAGGGCAGCCTGGGAGGACCAAGTGCTGGAGATTTCGACGCCTGGTTGGCGCACTATGACAGCGCGGGCAATCAGACTTGGATGCGCCAGTTTGGATCCAGTCAATGGGACGAGCTCCGCAGTGCTGCGTCAGACGGCCTTGGCGGCGCCTATGTAGCCGGAACAACGAAGGGGAACCTCGCTGGACCGAATGCCGGATCGTTCGATGCGTGGTTGGCACATTACGACAGTTTGGGCAATCAGATCTGGATTCGGCAATTCGGAACCAATGCTTACGATGAAGTGAGAGGGGCCATGTCCGATGGACCGAATTCCGTATATATGACAGGCTATACGAGCGGCAATCTTGCTGCTCCACACGCTGGGAACGGGGATGTCTGGCTCGCCCGTTACGATGGCACAGGAAACCAAGTCTGGGTTAGACAAATCGGATCGACCGGCGTAGACGCAGGTCGCCCGATTGTCTCAGATGGATGGGGCGGTATTTTTGTCGGCGGAGAAACCCGGGGCAGCCTCGCGGCACCATTCGCTGGGGTCATTGACGTTTGGCTTGCCCGCTACGACGGTACAGGCAGCCAACTGTGGATTAGGCAATTCGGGACAATTGAGGACGACAATCCCTATGCCGCCATGCCCGACGGCGCAGGTGGCGTCTTCATAGGTGGTGCAACCTCTGCCAGCCTCTTTGCGCCTAATGCCGGATTCGCAGACGCCTGGATGGCGCGGTACGACAGCGCGGGCAACCGGCCGTGGGCCGAGCAGTTCGGGGTAAGCAACTCGGAAGCCGTTTTGACGATGACGGCGGACGGGAGGGGAGGATTCTACGTGGGCGGCCAGGGTGGGCTGTATGGCGGACCAGGTCTGGGCTCGAACGCGTGGCTAGCACACTATGACGGACTTTGCCTGCCGCCCGTGACCTACTGCACTGCGAAGGTGAATTCACTTGGGTGCGCACCATCGATTGGGTTCACGGGAACACCGAGCGCGAGCGCGGGTTCAGGTTTCGTGATCAACGCCATCAACGTGCTGAACAACAAGCCCGGCCTCTACCTCTACACCAATACGGGTCGCGCTGCGGTGCCCTTCGTCGGCGGCCTGCGCTGCGTCAACACCCCGCTCAAGCGCTCGGTCCCGTTGAATTCCGGCGGCAACCCGCCCCCCAACGATTGTTCAGGACTCTACTCCTTGGACTTCAATGCGTTCGCCGCGGGCGGTCTCGGTGGAACTCCAGCACCGTACCTGATCGTCCCCGGGACGGTGGTTGACGTTCAGGCCTGGGGCCGCGACAACGGCTTCGCCACGCCGAACAACGCGACGCTCAGCGACGGTTTGGAATTCACGGTCTGTCCTCGGTAGTGACGGACGAAACCCGGAGCTGGGGAGCCGTGTCAGATCCGCCGTTCTCCCGCCGCTCACCCGAGAGGTTCGCAAGCGAGTAGCGCGCGCGATCGCACCTACGGCCGTCGCTCCCCTCCCCACGGTCCGGCCGACCCTGCCCTGACCCCGCCTGGGAGCGTTCCGAGCCGGAGAATAGTTCGCAAGCGGGTTGCACTCGGGGAGCCACCACCAAATTGCGAACTGCCGCGAGGGGTGGTTAACAGCGGCCGAGCGCGAGGTTCCGCGCGCGGTGACGTAAGTCGCGGCGACAGGCTCGGTTCTGAGCGGAGCGGTTTGGGGCGGTTTTCTCTGCTCGCGCGATCGCACCGGGCGATGTGTCGAGTTCGGCGCGCGATGGCTCTCGAAACTCTCGGAGAGCGGGGTTCTCTCCAACCGAGTGGTTAACAGGCTGCGGTCTTCCGACATCGGCGCCCCACCTCGTTCCGCCCAGCCGCAAACTACGCGACCCGACCCTGGGGCCTCTGCACTCGGGCCAGGTCCATGAAAGCCCTTGGGAGGGGTCGCCCAGACACGGCTCCGATTGCAATCGGCCCCAGCCGGATCCAATTCACGGGCAGGTCGTGAATTCCAATCCGTCCGATAGGGTCGCGTTCTTTGGGAGCGCGAAACCGTTGTCCCGACCCCAGAATTGCGCGTCGACCACCGTGCCCGGCACGAGCAGGAAGCCCTGCGGAGTACCCCCGAGTGCGCCGGTCGCGAAAGCATTCATGTCGATCGAGTACGTACCCGAGCAGTCATTCGGCGGAGGATTACCACCCGAGAGCATCGTCAAAGCGCGACTCACCGGCGCGCTGATGCACAGCAGGCCGCCGCTGAACGGCACGGCAGCCTGGCCGCCGTCGGTGTAAATGAGCAAGCCTGGCTTGTTGTTGATGACGTTGCTCGCGGTGATCGTGAACCCGGAGCCCGCTGACGCGCTCGGGGTCCCGGAGGATCCGATCGTCGGCGTGCAACCGAGGGAGTTGACCTTCGCCGTGCAGTACACCGTCGGCGTGCCCGAGCAAACGACGGTCTGCTCTGTCCGGCCCCAGCTGTAGTTCTCGCCACCGTGAATCTCGACGTACGAACTGCCTGCAGGCGGCGGCGGCACATTGCACTGGCCAAAAGTGTTTTGGCCCCATGCGACGACTGATCCGTCGCTCCGAATCGCCAGACTATGCCAGGATGCCGATGCGACCCTCACATAGGTGAGACCTGCGGGCAGTGCCGGCACGTTGCACTGACCCTTGCTATTCGCGCCCCAGGCGACGATCGAGCCGTCGCTGCGAACAGCCAAGGAATGGTCGTAACCCGCAGCGATCTCGACGTAGACAAGGCCTGCTGGAAGAGCTGCGCGAAAGGTCTGGCTTGTGCCTTCGAGCGTGGCGTCCTTGCCCGTGGCCTTCTGCCAGCGCTTGATCGCGACGTCCACGAAAGCCGGCGTGATCTCCATCGCGCGGCACTTGCGCCCGAGCTTCTCGGCAGCGATCAACTGCGAGCCCGAGCCCGAGAAGGGCTCCAGCACGACCTGGCCCGGCTTCGTGTGCAATTCGATCGGGATCTCGAAGAGGCGCGTCGGCTTCGAGGTCGGATGGCCCATGTCGATCGGTCGGCTCTTTCCTTCCCAGTCCTCCTCCCAGACCGTATCGAGCTGGCCCACGCCGTGATCAGGCTTCGATCCCTGCTTCCAGCCGAAGGCACAGGGCTCGTGGCGCCAGCGGAAATAGCTGTGGCCGAACACGGCGCAGGGCTCCACCCACATGAGTACCTGGTGGAGCAGGAGCCCGTGGCGTTCGAACGCGGCGGCGACGGTCGGCTGCTGGACGTGCGCGTGCCACACGTAGATCGCCGCCTTGGGGAGAAGCAGTGGAAGCGTCGTGGAAAACACGCCGTCGAGGAACGCGCCCAGATCCTTGATGTCGATCTCGCGGTACACGTTCGACCAGTCCTTGCCCGACGCCTTGCCGTCGTGGATCGGCCGGTCGTTGCCGGTGTAGTTCACGCAGTACGGAGGGTCGGTCGAGAGCAAGGCGACCTTGTCGGCGCCGATCAGCCGCTGTCCGGGCGGCTCAGGATCGACTCGGAAGCCGTATTGCGCCACCAGACCACTTCGACCTTGAGCCGGGCGGCCCAGGTCTTCTGATCCGCAGCGATGGAAAGCTTGTTGATACTGTTGGGCGTTCCGAGGACTGCACTTGAAAGCCCAGCGCGATCGAGACGAGCAATATGGCGATGCCTTGTTGCATGTGGAGTCAGAGGAGTCCGAAAATCAGATCCCCGATGCGTCCGAGCCGCACGACGCTCTGCACGTCCTTCCAGTTGAACTTGCTTTCCTCGCCTTGCCAGATCCGCGTTTTTCCTGTCTTGTCCTTCTTGCTGATGAATTCGATTTTGAAGTCTACTTTCTGATGCGACCTGCCAGGGGACAGCAACGGCGCGCCCTGAAGACGCAGGAGGACAACAGGATCGACGCGCGTCTTGACTTGCGGTTCCGGCGGCAGCTCGAGCACTTTCCAGGACAGCAGCTTCACGTCGTCGGGACCGGTCCCGTCATCCACGAGCAGGCTCTCATCGAAGTGCAGTTTCGAGTTCTCACCGAGCTCCAGGTTCGCTGCCGTCACCGCGCCGTACACTTCCAGACCACCGCTCAAGACCAGGGAAGCGGCTGGCGCATACACGGTCGCGTACATCTTTCCGGTGCTCCGTAGCGTCGCCGGCGGATCGGGGATGCCGTCTCCGTTCCGATCGATCGTCTGGGAGGCCGAGATGTAGATGTGCGCTTTGGCAGGGTCGTGCTCGAGATTGTCGATCACGCTTCCGGTGCCGAAATTCAGATAGTCGGTGGCGTGGATGTCGACTTTGCCATCGCTCGTGTCCATCACGAGCTTGGCACCGGGCAGTAGCACCATGGAGCCGATGACCAGGGTCTGTGGTCCCACGACGACGAGCTGCGAATTGGACCCGATCGTCAGCGAATCGTAGCGATGCTCGCCCGTGGGGATCGTCATTGACCTCGAGGCCACATGCAGCAGAGCCCCCTGAGAAACGAGGGCGGGAACTTCGATCGGCGGCAGCACGACCGGCGTGGTGCGCGGGATCGTGGAGCCGGTGATCGTGACGTGTGCGCCGCTGGTCACGGTCTTGTCGACTCCGGGCGTGACGTCGCCATCGATGCGCGTCTTCGCCTTCTTGGTGCCATTGACGGTGATGTTCCCATTGGATCCAACCTTGCCAGAGCCGGATGGTTCGACGCCGTCGAGCAGGCCACCGACCAGACCTTCCAGCAATTGCGCCTCGGGGTCGTAGCTGTCGATCACGCTGCCGCTGTGCACGACGAGATTGCCGTTGGAAAAGATTCCCAGCGCTGCCATCGAGCTCGCGTGTTGCGCGACCACGATCGAGAGCGAGGCCCGGCCTCCGCCGCACAGTCCGTTACTCTCGATCACGATGCGACCGTCCTCGGTCTTCACCGCTTCGACCCACAGGACCCCGTCGCCGAATCTCGCGGGCGATTCCGCGCTTCCGATGTTGCCGCTCTTGCCCAGCATCAGGCCGTACACGCTTTCGCTCAAGCCTGCCTCGGCGACGTAGAACGCGCGTTTCTGATCCACGCTCTGGAGCTGGGCGCGGGATGCCGAGGCGCTGAACTGAAGCAGACAGGCGCCCAGCATGGCGATGCCGACGGTGACCATCAGCGCGATCACCAGGACGCTTCCGCGCCGAGCACTCGGGGTTCTGGCGACGGGGCACTTCATCCTAGCTGCGAGTCACGGCGGTTTTCTGGATGCGCTTCAGCACGGTGGTTCGGACCTTCGCTCGAGACTCAGGCGGATCCACGTCTCCTGTTGGATCAGAGCTTCACGGGCAAGAGCAGGTAGTGGGGCGGTGTGATTGGCTGTGGACCTGGTTGTCGCGTCTAGGTCGCCTGGCATGCCGAGCACGGTGTCGACCACGTCCCCGCGCAGGGCTGCCTCGGCGCTGGAGAAGAGGATGCCCCTCATGGAGAGTGCTACTTCGACCGTCCCTTGACAGGAACTTGCGAGCTTTTCGTCCTGGGGCTAGCGACCTCGAAGTGGGTAGGAACCCGCTGTCCGTCCGCTGATTAGCTACGTCAAATCGGAAGGAATTTCGTTACACCCCATAACGCTCCTCCGCTGCTCCTTGGGCTTGCGAGAGGCTAGGTAGAAGCAGGTAGTTCCTCTTCGCCTGCCCTAGACTTGCTCCTCGGCGGGTTTTTGGGGCCGCATCCTGGCCGCTGAGGGGAACCCGGTTCCGGGCGTGTGGGCTCCGTCCTCACGATTTTCGGGGAGGGGCAGGGCCCGGGAGCCGCATAGCACGCTGAAGTCTGTTCGGTCTGGTTCTTGCATGGCCAAGAATGCGATGAGGGTCAACGATCGACAGATTCCCGCAGCCCTGTTCGACGTTCAACCGTGAAACGAATTCCTGCGTTCGTGAAGGGCTCCAGGAACATCAACCTTGTGGTTGAAACCCCGCGCAAGAGTCAGAACAAATTCAAGTACGAAGAGAAGCGCGATGCCTTCAAGCTGAGCCGCGCCTTGCCTGCTGGATTTTCATTTCCCTTCGATTTCGGCTTCGTGCCCTCCACGCTTGCCGAAGATGGTGATCCCATCGACGTTCTCCTTCTCATGGACGAACCTACCTTCGTGGGGTGCACAATCGAGGCCCGCTTGATCGGCGTGATCGAGAGGTCAATCAGACAGAAGACGGTGAGAAGAAACGCAACGATCGGCTCATTGCAGTCGCCACGGAGGGCCACACGTATAGCAAGTGGCGTTCGATGAAAGACGTCGACCCCCGCCTGCTTGAGGAGATTCAAAATTTTTTCACTCTGTCCGCATCGCAGCAAGGCAAGAAGGTGGAGATCCTTGGGCAGCGCGGTCCGAGTACCGCCCAAAAGGCAGTCGAGATCGCACAGCGGCGCAGGCGATCGAAGTCATAGGGCCGAGTTTTAACACGGAAGGCTGGCTATGGTGCTGCACAGCACGGAAGCGATGGGCGAGGGCGGAACGAAAAAGAGCCAGCTCTGGCTCGATAGCGCATGGAGGCTAGCATCGGCAACTGCCGGAACACAGTGGTACGGTTTCGAGACGAACCATGGTTCTGGCTCGTTTCAGGGGACTCCTGCTGTTGAGCGAGCAAGAGTTGGCTCAGTCACGCCAGGCGATCGATACGAACGCGGTGGAACAGTTGCTCCCCAGTCGCGCTATGTAGAATGTGCCGCTCACCGTAGACGAGAAGAGTCAGCGGACGCAACTCGAGCGTCGCGATTGGGGCATGGCAGTTGCGGTCGCGTGGCCCATGTTCCCCGTTCCCCGCACCTGCGGTCTGTTGCGTCGGTGGGTTTTCCGCGTGGCGGTGCTGGCGCTACCGATCGTGCCAGCCATTGCCGCGGGCCGTCTCGGAGATTCCGCCCTGCCGGTTGAACTCGAGCGCGCCAGCATCGGCTGCCTTTGGTCCTTCGATGGTGAAGGCAGCAGCGCCGTCTGGCAGGCCAGCGATGCTATTGGGGAGATGCTCGAAAGTGGCGGTCGGCTCTCCATTCGCACCGTCGGCGCCGACCCTCACCTCACTAGTCCCACCATCGCTGTGGCTGCTCAGACGCATCCGTATTTCGCCATGCGTTGCCGGAGCAACGTCGACGGTATCTCGCAGATTTACTTCAGTACAAGCTCAGCGCCAGGGTTCCGCGACACGCAGATGATCCCGCTGAGGATGTCCGGGGACAGCAGAGAGCACGTCTACGAGATCGACCTCCGGCAGATACCTAATTGGAACGGGACGATCGACGGATTGAGGATCGATCCCGTCAATGGCCCTGCGGAGGCGAGCGCTGAAGTGGCAATCGATTGGATCGCGCTGTACCTCGCTCCGGCGAGACCTGTACCTCAGCTTCCGTCCTGGGTCGACGAGCGCACGCTTCGAGTGGGATTCGACAATCAAGGAGGCTGTGGCACGCAAGTGCCGATGGAACTGCGCTTCGAGACGACCGCGATCGCAACGCTCCCGGTGTTGGGGCCATCGGAGTCGCGGGAAGCGACGCTGGACGTCTCCGCATTCCCGGCGCATTTCTCGATCGACGCATGGCTCGGGGATCAGCATGTCTGGAGGGGACGATTCGTCCGACCCTTGACTGATTTCCACCACCCGGCCGAGTTGGACTCGACCGGTCACGACGTAGAGGCTACCACGCTGTCCATTTCCTCCGGTCGGGGAATGCTTCAGCGAAGCCCCCAGATGCAGGTCGTTCTCGGGCCTCTTGCAAGCGTGACGACCCGCGCCGAGAACCATGTCTGGACCTACTGCGAATTTGACCCCAAGCTCGTGTCGGGCGATCGTGGGGAGGGGCTGTACGAAGAGCGCATCATGGACCCGGTCATCGGGGATCTGACCTGCACGATGCGAGTTCGCGGTACTCGAATCGAAAGCACACTGCGCGCGTCCTCAGCAAGCAACGTCGTGAGATTCGAAGGACCGCGCATGCTCCAGGAGCGGCCATTCTCCCACGCCCTCTTCCCGGGCCTGGAGTATCTGGAAGCGGGAGAGGAGTCTTCCAGCAGTCGGTTCACTGGGACCACCTACGCGAAGCGGACGACCCCCGCTCTGTGCAAGATTACGGCTCCGATGATCGCAGTCGAATACGACAGGCCGTCGACCTCCACAGGGGTTCCTTCCGATATGGCGAAGAAGGCGGGATCCTGGGTGGCAGCGCTGGTTTGGTCGCTGCCCGGGTTGGTTGACGACACGGCTCAGATTCCGGTCGCCGAGTTCCAGAGTCAGACCGGAGCCCTCCGCTACGGCACGACCTGGGTGCCGGGGAGAGACCTGTTCGATGACAGCGATGCGCGGTATGCGCGAGAAGCGTGGAAAATGGTGCCAGGACAGTCGCTCCAAACGGTTGCGGATTTCGCAATCAGTCCAGGGACGATCGAAGACTTCTTCGCCGCGTACTGGCTATCGCGAATTCCACCCGCTGTACGAATCGCCGCCTCGCCAGCACCGGAGTCTCCCATGCGAGTTAGCCCCGTGATCGAGGCGAGCTTCCGGGACCACGTCACGGGCCTCGAATCGATCCTGGCGACTTCCATGAGCGCGTACACGACTACCCTCTTTGACGGGACCGTGCCCGGATGGAAGCGTCACATCGCCATCGGTGAGCCACACACCGACCACCCGGAGATCCGCTCGCTGATCATTGCCGAGAGCATCCGCAGCCAGAATCCGCGGTACGCGCAAGCCGTGGAGTGCGACGCGGATGCGCAGATCGAAGCCTACCTGGGCACGGCGGAAGCGGAGATCGACGCGACGCACCGCGCGCGAGCCTGTGAGGCGATTGCGAGGATGGGCAATGACGGCAGCTTTGGTTACGCCCCTTCTCCGGAGATGCAGGCCAAGATCCAGGAGCAGGCGAAGATCCATGGCGTCGTGGCAACTACGCTGGGTGAGAAAGGAATCACCAACTGCGGGTTGATCGCTGAACAATTGATTCCCCTGGCGGAATACGCCGCTTGTTCCAGAGACCCGATCTTCGTGTTGGCGGCCATCCGAGCCTTGTCTCGGCTCAACCAGTTCACGGTGCCGCGTGGGTCGCAATCATGGGAAGTCCATGTCGAAACTCCGGACATCTACACCGCAGCGATTTGCGCGCAGGCCAATCTTTGGGGTTGGCGGCTGACTGGGCACGAAGCCTACCTTGACGAGGCGGAGCGCTGGCTCAAAACGGGTCTACCCTTCCTCTATTGGTGGAACCCCGTTCAGCAGAGGCGAGTAGCCGCCGTCAACGTGGCGAATGGCTGGGGCGAGGGAAAGGTTCTCAAGCCAAGGAATGCCTCGCTTTTCTATTCGGACAGCGAACGGGAGATCCTGCCCTTCGCTTCAATCCCTGCATTCGGCACCAGTTGGTACGGCGTTCAGTGGTTTGGTGTTCCGGTGCAGTGGTGCGGCCTTGCGTGGGCCAACGCCGTTCGGGAGATCGACGCGGTCCGACCTCTACCGGCCATGGTCACAGTCGCCGACGGAGTGTTTGCTTCCGCGGTGAATCAGCAGTGCGACCGCGGATACCTCGCGGGGACGATTCCCGACAGTTGGGATCTCTCGACTGGCCTCTCCCAGCAGCCCTTCATCATCCCAAGTCGACTTGTCGAATACGCCTACTTCCAACTCGATTCACCGCGGGTCGAATCGATGCAGTACAGCTCGATCGCGGGATCGCGTTGGACCCACGTCGCGAGCCGATCGACGTTATCGAATCCGCGTAAGTTGGAATCGGGGTTTTCGATCGACGCGCGTTTCCTCCGCGACCAAAACGCCAGCGTCATCATCGGGGGTACAGCAGGCCCTCTGCCCTCCGTCCGCGTGAACGGTCGACTGTTGCTCGAGGGTCTGGGCGTGGGGAGCATCCATTGGACACCCTGCGGAGGCGAGCGGGGCGTTCTCGTGGTGCGCTGGATCGGCACGGGTCGAGCGGATCACATCGAAGTCCTGGAAGCCGATCTGGAGAAGTAGCACCGCCCCCCCCCATCCCACCGACGTTCCTACCGGCGCGTCCGATCTGACTTTGGCTGGTCCTCGCTGCGGTCTCCCGGCCGTCTTCCTTACTTATTCCCGAGGCCACTGCTGGTGGTTCCAGTCAATGCATTTGATTCAGACGTTTCTGCCGACCCGAGCCGCCGATGGATCAGAATTCGACGCCCAGCTATGGATCCAGGTTCGTGCCGAACTGGTCCAGATCTTCGGTGGCGTGACGATCTTCGCGCAATCCCCCGCCGTTGGCCTGTGGAAGGACTCAGACGGTGAGGTCGAAACAGATCAGCTCGTCGTTCTTGAAGTCCAGACACCGGATTTTGACCGCATGTGGTGGTCAGAGTTCCGAAAGAGTCTCGAAGCGCGCTTCTCACAGAAGCAGGTGTTGATGCGCGCGATCAGGACCGAAGCACTCTAGGAGACATTGAGGTCTCGCAGGCTCTATGTGGTAGTCGCCCGCACCGTCGCCGCCTACCACCGCGAGCTCAAGGGCGTGATCTTCACGCCGGGCAAGCACGAGCGTCAGGAAGCGATCGCGAAGATCGCCGACGCCCATGAGGGCAGGGCGAGTATTCGAGCATCCCAGCGTTGCAAACTCGGTATTGGACTCTTTCCACTTCCCTCTCGATTCCGGCCTCAAGTCCCTGGCTTCAACACCACCTTCAAGCAGTTGTCCTGCTTCTTGTTGAAGATCTCGTAGGCGTGTGGCGCCGCGGAGAGCGGCAGCGTGTGCGTGATGATGTCGTCCAGCGCGACATTGCCCTCGCTGACGACCTCGAGCAGCTTGTCGATGTAGTTGTGGACGGGAGCTTGCCCCAAGCGAAGCGTGATGCCCTTGTCGAAGATCTGCGCCAGCGGGAAGTTGTCGTAGGGGGTGCCGTAGACCCCGACTACCGTCACCGTTCCCGCCCTACGGACTGCGCTGAAACACTTGCGCAGAACATCGATCGTGCCGCGTTGACCGTGAACGACGGCCAGCACCTTATCGGTGAAGCTGCGATCTGCTTCCATCCCCACCGCGTCGACACAGACGTCAGCCCCGCGGCCTTCCGTCAGCGAACGGATCGCCTCCACGGGGTCCATGTCGCTGGCATCGACGGTCTCCACCCTTGCTGTCTTGCGAGCAAGTTCCAAGCGATAGGGCTCGATGTCGACGCTGATCACCCGTCCAGCCCCTTGGAGCCAGGCCGCTTTCGCCGCCATGATTCCGACCGGCCCTGCCCCGAAGATTGCGACCGTCTCCCCTCCCTGGAGTCGAGCCCAGTCGATCGCTGCCCAACCGGTTGGAAAAATGTCCGTGAGGAAGAGCACTTTTTCATCGCTCAGTCCATCGGGAACCTTTCGTGGGCCGTAGTCGGCGAAAGGAACCCGCGCGAACTCAGCCTGGCCGCCGTCGTAGCCGCCGTAGAACTTGGTGTACCCGAACAAGCCACCACCCTTCTCGTCGGCAAGCCCGCCCTCGGGTCCGTATTTCTCGGGATTCGAGTTCTCACAGTTGACCGGACTCTGATGGGTGCAGAAATAGCAGATCCCACAGGCGATCGGGAACGGAACCACGACTCGATCGCCCTTCTTGAGGTTGCGCACTTCGCTGCCCGTTTCCTCGACGACTCCCATGAACTCGTGACCCATGACGAAGTTCGAAAGCTGGGGAAAGAAGCCGTTATAGATGTGCAGATCCGAGCCGCAGATGGCCGTGGAAGTCACCCGGACGATGGCGTCGCGA
>Ga0193706_1000379_pt1 | contig 26731 bp, 20 predicted proteins | sample U3c1metaG_FD_160130 | JGI IMG/M metagenome (GOLD analysis project Ga0193706, IMG submission 160130) | Soil microbial communities from a riparian zone of the East river system, Colorado, United States - U3c1 | ecosystem: Environmental > Terrestrial > Soil > Riparian zone | place: USA: East River... | reverse complement strand
GCACCCATGTGAAAGCCGATCGTTTGGCCGGTCGAATAGGCGTCGGCGATTTCGACATTGAGGAGCACGAAGACCACCGCGCCGCCCGCAAAGCAGAGCGCCGCCGGATAGCGGTATCGCTTGGCACTGGCGTCGCCCCGGAGAAGGTATGCCGTGGCGAAGAAGGCGAGCGCGGGTAACCCAAAAGTATAGAGATACCAATTGAAAACGATGACCCCGCTGCGCGGATGGTATTCCCAGAGCGACGGATTGAAGACGAGCCGGACGAGCGTCGACACCGTAAGAAGGGCCGAGCCGACGAGTAGCCCCTTGTGGAGGAGGCGGAGGTAGAGCCAAGCCAATCCTGCCGCCTCGAGGCCCCACGCCACCGTGATCCATTGCTTGCTCAACGTGATGGGGACGGCCGCTGTGAGGAATGCCAAGGTGACCGCGCCGAGCACGGCAATGACGCCGCTCGGGCCTGTCCCCACCACGCGCGGTCGGGCAAAAGAGAGCATCCCGAGTGCGAGCGCTCCCGCGACGATCGCGCCGACGCCGAGCTCGACATCGAGCCACACGTTGCGGGCAAGGGCGTAGAGCACGGCATAATGCGTAACGAGCGCAAGGGCCGCGGAGATCCAGCCAAGGGGCTCGCCGCGGGCGCGCGAGGTCACGAGCGGCAGCGCAAAGAAAGCGGCCATGGGCAGCAGGATGAACGGCAAGAACTCGTACAGTCGCGCAGGGGCGTACCGTTGTGCGAGCGCGACGAGGGTGCCGACCCACATGGCGTGCGCAAAGGCGAGCCAGCGTGACGAAGCCAACGTGAGACCCAGCACGGCGAGCCCGACGACGTGCGCCGCCACGTAGAGGCCGAGCGGTGCGATCGCGGCCGCTTCCGCTTCCACAGAAATCGCCTGTCCAGCGATGATGAATGCGCCGCCGAGCGCGATGCCGGCGCCCCTTCGCAGTGTGGCCGCCGCGCGCTCGCCCGCGCGCTGCTGCCGCCACAAGCAAAGCGCGAGGAGCAAGAGAGGAGGACTCGAAAAGGCGAGGAGCGTGCGCCATTGCTCGGCGCCGAGCACGTCCGGCGCAACGCGGGCCGCGAGGGTCAGCATGGTGAGCCCCGCGCCGAGCTCCAATGAAAAAGGCGCGCCCGACCGCTCGACCATCACGGCGGTGCCCGCCAGGAGAAGGCATGAATAGCCAGCGAGCAGCGGCGCGCCGGCGTGCAGATCGGCCTGGCAGCCCACCGCGAAAGCAGCGAGGAAGGGAGAGGCGAGCGCGGCGCCGAAAATGCCGGTCCGCCAGGGCGTCGTTGGCGCGCGCGCCTGTCTCGACGTGCCGACGGCAAAAAGTATCGCCAACGCGGCGGCGACGCCGAGGGCGAAGGGCACGCCGCCGTCGTCGAGGTACTCCGACGCCCACCCGCCATAAATGAGCGCCGTCGCTGCGAAGGCCATGGCGGTGAGGGTTAGCCAGTTGCGCTTGGCGGCGACGACGAGCACGCAGGCATCGAGAAGTCCGATGTAGCCAAAGAGTGCGTACCGATGGTCTTCGCCGCTCGACAAAAGCACCGGTGTAGCGAACCCGCCGATGAGCCCGATGACCGCGAGCACGAAGGCGTCGCGCCGCACCGCGATGAAGCCGGCCAATGCGGTGACGAGCGCCATGGCGACGAAGGTCGCCGGCGCTGGAATGAGCTCGTACAGCGTGCGGGCCGCGAAAAGGGACGCATAGAGCGTCGCAATCCCAGCTCCGCCGAGCGCTTGCCCGGCGCGATCGGCCTTGCCGCGTATGTAATCGCCGACCAAAACCGCCAGCGCCCCCGTCACGAGCCCGATGCCGATGCGCAGTGGCGGCGAAATGAGGTCGTGCTCGATGGAGTACTCGAGGAAAAAAGCGGCGCCGATGAATAGTCCGAGCCCGCCGAGCCAGGAGAAAAGGCGCACGCCCACGAGCTTCTCGAAGTCGAAGGCCTTTCTCGCGCCGTCTTCGGGCGTCGGCCCGCTGGCTGCGGTTGCCGCCAAGATGTCCCCCAGCCGCGGTCCCTCTCGTGGCCCGGTCGTCTCCGGCCCCCACGCGATTGCCGTTCCACCCTCGCGGGTACGCACCTCTGTGCTCGCAGGCGCGGTGTCTCGGGCGCTCACCGCTGTGGGCACCGGCGCCGGTACCGGCACCTTGGCCGCCTCTCCTCTATCGTCCTGTCGCGCGTCGGCGCGCCGTGCCAGCTCCCCGATCCACCAGTCCGCCCGCGCTCCTCGTTGCTCGAGTTGCGCGACCTGCCGCTCGAGCCGCGCGTTTCGCTTGCGGAGGTCCACGACCAGAAACAGCGCGACGAGGGGCGCGACGATCACCGCGCAGGCGACGAGGATCGCGATCACCGCCATCGGCTCATCCATGGGCGCTCCCCGCGAAGCGTGATGCCTCGTCGCGCCATCGAGCCGCGATCGAGCGAGAGCGCATCGGGCGAATATACCAGTTACCGCTCATGCAGCGCCGTCCGTTTCTCGTCACGACAATGACCGCACTCGAGTGGCAGCGGCGAGCGGTGAGGCGCATTGTGGGTTGGCGGGTGTTGGCTCATAATCGCCGCCCCATGCCCAAATGCTTTGAAAATTGGACGGTGCTGCCTCACGGTCCGCTCGAAAAATTGAGCGCGAACCTCTGGCGCGTCGAGGGCACATTGCCCGACGGCAAGACCAAGCGCGTCATGACGATAGCGCGCATGAAGGATGGCCGGCTCGTCATTCACAACGCCATCGCGCTCGAACCCGCCCTCCAAGCCGAGATCGAAGCCTTCGGCACGCCGGCGTGCATCGTCGTTCCCAATGGCTTTCACCGGCAGGATGCGAAGATCTATAAAGACCGCTATCCCTCGGCGAGTGTCTACACCCCCGCCAAGGCGCGCAAGAAGGTCGAAAAGATCGTTTCTGTGACGGGCGACTACGAGGCGGCGCCGAAGGACGACACCGTGCGGCTCGTGCACCTCGAAGGGTGCAACGGAAGCGAAGGAGCACTCGAGGTGAAGTCCGACGACGGTGTGACCGTCGTCTTCAATGACACCATTTGCAACCTACCGAAGAGGACGGGCTTGGTCGGCTTCTTTTTGGCGCCGACGGGTCAAATGTCCGTGCCGCGGTTCAGCCGGTGGCTCCTCGTGAAGGACAAGGATGCGTTCGCGCGACACGTGAACTCGTGGGCCAAGCCCGATCTGGCCCGCATCATCGTTTCGCACGGCAAAATGGTGACGGAGCGCCCCGCCGATACCCTGATGTCCGTCACGGCCGCGCTCTGACAATCGCTGCGCCACCTACATCGGTGCCGCTGGGGGGGAAGACAGCACCCTCGGGCTTCCGGCCCGGCGTCCGTAATGCCAAAAGTTCACCCCACGCTGCCCGTGGGGTACCATGGAAACGTGTCGAAATCGGACAACCGGGACAGCACGGCGTCGGAACGCACCGTTATCACGCAGCGCAAGCTCCCGGTTCAGCAGGAGAACGCGCTCGGCCGCGAGGCGTACCTCGTCATCATCTATGGCGAGGACTTGGGCCGGCGCATCGCGCTCGGTGAAACCGCCATCGAAGCGGGTCGTTCGACCGCCTGCGGCATCCCCGTCGATCAGGAATCGGTGAGCCGTCACCACGCGCGCATTTGGTGGACGGGGAGTAGTTACAAGGTCAAAGACCTCGGCTCGACCAACGGTACCTACGTCAACGACGCGCTCATCACCGAAGTCGAATTGAACGACGGCGATCAAGTCAAGATCGGCCGAACCATCCTCAAATTCATGTACGGGGGCAACATCGAGGCCTCGTACCACGAAGAGATCTATCGAATGATGACGTTCGATGGTCTCACCCAGATTTACAACAAGCGCTATTTCAACGAGACATTGGAACGCGAGATCTCGCGCAGTCGCCGCTATACACGCGAACTCGGGCTCGTCCTCTTCGACATCGATCATTTCAAGCAAAAGAACGACACCTTCGGGCACCTGGCCGGCGATGCGATTTTGAAGGATCTATCGGGAGTGGTCCGCGCGAAGCTCCGCCGTGAAGACGTATTCGCTCGCGTTGGCGGCGAAGAATTTGGCATCTTGACGCCGGAAGTGGGCATGAAGGGGGCGCGCGAGGTGGCGGAGAAAGTACGGGTCGTCGTCGAGCAGACGGCGTTCCGTTTCGAGAAGCACGTGATGCCGACCACCATCAGTCTCGGCGTTGCGGTGTTGCAGAAAGACGAGGACAGCGCGGACGCTCTTTACAAGCGGTCCGACGCCGCGCTTTACCGAGCCAAACAAGGCGGGCGAAATCGCGTCGAACAGGGTTAAGCTCAGAACCATCGACATGCGCTTGGCACGGGCTCTGAAACGGCACGCCGTCACTCTTTCGTTGGCAGGATGCATCGTTGGCTTTGCTGCGCACGCCGACGCGCAGCAGCAGCAGGCTCCGATGCGATCCGGAGGGCTCGCTCCTCCCCCGCCCGGGAGTGGACCACCACCGCCCGCGCCGACGTACCCCACGTACCCCAGTGCCGCCCAGCGGCAACTCGAGGAAGCCGAGCACAGCGACTCAGGGCGCGGCCTCGAGTTCCTTTATTTCAACGTGGCCGGCGGCGGCGAATTCGCGTCGCTCGGCGACCTTCAAGTGGTCCCGCCCGGTGCAGAAAGCTCCGGCTTTGGCCCCTACTTTTCGGCCGGCGCGGGACTGCGCCTGCTTTTTCTCACGGTGGGCCCCAGCTTTCGCTACGCGACGTTCAGCGACTGGAATCTCTGGACGCTGAACCTCGATCTTGGCTGGCACATCCCGCTCGGTAGTCTCGAGCCTTACGCGATGCTGGGAGGCGGCTTTGCCAAGGTCGGATACCGCGAGGGCGCTTTTGGCCCGTCGACCACGGACGTCTCGACTTCGGGGTTCGACATCCGGATCGGGGGCGGCGTCGATTACTACCTGTCGAGCGTGTTTTCCGTGGGGGCGGCGCTGCAAGGCGATCTTTTGCGCTTGTCGCATAGCCAAGCTTCAGGAAGAACCGGAATCGTCGTCAATCAGCAGACGACGACCGTCGGCTTTGTCGTGACGGGCGGCGCGGTGGTCGGCCTACACTTTTAATCGCCGACCGCGGGAGTCCCGGTCCCGACGCTCGCGGGACATGCCTCGATGCGCGCGCCGTCGGCGATCCACGCGCTGATGGCGAGCGCTTCGGCGCGCGATACCAGGCCGTCGTGCGGCATGCCCGATCCGCGAACGCGGTTGCGCAAACGGTCGTACTCGCCACGCGCGGGCGGCTGCCAAGCGTCGGTGGGAACGCGCGGTTCGAGAAGGGGCGAAATCGGCTCTCCTTTCGTGCCCACTTTCGGTAGCGGCGGGAAACCGGCGTCGCTCGGACAGTTACCAAGCGCGTCGCGGGCCAGACGCGCGTCGGCGACGCGTCCACAGTCGTAGAGATCTTGCGGGTACGCCCAGTGCGCGTACTTTTCGGCCGCGTCGCAGGCCGCGGAAAACGGCATGGCGGATTCCTCGTTGGGATCGAACGGGCATCGCGGCGCCAGCGCCAAGATCATCTTGTAAAGAAGGAAGCTGTTGCCGGGATTCGTGGCATCGATGTACGGCATGTTGTGACCGAAGGGGGCGAGCACGTTGCGGCTCGGCGTCACCGGATCCGCACCGGTCGCCGTCTCGCTCGCCACGACGGCATGCGTCACCAGGTGACGCAACGCTGCCGCGGTGCCCCCGCCCGCGCCATCGTCGTCGAGCCGCAAGACCGATCCCGACGGGCCGCGGCTGTCGCCGCCCGTGCCGTGGCAGCTTCCTCCACCCGTGCAGGTGCTGGTGAGAAACTCGTAGGGACTTTGGGTGACGCCGATCGGCATCGGCCCATCACACGCGCCGTCGGGCAGCGGGCAGAGACTTCGAACGCTGCAGAATCCCATGGCATGGTCATCGACGGGGGCGCGCTGGTCTTTGTCTCCGGTCGTGAAAGCGAAAGTGAATTCCTTTTCGAGCGGCGCGCCGTCGAAGGCGCGCACTCCATTCGGGTCCTGGGCGCCCGTCGGCGCGAAGAGCCGCACGTTGTAGCGCGTTCGCTCCTGGATCTCGCCTCGGATGACCCAGGTGGCCACCCGATCGACGGGGTCGTATTCCGGTGTAAAGCCCGCCGCGATGCACTGGTCGGCGCCCGTATGCTCGCCGCCGATGGTTGCGGCTTGCAGGCACATTCCCTGTCGAACGGCCGTCGATGGCATCAAGAAGCGGTCGAACTGCGCGCGAATGGCCAGCGTTCGCGGAACGTTCGTCGCCTCGTTGGCAGGGTAGGTCCACACCACGTGTGGCGCCGGCCCCGTGCTCGCGGGCGCGGCGGGCGCGCCCTGGTCACAGCCGCAAGAGCTCGTTAGCGCCGTGACGACGGCGGAAAAAATCAGCTCTCGGCGTACATTTGCAGCTGCTCGCGAACGACGGTATCCGACACACCGCTCGCAATGTGCTCCTTCAAGCAATCGGCAAGGGTGATCAGCAGGTCGTCGATCCCCTTTTCCTCGATGATCTTGGAAAGCAGTTGGCGGGCTTCGCGACTTTCGTCCTCCCGCAGAAAACCACGCACTTGCTCCAGTGAGATATCCCCCTGAAAATCCAAGTACATATTGTCTATTAAGTACCGGACCAGTTCCTTCACTGAACTCCTCCTTGGGGGCCCCGCAAAGCGACGTGGCTGACCTATAGCCCTCTGCGGAACCTGGGTGCAAGGAGTTTGCAGAGTTTTTCACCGGCTGTCGCCCGGACGGGAAGGCTCGAGAGGAAGGACGCTTCGTCATTCAGCGGCAACTTTCGAGCTCGGCAGAGCCTGGCTCGTGACAAACGAGGCACGGGCGACCATTGCGGCGGAGCTGAGCCCCACAGTTCGAACGAAACGAAGGCGGGTGAGGATCGACGGAAAGGCCGCCCCGACCGCTGGCCGCGTGACAGATCGCGCAGTCGCGCTCGGTGTGGCAGCTGACGCAGGCGCCGAGGTTACGCTGAGCTTCCCAAGCGTGGTGACCGGGCCCCCGCCCGTTCACCGCGGCGAAGTTGGCAGGATGGAACTTGCCGATGGCGGCGTTGGGGCCGCTCATGGCGACCCCGATTCGCTGGTGGCAACCGAGGCAGAAGCTCTGCTCGTGGTGGCAGCTCGTGCAGCGCGGATTGTTCTGTCGGGCCGCGATGGGGTGGATGGAGATCCAGTCGTTGGGGTGCACGGTGCGGGGGCGCACCCGGCCGTCGTGGCAATCGGCGCAGTAGCGCTCGCTGTGGCAGCTGGCACAAAGAGCACTGTTGTCGGCGGCCACAGCCTTGTGGCGCTCCATAAAATCGGCCGTGTGCTGCGCGTTACCGAGCCAGCGAGGCGGTTTGAGCTCGCCGCTCGAAAAAAGGACTTTCATCTGTCCGGCCCCGTCGGTGAGGTGGCAGGTTTTGCAGGCGCTCTTGGCGCCCCCTTGGGCGGCGCCCGTCATGGCGTGGCAACCGAAGCACCCTTTCATGCGCGGGAGTTGATCGCGCGTCGCCACCTCCAGCTCTTCGATGGAGCCGTGACACTGCCCGCAGGCGATGTTGCGGTCGGCGTGGGCTTTGTGATCGAAGCGAAGGTTCGGTTTGGGCATCTCGAACGACGCCACGCGACCAAGCGCGCCGGGATCGTAGCCGGCGTGACAAAGCGCGCAGCGCGCGAGAAGGTCCGTCGTTCCGGTGACGGCGCGGAGATCGCCGTGGTTGGTTTGGTGGCAGCGGTCGCAGACTTCGCCGGCGGGCAGCAAATCGTCGTTCGACTGGCGGCTCGATCGGGCGGCGCGATGGCAATTGACGCACGTCTCACCGAGCTCCTTGACGTGCTTTTTGTGACTCATGCGGATCGTGATCCGCTGCGGCGGAAAGATGACCGAGCTCGGACCGTTGTCGGGGTCTGCCGCGCCGGGGGGCAACCAAGGCGCGGGAACCGATTGATTGCCTGGCAGAGGCGCCATGTCCGTCACGACCGCCGAGCTGACGGGCGACGTGACGCCCGCCCGTGCCGCGACGATGGCGGCGAGCAAGCATGCGATGACCAGCGCGCGCCCGTTCATCTCGCCTTCCCGGTGCGCACACCCCGCCTCATTTCGTCACCGTCAGGCTAACGATGGCGAGGAGCCGATAGCGCTGGCCAACGAGCCGGTTCATGTCGTGCTCCCACTCGACGAGCGCCTCCAGCACGGGGCTCGGCCGAAAGCCGCCCCCCAGCACGTAGGCGAACGATGTCGCGCTGCGATCGGCCCGGAGATTGTCTTGCCAGTCGAAGAGCGACACCCGCGCCGAGGTCATCCATCGCCCACCCATGAAGCGCCGCTCGCCGTAGATATCTCCGCCCTGCCGGTGCCCGCCTTCGCCTCGCTCGATCATGCCGCGCGCGCGCAAGCTCGCATTGCCGAAACGGAGACGCCCGGAGAGATCGCCAAGCACGTCGGTCTGCGCTGTGGATGCGCGCGGCGACCCGTTCGCGCTCGACGTGAAGGTCGCGGGGTCCCCGTCGGTGAAGAAGCTGCGCGCGCCGCCGCTCACCGCGATGCCGAGGGCTTGCCCGGGATCCCAGGCGACGCGGCCGCTCATGGTCGTCATGGGGTTGTGGGTGAAGAACGTGAAAATCGAATCGCCGTCGAACGTAGGCCGGAAGTAATCGAAGTCGGCGCCCGCGGTGACCTTTTGCGATGCGTACCAATCGAGCTGCACGTAGCCGCTGGCGAGGGAGCGATCATAGAGATCGTAGACGATCGCCCCTTTGGCTCCGCCGATGTCGCCGAGGATAGCGTCGAGCGCGTACCCGAGCCTCTCCGATGACACCCGCGTGGCGTCGTACACGTCATAGAGGCCAGTCATCGGATTGGGGAACGCCGACGCGAGCACCGGGCCGCGGTTCAAGACCTTGCGGTAGTCGAAGCGTCCGTGCAGAAACGTGATGCCGGCACTTTCGATGGCCGCGCCGTAGGCCGGAGCCACATAGGCCTCGAGGAACTGCGGGTAGATGTTGCGCGCGAAACCTTCGCGTTCGCCGCGCCACACGCCGTTCTGCTCGAATCGCGGGCTCGACAGCGGCAAGCCGCCGCGTTGCTCGACCCCGCCGTAGGCCTCGATGGCGACGAAGAACGGCGTGGTGAGGCGGAGCTGTCCACCGTCGAAACCCCACCATCCGAGGGAATCGGTGACGTATTGGCGACCGAGGCGAAACCCGAGCCAACCGCGGAGCAAGTGACGCCCCTCGAGGTACCCGTACATGATGTCGACCGGTGCGGCGATCAAGCCGGGCACGAACCGGTTGGAGATCGTCGAGTAGGCGGCTTCTTCCGGGGAGACCCCCGTGTCGCTGTCGAGCCGCAAACGAAGCCGCACCGCGTATTCGGCTTCACCGGGGGGCGTGGCATCGCCCTCGAGGTGATGGACCTCGAGCGCGAGCGTTTGCAAGAAACGCCGCCGCCGGACGATCTGCGGTCCGAGCGGCGAACCCATCGAGTAGGCCTGGGCCGCCGAGGTGGTGTGCACCTCGGTATCGAAAGCCCAGGCCGGCTCAGTGGCGGCGGTGAATGCAAGTGCGCTAGCGAGTGCCAGCGCGCGAGCGACGCGCAGCACCCGCGTCCCTCCGAGCGGGGGCTCTGCCCTGGCGCCCACCGAAGCAAGTGCGCTTCGCGTCGCTCCGCGGGCCTCCGTGGACTGCGTCCAATTCTTGGACTTCGTCCACTCCGTCACGGAATGGGGCCCCACCTCCGCGGTGCCTCTGGCACCGGGGCCCCCATGTTTCAGGGGAAGATCTCGCGCTGGCTGTAGACGACTTCGAGCCGGCTGAGAGCGAGGGCGTAGGCGGCGATGCGGAGGTCGCATTTTCGCGAGCGAGAGAAGGCGGTCACCTCACGATAGGCCTTCTTCATCGCCTTCTCGAGCTTGTCGTCGACCTCTTCGAGGGTCCAGTGCTCGGAACGCTTGTTCTGGACCCATTCGTAATAGCTCACCGTGACGCCCCCGGAGTTGGCCAGGATGTCCGGGAGCACGTCGATTCCGCGCTCGAGCAGGATGCGCTCCCCCTCGGGGTTGCAGGGACCGTTGGCGCCTTCGCCGACGAGCTTGACGTTGAGCGCCGTCGCTTCCTCGCGCCCGATTTGGTTCTCGAGGGCGCAGGGGAGGAACATGTCCGCCTTGGTGGCGAAGAACTCTTCGCGCGAGATGGCGCGTCCGTTGGGGTAGCCGCCGATCGAGCCGTGCTCTTGCACGTAATCCTGCAGCTTGTGCGGGTTGAAGCCCTCGGGATTGTAGAGATACCCAGTGTGATCGCCGACCGCGACCAGCGACACGCCGAGCCGGGAGAGGATGACGCCGGCGAACGACCCCACGTTGCCGAACCCCTGGATCGTCATCGTCGAGCCTTCGAGGTCGAAGTTCTTGTCCTTCGCCCACTCGGTGATGCAGTGAACGAGGCCTTGTCCGGTGGCTTTGTCGCGCCCGAGTGTGCCGCCCGAGGCGACCGGCTTGCCGGTGACGACGCCTTTGACGCTCTGCTTGTTCACCATGCCTACCGTGTTCATGTAGGTGTCCATGGCCCACGCCATCGTCTGCGCGTTGGTCCCCATGTCGGGGGCGGGGATGTCGTAGTCGGGGCCGATGTTGCCGCCGAGGGCGTGGAAGAAACGGCGCGTGATGCGCTGCAGCTCCTGCTTGGAGACGGTGTGCGGGTTGAACTTGATGCCGCCTTTACCGCCGCCGTACGGAATCTGCAGCAGCGCACATTTCCACGTCATCATCGACGCGAGCGCCTTCAAGTCGTCGAGCGAGACCCCTTCGTGGTAGCGGATGCCGCCCTTGAAGGGTCCCAAGATGTTCGAATGCTGGATGCGATACCCCTTGAAGAGCCGAATGTCGCCGTTGTCCATGCGCACCGGAAAATGGACGATGATCTCGTTCTTCGGCTGACTGAGGATGAGCCGGATGTATTCGGAGAGCTGCACCACGGAGGCCGCGCGATCGAGGTAGTCCTGCACGACTTTGAAAAACTCGTACTTCGGGGCGGACGGGGTGAGGCTCGGCGGAGCGGAGTCTCTACTGGCCTTGTCGGGAATCCTGTCGGCGACCTGTAGGGACGGGGCACTTTTGGACTGAGTCATCGCAATCGAATCTCCTCTCGAGTCACGGCAGTTACGCCAAGCAGGGTCTGAGCACGCATGCCTCGTTCTCGACGCGTCGACGGCTCGGCGCCTTCGGTCCTGCCCATCGAGAGAGACACAGCGGGCCCGTTTCTGGCGTAGGATTGGACGGAGTCAAGTCTACTCGGGCGCAATCTGGAGTTCTACGGTCGGTGCGGGCCTTTTGGTGCCATCCTCGCGGCGCGAACCGAGCTTCGCGCTGCGGTGCAACGGAAATGTTTTCTCGTAGCGCGTCACGCGTTTGACGCTCCGTGTTATTGCCAGCGCGTATACAAGTACACAACGGCGCTCGTCACATAGAGCGCGTCGAGCCGATCGAGCATCCCGCCGTGTCCGGGAACGATCTCACCGGAATCTTTGACCCCGGTCGAGCGCTTGAGGAGCGATTCGCCGAGATCGCCGAGTTGACCGAGCGTGCCCGCCACCAAAGCAAGCACGAGTGCATCACCGAGCGGAATCGAGGGCAGGTACCAGAAGTGCGCCAAGAGCGCGCCGCAAAGGGCGGCGAGAACGGCGCCGATAAAACCTTCGACTGTCTTTTTGGGACTGACGGCTTCGTAGAGTTTGCGGCGACCGAGAAAGCGCCCGGAAAAATAGCCGCCGGTGTCGGCGAGCCACGCGAACATCAGCGTCATCAGCACATAACCCGGGCCGGTCGCGCCTTGCTCCTCGCGCAGCAGCGCGATGAACGTGAGGAGACTCACCCAGAGGGGCCCAAACGTGGTCGCCGCCATCCGCGCGGCCGCCGTGGGCACGTCGCCGAGCCGAACCAGCGCGAGCAGGATCGACGCGAGTGGAAGACCGGCAATGACCACCAAAAGCGCGCGGGGATCGGCACGCAAAAGCAAGAGGACGGCCGAAACCCCGAGGGTGAGGAGGACGCCCACCGCCCGCGCGAGCGCGTCTTCCGGGTGCGTCATGAGGAAGAACTCGCGCGCCGAGAGCGCGTTGGCGGTGAAGATGAAAAGCGAGAACCCCCACACGGGGCCGAAGTACATGAGAAGAAGGATGAGCGGCGCCACGAGCGCCGTCGTGAGCAGCCGCGTTGCCAGGTTGGAAGGGGCGTCGGTGCTCACGCGGGAAGGGGTCGGCCAGATCGCCGCTCTGCACGACGACGGGGGGAAACGCCTCTCGTGGGGCCTTGCAAGGTCGACATCTCCGCGGCAGTCCGTCCGGTAACACGCCGGCAGGGTTGGTCGCAATGGCCACCTCTTCGGGTGGTGCTCGACCGGGGGCATGCTACCCCCCTGCCTTCGTGGGGCGCGCCCGCCGGAATGCGGAGCACCTCGTGGCGAGCAGGAAACGCCCATTATCGAATGACCATGACGAGCCCGGTAGGTCTGTCGGTGACATTGCGCCTTCGTATGGGCGCCCACGATGCGCACTACGCCGGCGAGCTCGTCGACGGGGCGCGGGTGCTCGCGTTGTTCGGCGATGCGGCAACCGAGCTTCTCATTCGCCTCGACGGTGACGAAGGGCTTTTTCGCGCCTACGACATGGTGGAATTTCTCGCGCCCGTCTACGCGGGTGACTACCTCGAGGTGCGCGGTGTGCTGACGGCGGTGGGGACCACCTCGCGGCGCATGGAGTTCGAAGCGCGCAAGGTCGTCGCCAACCTGCGGGACAAGGGCGCGCCCGCATCCGCGGCGGGGCTCGTCGAGCCGGCGGTGGTCGTCTGCCGGGCGCGCGGCACGTGCGTCGTGCCCAAACCCTTGCAGCGCATCACACCGTTCGCGGCCGCGGAGATCGCACCGGAGGCCATCCTCACGGCGGCCCTGGTCGGCGCCGAGGTGACGCGCGATCAAACGCCGCATTTGCCGATCACGGCGCAGGAGATTGCCGACGAAGCGGCGCGATGCCGTGAAGCAGGGGCGGCGGTCGTGCATCTGCACGTGCGCAATCCCGACGGCACGCCGAGTCAAGCGACTGCGCTATTTCAAGAAGCCATCGACCGCATTCGCGCCAAGACCGACGTCATCGTGCAGACGTCGACCGGCGGCGCGGTGGGAATGAGCGTCGACGAGCGCGCGGGCCCCCTCGGATGCCAGCCGGAAATGGCGACGCTCAATTGCGGCACGCTCAACTTCGGAGCGGACGTCTTCGTCAACACGCGGTCCCAGATCCGCGATCTCGCGCAGCGCATCCGGGCTTCGGGGAGCATGCCCGAGCTCGAGTGCTACGAGGTGGGTCACATCGACGAGGCGCTCACCCTGGCCGGCGAAGGTTTGCTCACGCCGCCGCTGCATTTTCAATTCGTGCTGGGGGTTCCAGGCGGAATCGGTGCGCGCGAGCCGATCATCCAGTTCATGGCCGCGCAGATCCCGCGCGGAGCGACGTGGGGCGTTGCGGCCGTCGGGCGCCATCAGAAGCCGATGACCGAAGCCGCGCTGCGCCTCGGGGGTCACGCGCGCGTCGGAATCGAAGACAACATCTATCTCGCGAAGGGGGTACTCGCCGAGGGCAGTGCGCCCCTCGTTCGCCAGGCAGCGGACTATGCGCGATCGATCGGGCGCACGCCCGTCGAACCCGGTCGCGCGCGGTCGCTCCTCGGTCTCGAGAAAGGGCCGTGATTCCGAATTTGGCCAGCTTGCATCTGTGGCGGAGGATTGGCCCCGTGCTCGCGCTCGCGGGTGCGCTCGCGGTCGGCAGTCGGTTCGTGCAGCCTCCGCCGCCGCCGCGCACGCTCGACGGGCTCGCCGCGCTGCTCGGGCAAGCGACGGCCGGCGCGGTCCAGCCAGCCGACGTCGCGTGGGAGCCGAGCCCCGGCGTGTTGGCCGAATTCTTCTGGGGCCGGCGCGTTCTGTTCCTGGCCAGTGTGGGGGGCGCTCCGCGCGATCTGTACCGCGCCCGCGTGCGCATCACACTGGAGGGGCGCCCGGTCACCATTTCCGGTCTGCACAACCTCACCGCGACGCCGCTCGGTGACGAGCAAAAGCTCGTCATCGACGATACGCGCGCCGCGTTCGCTACGGCGTCGTACGGCGCGATCGAAGCGATCACCGTGCTCGATCTCGGCGGAAAACCCCGCCCCCTCGGAAGCTCGGCGGTGGACGACGTCACCTCGTCGATCACCAATTGGCAGGAGACGGGCAACGGGCGCGGCATCGGCCGCATCGACGTCAATATCGACAAGCCGGGCGACGACCTGATGCTCGCCTTCGACCGCGGCCACCTGCTCATCGGCATGGGACCAGGAAAGCGCGTGGTGGTCGACCTCGCCACCGGCGCGCTGGCCAGTGAAGAAGGGCAGCTCGGCGCGCACGTCTACGTGCCTCCCGCATTGCGCAAGCGCCCCATCCTCTGGGCCGTGGACACGGTGCGCGCAGAAGTGGGACCGGAACCGGTGGCCATCGTGGAAGCCGCCGTATTCAACGTCCGCGACGTGGTGAGGCGTTCGATGTACGCGTGGTTCGGGCCGCACGGCGCGGCTCCCGCGCTGAGCGACGTGCCCGCGCCCCCTCCCGTTCCCAAGACGGTCGACGCCACCAACTCCCAAGCCGATCTCAGCGTGTGGCCCCCGCTGCCGATTGCGGCCAGCTGGAAAAACCCCGAGCCCGGCGAAGGTCGATGGTCGCCGGTGACTTACCCGTGGCTCAAGCGCTTTGCCGCGCGCGCGAGCGCGGTGGCCGCGGCGGCGACTGCGGGTGGCGATCCCCCGCCGTATTTTTACCTCACGACCGTGCGTCCCGACCCGGAGCGGCCGTACGCCAAGGTGCTCGTCGTGGCGATGGACATGCGCCAGCTCGAGCTCGACATGGAGGCGGGCGTCGACGATCCCAAGCCACTCACGGGGGTGCACGGCTCGGGAAAGATCCCCCGCGATCCCAAAACGCTGGGGCGCGTCGTCGCTGCGTTCAATGGCGCTTTCAAGACGACGCACGGCGAGTACGGGATGATGGTGCACCGGCGCGTTCTCTTGCCGGCCAAACCCGCCGCGGCGACGGTCGTCGTCACCGACGACCGTCGCGTTGGCCTCGGGACGTGGGGCGCGTCGCCCAAGGTTCCCGCTGACGTTCTTTCCTTTCGTCAGAACCTCGAACCCCTCGTGGAGGACGGCAAGGTATCTCCGAGCGGCCGCACGCAACGGGGTTGGCAGCTGCAAGGGACGGGCATGCTCACCGAACGGTCGGGCCTTTGCGTCTCGGAAGGCGGGCATCTCTATTACCTGTGGGGCGACGAAGCGAGCGCCGCCACGCTCGGCAAGGCGATGCTGCTCGCGCGGTGCACCTACGGCATCCACCTCGACATGAACCCGCACCACACTGGCTTCGTGTTTGCCAATGTTCGCTCCGTCGCGCCGCGCGACTACGAAGCGCGGTTGCTCTCGCCGCTCATGGAGATCTGGCCCGAGCGCTATCTCGAGTATTCACCCAAGGACTTTTTCTATTTGATGCTGCGCGATCCCGCGCCCTCAGGTGACGTGGGATGGATCGAGGACGTGGGAACTCAGCCGGCTCCTCCCTGGCTACCTGCGGTGTGGCGGACCTTGGTGCAAGTCAGCCCTTCCACTCCCGAGGCGGGTTCCGTGCAGGTCGAGCTCTTGGGGTTCGACGCGGGGCGCGTCACTTGGCGCTTGCGCAGCGCGCGGCGGGAGTGGCCCAAGCGCGACTTCGTGAGCGCCGAGCTCGATCGCGAGGATTCACATCGCGTCATGGCGGCCGTCGGTCTCGGCAACCCGCAGGACCCGCGCGAGACCCAAAACACGCGGCTATCGTTTCCGCGGTTTCCGACCGGCGCGCTCGTCGCCGACCAGGGTCACGGCCTGGCGCTTCTGAGCGAGCAAGAGATCGGATCGGGCGACGGCAGCGAGGCCATCGTGGTCCCCTTCATCGTCGAAGGCGGCAAGATCGTGCCTGCCGCTCGAGAACAGCACGCCATGCGCCGCCGCGCTGCGACCTGTCTTGCCCCCTCGGGGCATGCCGTCGTCGCGGTGGCAACGAGCGATAGCGACGAGGCTACCGCGCTCGCGCTCTTGCGCGTGGGGTGCACCCGCGTGGCGGCGCTCGATCGCGGTTCGCACCGTTCGACCTTTTTGCATCGCGCTGGAGCTGGCTCGGCGCCCCTAGCGCGTTACGACGAGTCTGTTCTCTACGCGGTCAGCCATCCGATGGCGCCGCGCACGTACCGCTGGAGCACGCCGGCGACGCAGTGAGTGACCGCTGCGGGCTCACCGATTGACGAACACTCCGCGTTCGCTGGTCGCGTCGCGATCTCCGCCGCGCCCTGCGTTACGACCGCGCGGCACGTCGGCCCGCGGTGTGTCGCTCGGGCTGGCGATGGGGCGAGGCGCAACGTCGACGCTGGCGATGGCGTCTTGCTCGTCTTCGTCGGCGTCTTTGCCGTCGCTAGGACGGTAGCGCGGCGCTTGACCGGGCGCGGCGTAGTCGACCCAGTAGGCATTGCCGTCGCGCACGTCGAGATGGATGAAAAGCGAGTTCGGGTAATAGCCGACCCCGACGTTGCGCAGCGTGCGGCAGTAGTCGCGCACGGTCTCGTTGGCGATGCCCTTGATCGAGAAATCGATGGCGCGCCCCTCGTTGTGATTGGAATGACGAGCGTATTGGCGCGGCGAGTACGGGCGAAACCCGCTCACCACGTTGACGTCGTGACCACCGAAGTGATCGCTCACCGCTGCCACCAGGCTAACGAGCCGTCCGTCGATGGGGTGATCGGCACCGCTCTTGGAGCGGAGAAAGCGCGCGACCTGGGGAAGCGTCGTGGGGACGAGGCGCTGTTTGCGGTCGAGGACGCGCACCTCGAGCGTCTCCGATCCGCGCACCAGCTTGACGACGCCGGGCTGCGCCCTCGTCCACGCGGGCGCAATTTTGGACGCCGCCGGCCCTTTGGCCGCGCTCGATCCAGCCGGTTTCTTGGCATCCCCTTCCGGCTTCTTGGGCAGTTCCGCCGTTTTTTTGGAGGCGGGTCGTAAGGCCTCCGCCTTCCTCAATGGGTCGCTTTCGGCCGGCGTTTTGGCGGTTCTATCGGGATTTACCGGATCAGCACGCCCGATCCCATGTGGGACAGTGAGGGCCCCCAAGAAGGCCAGCAGCGAAACGGTGCGGTGCATGGAGGCCCTCTCCCGACATCCACCCGAGTACGACAGGCACGGCGCTTATGTAAAGCGGTTTTTTGACTCGCTCGGATGGTGAGTGCGACACTTTGAAACCAAATGGCGGAAGGGAGCAACCTCGTCGGAGTCGACATCGGATCGAGCTCGATCAAAGTTTGCCAGTTGCGCGAGAGCCGCAAAGGTCTCGAGCTTGTGCGGCTCGGGTTCGAGCAGCTTCCGGCGCAGACGATCGTCGATGGTCACGTCATGAACAGCGGCGCGGTGGTGGAGACACTCTCGCGCATCTTCCAGGACCGGAAGATCAAGCAGCGCGACGTGGCGATGAGCGTTTCGGGGCAGTCGGTGATCATCCGCAAGATCACGGTCCCCATGATGACGCCCGCCGAGCTCGCCGAGCAGATTCAGTGGGAAGCCGAGCAACACATCCCCTTCGACATCAAAGACGTGCAGATCGACTACGAAGTTCTGCGCCGCCGTCCCGAGGCAGGGCAGATGGACCTTTTGCTGGTCGCCGCCAAAAAGGACGAGATCTCGGATTACGCGCAGCTGGCTCGCGACGCCAAGCTAAGGCCGCAGGTCGTCGACATCGACGCTTTTACCATTCAAAACATCTTCGAATTCTCGCCCGGCCTGCCACCCGAGCAGACGGTAGCGCTTATCAACGTCGGCGCCAGCCTCTCGACGCTCAACATCGTCGCGCGCGGCGTATCGACGTTCACGCGCGATATTGCCAACGGCGGCAATCTCATCAGCGACGAAATCCGCAAACGGCTCGGCATCAGCTTCGAACAAGCGGAAGACTTCAAATGCGGGCGTGCCGAGGCGGGCGCGCCACCCTTCCAAGTGGCGCAAGTCATGGAGAGCGTCATCGACTCCATCGCCGGCGAGATCCAGCGCTCGCTCGATTTTTTCATGGCCACGAGCGGCGAGGCGGAGATCGCACGAATCTATTTGATGGGCGGGACCGCCCGCATTGCGCTCTTGCCCCAGGCCATCGAGCGCCGCGCGCGCGTGCAGGTGGAGGTTTTCTCGCCCCTCGAGAAAATTGCGGCGGATACGACCTCTATCGATCCAGCCATGCTCTCGGTCGTGAGCGCGCAGCTCGCCGTCGCGCTCGGCCTCTCCATGCGTAAAGAGCGGGAGAAGCGCTCGTGATCCGCGTCAACCTTCTACCGCAGAAGCGCGAGGTCAAGCGCACCGCCGAGGGCAACCAAGGATGGCTCCTGGTCGTCCTCGGGGCGGTGGTGGTCGAGCTCATCGGGCTCGTCCTCTTTCATCAGGTGAAGCGCGAGGAGCTCGCGCGCCAGATGCGCACCAACGCCGAGTTCTCCCGACAGATCGAGCAGGTCAAAAAGACGGTGGCCAATCACGCCGAGATCAAAGCCCAGCTCGAGGTGCTCCGCGCGCGCGAAGACGCCATCTCCAAGTTGCAGCAGGCGCGCACCGGCCCGACCGCTGTGCTGCTCGAGCTGGCCCGGGTCATGACGGAAGGGCGCGGTCCGAGCGTGGATCCCGATCTTCTCGCGCAGCTCCGGCGCGATAACCCAACCTCCGTTTACAACCCCTCTTGGGATCCGAAGCGCATGTGGCTCACGAGCCTCGCTGAGGCGGATCGCGTCGTCAAAATCGAAGGATTGGCTCGCGACGGCGACGATGTTTCCGAGCTGGCGCGGCGGCTCGGCCTCTCCGTTTACTTCGCGGACGTCAAGTTGCTGCCCGCTGCCAAAACGACCGACGTCGATACCAAGCTCGACGTGATCCATTTCCAGCTCCAGGCCAAGGCGAGGTACTGACGTGGCGCAGAACGCGATCATGGCCCGCTATCCTCGTCTCGCCAAAGTCGGCGTGGGCGTGCTGTTCACGGTGCTGGTAGCCGTGGCGTATTTCGTTTTGTTCTACGACGAGATCTCGGAAGCCATCGCCAAACAAACCCGCGAAGAGCAAACGTTCCGCAGCGAGCTCTCTCGCGTGAAGCAGGCGGAGTTCGAATACCACAAGGATCTGGCCGAGCTGACGGAGCGGCAGCAGCGCCAGCGCGATCTCAATAAAATCCTTCCCGAGACGACCGAGTACCCCGCGTTCCTCTCCGCGCTGCAAGGAGTGGCCAACATCTCCGGCGTCGCGCTCCAAGCCTGGACGCCGCAAGACGAAGTGCTGCAGAAGTTTTTCGCGCGCGTGCCCATGCACCTCACCTTGCAGGGCAAATTTCACCAAGTGGCGAAGTTCTTTTACGGCGTCGGGCAGCTCGATCGCATCATCAACGTCGAGAACATCTCCGTCGCCCAACCGAAGGCCCAGACGGAAGAGCTTCTTTTGAAAGTCGATTGCCTCGCCACCGCGTTTCATACGATTGCCGCACCCAAGACGGGTGCGGTCATAGCGCCCGTGACCGGGGCCAAGCAATGACGTGCCAAGCAAGCATCGGCCGCGCGCGGCGCACGTCGCTCTGTTTGGCGAGTCTCCTCCTGGCGGTCGGTCTCTTCTCGGCGTGCTCGAGCGGGCCGCCCGCGACAGCGCTGGCCACCGATGCCGGCGCCGCACCTCCCATCCCGCTGCGCGGACCGGCTGCGCCGGCGGCCATGCCGAGTGCCTTGGCAGCCCTTCCAAAAGTCGACTTTCGCGAAGACGACTTTGCCGAAACCGAGCACAGCCGCGACCCGTTCCGCTCTTTCGCCAAACTGTTTTCGGAACAAGGCAAAAGTCGGGTGAGATCACAGCGCCAGGTGCTCCTCGATCGCTACGCCGTCGACGATCTCAAGCTCATCGGGCTCGTCACCAACACCGACACGCCGCGCGCGATGCTCGTCGATCCCACGGGAAGAGGGTGGGTGGTCACCAAGGGTCAGTTCATCTGTCGGCCCGAGGTCGTGCACGCGTCGGGCCCGGGCGGCGTCGACTACGAGCTCAACTGGAAGATCGACCGCATTCGCGAAGGGGACCTCGTCCTCGTGCGCGAGGATCCCGCCCACATGGACGTCGCCGCGGCGACGCGCGTCATCTCTCTTCGCGCGGCCGATACCGAGAACTTGCCTCAATAAGACCTTCTCGAAATGCGAGGAAGTCCGTGAGGCGGGGAGGCGGGTTTCGCGCTGGCAGCTTGCCGGGCGGTGCGGCGCTTCCTGAGGAGGCATCGGGGGTTTGCCCTTCGCGCGTTCGGCGACGCTTTTCTTCGCCACGAATTTGTTCGTGCGCTTGTCGGACAGTTACGCTTGCCCCTTGAACGGCATGGTGCGGATGAAAGCGCAATTGACTAGATGGCTATCGAGCGTCGTGCTCGGGCTCTTCGCGACAGCGCTGGGGGCGGCGCCTGCACAAGCGGCAGGACTCAATCACGTGGCCGGTGTCAAGGCCGCTCCCCGCCCCTCGGCGGGAGGCGCAGCCGGCACCGACGTCACCATCGTCACGTCGGAAGCTCCTCGCTACGCGGCGCAGCTGTTCGATGGCGGCAAGCGCCTGGTGATCGACGTCGCGTCCGCTGATCTGGCGATCGCGGAAGCGGAAGCGGCGATTCGCACGCGCACGGGCGTCGTGGCCAGTGTCGAAACCGAAGCGCTGCGCGACGCCAAAGCGCCCGGCGTGAGGGTCACGATCCATTTGACCGAGCCTGCGACCTATCGCATTCGCCCTCAGGCGAACGAGCTTTTGGTCACGCTCATTCCCGACACGGATCACGCGGCCGCGCCGTCGAGCGCCGTAGCGACCGCGCCCGGCGCGCCGAGCGTTCGTGATGTTCGCTTCGTGCACAGCAAGCTGGCCGACACCGTGACCGTCGAGCTCTCGAGCGCCAGCGCGTTCACCGCTTCCCACGCCGCACCCGGCAAGTCGCGCCTCGAAATCAAAGGCGCCGCGCTCCCCAAGGAGCTCGAGCGCACGCTCGATCTTTCGGCGGTGAGCAGCCGCGTGCGCGCCGTCTCGGCTTTCAAGAACGGCGACAAGGTGATCCTCGAGGCCGAGGGCGCTCGTGACGTCGTGGCGCGAGCCGTCGCAGAAGGCAACTCGCTCGTCTGGACCTTCTCGCGACCGAGCGACGCGCCCTTCACCGAAACCGGTATCGGCCCCGATGGCGGCGCCGCGCGCAAAACGCGCACCGTAGGGCGCGAGCCCGGCATGGCCGGCATTCCGACCGTCGAAACCTCGTGGAACGGCGGCGGCGAAGCCGTGGTGCGGCCCCACACCGGAGATGCACTCACCGAGACGCGCAGCGGCCCCGGCGAAGCGGGTGCCTTCATGCCGGCGATGACCGCTCAAGCCGGCAAGTACAGCGGGCGGCGCATCGATCTCGATCTCAAGGACGCCGACATTCACAACGTGCTGCGCCTGCTCGCCGACGTGGGGCGCGTCAACGTGGTCACGTCCGACAATGTGACCGGTAGTGTCACGATCCGCATGCGCAACGTCCCTTGGGACCAAGCGCTCGACGTCGTTCTGCAGTCGAAAAATCTCGGCATGGTGCGTCAGGGCAATCTCTTGCGCGTCGCACCGCTCGCCGATCTCGAAAAAGAACGGGAGATGGCGATCGCCCGCCGCAAGCAGGAGCTCGAGCTGGCGCCGGTGGAGACGCGCCTCGTCCCCGTCTCCTACGCGACCGCCAACGAGATTCAGGTCCGTGCGCGTGAGATGCTCTCCCCGCGCGGCTCCATCGCCGTCGACGATCGCACCAACGTGCTCATCGTGCGCGACGTTGCCGCCACGCTGAACCAAATCGAGGAGCTCGTACGATCCCTCGATACGCAGACGCCGCAAGTCCTGGTCGAGGCCCGCATCGTCGAGGCCACCAGCCGCTATTTGCGCGACGTCGGCATCCAATGGGGCGGCGATGCGACGTTTTCGCCCGCCACCGGCAACCCGACCGGGCTCGCCTTTCCTTCGGCCGTCGGCATCGCGGGCGGCGCGACCGACACCCAGACGCCCACCTGGGGTATGTCACCCTTCGACCGCACGGTCGCCAATCCGAACTTCGCCGTCAATCTGCCCGCCGCGACAGGCACCGGTGTGGGCGGCGCTCTCGGCCTTACGCTCGGCTCGATCAACAACGCCATCAACCTCGGCGTACGCCTCTCCGCCGCCGAGTCGTCCGGGATGCTGCGCATCATCTCGAGCCCGCGCATCCTCACGATGGACAACAAGGACGCGCGCATCAGCCAAGGCACGCTCATCCCCTTCGCGCAGGTGAGCGCGCAAGGCGTTCAGACCACGTTCCAGGAAGCCAAGCTGCAGCTCCTCGTCCGACCTCACGTCACGGCGGAGGGAAGCGTCGCCATGCACGTCAAGGTCAACCGCGACGAGCCCGACTTCAACCAGACATCGGCGCGCGGCGACCCGACCATTTTGAAACGTGAAGCGGAGACCGATCTCCTCATCATGGACGGGCACACCGCGGTCATCGGCGGCATCTACACGCGCAACACCGGTCGTAACCTCGATCAAGTGCCGTTCTTCGGCGACATCCCGCTGATTGGGCTCCTCTTTCAACGGCGCCGCGCTTCTGATTCCAGGGGCGAGCTCGTCATTTTTCTCACCCCGCGGATCGTCAATCGCGCCGAGGCTCTCGGCCGATGATTTTTCCGCAGAACGGAGAGCGCCGAACATGGTCCACGCCCGAATTTTCGCCGCCGTTCTCAGCCTGAGCACCTCGGCAGCCGTGCTGCTCGCGGGGCCGACGTTGACGGACGAAGGCCAAGCAAGAGCGGCAGCGCGTCCCAGCGCCAAGCCCACGGCTGCGCGAACGACGCGCGCCCGGCGATCGAACGATCCGCCAAGCGCCGCGCGTCGCACGAACGACGCCACCCACGACGGTTCGTCCACCGCGATCAAAGACGTACCGACTCGGGAGGGTGATGCTCAATCGGAGAGAACGTCCGCGCCGAGGACGGGCGAAAAGGTCGCGGCGAAGAACGCTCCAGAGAGTGCCTCGAATACGAAATCCGCGACTGCGGACACACGCGCCTCGTCAGCGCCCGAGGTGATGAAGCCGGCGCCCGACGGCACGTCTGGGCGGAGCATCGACGCTCGTCCGAGCGCGGCAAAAACTCCCACGGACAAACTCTCGAACACGAAAGCGACGACCGACAAGCTCGGCAATGAAACAGCTTCGGTCGAGGTGCCGGACGCGCGCTCTTCGCTCGAAACGGTCTCACCGACGGGACGACGCGAGCTCGTGCTGGCTGCCGGTGCGGCGCCCACACCCCGATCGGTCGTCGTAGCGCTCGAAGGTCCGGTGTTCGATGGCGGCGACGTTCCACGCGCAGCAGCCGCTCTCGAGCGCATGAAAGGCGCGTTCACACGATGCGCGTCGGTCGAAAACGCGCTGACGAAAGCCGAAGCGTCGATCGATTTGCGCTTCTTGGTTCGTGCGCCCGGAAGAGCCGAAGGCGTGGACGTCGACAAGGCCCGTGGTGTGTCGGCCGATGTCGTTCGATGTATGACTGCCGTGCTCGCGCGAAGCTATGTCGGCGCTCCATCGGATGACCCCGTCGGGGTGGCGGTCACGGTGCGCGTGAAGCGGCCGGAGCCCACAAACAACTAGAGCGAGCCCCCGCCAACAACGGAAGCGGCCGGAGGCCGCAAACAACTAGAGCGAGCGCCCCCCCCCGCCAACAACGGAGGCGGCCGGAGGCCGCAAACAACCAGAGAGAAAAAAAAACACTAGCCGCCGCTCCTTGACGACGTTATTCGAAAAAAGCTAGTTTGTAGAGTTACTTCGCTTCTAGAAGCGTATTTACTTCGATCATCTTGGGCAACTTGAACCCCGGGAGCGAGCGCTCAGAAAAAACCTGCAACCAAGGGGGCGACATCCGCATCGCGGCGCGGCGCGGATTGAAAGAGGCTAGCCTTGCTGCACGAGGAGATGGGCCAAGCCAAAGGCGTGGGATAAGGGGCGCCCGCACGTGACCGAATCAGAAGAGAAGACGAGGGTTACGGCGGTCGTTCAGCCCCCGCGCGGTAGCTCGCTGGCAGGGAAAAAGAACGATTGCCTCGTCGTGATCTACACGAAGGAGCCGACGCTTCTCGGCAAGCGCTTCGTGCTGGAGCACAGCCCGATGCGCATCGGCCGCGGCGCCGACAACCATATCATTCTCGACGGCGACTCCGTTTCGCGTCGGCATGCGCACCTCGAGCAGCACGGTGAGGGATGGGTCGTCGTCGACGACGGGTCCACCAACGGCACCTACGTCAACGACGAACAAATCGATCGCCAAGCGACCCTCGCCAACGGCGACCGGGTCAAGCTCGGGCCGACGATTTTCAAGTTTCTCACCGGCACCGACGTCGAGAGCCAGTACCACGAAGAGATTTACCGGATGACCATCATCGATGGGCTCACGCAGGTGCACAACAAGCGGCACCTCTACGAGTCCCTCGAGCGTGAGATCCTCCGCGCCCGCCGCCACGCGCGCGAGCTCAGCTTTCTCATGTTCGATCTCGACCATTTCAAAAAGATCAACGACGTTCACGGCCACCTGGCCGGCGACTTCGTGCTGAAGGAATTGGCGAGAGTCGTGATGAGCCGTATCCGGCGCGACGAGATCTTCGCGCGCTATGGCGGTGAAGAGTTCGCCATCGTCCTGCCCGAGACCGATCTCGCGGGCGCCGCGGCGCTCGCCGAGAGCATCCGCGAGAAGATTCAGGAGCACAGCTTCGTCTTCCAGAACGATCAGATCTGGGTGACCATCAGCGTCGGCGTCGCCGCGCTCGAAGAAGTGGACAAGAGCTCGACGGACTTGGTGAAGCGCGCCGATGAGCGCCTCTTCGAAGCGAAGAGGGCGGGGCGCAATCGCGTTTTTTGACGTGGCATCTGTCCGAGCGCTGCCCGGACACTCGTCGGAAATCGCGTGCCTCCGAGGCGCGGCTATCGCGATTCTGCAGTACTGACGACAAAAATCGCCAGTGGCACGAACTCTGCTCATGGGTCGCCTCGAGTCGGCCGCGCGACCTCCGTCGTGCCACGACTCCCGGCGCTCGACCACGATGACATTCGCACGAAGCAGATGGCATAACTCGCCGTACCGCGCGCACGCAGTCTGCGTGGCCCATCCCAGATGCTCACCGCGCTCGGGCTGCTTGTGTCGACCGGGTGTGGTGGCGCACCGGACGGCTCCGTGAGCGACCTGGAAGGGTCTTCGCGTGCGGCAGACGTCATGGGTGCCGAGGGTGAGCTCTCCGAACGCAAGGCGCGCCTCGACGGTTTTTGGCGTAGCGACGGCTACGGATTCTCGATGGAGATTCGTGGCGACGCGATGCAGCTCTGGCAGGTGACCGAGGCGAGTTGCGCGCTCTCTTACACAGGGCGGCGCTACGAGCTGCCCCCCAACGAAGACGGCGTTGGCTTCCTGCTCGACATGGGCGTCGAGCTGACCATCCGAGCCGGCGGATCTCCCAACCAGCGCAAAATGAGAACGGAAGGTGCCATTACCGATTGGGGGCTAGAACGCGTCGCATCGCTCCCGTCGAGCTGCAACGCGGTGATACCGGCAGACCCGTTCAGCGTGTTCGATTCGCTGTGGGCGACTTATTCGGAGAACTACCCCTTCAACGCCGACAAGGGCGTCGATTGGGACAAGGCTCGAGCCGAATATCGTCCCCAGGTGCACGCGGACACGTCCCCCGCACAGCTGTTCGATATCCTGAGCAGCATGATCCGCCCCTTGCACGACATGCACACGCACCTTGTCGCGACGGACATCGGTCTCGGTTACGACGGTTGGCGCCCCGACACCGAGCCTTACACCTCGGCTTTGCTCGATCGATTCAACCAAATCGTCGAGGAGCGTGACGTGGGCGGTCCGCTCCGAACTTGGGCGGGCGGCAGCGTTGCGTTCGCCGATCTGCCCGGCCACTTGGGCTATCTCCGAATTTCCGCCTTCGATTTCGACACGCAGGACGCACGAGGCGACGCCATCGAGCTGGATCGCGCGCTCGACGAGATTTTCACGACCGAGCGCGTCGCCAGCCAGCGCGGGATCATCATCGACGTGCGCGTGAGCGTCGGCGGACACAGCCCGCTCGGCGTGCAAGTCGCGTCGCGGCTCACGCGGCAGCCGTATGTCGCGTATGGGGTCGAGGCTCGCCGGCCCGAGCCGGGGCAGTACACCGATCGCGAGCCCGCTTTTGTCGTGCCGCATCGCGGACCCGTCTATGCAGGCCCGGTGGTCCTTCTCACGAGCCGTTACACGGTGAGTGCCCATGAGACCTTTACCCAAGCGCTGCTCGGCCGAAGCCCCGAGGTGATTCGCGTGGGCGAGAACACGCAGGGGGCGATCTCCGATCACATGTACCGGAGTCTTCCCAACGGGTGGATCTTCTCGTTGCCGACTCAGCGATTCTTTACCCGGGGCGCAGCCTACGACGGGCCCGGCGTACCGCCGACCGTGCGCGTTCCGGTGCTCACGCCGGAAGAGCTGGACCGCGGAGAGGATGCGGCGTTCGATCGGGCCGTCACTCTGCTGACGACGCATCGCCCGCACTGACGAGCGTGTCGTGCCCTGTGGACGAGGGTGCCG
>Ga0193706_1000378_pt1 | contig 26791 bp, 24 predicted proteins | sample U3c1metaG_FD_160130 | JGI IMG/M metagenome (GOLD analysis project Ga0193706, IMG submission 160130) | Soil microbial communities from a riparian zone of the East river system, Colorado, United States - U3c1 | ecosystem: Environmental > Terrestrial > Soil > Riparian zone | place: USA: East River... | reverse complement strand
CCTCGACCGAGGGCGCGAGGCGCTCGAGGAAGGCCTCGAAGGTGAACTCGTCCTGGACCTCGTCGCAGAAGGTGAACGAGTCCCCGAAGCAGGCGAGGCGCAAGCGACCGGGAGCGGGGGTTTCGCTGTAGTCGCGCAGGCCGCGCTGGCCGCGGGCGTTGATGTGGATCGTGCCTTCGGCGGCCACGGCTCCCGGTCGCACGCACCAGCCCAGCTCGCGGTCGAAGGCCGTGACCGTGTTGGGATTGACCTCGCCAGCCTCCAGGCGGGACAGGATCGCGAGCTGCGGCTCGTCCAGCTCGATCCCGAAGGGCGGCAGGGGGCGCTTGCCGGCGCGGCCTTCGCGCAACCAGGTCAGGGACAGGATCACGTCGACGCCGACCACCACCGCCAGGGCCAGCAGCGCGCGCACCAGGAAGACGCGCGGCCTGATCATCGAGCCACAGTCTAGCGGGAGGGCTCTTGCGACTTGAACCGCGATTGTCTGCAGCCGTTCTCAGCCGTCCGCCTGCCCCGGTGGGGCGGGATGGGCTGCTGACTTAGACTCTGGACCATGTCGATTGCCAACTTATGCCTCGGGCGCCTCGGGCTTGCCTCTCTCCTGGCGGCCATGCTGCTCTCGCCGGTCGCGGATTCGCGGCGCCAGTCGCCCGCGCCGCAAACGGGGCCTCAGGATCCGGCGCTGGTCAAGCTGGTCGAGGCGCTGCGAGCCCAGGGTGTGCACCTCGATCCTCAGGCGGGCGCGATGTGGATCCCGATCCGGGTCGAGGTGCGCGACGAGCTGCTCGAGTACCTGCTGGTCGGGCCCGCGGGGGCGACCCACGAGAGTCTGTTCAGCACCTCGATTCCGGCGACGGTGCTCAACACGGCCCTGCTGACGCTCGGCATGCATCCGGGAAAGAACGCGACCTGGCACGCGCGCGAGCCGCGGCCGAATGAAGAGGAAATGCGCGCGGGCGTCGCGCCTTACGAAGTGACGGTTCCCGAGGGCGATGCGATCGAGCTGTACGTTGCCTGGCGCCAGAACGACGAGCTGTTCCTGTATCGCGTCGAGGACTTGCTGCGCAATCTGCTCAGCGGCGCGAGCATGCAGCGCCATCGCTGGGTCTACCTCGGCTCGAAGATGTTGCCGCCGGATCCGCGCGTCAAGGACAAGCAGCCGGCCGAGCTGTTCGCTGCGGATGTCTATCAGAACCTGATCAACATCGCTTACTTCTCCGAGGCCTACACGCTGCTCACCGCGGCCCTCCCAGAGTGCGTGGAGCAGACGATCTGGCTGCCGAATGCCTGGCTGGTTCCGCAGCGCGGAGCGGAGATCGCCCTGTTTTTCTCGCACGGACGCATGGAATCGATCCCCGCCTCGCTCGCGGACGGGCTGCCGAAGATCGATCCGGCGGCGCGCGATGCGCGCAACGTGCCCCAGCCGGGCGAGAGCAAGCCGGTGCCGCCGAAAGACAAATGAGGCGGCCAGAGGCTTCCGTCGTCGGGTTCCTCTCGAGCGCGCGCCGGCGCCGGAACCTGCGCTCGGGCCTGGAGAGCTTCGCGCTCGGAGTCGCGGCCGCGCTGGTCGCCCTCGCGGCTTGCTGGTGGGGGAGTGCAGCGGCTGGACAGGCTATGCCCGGTGGGTGGTCGCTCGGCGCTTGCGCCGCCGTTTCTGGGCTCGCGATGGCAGGAACCTGGTGGGTCGAGCGGGCCAAGAAGTCCGATCTCGAGCTGGCGCGGCAGATCGACGCGCGGCTCGGGTCGAACGGGGCCTTGAGCGCGGCTTACGAAGCGCGGTTGCGCGAGGATGCCAGTCCGATCGTGCTGCTGCTCGAGCGGCGCGTGATCGCCGGCATCGATGGCTCGAGCTTGCGGCGCGCTCTGCCGGCGATGGGCTTCATCTGGCTCGCGCCCCCGGCGATCGGCGCGGCTCTGGCCGCACTCGCCCTCGAATTGCCGCCGGCTCAGGTGGGAGTCAGCGGGGATGCTTCGGGCTTCTCGCAAGGGCCGCAGGCCGCCGGTGCTCGCGCCATCCAGCGCGCCACGTCGGCCTTGGACTCCGCTCGCGTGCAAGGGGCGGCCGCCAGAGCGGATTCGGCCCTGCGCGAGCGGCTGACGGCGGAACTCGACGCAGTCGCGGCGGGCCTGCGGGGAGAACAGGCAGCTTCTGACCAGGCGGCTCTGCAGGCGGATCTGCTCGAGCAGGTCCTGGCCGAGCGCTTGGACCTGGCCCAAGACCGGACCGCGCTGCCTGGCGACCCGAGCCTCGCTCCCGGCGGGCTCCAAACCGATCCCGCCGCCTCCGGGACCCCGGTCCGATCCGGTTCCGATGCGGAAGCGGCCAAGTCTCTGCTGACCAACGGCTCGCCGGACCGCACAATGTCCGGCTCGAAACGACCGACTGCCGGCACGAGCGGCGAACGAACGACCACTCCGGTGCCCGAATCGGGCCCTGGGGAGGCTGGCACGCTCGCCGGACGCTGGTGGGACGAGCGCTACGATCCAGTCGTGCAAGGCTGGCGTCGAGCGCTCGACGCGCGCCGCGAGCAGCATTGACCAGGCTCGGGGCGCGCGCGGCGAATCCGCCCCGCCCGTTCCAACCACCCTTGCCCCAACAACCCAAATCCCTGGCTCAGCGCCGCGTCGGCCTGTGGCTGATCGGCGGACGCGGCTCGGTCTCGACCTGCGTCGTCTACGGACTCGCGGGATTGCGCGAGGGCTGGCTCGACCCGATCGGGCTGATCACGGCGCAGGCGCCGCTCTCGGACCTGCCCCTCGCCGGATTCGATGAGATCGTGCTCGGCGGCCACGACGTGTGCCGGCGCGCGATGACCGATTCCGCGGGCGAGCTGGTCGCGAGCAATATTCTCACCCAGGACCTGGTCACCCTCGCCGCGCCCCATGCGACCGCCTACGAAGCGCGATTGCGGCCCGGGCTGCTCGACGACGCCGACGTCGGGTTTGCGAACCTCGATCCGGAGACGGCGCGCCTCGGCGGGCTTTCGCCGCGTGAAAAGATCGAGCACATCGCGGCCGACCTCGCGGAGTTCGCGAAGTCCGAGCAGCTCGAGCGCGTGATCGTCGTGCACCTCGCGAGCACCGAGGCCTTCCGGCCGGCCCACGATTCGTGGCTGACGCTCGAAGCCTTCGAGAAGTCGCTCGACCAGGGCACGTCGCATCCTGCGTCCTGCCTCTACGCTTACGCGTCCCTCGCCAACGGGCATCCCTATGTCAATTTCACGCCTTCGCCGGGATCGTCGATCCCCGCGCTGCGCGAGCTCGCGCGCCGACGCGGCGTGCCGCATTGCGGCAGCGACGGGAAGACCGGCGAGACATTGTTGAAAACCGTGCTGGCTCCGATGTTCGTCGCGCGCGCCCTCAAGGTGCGCACCTGGCAGGGCTACAACATGCTCGGCAACCGCGACGGCGAGGTCCTCGCGGATCCGATGCACAAGGAATCGAAGCTGCGCAACAAGAACGACGCGCTGCGCGCGATCCTCGGCGACGACGAGGTGCACACGCATGTCGGGATCGACTACGTGCCATCGCTCGAGGATTGGAAGACGGCCTTCGACCTGATCCACTTCGAGGGTTTCCTGCGCACGCGCATGACCCTGTCCTTCACCTGGACCGGATCGGATTCGGCCCTGGCTGCTCCGCTGGTAATCGACCTCGCGCGTCTCGCGGATTTCGCCGCGGCGAAGGGCGAGGGCGGCGAGATGCCGCACACCGCGAGTTTCTTCAAGTCGCCGCTCGCCGGGGGCACGCACGATTTCAGCGCCCAGTTCGCGCGCCTGGTCGAGTACGCCCGCTCGCACGCCAAGGGCTCATGAACCGCGAGTCGTGGCTCGCAGAGGCGCGCGCCAATCTCGCCGCGGCTCGCGCGCGGCGAGATGGCTTCGTGAAGCTCGGCGCGACCACGCCTGCAGCGCAGGCAGCCCAGGCCTACGATCGCATCCGCGCGCCGCTCGATCTGCAGCGCGGCTGGGCCGGGCTCTTCGCCCAGGTGCATTCCGATCCGGCGATGCGCAGCGCCGCGATGGACCTCGAGCAGGAGTATTCCTCCTTCGAGACCGCGCTCTCGTTGGATCGCGAGGTCTACGAGCGCCTGTCGCGGATTCCGCGCGTCGACCTCGCCGGCGCTGATCTGCGTGCCGTCGAGCACGCGATCCGTGACTACAAGCGCAGCGGCGTCGACCGCGACGAAGCCACGCGGGCGCGGATCCAGGCCCTGTCCGACGAGCTGGTCAAGGTCGGCCAGGCCTTCGATCAGGCGATCGTCAGCGACGTGCGCCGCGTGCGTCTCCCCCAGGGGGTTTCCGCCTTCGAGGGTCTGCCCGCGGATTGGATCAAGAGCCACCCGCCGGACGCGGACGGCTCGGTCACGGTCACCACGGATCCGCCGGATTTCGTGCCTTTCCTTTGCTACGCGAAGGACCACGCAGCCCGGCGCGCCTTGTACGCCGAGTACACCAACCGCGGCTATCCCGCGAACCTCGCCAACCTGGCGCAGATCCTCGAGCTGCGCCATGAGTTCGCGACCCTGCTCGGCGCCGAGTCCTTCGCGGACTACGTGACCGGCGACAAGATGGTCAAGACGGCTCGAGCGGCGCGCGAGTTCATCGAGCGCATCGGCGACGAGGCGCGCGCGGCGCTGGACAGCGAGCTGGGACAGCTCCTGGCGGAGAAGCGCCGCGTCGATCCCGGCGCGAGCGAGATCCACGACTGGGAGCGCGCCTACTGGATCGAGCGCGTCAAGTCCGAGCGTCTGTCCTTCGACTCGCAGACCGTGCGGCCTTACTTCCCTTACGCGAACGTCGTGCGTGGGGTGCTCGAGTGCAGCGCCGCGCTCTACGGCGTGCGCTTCGAGAAGAACCCGAGCGAGCCTGGCTGGCATCCTTCCGTCGAGTGCTACGACGTGATCGAGCCCAATGGCGAGCGCAGCGCGCGCTTCTGGCTCGACATGCACCCGCGGCCCGACAAGTACAAGCACGCCGCGATGTTTCCGCTGCGCTCAGGGCTCGCCGGCGAGGCCCAGCCGGAGGCCTGCCTGGTGTGCAATTTCAGCGAGCCCTCCGCCGCGGATCCGGCGCTCCTGCAGCACCGCGAAGTGACCACTTTCTTCCACGAGTTCGGCCACCTGCTGCACCATCTGTTCGCGGGCCGCGGCCGGCACTTGAGCTTTTCCGGCATCGCGACCGAATGGGATTTCGTCGAGGTGCCGAGCCAGCTCTACGAGGAGTGGGCCTGGGATCCGGCGGTGCTCGCGCGCTTCGCGAAGCACCATGCGAGCGGCGAGGTCCTGCCCCCGGAGCTCGCGCGCCGCCTGCGCGCCGTCGAGGAGTTCGGCAAGGGCATCCAGGTCGCGCAGCAGATGTTCTACGCCCGTCTCGCCCTCGCTTACCACGAGGTCGATCCGCGCGGTCTCGACACGACCGCGCGCATGGTCGAGCTCAAGCGCGCGATGCTGCCCTTTCCTTATGAAGAGGGCACGCACTTCCAATGCTCCTTCGGCCACCTGCACGGCTACTCGGCGACCTACTACACCTACATGTGGTCGCTGGTGATCGCGAAGGACCTGCACAGCCGCTTCCGCGCCGATTCGATGGACACCGCGGTGGCTCGCGAATACCGCGCGAAGGTCCTGGCGCCGGGCGGATCGAAGGACGCGGCGGTGCTCGTCGAGGATTTTCTCGGGCGGCCCTACTCGATCGACGCCTGGCGGCGCTGGCTCGAGAGCTGAAGCACCTGCGCCGCATCGCTGTGCACAGCGATGCGGGGCAGTCGCTCAGCCCGTGCGACCGACGAGACTGGCCGCGACGGACATCAGCTGTGGAGCGGCCTCGTCGAAGAGCCTGGCCAGGGCGCGCATGTCGCCCTGGTCGCGGAAGAGGAGGAAGAGCTGCTCGAAGTCGGTGTTTTTCATGGCGCCCTTCATCCCCACGAAGGGCTTCAGCGTTACACGATTCTGGGGATCCCGCAGGGAGGATGGATCAGTTCCTGCGCAGGAACAGTTCGACTTCGCCGATGCCGACCAGCGGGCTCTGCGTCGAGGGGGCGACCGACAGGATGCGGATGTCGAGGCGCTTGATCACGGTCTTGTGCTCCAGCTCGAGCCGCATCGGGTGCAGGGGATCGGGATCCATGGAAAGCCGCTGCTTGTTCTTGCCGTTGATCTCGATCTCGAGCTCCACGGGTCGCGACAGAAAGCTCGGGCCCAGTGCTGGCAGGACCGCCGGCGAGATGCGAATCAGGTTGCATTCATTCGCATCCTGGAAGGTGATCGAGAGCGTGCGCTCGCTGTCCTTGGGATCCGCCAGCCAGGGAGTGGCGCCGCTGCCGTCGAGCACCGCGCCGGGGGCATAGTCCAATCCCATCGGAGCATCCTTGACCTTGATACGCGAGCTGGCCTTGACCTTGGACTTGGGGCTGTTGACGAGGTTGTGTCCGAGATCCGCGTCCAGCTCGCCGGCCCACTTCGGCAAGCCGCGCGCAACCTCGATCGTCAGGGGCGGCGACTCGAAGACCTGTTCCTCGCCCGGCTGCTTTCCCGGCGCGAGCACGAAGGCCCGCGCCACCACGCGGTGCGCGCCGGGTGCATCGAAGATGAGATTGGAGCCGAGGTTTTCGTTGACGGACGCGTGGCCAGGATCGCCGAGCGCGACGGCGGCGAGCTTGTCGTCGGCGAGCCACTCGACGCGCACGACGCGCGGTCCCAGGCCTCGTTCGCCGGTCCACTCCAGCTCGCGCGCGACCTTCGGATTCCAGGCTTCGATCCAGACCTTCACCACGCCGTCGCCTTCGCTGGCGAGTTCCAGCGGCGCGTCGGGATTCGCGCTCGCCGGCTTCTCGCCGGTGCGCGGCCCGTGCCGTCCGGAAGTCGCGCGCTTCAGGAACAGGACCGCGAAGCAGGAATCGGACAGATCGCTGCCGTTCTGCCACGAGCCGCGCGCGGTCTGCGCGGCGACGAGCCATGCAGCGCCTTCGTCGTACCAGTCGTGGCCGCCGATTTTCGCCACGCCAGTCAAAGCACCGAGGCGCTCGAGCCCGTACAGGTAATAGAAGAGCCAGGCGCCGGCTCTCGGGTTGGTCGTGACCGAGAAGTTGCGGGTCAGCCACTCGAAGCCGCGCGTTCGCGAGTCCGCGAGCTTCTTCGCCAGGGCTTCGGGACAAGCGGCCTGGGCGCGCAGCGCCGTTTCGCAGATGGCAAGCGTGGCGATTCCCGCGGCGGTCATCGAGCCGGTTCCGCCGTCGCCCTTGCCGGCGTCAGGGCTGTAGTCGAATCCGCCCAGATCGTTCTGGTAGCGCAGCGTGGCGCCGGCGAGCCTGGTCCAGACCGATGACTCGATCGGCACTCCGTCCCTGGCGGCAACCCACAGACCGAGGGCGGCGTATTGCGTGTTGGAAAGATCGTTGAGCCCGCCCGGGTAGCTCCAATCTCCAGGTTCGAGCTGCCAGGCGATCAGCTTGCGCGCGAGCTCCTCGACCCAGCGCCGGTTGTCGATCGCATCGTGGGCGCTCAAGGCGAGGATGGCGCAGGTCGCGTCGTAGGTCTGGTCGATCGGCTGGTCGAGCACGTGGCTGACCAGGAGGCGCACGGTCGGATCGTCCCTGGAGATGCCGGCCTTGAGCAGGGTGTACAGGGACAGGGCGCTTAGACCGACGCGCTCCTTGGCCGCGAGCTTTCCGTCGCCGACGCGGTCGACATAGGCCGAGAGCAGGAATTTCGCCCCGTTGTCGATCGCCGCGTCGATCTGCTTCTGCGTGGGCGGCGCGGCAGGCGGGGGAGGCGCCTGTTGACTCGGCCCCGCCCCGGCGCACAGGGCTAACAGCAGGGCTTGGAGCCAGGTCAAGGGAATCAGCATCGGCGAGACCTCCGTGGGCCCGAGGTCCCGTCATTACCCTCCGAATCGTCACGCAAATCTCGTTTTTTTTCTGATGGGCGGGCCACAAGCTGCGTATCCGCGGGAATCTCGTCCTCTATGGCTCGTCAGATCGTCTCTCCATCGGTCCCCACCGCCATGTCGATCAAAGCTCTAGCCGCCCTGGTCTTCCTGCTCGTCCTCGGCATTTTCGCGAGCACCCGCTGCTATCTGGCGGCGGATCAGCGGTACCCGACCCGGGTTCCCCTGGCCCTGGATCCCAGCTGCGACGAGACCGCCGACGGGGTGAGTACCAGCCTGGACTGCGCCGAGGTCGCCCCGGATGGATACCGCTCGAGCCTCCGCTCCACCCACCTGAGCTTCCGCAGCGCCGTGGAATTCCAGCGGCGCGAGGCCGCGGCCCAGACGTCCGGCGATTCCTGAAGAGCTCAGTCCGGCCAGGTCGCCTCGACCCAGGCGACGATCCGCCGCGACAGGTCGTCCGCGACAGCCAAGGGGTCTCGACCGCCCGCTCCAGGCCGCTTGAAATCGTGATCGGCGCCTTCGATCACTTCCAGGGTCGCCGGTCCGCCGTAGAAACGAAGCGCCCGGCGCAGCAGCGGCAGCTCGCAAAGTGCGTCGCGGGTGCCTGAAAGGAACAGGGCCGGCTGGGCCAGGGCGCGGAAGTGCTCGCTGCGTTCCTTTTCGGGGTGCTTCGCGGGATGCAGGGGATAGCCGACCAGGACAAGACCCCGAGCGGGTGCCCCCTTGGCCGCGATCATCGAGCCGACGCGGCCGCCCATCGACTTGCCGACCAGCAGGGCGCGCCGGCCCCCGGTGAGCAGCGAGAGCTCCGATAGCGCTCGCTCGTGGGCCGCTTCGAGCACCGCCATCGGATCCGGAGGCCGGCGTCCGCCTTCGCGGCGCATGCGCGTCATATAAGGGTAGTGGAAGGACAGGATCTCGAAGCGCGCAGCGCTCAACGACCGCTCGAGCGCCGCGAGCAGCGGCAGATCGTGGCCCGCGCCTGCGCCGTGGGCGAGCAGCACCGGCCAGGCCCGCGCCTTCGCGCAGGTTCGCCAGCGCGCTTCTATCCGGCGCTCGGGCGAGAGCTCGAATTCGCGGTCGAAGTCCGGCTCGCGCTTCACTTCGCGCTTCCAGGCCCGGCGCCTGCAGGACACCATGTCGCCCCGTGAACCTGCCGCCGCTTCGATTGCAGACCACCACCCTGTGGTACTACCCCTCGCAACAGGCGCCGGGCGAGGTCAAGGGCGATCCGCGCTTCGAGGGGGCGACGCCGGTGTACGTGGTCTGGAACCTGCTCGAGCGCTACACCCGCGAAGGCGACCTGGTCGTCGATCCCTTCGCCGGCGGGGGCACCACGCTCGACGTGGCGCGCGAAGGCGGCCGGCGCGCCCTGGGCTACGACGTGCACCCGACGCGCGAGGACATCTTCAACGCCGACGCGCGCAAGCTGCCGCTCGAGGACGGCGTGGCCGATTTCGTGTTCATGGATCCGCCCTACGGGACCCATCTCGAGTACGGGGAAGATCCGCGCGACATCGGCAAGCTCGACGCCCTGACCGGGGATGATTATTTCCGCGCGATGGACAGCGTCTTCGCCGAAGTCGACCGCATCCTTCGCGATCGGCGCTACCTCGCGGTCTACGTCTCCGACAGCTTCAAGAAGGGCGCGCCCTTCGGAGCCCTGGGCGCGGAGCTGTTCGGCCTGCTGCGCAAGCGCTTCCGCCCCGTCGATCACATCGCGGTGGTGCGCGGGAATCGCACGCTGGAAAAGCCGAACTTCCACCGCGCGGCGGCCGAGGGCAATTTCTTCCTGCGCGGATTCAACCACCTGCTGATCTTCAAGAAACAGCGGGACGGCTAGGGCGCTCCGCGAGCCACTGCTCTGCGGCGGCGGCGTCGAGAATCCAGCGCAGGCTCTCTCGCGCGCGAACTTTTCCCGCGGGGAATCCGCCGCGGCCGGCGAGGATGTCGGCGACCAGCCGCGACTTGCTCGCGCCACAGACCTGGAACACGACTTCCCGCGCGGCTTCGAAAGCGCTGAAGGTCAAGGTCAGGCGGCGCTCGATCGGGCTGGTCGGCGGAGCCTGCGCGGCGACCACCCAGCGCGCGGGCGGAAGAGCTTCGACGCGGCCCGGGAACAGCGAGGCGGTGTGGCCGTCGTCCCCAAGGCCGAGCATCACGAAGTCCAGGCCCTCCGGAGCGTGGGTGCGCAGCTCGCGCTCGTAAGCGCGCGCGCCCGCGTCGCCGTCCTGGGCGATCGGCATCGGATGCAGGCAGGATTCCGGGAGGCCGAGCGCGCCGAGCCAAGCCGCACGGGCCGCGCCGAAATTGGAGCGAGGATCGTCGTAAGGAACCATGCGCTCGTCGCCGATGAAGAAGTGGACCTGCGTCCAATCGACGTCGCGCGCGTGATCGGCGGCGAGCACCTCGTAGGTGGCCTTGGGCGTCGAGCCACCGCTCAAGGCCAGGCTGAATTTGCCGCGCGCGCCTAACCCTGAGCGCGCCGCGGACACGATGCGCGCTGCGCAAGCCTGGGCAGCGGCGCGAGGCGTCTGTGCAACATCGATCTCGGGTCGGGGCGGGAAGGCCATCGCAGCTCCTGGTTCGGAATGACTCCTGGGCAAGCCCGGATCATCCTGTGGATCGCGAGCCGCGCACGCCAGCCAACTTGCTACTTTGCCCCGACATGGCGGCGCACAACCTTCTCGAGGATCTCGCGCTGGTCTGCTGCACGGCGGCCTTGACCGCGGTCCTCTGCCACCGGCTGCGCCAACCGGTGGTGCTCGGCTACCTGCTGGCCGGCGTGTTCGTCGGTCCGCACGTGCCGCTGATCCCCTACGCCGACGAGGCCAACGTCCACGTGCTCTCCGAGCTCGGCGTGACCCTCTTGATGTTCTCGATCGGGCTGGGATTCACTCTGCGCAGCTTCGCGAAGCTCCTGCCGACGGCCGGCGTGCTCGTCGCCACCTCGGTTCCCCTGGTTTTCGGCGCCGGTTTCCTGGTCGCGCGGGCTTTTGGCTGGTCCTCGCTGGAATCCGTTTTCGCCGCGGCGACCCTGGTCGTGTCCAGCTCGATGCTGCTCGAGCGATCGCTGCGCGACGACCACTCCGATCCGGAGTTCCGCGACCTGGTTTTCGGCGTGACCGTGGTCGAGGACCTGGTGGCGATCGTGCTGCTCGCCGTGCTCACCGCAGTCGTCTCCGGAGCCGCGGTGTCGGCGGGGGAGCTGACCGGCACGATCATGAAGCTCGCGGGTTTCCTGGCCGCGATGGTCGTCGCCGGGCTCCTGATCGTCCCGCCGCTGGTGCGCGCCGTGGCGCGCGTAGCCAGCGACGAGGTCAGCATCGTCGCTTCCGTCGGCCTGTGCTTCGCCTTCGCCTGGATCGCGCTCAGGGCCGGCTACTCCGTCGCGCTGGGCGCCTTCCTCGCCGGCATGCTGGTGGCGGAGGCGGGAGCGGGAGAGCGCATCGCCAAGCTGGTGAGTCCGCTGCGCGACGTGTTCGCCGCGGTGTTCTTCGTCTCGGTCGGCATCCTGCTCGATCCCAGCCTGGTGCTCGAGCACTGGGTGGCCGTGCTCGCGCTGCTCTGCGTGGTGCTCGTCGCCCGCACCGGCGCGATCTCGCTCGGCGCCTTCTTGACGGGCAACGGCATCCGCGATTCGGTGCGCGCGGGCTTGAGCTTCGCGCAGATCGGCGAGTTCTCCTTCATCATCGCCGGCATCGGCGTGGCCAGCGGAGCGGTGGGCAACTTCCTGTACCCCGTGGCCGTCGCGGTCGCGGTGCTCGCCGCGATGCTCAACCCCTGGCTGGTGCGCGCCTCGCCGCGCATCGCGGAGTCCATCGAGCGGCACCTGCCGGCGCGGATGCGCACCTTCGCTTCGCTCTACGCGGCCTGGCTCGAGAGCTGGCGCGCGCGCAAGGACCCCAGCGCCCTGCGCCGGCGCCTGACGCGCATGGCGATGTGGCTCGCTGTCGATCTGATCCTGTTCTCGGCCGTGATCATCAGCGCGGCGGTCTGGTACGGCGATTTCCACCGCTGGGTCGCGGAGCGCATCGGCGACCATCCCGCGTTGACCCAGGGCGTGGTCGTCGCCTGCGCCGTGCTCGCTTCCCTGCCCTTCGGCTTCGGGACGGTGCGCATGAGCGCGCGGATCGCGGCCGTGGTCTCCGAAGCGGCCATGCCGATCCCCGCGCCGACGCGCACCGATCCGGCCTACACACCGCGGCGCGCCCTGGCCGTGTCGGTGCAGTTCGCGCTGGTCCTCGTCTCAGGGCTCGTGGCCCAGGCGGTGACCCAGCCCTTCGTCCCGCCGCTCGGCGGTTTCATCGTGCTGCTATTCGTGCTCGGCACCCTGGCCTATTCGCTGTGGCTGCGCACCAACGAGCTCGAGGGCCACGTGCAGGCCGGCGCCCAGGTGATCGCGGCGGCGTTGCGGCGGCGGGGGACCAAGACGCCCGCGCCGAGCATCGAGGCCCTGGAATCGCTGCTGCCGGGCATCGGGCATTTGACGATGCTCGGGCTCGCGCCCCAGTCGGCGGCGGTCGGGCGCTCGCTCGGCGATCTCGACCTCTCGGCGAAGACTGGCGCGAACGTGGTCGCGATCGAGCGCGATGGCGCGGTCATCGCTCAGCCAGAGCCGCGCGAAGTGCTGCAGCGCGGCGACGTGCTCGCCTTGTCGGGGAGCCAGGACGCGGTGCGCGACGCCGCGATGCTGCTCGGGCGGCCTGCGGACGCCGCGACCCTGCTTCAGCGCAGCGTGCGCGCGACGTAGTCTTCGACCGCGCGCAGCACCGGCTCGCCGCACCAGGCTTCGAGGGTCGCGGCCTCGCTCTCGGCGCGATTGCGTTCCCACAGTTCCTTGGACGGACGGCGCAGCCAGCGCTTCGAGAGGCGGAAGGATTCGCTGGGGATGCGCGCGAGCGACGCGGCGCTCTCCAGAGCGCGCGGCATCAGGGCTTCGAGGCCGACCAGCTCGTGGACCATGCCCTGAGCGAGGGCTTCCTCGCCGGAATAATTGCGGCCTTCGACGACCAGCGTGGCTGCGAGCCGCAGGCCGAGGGATGCGCGCAGGATCTCGAGGGCGAGGAAGGGGAAGGGGACGCCGACCTTGAGCTCGGGCGTGCCGACCATGCCCTTGCCGCGCGCGAGCAGGCGTTGATCGCAGGCGAGGGCGATCACCGCGCCGCCGGCGATCGCGTGGCCGTTGATCGCGGCAACCACCGGTTTCTCGAGGAAGAAGAGGCGCGCGAAGGCGCGCTCGAGCGCGGGCAGGAAGGCTTCGATGTAGCCGCGCCGGCCCTGCACGATGCGCTTCAAGTCGACGCCGGCGCAGAAGATCGTCCCGCTGCCGGTGAGCACCAGAGCGCGCTCCTGCGAGCGCTCCTCGGCCTGCAGAGCTTCGTCCAGCGCGACCAGCAGCTCGAGATCCAGCGCGCTCGCCTTGCCGTGCGCCAGGCGCAGGATCGCGACGTCGCCCTGGACTTCGCGCTCGATCACTTGCCGTCGTCCGGTTTCTTCGGTTCCTTGACGCCGCCGTCGTCGACTGGACTCTTGGGCTCTTTCGCCGCGCCGTCGTCGACAGGGCTCTTCGGCAAGTCGTGGCCGTGGCCGTCGTCGATCGGCTGGTCGGGTTGCTTCGTTGCGCCGTCGTCGACGGGCGGAACCGTGGGCGCGGTCGGGTCGAGCAGCGGACTGCCCGGGACCGCGGGCGGCTCCGGTTCCTTGAGCATGTCGCTCATCTTCTTCGTGAAGTTCGAAGCGGCGTAGCCCGGCAGCACGAAGGTCCACTTCGAGAGCCGCGCATCGAGCTCGCTGGCTTCCTTGGCGACTTCCTCCGCGGTCTTGCCGGGCACCGACTTGGTCTCGATCGGTGCCGGAGCAGCGGGAGCCGGCGCGTTCGGGTCGATCGGTGCAGGCGGCGCCGCCGGATCCGTGGGCGCGGGTGTCGGAGCGGGCGGCGGCGGCTCGAACTTCGTGACTTCGACGCGCGCGGCGGGATCCGCCTTCGCCGAGAACTGGCCGTAGAACTTGCCTTCCTTCTCGAGCACCTTGACCGTGACCAGCAGGCCGTCGAAGGTCTGCAGCGTCGTGGTCGCCGTCGAAGGATCCGTGAAGTCCCGCGTGCCCGCCGGCTCGACGTCGTCGAAGTTCATGTACTCCAGCGCCCCGGCGACTCCATCCGCCACGCCGGGCCACTTGAGCTCTGCGCCCGCCGGAACGTCCGCCACCGCGAAATTCTTGTCGTCGGGCGTGGCCTTCGAGATCACGAGCTTGGATCCGTCGCTGGTGAGCGACTCGACCTTGTGCACGCGCGCGCGCTCGAGCTTGACGATCTGCTTGTCGAGCCAGTTGTTCGCGGCGCCGTCGATGTAGACCGTGCCCGAGACTTCGTAGGTCTGGTTCTCGCCCGGCCGGCGCACGTACATCGATGCCAGGTTCGGACCGCCGCCGGTCGCGGACTTCCCGATGAGGATGTCGGCGAGCACGCTGCCGGCCTTGTCGGAAAGCGTCACGCGCGTCGACTTGGACTCGGGCTTGTCGGCGTCCTCGAGGTCGAGCTTCGCGAAGCGCTCGGGATCCGCCGTTTTCTTCTCGACGATCTTGAAGTACGCGAGCTTCGACACGAGGTCCTTGACCTTGTCGAAGTTGACCGCGTATCCGCCCTTGTCGCTCATGCCCCAGGCGTCGCCCTGCTTGTCGAGCGTGAAGCTCTGGCCCTTGGCCTGGACCTTGACGGTCTGGACTTCCGCGGCCTTCTTCGCGAGGCCGGGGAAGAGCTCGACGCCGACCTGGGATTGCTGGGCCGAAGCCGGCTTCGCGGGGCGAGACGAGTACCAGGCCGCGCCCGCGACGGCGAGCGCGACGACGGCCATGATCTGGATCGTGCGTGAATTCATGATTGCCTAGGAGCCTAAGACTTGCGGCGGAGGCGTTGCCAGCGGGAGAGGCCGAGCGCGAACACGACGAGCAAAGCCGGGATCAGCGCGATGTTGATCATCTTGACCCGCACGCCCAGGCTTTCGATGTCCTTGTTGAGCGAGCGGCGCACTTCGCGCAACTCCTTGCGCGTTCGCACCTGGTCGTCGCGCAGCTTGTCGACTTCCTTCTGCACATCCTCCGAGAGCAGGTCCTGGCTGGTGCCCTGGCGCTTGCTCAAGAGCTCCTCGACGCGCTGGTTGGCCTGGTCGTACTTGGATTGCAGCTCCTGCTCCTGGGCGCGGAAGCGTTTTTCCGCGTCCTTCTTCAAGGTCTCGACGACCTCGAAGGGCCGGTGCGAGGAGCCGCGGCTGCGCAGGCTGACCAGGTCGGTCGAGCCTTCGAGGTAATCGATCGCATTGGCGACGAATGCCATGTTGCCGTTGGCGGGCGTGGCCAGGCGCTTGCCGAAGAAGTTCTGCACGCTGAACGAGAACTTGTCCTGCAGCATGTCGCAGTCGGCGACCACGATCACGCTGATCGGGGCCTTGGACTCGGTGAGCACCGGCTTCTCGACTTCCGGCGCGGGCTGCGGCTCCGCGCCTTCAGGCGCCTTGGGCCGTCCGCCGGGGAAAGCGGTCTTCGCATTGCCGGTGATGTGCGCCGCGAGGGTCAGGGCGTGGTCGCCCTCCATGAAGTCGTTGAGCAGGGTCTTCGGATTCGACAGGAACTGGATCGAGGAGACCGGCACGGTCGAGGCCTTCGGTCCGGTCGAGATCAAGGGCGACAAGCTGGTCGTCGCGCCGCTCGCGCTCGAGAGCACGCCGGCCGTCGCCAGCATCATCGACTTGATCTGGTCGGTGACGACCACGTCCTTGTTGAACGTGGTCTCGTCGAGGTTGAGCCAGACGATGTACTGACCGGCTTCGTCGCGGCCGGCGTCGTTGAAGTTGACGCGCAGCGAGTGCTCGAGATCGGCCGCGATCTTGCCCTGCTCGAGCTGCACGCCCCAGGCAGCGAACACCGAGCCGAGATCCGAGGAGCGCTGGGCCTGCATGCTCGCCATCGGATTGTTCGGATCCTGCGGCGGCTCGTCCGCTTCGCAGTATGGGTCCGCGAACACGATCGCGTGACCGCCGCCGAGCACGTATTGATCGAGGGCGAAGAGCGTCTCCGGCCCGAGGGCCTTGGGGTGCACGACCATCAGCACGCTGACGTCGGCGGGAATCTCCTTGGCGTTCGGCTGGAGCGTCTTGACCTCGTACATCTGGCGCAGCTGCTCGATAACCAGCCAGGGCTCGGCGGCCGGACCGCGCTGGAAGGGATTGGCCATCGCGCCCTCGATCGCGAGGGTGCTCATGACGCCGAGCACTTTCTTCGTCGGGTTCGACAGGGTGAAGACGAGCTTGGTGACGTCGTACTCGAGGAAGCTCTCCTTCTCGGGCTGCAGGAAGGGGATGATCTCCTTCTCGTCGGTCGTGTTCGTGCCCGCGAGGCCGAAGTAGAGCAGCTCGCCCGCGCCCCCGACCGGCACGCCCTTGATGCCGTATTGCACGGCGCGGTCTTCCGTCTCGCTGAACGGCTCGGGGTCGATGACCTCGAGGGTCAGCTTGCCCTTCGAGTGCGAAGCCATCTCGCCCAGCAGCTCCTCGACGCGCTGCGCGTAGGTCGCGATCGACGAGATGTCGCTGCCGAGCTTGTGCGAGTAGTACAGGCGCAGGGTCACGGGCTCCTTGAGGTTGCCCAGGATGTTCTTCGCGCCCTTCGAGAGCGTGAACAGCTTGTCCTGCGTCAGGTCGAAGCGCGTCGAGCGCAGCGAGGTGTTCGACAGCACGTTGATCGAGATCAACAACAGGACGGCGATGCCCAGGCCGCCCAGGGTGAGAAATCGTTTGTTCATCGCTCAGTCCGCCTTCTTCAGCTCGACCAGGGTGGCATTCGCGAACAGGAAACAGCCGATCAGCGACGCGAAGAACACCAGGTCGCGCAGGTCGATGACGCCGCTGGTGATCGAGGAGAAGTGGGTCAGGAAGCTCAGCGAGCTGATCCCGTCGATCACGGTCTGACCGACGAAGGGCTTGAAGAAATTGAGCACCGCCGGGAAGCCGGCGAGCACGAAGAGGAACGAGAGGGCGACGCTGATCACGAAGGCGATCACCTGGTTCTTCGTGGAGGCCGAGATGCAGGCGCCGATCGCGAGGAATCCGCCGGCCATCAGGAACGAGCCGATGTAGCTCGCGACGATCACGCCGTTGTCGGGATTGCCGAGGAAGTTGACCGTGATCCAGAACGGGAAGGTCAAAGCGAGGGTCAGGCCGGCGAAGACCCAGGCCGCGAGGAATTTCGCGACCACCGCTTGCGCCAGCGACACCGGCAGTGTCATCAACAATTCGATCGTCCCGCTCTTGCGCTCTTCAGCCCACAGCCGCATAGAAATAGCGGGGATCAGGAACAGGTAGAGCCAGGGCTGGAAGGTGAACATGGCCTGCAGATCGGCCTGCCCGTTCTCGTAGAAGCTGCCGACGTAGAAGGTCAGGATCCCGCTGAGCAGCAGGAAAATGACCATGAAAACGTAGGCCACGGGCGTGGCGAAATAGCCCGACAGCTCGCGCTTCATCAATGTGATCGTCTTGGACATCGTGGGCTCAGTTGGCTTGGGCGCCGAAGCCGGTCAGGTTGCGGAACACTTCGTCGAGGCGGCCGGACTCGACGCGCATCTCGTCGATCTCCCAGTGCTCGTCGCGCGCCTTCGCGCCGACCTCGGCGACGATCGACGAGCCCGCGCGCGGGAAAGCGGTCATGGACACGCGGCCGTTGGTGCCGCCGGAGAACTCGACGCTCGCGACCTGCGACATGCCGTTCAGGCTGCGCTCGATCTTCTCGCGCTGCGTCGAAGGAATGGTCAGGGAAACCGCGTTGTGGTAGCGCGACTTGGCCGCAAGCTGCGCCGGCGTGCAGTCGACCACCAGCTTCCCGTTGGAGATGATGATCGTGCGCGTGCACAGGGCCTCGACTTCCTCGAGGATGTGGGTCGAGAGCACGACAACCTTGTTCGCCGCCATCGAGCGGATCAGGGTGCGCACCTCGTGCTTCTGGTTGGGATCGAGGCCGTCGGTCGGCTCGTCGAGCACGAGGACTTCCGGATCGTGCAGCATGGCCTGGGCCAGGCCGACGCGACGCTTGTAGCCCTTCGACAGGGTCTCGATCGGCACGTCGAGCACGCTCTGCAGGTTGACCTTGGACACCACCTCTTCGATGCGCGCCTTGCGGTTGCCGCTGACGCCGCGAAGCTCGGCCACGAAGGCCAGGAAGCCGCGCGGAGTCATGTCCGGGTAGAGCGGCGCGCCCTCGGGCAGGTAGCCCATCTTCTCCTTGGCGGCGATCGGCTCGTTCTGGACGTCGTGCCCGCAGACCCGCGCGGTCCCGGCGGTCGGCGAGAGGAAGCCCGTGATCATCTTCATGGTGGTCGACTTGCCGGCTCCGTTGGGGCCGAGGAAGCCGAGCACCGTGCCCTTCTCGACCTTGAAAGAGATGTCATCGACGGCCGTGAACAGGCCGAAGCGCTTGGTCAGATTCTGGATCTCGATCATGAAAGTCGCAGGGTAGGTGAACGAGGTCAGGCGATCCGGGCCCGGTCAGGGCCGACATCGGGGGCGGAGAGGGTACGCGGGGGGGCGCGCGCGGAGCAAGACTGGAAGACGCGGGGCTTACGCAATCGCCCCCGCGAGCGTTGGAGCCAGTTTCAGGCCCGGCCGTAGTCGTCGGACAGCCGCTCGATGTCTTCCTCGCCGAAGTAGGTCCCGGTCTGGACCTCGATGAACACCAGGGCCTCGCCGCCGATGCACTCGACCCGGTGCGCAGTGCCGGCGGGGATGTCGATGGCCTGGCCCGACCCGAGCTCGATGTCGCGGCCGTCGAGCGTCACCCGCGCGCGGCCGGCGACCACCATCCAGTGCTCGCTGCGCTGCTTGTGGCGCTGGTAGGACAGGCGCTTCCCCGGAAGGACGTCGAGGCGCTTGACCTTGAAACCCGCGCCCTCGCCGAGGACACGGTATTCGCCCCAGGGCTTGATCTCGTGGTTCGGGCTGGGCATGGCAGTCGATCCTAACCGTGCCTAAGGGCATTGGTCACTTTCATCCGGGACGCGCGCCACGCGGGCACTGCCCCGGCCAAAAGCCCGAGCATCAGCGAGAACGTGATCGCCACGGCGAGCACGAATGGAGTCACGCTGAACGCGAAGGCCATCTCGGTGAAGGTCTGGAAGTTCATCGCTCCCGCGTGCACCCCATTGAAGGGCAGGGCCATCAGGCAGCCGACCAGGCCGCCGATCAGCCCGAGCAGCAGAGCCTCGATCATGAAGGACAGGAAGATCGGCACGGGCCGGTAACCGATCGCGAGCAGGATTCCAATCTCGCTCGTCCTGGCGGAGAGCGCCGCCATCATCGTGTTCGCCGCCGTGAACACCGCCGCCACGCCCATGATCAGCCCAAGCGCGAAGGCCAGGAACCCGAGCATGCCCGACATCATCACGGTCTGCGACGCGAGGAATTGCTTCTCGGTGTAGACCTTCGCCGGAACGTCCTGATCCTTCAGGATTCGCGCGGCAAGCGTGCCGGGCTCGGGCTCGGGCGGATCGTCGGTGAACAGCGCCTTGGCCGGATCGACGGAGCCGAGTTCGGTGCCCGGCTTCAACTGAGCGATCACGCGATTGGGACCGTAGCGGTTCATCGCAGCCAGGAAGCGGTCGAGGTCGCCCCAGATCTCGCCACCAAACTGCCCGGCGTGCTCGAACGTGCCGACCACTCGGAAGGGAGTCTTATTGATCGTGATCACGTCGCCGATGTGGCCGTTGGGGATGCGATCGACGAGACGCGAGCCGACGATCACCTCGTCGTTCCCCGGCAGGAAATTGCGGCTTTCCACCAGCTCGCCCGCAGCGTTCTTCGATTGAGGCAGCACCTTGAGCTCGTCCTTGCGCATCTCGAAGGTCATCGGCTGCACGCCGCGCAACGGAATGTTCGTCACGCCGTCGCGCACGGGCAGGAGCACGGCGAGGTAAGCCTCCATCGCAGCGATCGGGCCCTTTTCACTGACCTCGATTTCCGGCAGCGACTTGATCAATTTCAGTCCACGGTCGCGGCTGAACTGACTGTCGCCCTCGTTCGTCGCACCCGGCCGAAGGAATACGGCGATGTCGTCGCGGCCGCCAGCCGTGAACATCGACTGGAAGCCCTGCTGGAGAGCGAGCACGCCCGAAATGATCGCAACGGTCGCGCCGATGCCGAGCACGGTCAACAGAGTCGCGCTCTTGCGGACGAACAGGCTGCGCAGGTTGTAGGAGAAAGGGACAAGCATGGTGGGCTTCAGTCCGTGGCTCTCAATGCCTCGACGCATCGCAAGCTGCGGGCTCGCCATGCAGGGATGATTCCGGCGAGCGGTCCGATCGCGAGCGACACCGCAGCCGCCAGAGCGAAGGTCTCGGGCTTGATCGCGTAGCCCGGGAACATGAATTCGATCGTGCGCGCGATCCCACCCTGCGTCGACCACGCGATCAGCATTCCCAGCCCTCCGCCGAGCATGCACAGAAAGGTCGATTGCGCGATGAACAGTTCGAACATGGCGCCGTCCGTGAAGCCCAGCGACTTGAGCACCCCGATCTCGGCAGTCTGCTCGCGCATCGCCATGAGCATCGTGTTCGTGCAGGCGACCAGGATCGCGATCAACACGCCGCCGCCGATCCATGAGAGGAAGAGCGGAATGTTGCCGAACATCGTCAGGAACTGGCGCTGGAACTCCGCCTCGGTCGTGCAGTCGATGCGTCGATCACTGTCGGCGAATGTGTCCTCGACGTCGGCGATGACCTGGTCGACATTCGCGTCGGGCTTGACTCGGATCGAGTAGATGCTGACGTCGGGCGGTATCCCGCCCTGCTTCAGCGTCTCCTCGAAGTAGTCCCACTGGAAGAACAGCGTGCGGTTGTCGAAATTGGGCACGTCGGAGTGGTAGATCCCGACGACCTGGAACTCCCAGGCCTTGTCCTCGGGATGCGGGTGGAGCGCGCCGATGATCGGCACGGTGTCGCCGACCTTCCAGCCGAACTCCTTGGCCAGCGTCCTGCCGATGATGCACGCCCTGCGGTCCGCGCGGAACGCTTCGATCTCGGTCGGGGTGATCTTGCACTCCGGGTACATCGCGAACATCGTTTCGGGATCGACCCCGAACTGAGCGAAGAAGTTCTTCTGGCTGCGGTAATAGCCGCCGAACCATTGGAACTTCGTGGTCATCTCGACGCCGGGGACCTGATCGATCTTGGCCTGGAAGCTGAGCGGCAGCTCGACGAACAAGCCGCTTGCCGACATGACAGCCAAGCGCCTGGGGTTGGCATGCTCGACGCCCGCGCGCATCGTGGTGATGAGCGAGCGCAGCATGCAGATCAGCAGGATCGCGACCGCGAGCGATCCGATCGTCAGCAAGGAGCGCAGCGGCCGGCGCGTCAGATTGCGCCAGATGAGCTTGAAAGGGAGCATGGCGTCAGCGCGCGTCCATCGCGGGAGCGCGGCGGTTGTCCTCGATCCGACCGAGCTGGCCCTTGTCGAGGTGCACGATCGACTGCGCATGCTCCGCCGCGTGCGGGTCGTGGGTCACCATGAGGATCGTCTTCTTGAATTCCCGGTTGAGGCGCCCGAGCAGCTCGAGGACCTGTTCCGCCGACTTGCGGTCGAGGTCGCCGGTCGGCTCGTCGGCGAGGATCACCTTGGGATCGCTGGCGATCGCGCGCGCGATCGCGACGCGCTGCTCCTGACCGCCGGAGAGCTGCTTGGGCCGATGGTGCATGCGATCCGCAAGCCCGACCAACGTCAGCGCATGCTCGGCATGTTGCCGGCGCTCGGCTCCTGAAAGCCTCGTCAGCTTCAGCGGCAGCTCGACGTTCTCGAAGGCCGAGAGCACCGGGATGAGATTGAATCCCTGGAACACGAACCCGACGTTGGCCGCGCGCCAGTGCGAGAGATCGGCGCCCGCCAGATCCGAGAGGTTCTCGCCCGAGACGAACAGGTCGCCCGAGTCCGGCGTGTCCAAGCCGCCGATGAGATTGAGCAGCGTCGTCTTGCCCGAGCCCGAAGGCCCCATCAGGGCATAGAAACGTCCCTCGTCCATCTCCAGGCTCAGGCGATCGAGCACGGTGAGCATCTCGCCGCCGCGGCGGTAGGACTTGCTGACGTTCTGCACACGGATCATCGGCAGTGCCATGGCTGTCATTCCTTGATTCGAATTCGGTCGCCGTCGCCGAGGCTGGTCGGCGGCGAGTTGACGAGGGTTTCTCCGCCGACGAGCCCGGCGATCACCTGGACGCGGCCCGATCGCTCGGCGCCGAGCTTGACTTCGTGCGCGCGCGCGACGTCGCGCTCGAGCACGAAGACATGCGTGACTCCGTTGATCGGCACCACGGCGGTGGTCGGAATCAGGATCGTGGGCTCGGCCGAGACCGAGCCGTCGGCGGCGGGCGCCGGCTCGCTGGAGAACACGACCCGCGCGCCCATCTCGGGCCGCAGGAATTCATCGGGCGTGTCGAAGCCGACGCGCACTTCGACGGTGGCCTTGGTGCGGTTCGCGGTCGGCCAGATGCGCTGCACGTGGCCGGGGTAGCGGCGATCGGGGTAGGCGTCGAGGTAGATGCTCGCGGCCTCGCCGATCTTGGCGGCCGCGAGGCTGGTTTCCTGCAGCTCGACCTGCACTTCGAGCGAGGCCCAGTCGACCATCGTCGCCACCGAGCCGCGCGAGTTGCCGCCCTGAGAGTTCGGGCTGACGACCTCGCCGACTTCCGCGTCCTTGAGCACGACCACGCCGTCGAAGGGCGCGCGCACCTCGAGCTTGTCGAGGGCGGCGAGCGCCTGGGCCCGCTCCGCTTCGACGATCGGGATGCGCGATTCGGCCTCCTTCACGGACGCCGCGAGCACCTTCACCTGGGCTTCGCCCTGGGCAAAGACCGCGTGGGCCTGGGACACGGCCGACTGGGCGCTGACCACGCTTGCCTCGGCGCGCGCGAGCTGCGAGGCAGTCTCTTCCTCCGTGCGCTTGTCGTGGATGTTGTCGGTGGCGAGTTTCTTCCAGCGCGTCAACTCGAGGGCGTACCAGTCGCGCAGGAGCTGCGGCTCGATCACCAGGGCTTCCGCGCGGGCGACTTCGGCTTGCAGGCGCTGCAGATCGGCCGTCGCGGCCTCGAGCTGCGCCCGCGTCCGATCGACGGTGGCCGCCGCGGATTTGAGATCGGCCTCCGTGCGCTGCACGCCGGCGCGGACCTCGTCGGAATACAGACGCGCGACGACCTGACCCTTCTTCACCACCGAGCCTTCGACCACGTTCATCTCGACCACGCGGCCGGGCGTGTCGGCGGAGAGGGCCGCGCGCTTCGCCGCGACGATGTACCCGTTGGCCGCGGTGCCGGAGACGGCGCTGGCCGCGAGGGGATTGGATTTCACGGCCTTGACCACGGAGACCTCGGGCAGGCGCAGGCCGTCGACGGCCTGCTTCAAGGGCTTCCAGAAGATCGCCACGGCGCCGCCGACGAGCAGCAGGAACACGATCCAGCCGATCGGCCAGCCGTGCTTGCGCTTGCGCGAGCTGCCCGGGGCGTCGCGCTCGATCTTCAGTTGGCTGAGGTCCACGCGTTCGGTCGACGGAGGGGGACTGGGGACGGCGGGCGTCGAGATCTCTTGGGGAGGTGACAAAGCCGAGAGATTCTATCCGAGGCGGGGCCTGCGAATGAAGCCGCCGAGCCTCCGGATTCAATCCGGCAAGCCTGCGCGAAGGCTTTCCTCGCGCTCGAAGAATTCGGCGACGCGCTGTTCCGCCCAGAAGCAATCCGAGTCCCGGCCGCGCCCTCCCGCGATGAATCCGCAGTGGCCGCCGTGCAAGGGGCCCAGGAACTCGAAGCGACCGGCCGGCCGCATGCGCTCGTCGCGCCAGGGCGCGAAGGGCACGAAGGGATCGTCCTGGGCGTGGATCACGCACAGGGGGACGGCGATCCTGGGGACCAGCGGACGCGACGCTCCGCGGCGATAGAAATCCGCTGCATCCGCGAAGCCGAATTGCGGCGCGGTCACGCGCTCGTCCCACTCGAGGAAGGAGTCGATGCGCTCGAGCCCGCGGCTGTCGAAGCGTCCGGGGAAGGCTCGCTCCTTGCGCCGGAAAAGAGCCAGCATCTCGCGCAGGAAGAAGCGGCGATAGACCTCGTTGGATCCGACGTCGTCGAGCGCGATCTGCGCCGCTTCGAGATCCATCGCCGGCGAAACCGCCGCGACCGAAGCAAGCCACGGCGGCGCCGCGGGGCCCAGCTCGCCGGCCATTTTCAGGACCATGTTGCCGCCCATCGACCAGCCGCAGACGTGCACGCGCGGCGCCGCGCAGATTTCTCGCGCGCCCTGCGCAGCTGCGAGCACGTCGCCGCTCTGCGCCGTGCAGTAGAACGTCTCGGTCAGGTGCTCGCTGTCGCCGCAATTGCGCATGTTCATGCGCGCGACGCTGAAGCCGCGCGCGAACAATTTCGCGCCGAGGCCGAGGACATAGCGCGACTCGGAGCTGCCCGAGAGTCCATGCAGCAGCAGCGCGAGCGGCTTCGTCGAGGCATCGGGTTGCCGGTGGATCCACACGCGCAATTGCGTCGTCGCATCGACGCGGATCTGCGTGTCTTCGCCGCGCGAGAGCCCGTTCCCTCCGCGAACGCCGAAGAAAGCGCGCGGCAAGAGTCCCGCGAGGGTCATCGCGTGGGCTTCGCGCAGGAAAGGATGGGGCTCGAACGGTGGGTTCGTCACCTCGGCGCGGCGGCTCACTTCAGTTGCGCGCGAGCAGGCTCGCCCGTCCGATCACCGTGTCGAACATCGTTTGCGTCAGTCGCCCCGTGCGCGTGTTGAGCTGGCTGGGGTGGTAGGAGCCGACCATCCAGATCTCGCCGACCTTTTGCACAGCGCCGTGGCCGAAGCGCTCGCGTCGCGGCGGGGGAGCTGGAACGCGTCGAGCAAGGGCCGCGTGGGCCGCGCGCCAGGCGATTTCTCCCAGGCAGAGGATCACGCGCAGCTCGGTCAGCAAGTCGAGCTCGCGATCGAGGAAGGGCGAGCAGCGCGAAGTCTCCGCGGGCGTCGGCTTGTTGCCCGGCGGAACGCAGCGCACGGCGTTGGAGATGCGCACGCCGCGGAGCTCGAGCTCGTCATCGCGCGCGCTGGAGACCGGCCCGCTGGACAGGCCCGCGCGGTGCAGCGCTCCATATAAGAAGGGGCCCGCTCCGTCGCCAGTGAAGGGTCTGCCGGTGCGGTTGGCCCCGTGAGCGCCGGGCGCGAGGCCGAGCAGCAGGATCGGGGCATCCCGCGGCCCGAATGGCAGGACCGGCTTGCCCCAGTAATCCGCGTCACGATGCTCGCGGCGTTTGACCTTGGAAACCTCTTCGCGCCAGCGGACCAGCCTCGGGCAGGCGCGGCACGCTTCCATCTCGCTCTCGAGTTGCTTCCACGCGTGCTTGCGGCCGGCGGTCGACGTGGAAGTGCGCGGCATGTGTTCGCGCATCGTAGGCAGGCTGCTCCTCAATCTCCAGACGAGCGCAGTCCTCTCAGTGAACCGCGCGTGGCCTCAGGGCGGCTGTCAGAGCGCTGCGCACGTCCTCGTGCTCGAACTCGAAGCCTGATTCGACCAACCGCGCCGGCACGACTCGTTGACTCGCGAGCAAGGCTGATGCCGCTTCGCCGAGAATCATGCGAAGCGCGAACTTCGGCGCAGGCAGGATCGTCGGCCGATGCAGTACCTTTCCGAGCGCGCGAGTGAATTTCGCATTGGTCGCGGGCTCGGGGCCCGTCGCGTTGTACGCGCCGTCCATCCGCGAGTCGACGAGCGCACGAACGTAGATCTCGACGAGATCCTCGAGCGCAATCCAGGAAGTGAACTGCGTGCCTGAGCCAAGATTTCCGCCGAGACCCAGTCGAAACAGTTTCTTCAGCGGAGCGAGCGCTCCGCCCTCATTGCCGAGCACGATTCCCGTGCGCAAGCAGACGACGCGCGCTCCATGCTCGTGCGCTTTCTCCGCCGCCAGCTCCCAATCGTCGCAGAGCTTCGCCAGGAAATCCGTTCCCGGAGGCGAAGCTTCGCGCAGGATTTCATCGCCGCGATCGCCGTAGTAGCCGACGGCACTGGCGCTGACGAACACGCGCGGTGGGGGAGTGGCCTTGGCCATCGCGGCGACGAGTCGATTCGCGAGGCCGACCCGGCTGTCGATCAGCGCGCGCTTGCGCTCCGGCGTCCAGCGTTTACCGATCACCGGCTCGCCGGCGAGGTGCACGATCGCGTCGCAGGTGCCAAGTTGTCGCTCCAGATCCTGATTCGAGCAGGCCATGGCCAGCGTCGCGACGCTCGTTCCCAACACATCTGCCGCCCGCTCCGGACTCCTGACCCAGGCCACGACCCGATGCCGATCGCGCTCGAGCCGCGCGATCAACGCGCGGCCAACAAATCCCGTGGCGCCTGAGACGAGGATGCGCATGTCGTGCAAGGGAAGTGAAAGTGTGCGGGCCACCTGCTTGCGATCGGGAGCCTGCGCGTGCATGTTGGGCCGCAACGCCGCGAAACACCACAGCCATGTTCAAGCCCCTCCTGATCAGTCTTGCCCTGTGCTCCTGTGCCACCGTGAAGCCCTCGGGAGTCCACGAAGACTTCGCTGCGAGACCGGCTACGGTGACGACGGACTTCGACAAGCTGTTTACGGGCATGACGCTGCGGTTGGACTTCGAGCACACCAAGGAGCATCCGGATCCGGCATTCGCCGCCACGCTGGGTGTGGGGCAGCAAAGGCCGGATGGGGATTCGATTCGCAATTGGAAACTGCGCGCCGAGCGGGAATGGCCTGGTTCTCGAACCCAGTTGATCGACCCAAGTAACTTCGGCAAGTACTTCGTCGAAGTGCGCGACCACAAGACGCGAACACTCCTGTTCTCTCGTGGGTTCTGCAGCATCTACGGAGAGTGGGA
>Ga0193706_1000377_pt1 | contig 26818 bp, 26 predicted proteins | sample U3c1metaG_FD_160130 | JGI IMG/M metagenome (GOLD analysis project Ga0193706, IMG submission 160130) | Soil microbial communities from a riparian zone of the East river system, Colorado, United States - U3c1 | ecosystem: Environmental > Terrestrial > Soil > Riparian zone | place: USA: East River... | reverse complement strand
GAGCCGTCGTCCGAAGAACAGAACAAGTCGCCGTCCGGTTCGACGAGTGCGGGCGGCCCGATCGAGCGCCCAGCCCCGCAAGCCCCCGGTGCGCATATCCCGGCGCGCCCGGTGGCGAGCGTCAGACCGTCTCCCGACGATCCGCTCGCCGGCAAGTTCTCGCTGGCTGAAGCCACCGAGGGGCTCGAAGGCACGGGAGCGCTCATGGCCACCATCGAAACCGACGTCGGAACGCTCGAATGCAAGCTTTACGAGGACAAGGCCCCCGTCACGGTCGCAAACTTCGTCGGCCTCGCGCGCGGGATTCGGCCCTGGAAAAACCCCGAAGGGCAGTGGGTGAAAAAGCCCGCCTACGACGGCACCATCTTCCACCGCATCATCAAGGGCTTCATGATTCAAGGCGGGGACCCCAAAGGCATCGGTTCCGGTGAACCGGGGTACGTCATCCCCGACGAGGTCTGGGAAAACGCGCTCCACGATCGGGCCGGATTGCTCTGCATGGCGAACCGTGGCCCCAACACCAACGGCGCGCAGTTTTTCATCACCGACGCGCTCGCAAAGCACCTCGACAACGGTTACACGATCTTCGGCGAATGCGGTCCGGAAGAGATGGTGCACAAGCTCGCCAGCGTCGAAGTGCAAGGCGAGCGCCCCAAGAACCCGCCCAAGATGAAGGTGAAGATCCACCGCGCGACTGCCAAGTAGCGGCGCTGCCTTCTAATCCGGCTGGAAGATGATCTGCTGGGAGTTGTCGGTGTAATAGAACTGCTGAAACCCGCCGCGATCGAAGGTGACGGCACCGAAAGTATTCACCGCGACGCCCCACGCGACGAGCGCGTAGAGCGCGGGGCCGAAGCGAGGGCCGGCAATGGCCAGCATGGCGAAGAGAAAGACGGCGTAGTCGTTGGAAAACCGATAGCCGAACTGGAGCCATCCGCTGTTCTGATAAAGGAGCAGCATGATGACGACCGGCACCGTTCCGGCGACCAGGTTGCGAAAAACGGTGCTCGTCTTACGCGGCCAGAATAGGCAGAGATAAAGCGGCGTCGTGAACCAGAGCGCGAGCCCGTGGGTGTTGATCTGAAACCAGGGCGTTTGTTTCAGCATGTACGGCAGGCTGCTCGTGAAGATGCCGAGGTTACGGGGCAGGTAGTGGTACGAGAAGAGCCCCCATTTGTCGATGCGACCGCGCCAACCGACGGTCAGGTTCTCGTGCCCGAAATGCAGCAAACCGCCTCCGAAACGGGCGCGGTTGTGCCAAATGGTCACGGCGAGGGCGATGGCGATGGGAATCGCAAAGAGCGACAGCTTTTTGATGAGGGCGCCCCAGTCGAACTTCCGCTCTTCGGAGCGCGACGTGCGGATGGCCTCGAGAAAGAAGATGAGCCCCGCCGGAAGCAAGTCGGGGCGCGTGAGAAACGCACATCCGAGCGCGGCCCCCGCCACGATTGGCCTTTCGGCCCCCAGCGCGCACAGCAGGTACACGCCTGCCAGCGCGACCGCCACGATGTGCGCGGCGAACCATACCGTCCCTTGCTCGGCGGTGAAGAAGTAGACGGTCCCAAACGAGAAGGTCCACGCAAAAGCCAGATTCTGCAGCTCGGTGCGCTCGCTCTCGCCCATGCGACGGAGCTTCTCCAGGACGAAGAAGAGGATCGCCGGTCCGAGCCCCGCCAGCCACAGCCAGATTTGTCCATCACGCAGGTTCTCCGGCGTTTTGGCGATGGCGAGCATCGGGAGCAAAATCAGCGCGGGGAAAGGCGGAAAGCTGATGAACCACTTGCCGTTGAATTCGGCAAAATCGTTATTTTGCGTATACGCGGGCGGCGGATGCCCCAAATCGAGCCGCCGGTGCAGCCAGCTGTCCGCAAGGAGCGCGAAGTGGTTGGCCTTGGTGTGCTCGGTGAGGAGGTCGCGACGAGCGAACGCAAAAAAGATCCCGGTGCACACGACGTAGATGAGAACGCCGAGCAGCACGCGCCGGCGCCGCGATTCGGGAGGAAACCAATCGGCGAAGCGTTCCCGGAGCGACGCAACGGCGGCCAGTTTCATCGGGCGCGCACGCTAGCACTACTCCGGCAGATTCTCGCGACCGTTCTCATCGCGTGCTCATGGCGTCGCGGGCGCATTTTCGTAGCCCTTGCAGCCCAGCGGCCGACCCATCGGGTATGGGCGAAGGACCGGCACGGCCGTGCTGGCATGCCGTTCTCGACTGGCAGAATAGGTTCATCGCTTTTATAGAAGTGCCATGCCTGATCGCGGCGCCTTCGTCGTCCCCGTCCACGACCTCGACCTTACCGGTCGCAGCGTGCGCTTTCCCATCACGCCGGCCTGGTTGCGCGGCGCCCTCGAAGGATGCGAAGCGCAGCCCGCAGGCTCGACGGGTCAGATTGACGTGCACTTCACCCAGACCGGCAACGACGTGCTCGTCCAGGGGCAGATCGATACGGCTCTCGTCATCCCTTGCGCTCGCTGCCTCGAGCCGGTCGAGTATCGTCCGCACATCGAGGTTTCGCTTCTGCTGCATCCCGTACCAGCGGGTTCCACGGCGCCGCGACGGCCGGGGCAGGGGGGCGGACAGGCTGCGGCGCATGCGCCGGGAAAGGGGACAGGCAAGCCTGCCTCGAAGAGCGACGACGAAACCGAGTTTGACGCGGACGACGTCGACAACGACACCTACAATGGTGAGGAAGTGGTGCTCGATCGCTTCGTCCGCGAAGCGATTCTGCTCGAATCACCCATCTTTCCCTTGTGCTCAGAGGCTTGTAAAGGTATCCGTCCGGCTTCGGATTCGGCGCCAGGCTTAGAAGGCGGCGTAACCGACCCCCGTCTTTTGCCGCTCCTCGAGCTGGTCAAGAGGCGAAAACTGAAGGAGTAGTTCCCGTGGCGGTCCCCAAGCGACGAAAAAGCCGTTCTAAACGCGATATGCGCCGTGCCAATCACGACAAGGTGACGGTGCCCAACCTCATCGCGTGCCCCAACTGTTCGGAACCCTGTGTTCCGCATCGAGTTTGTCCCTCGTGCGGCTTCTACAAGGGTGTCAAAATCAAAGAAACCTCGAATCCCGAGTGAGCGGGCCCATGGGAGGTACTGCCAGCGGACGTGCCTGCCTCGCGGTAGGCTAGGTCGGCTGGATTGATGCCATGGCCACGCATCGCGAACCCAAAAGCGTGATCCTCGGGACGGGGCACTATGCCCCCGCCAAGGTGCTGAGCAACGTCGACCTCGAAAAGATCGTCGACACCTCGGACGCTTGGATCGCTGATCGCACCGGTATTCGCGAGCGGCGTATCGCGGCCGAGGGGGAACACACGAGCGACTTGGCCAGCAAAGCGGCCATGGCGGCGCTCGAGAGCGCCAAGGTGCGCGCGTCCGACCTCGACATGATCATCGTGGGCACGGTGACGGGTGACTCGCCCATGCCCGCCACCGCGGTGCACGTCCAGCAAAAGATCGGCGCCCAGGGCATTCCGTCCTTCGACATCTCCGCGGCGTGCGCCGGATTCATCTACGGCGTCTCCATCGGCGATCAGTTCATCCACACCGGCCAGATGCGCCGCGTGCTCGTGGTGGGCGTCGAGCTCTTGTCCCGGTCTCTCAACTGGAGCGATCGCACGACGTGCGTGCTCTTCGGTGACGGGGCGGGCGCGGTCGTCCTCGGGCCTGCCGACGAGCGTATCGCCGAACGCCGCGCCGGCGTCATTTCGACCAAGATCTTCACCGACGGTTCGCTCGCCGATTCGCTGACCATCCCCGGTGGCGGCACCCAACTGCCGCTCACCCACAGCGCACTCGACGAGGCCAAGAACAAGGTGCACATGGTGGGGCAAGAGGTCTTCAAGGTGGCGGTGAAGAACCTGACCTCCGCTTCCAAGGCAGCCATCGAAGCCGCGGGGCTCACGACGAAAGACATCGATTGGGTGGTCGCCCATCAAGCCAACCTGCGCATCCTCGCTCAGGTGGCGTCGCGGCTCGAAATCCCGCTCGAGCGGTTCATCATCAACATCGAGCGCTATGGCAATACCTCGAGCGCCTCGATCCCCATCGCGCTGGACGAAGCGGTGCGCGACGGCAGGATCAAACCCGGCCAAACCGTTCTCATGTGCGCGCTCGGTGCCGGCATCTCTTGGGGCAGCGCACTCATCAGGATGTGACGATGCGCGTGGCCTGGTGTTTCCCGGGGCAAGGCTCCCAGTTCGTGGGTATGGGCCGGGATGTCGCAGAAGCATTTCCTGCCGCGCGTGAGGTCTTCGATCGCGCGGACCATGCGCTCGGTGAAAAATTGAGCGCCCTCTGCTTCGAGGGGCCCGAGGACGCGCTCACCCTGACGCGCAACACGCAGCCCGCCGTCGTGACGACCAGCCTGGCCATGCTTGCCGCCCTGCGCGCGCGGACGAGCGTTCCCGCGCCGGTCAGTGCCGCCGGTCATTCGCTCGGCGAATACAGCGCGCTCGTCGCAACCGGCGCTCTCTCGCTCGAGGACGCCGTCCGCATCGTTCGCCTTCGCGGCGAAGCGATGCAAGAGGCGGTGCCGGCGGGGGCGGGGGCCATGGCGGCCGTGATGGGCCTCTCACCCGAAAAGCTGACGGCCATCTGCGAAGAAGCCCAACAAGGGGACGTGGTGAGTCCCGCAAATTACAATGCCCCAGGGCAAATTGTGATCGCGGGCCACGCCGCCGCCGTTCGGCGCGCGAGCAAGCTCATCGCCGAACGTCAGGGCAAAGCGATCCCCCTCAAAGTGAGCGCGCCTTTTCACTGCTCGCTCATGGCGCCCGCGGCGCAAAAGTTGGCGGCGCATCTAGAAAGGGTGACCATCGCGCCGCTCGCATTTCCCGTGATCGCTAACGTGGACGCGCAACCGAACCAGGATCCTGCGCGGGTGAAAGAGCTCTTGGTCCGGCAAGTCGATCACCCGGTGCGCTGGGAAGAGACCGTCCGCGCCATGGCCAACGCCGGTGTCACCCATGTTCTCGAGATAGGCCCCGGCAAAGTGTTGGCGGGTCTCGTTCGACGCATTGCCAAAGAGATCGAGGTCATCTCGGTCGGCACGGTCGAGAGCATCGAAGCGGCGTCGAAGCTGCTCGCCTCGTAAACGGCGCGCTGCGGCATCGCGCTGTTCGTCGGGCACATCGGTGTGCCGGCGAGCGTGTGCGAGGACGTGTCGTGACAGCGACGCTGAAGAGTGTCGGTACGACTTGAAAATCCGCTGCAGGTCAGAAATCGCACGCGCGGCGGTAAATAATCTCAATTCAATTTTCGCACATGCGCCCACTTGCACGGAGAACCCCGGTCATCCCTGCGAAACGCCGTGCTCCAGCGTTTCCAACGGGCTGCTCCATCGCGATGTCGACGTTGAAAAGATCGAGCGCGACGTAACCGATCGACCCGCGCGGAGCGATCTCGCCTCTCGTTAGCCCTCACCGATCGCCGGCGGATTTTAACCGAAAGCAACGCTCAAAAACCTTACTCCCGGCACTCTCTCTATTCACGCAACGCTCTCGAGGAATCGATGAAACTCTCGTCTCCTTCCCTTCGCAGGACAATGGCGCTCTCCTCCTGCCTCGTCGCTTTGGCGTGGCTTGCGGCAGCATGTGGCTCCGACGACAAAACGACGACGCCGCCCAACAATCCACCACCCCCCGACGCCGGCAATCCCGATCCGGTCCCCGACGTGCAGACCCCGCCCCCCCCCGAAATGGACGCCAGCTCGGCATCGCGTGCTGCGCGCGAGGGGGAACGACCTGCGGCCTCAACTTCGGCTCGTCGTGTGTCGACCAGAGCGACGCGGGATTCACGATGCCGCCCTCATTCGATGCCAGCGTCGTTGTCCCCGATCCCAGCTGCGGAACGGTGAGCATCGATTTCAACGGCATGATGTTCACGTTGAACGGCTGTTGCTTGCCCGCCGGCGTCTGCGGTTACTACGTGCCGCAGATGGCGAGCATCGGTTGCCTGACGATCGACCAACTCCGCTCCCAGGGGGCGCCGGTCCCCGACGCGCCCATGGCGTGCTCGGTGGATGCCGGCCCTCAGCCGTGACGTTGCACGCACCCGTCACCCGAGAGCGCGGCCGTGCGCCGCGCCCTGTCACGAACTTTTTAGAAATGTCCACGCGGAGATAAGAGCGTTATGAAACGAACGAGAGCTTGTTGGAACATCGCATTGTGCGGATGCATCGCAGCGTCGGCTGCGCTGAACGGTTGTGGCAGCGATACCCCGAACGGGTCGCCGACCGGCACCACCGGCACGACTGGCGGCGCCGGTGGCACAGGTGGAGCGGGCGGAAGCGGTGGGGCGGGCGGTTCGGGCAACGCCTGCACGACCGGTTTTCAGATCATCTTCAACCCGGTGTATTCCGCGTACGACGGGGTCAACACGTACAAGGTGCCCCTCATCGCTTACGGCATCACCGATCCCGTGAAGTGGACGGCGTCTGATCCGGATATGGTTTATTTCGATCCCGACATCGTCCAGTTTGGTGACGCCGGCCCGGTTCCAGGGCGGGGCGTCATGATCACGACGCGCAAGGCCGGAACCGTGACGATCAACGCGAGCTCGGGAACGGCGTGCGGCAAGACCGAGATGACGATCACGCAGGCCACGCCCGAGCTTCGGCAAAAGGGCAACGATCGTTACAACAACGGCGTGCCCGTCACCTTCGACGGCGGCATGACCCCCTCTTGCACGAACTGCCACGGTGCCACGGCGCCGAACACGATGTTGATCGACGTTCAGCACACGCCCCAGCAGACCGGCGGCTACAGCGACGAGGACATCGTCAACATCTTCACCAAAGGCCAGAAGCCGGCGGGCGGCGGTTGTCGCGTCATCAGTCCGTGCGGCGTATGGAGCTCCTTCCACAAGTGGGCAGTCACGGAAGAGGAGACCCAAGGGATCGTTTTCTATCTGCGATCGCTCGAACCGACGCCGCAGGGATCGATCAGTTTTGGCACGCCGCGGCCGCCGGACTCCGGAACGCCCCCGCCTTCCAACTGAGAACTGTCGAGCAGGTCCAAAAGCTTGGTGAAGTGAGATCATGAAGCAGCGCTTCTTCCTCCTCGCCGTCATTGGCGCGTTGTCGAGTTGTGGGGGAAGGGACGACGCTTTGGAGACTCCCGCGCCGTCCGATGCTTCGTCGGACGGCGCCAAGCTCGACGCGGACCCCGAGGCCGACCCGCCCGAAATCTTCGAGTGCGGCGACGACCCGAGCGTCGCGCCGCCGTTGCTGGAGTGCACCGGGCTCTATTCGAATTGGGCCGCACAGAAGCTCGCCCCTGGCGTGCGCGAATACGCTCCCTCGACGTCGCTCTGGAGCGACGGCGCGGAGAAGCATCGATGGATCTATCTCCCTCCCGGGACGACCATCGACGGTTCTTCTCGCTCCGATTGGGTGTTTCCCATCGGCACCCAGTTCTGGAAAGAGTTTCGCGTCGGAAACAAACGCATCGAAACGCGGCTTTTCAAAAAGCTGTTCGCCGATCGCTGGGTCACCGCCGCCTATGCGTGGTCGAAGGACGAGAAGTCGACCACGTCCTCCATGGGTGGCGATCAGGGCGACGTGGATACGGGCGGCGCGGCGTACCATATCGCGACGCAAAAGGAGTGCAGCGACTGCCACAAGGGGCGGCGCGACAAGATCTTGGGGTTCGAGGAGATCTCCTTGGGAGGGCCCAACGCCACGGGCTTCACGCTGGCCGCGCTCGTCGCCGAGGGTCGCATTTCGCCGGCTCCGCCGACGGTCGATGTCCGCATTCCCGATGACGGGACGGGAGTGGCCGTTCCCGCGCTGGCGTGGATTCACGTCAATTGCGGCGTCACCTGCCACAACCGCAATTCGGACGCGACGGGGAACGGTACGAAGATGTTCCTCCGGCTGAACCCGGCCGACTTCGGCGCCAAGCCGCACGCGGAATGGGACGTGATCCAAACGACGCACGGCGTGACCACCATCACGCCGGCCTGGAACGGCCAAACGCGAATCGTTCCGGGCGCTCCCGATCGCAGCCTTTTGATGCGTCTCATCTCGTCGCGCGGCATGGAGCAGATGCCGCCGATCGGAACGCACCTCATCGACCAAAAAAACGTCGACGCAGTGCGCGCATGGATCGCGCGGATGACGCCGGATATGGTCGACGCTGGGCCGCCCGATGCGCCCGATGGCTCCGCGCCCGATGTGAGCATCCCGCCCGACGGGCCGGGCGAGGACGCGAATCCGCCCGACGCCGGGATGGACGTCGCGAGCGACGCGAGCACGCCCGACAGCGAGCCGCCCGATGCCGGCGCGCCGGACAGCGGGCCGGATGCGGCGCCCCCCGACAGCGAGCCGCCCGATACCGGTGTGCCGCCGGACGGCGGTCCCCCCGACGCGGCGGCGCCGGACGCGGGTACGCCAGACGGCGGCGACGCGAACGACGATGCCGGCGACGTCGAGAACGACCATGTTCCCGATGGCGATGATCAAGACGGCGCGCCGCCCGGAGCCGACGGATCCAACGACGATGTCGGCAATGAAGACGCCGGCTCATCGGATGCGGGCAGCGAGTAACCGATGCCTAACCCTTTTTTCTCCTGGCTAGCGCGGCTCGTGCGCGGATTTTCCGCGGGTCGACTCTGGCCTTTGCTCGTCGCGGGCGCGGTGGTCTGGTCATGTCAGTCGAGCGAAAACGCGTTAACGCCGCCGATCGGCAATCCAACGGGCGGATTGGATGGCGGCTCGCCGGGTACCAAGATGGACAGCGGCGTCGTTGTTCCGCCCGCGCCGAGCGATTGGTGCAGTGCCCGCAAGGTGCTCGAGGAAAATTGTACGGGGTGCCACGTGCTGGGATCGCCGTTCGGATCGATCCCGCTCGTCACGTTCAACGATCTCCAAGCGAAGTTGCCATCGGGTCTGCGCGCCTACGAGTCGGTGGGACAGCGCATCCATGATCCGGCCCGCTTGATGCCGCCGACGGCCGATCAATTGTCGCCGCTCGAGATGGCGACACTCGACAATTGGATCGCTGCCGGTGCGCTGGATGGGTCGAACCCTTCCTGTATTCCGGGCGGCGGTCAGGACGGTGGCGTTGGCGCGGGCGGCTCGGCGGGCACGGGCGGCAGCAGCGGAGCTGGCGGCGCGGGCGGAGCAGGCGGCATGGGAGGTGCTGGGGGCGGCGACGTGGACGCGGGCCGTGACGCACCGGACGGGGCTGACGGCGGCGATGTCAAAGATGGCGGCAGCGATACCGACGGCGGTCCGCGGCCACCGACGGGTTGGCCGACCGACTGCGAGCAACAGCACACGGTGCTCGCTCACGGCCTGTCACAGCCGGGCGACAAAACCAAGTTCAACGTTACCGCGGCGGGCAGCAAAGATTTCTATCAGTGCTTCTTCTTCAAGGCACCGTGGGGAACGAGCACGGTGCAGGCGCTGCATTTTCGCCCCGTGATTGACGACGCCCGCGTGGTCGCCCGATGGGTGCTCTATGGCCATGACAACGCGAGTGCGACCGATGGACAAGTCGGAGGGTCGGGCTGCGGGAACGGCACGTACCTGCAGGGGTGGGCGCCGGGTACTGCGGAGACGGCGCTGCCCACCAACGTCGGGTTGCAGATGCCGAAAGGGGCCAACGCGTACCTCGCCCTCGAAGTGCACTACGACAACGCCGGCGACTTGCGCGACGCGATGGACGCGAGCGGCGTCGAATTTTGCGTCACGAAAACGCTCCGCCCGAATACGGCATCGGTGCAGCGGCTCGGCTCGACGAACATCTCGCTTGCTCGCGGGCAGAACGACGTCGTCAACACCTGCGACCCCACGGCGACGCAACCGGTGCACCTCGTCGCTATTCGCCCGCAAATGAACCGCTTCGGCGTCCGTTCCCGGCTCGTGCTGAATCGGGCGGGCGGCGCCAGAGAGACGCTGCAAGAAGGCCCCTTCGGACTCGCCAATCAACAGACGTATTCATCGACGGCTGTCGTCAACGACGGAGATACATTGACGACGATGTGCACGTACAACAACACGACGAGCACCACCGTCGGCTTCGGCGCTACGATGAACGACGAGAATTGCTATAACCTCGTCACCGCGTATCCGGCGGGAGCGCTGAGCGGATTTCTCAGCACCGATCGCTGCATCGGCTTGTTCTAACGTTGGGCGCGGCGCGCGGATTTTCCGCGCCGCGCCGCGCGCTCGGCGCCGCGGGCAATGGTCACGCCGCAAACGTGGCTCCGCTGGACTCAGTCCGACGCAGCGTGAAGGGAGTGGCGGCTCACCTTCTTTCGCGGTGTGGGTGCGCACGGTCGTTCGCAAGTCGAGCATCGGCCGTTTGGTGAAGCGGCGCGCCCCTTTTGTGCTACATCCCGGTCCGCCATGTTCAGGCTCGACGACAAAGTAGCGCTCGTGACCGGCGGATCGCGCGGCATTGGCCGCGGCATCGCCGAGGCGCTCGCCGAACAGGGCGCGACGGTCGTCATCAACTACGTGCGCGGGGAAGCCGAAGCGCGGGAAGTCGCCCAGGGAATCACCGCCAAGGGCGGCAAAGCAGACATCGCGGGGTTCGACGTCGCCGACGCGGCGGGCTGCGAAGAAGCGATCGCCCAGATCGCAAAGCGCCAAGGCCGCCTCGATATCGCCGTCTCCAACGCCGGCATCTCCATCGACGGCCTCATTCTGCGCCTGAAGCCCGAAGACATCGTCCGCACGCTCAACGTCAATGTCGGCGGCGCCTTCGCCGTCGCGCGTGCGGCCACCAAGGTCATGATGCGCGCCCGAGCGGGGCGCGTGATCTTCATCTCCAGCGTCGTGGGCGAAGCCGGCAACGCCGGACAAACCGCCTACAGCGCATCCAAGGCGGCGCTGCTCGGGTTGACGCGCAGCCTCGCGCGCGAGTACGTCGGGCGCGGGATCACCGTCAACGCGGTCGCGCCGGGCTATGTCGATACCGATATGACCCGCTCCCTGACCCCCGAGCAGCGTGAGAACGTTCTCAAGGCCGTGCCGGTCGGGCGCGTAGCCACGGCGCGGGAGATTGCAACGGGTGTCGTCTATTTGGCTTCAGACGAGGCCAGCTATGTTACGGGACAGGTGCTTCGAATCAACGGCGGCATGTACATGTGACGCACTACAGCATTGGTGCGAAAGGAACTGCGCGTCCGAACGGACGTGCGTCGAGCCCGCGATTAGGGTAGAGGCGGGCCTCTCCGGATGGAAAAATCTCCGGGGATCAATCATGGGAAGGTGCGAGCTATGGCAGAAGGTCGGGACATCGCCGCCGAAGTTCGGCGAATCATCAAAGATCAGCTGGACGTCGACGAGAAGGACATCAAAGCCGAGTCGACGTTCATCGACGATCTCGGGGCCGACTCACTAGGGCTCGTCGAATTGGTTCTCGCGTTCGAAGAAGCTTTCGAAATCGACATTCCGGACGAGGACACCGAAAAGATTCGGACGGTGCAGGACGCCATCGATTACATCGAGAAGAACGCAAAAAAGTAGGGTCGAGCCGCCCAATTCCTCGCTCGCCGGCGCTCGTCTTTTGGGCCCGGCGCGCGCGAGGAGAGTTGCCGCCTAGCCGACCCGCCTTCAAACTCCAGCGTCGCACAACGGTCATGGAACGAGTCGTCATTACGGGTATCGGGCTGGTTACGCCCAACGGAATCGGAACGGGCGAGTCCTGGAAGTCCATCGTCGAGGGCCAGCCGGGGATCGCTCCCATCACCTTGTTCGACGCGTCGAATTACAATTCGCGCATCGCCGGGGAGGTGAAGAGCTTCGATCCCCTTCAGTTCATAGAAAAGAAGAAAATCAAGGAGATGGCGCGCTTCGTCCAGCTGTCGATGGCCGCCAGCAAGCTCGCCGTAAAGGACGGGCATCTCGAGCTCTCCGACGAAGATCGCGAGACCGCGGGCTGCTTCATCGGCGTCGGGCTCGGCGGCCTCGAGGGCATCGAAGCGATGGGCCGTACGTTGGTCGAAAAAGGGCCGAGCCGTATCAGCCCGTACTTCATCCCCTCGGTCATCGCCAATCTTGCCGCGGGGCAAGTCTCGATTGCGCTCGGGCTCAAAGGCCCCAGCTATTGCATCACCAGCGCTTGCTCGTCGTCGGCCCACGCCATCGGCGAGGCGTGTGAGTGGATCCGGCGCGGGCGCGCCAATCTCATCGTCGCAGGCGGCTCGGAGTCGACCATCACCGGGCTCGGCGTCGGCGGATTTTGCGCCATGTTCGCGCTCTCGCGGCGCAACGACGAACCTGGCCGGGCCAGCCGACCTTTCGACAAGGGCCGCGATGGCTTCGTCATTGGCGAAGGTGCCGGCACGCTCATCCTCGAATCGCTCACGCACGCCAAAAAGCGGGGGGCCACGATTTACGCCGAAATCACTGGTTACGGCGCGACCAGCGACGCGCACCATCTCACCCAGCCGGCCCCCGAAGGCGCGGGCGCGCAGCGTTCGATGCGCATGGCGCTCGCGGACGCCAAGCTCGATCCCAGCCGCATCGACTACATGAACGCGCACGGCACATCGACGCAGCAGGGCGACATCCAAGAATCGCGCGCCATCGAACACGTTTTCGGCGACCATGCCGTGTCGAAGAAGCTGTGGGTCTCCTCGACCAAGTCGATGATGGGACATCTGCTGGGCGGCGCCGGCGCGGTCGAAGCGGCGCTCTGCGCTCTCGCCATTGCCAAGGGGGTCGTCCCTCCCACCATCAACCTCGACGACCAAGACCCGGAGTGCCGGCTCGACTACGTGCCCAACGTCGCGCGCGAGAGGCGGATCGATCACGCGATGAGCAACTCGTTCGGCTTCGGCGGAACGAACTGCTCGCTCCTCCTCTCTCGCGCGCCATGAAATGCCCGTTCTGCGGCCGGCCGGACAGCGGCGTCGTAGATTCGCGGGTGTCGGCAACGGGCGAGCTGGTACGACGCCGTCGTTCGTGCGACGCGTGCGGCCGGCGCTTCACCACCTACGAACGGCTCGACGAAATTCTTCCCACCGTCGTCAAGAAGGACGGCCGCCGCGAGAAGTTCGATCGCCAAAAGCTGATTCGCGGGCTCTCGACGTCGTGCAGCAAACGCCCCGTCAGCGTCGCGCAGATCGATGCCATGGCCGACGCCATCGAGCGCGATCTGCAGGAACGCGGCGATCAGGAGGTGAGCTCGGCCGTGATCGGCGAAAAGGCGATGGCACGGCTGCGCGCCGCCGACGAGGTCGCCTATGTTCGTTTCGCCAGCGTGTACAGGTCGTTTCGCGATATCGACGAGTTCATGGCCGAACTCGGCAAGCTTGTGAAGGCTCGCGAAGCACACTAGCATTTGCGCGCGTTCCCGAAGCCGCCCTCGCCGGCGCCGCATTCCTCCTGAAACCGTCCTCTCCCCACCTCCCTGGTCGCCAAGGCATCGCGACGCCATCGGCTGCGGCGAAGCACGAAAGGGCGTAGCGCGACGGGGTCGCGACTCTCGCCGCCAGATTCATGCCCTCCAAAAAAGCCGCTCCCGCCGTCCCCGAAGACCCAGACAGCGAGTTCATGGCGAAAGCCATCGCCGCCGGGGGCAAGGGATACCCTTCGCCCAACCCCCACGTCGGCGCCGTCGTGGTCAAAGACAACGAGGTGCTCGCCGTCGGGCATCACGAACAGGCAGGGGAGGATCACGCCGAGGTGCAGGCCCTCAAGCTCGCCGGCGCCAAGGCCAAGGGCGCCACGCTCTATGTAACCCTCGAGCCCTGCAACCACGTCGGACGGACGCCTCCCTGCGTCGACGCCGTTCTCCAAGCCAAAATCGCGCGCGTGGTGGTGGGGTGCATCGATCCCAACCCGCACGTCGAGGGTGGCGGAGTCGAACGCCTGCGCGCGTCGGGTGTGGAGGTCGTGGTCGGCGTCAAAGAGAAGGAAGGGGCTGCGCTCATTGCCCCTTGGGCAAAATGCGTGACCACCGGGCTTCCGTACGTTTCACTGAAGCTCGCCGTCTCGCTCGACGGCCGCATCGCCACCCGGACCGGCGCGTCCAAATGGGTTACCGGTCCCGAGGCGCGCGCCAAGGTACACGAGCTGCGCAGCGGCATGGACGCGGTGGCCGTCGGGATCGGGACCGTCGTTGCCGACGATCCGCGCCTTACGGTCCGTGAAGTCGAAGCCCGCAGCCCAGTACGCGTGGTCTTCGATACCAGGCTGCGCACGCCTTTCAGCGCGAGGTTGGTGGCCACCGCGCGCGAGACCGCGACGTCGGTGATCACATCGATCGACGCCTCGCCCGCGGTCGAACAGTCCCTCATCGATCACGGCGTGCAAGTCATCCGCGTCGCGCCGTCGGCCGAAGGGCGCATCGACGTCACCGCTGCGCTGCGCGCTTTGGCTCAACGCGGCGTCGTTTCGCTCATGGTCGAAGGCGGTGCCGAGCTTGCGGGCAGCGTGCTCGCCGCGCGACTCGCCGACGAGCTGCACGTCTTCGTGTCGCCGATTTTACTGGGGCCGCGGGGGCGCCCCGGCGCGGTCGACTGGGCGGGCCCGGACACCCCATCCGAAGCGCCTCGCATCGTCGACCCGCACTGGGAACGAACCGGCAAGGACGCGTACGTGTTCGGCCGTCTCGCCTACGCGCCCAAATAGCGCGCCGCTGACTTTGGCGGCAAATTGCGACGCCCCGTTTTGCGTGTTAAGGAACCTCGGCGATGGCGATTCGCGATATCCTTCAATACCCCGATAAACGGCTGCGCAACCGGGCAGAGCCGATAGCCGCCGTCACCCCAGAAGTCGCTCGGCTCATCGAGGACATGAAGGAGACGATGTACGCAGCCCCTGGGTGTGGGCTAGCGGCGCCGCAGATCGGCGTTTCGCTGCGGCTCTTCATCGTCGACACCGCCAGCGAAGACGAGCCCAGCGATTTGCGCGTCTTCATCAATCCCGAGATCGTCTCGCGCGAGGGCAAGGTCGTGTGGGAAGAGGGTTGCCTGTCCTTTCCCGGCGTGCACGAGGACATCGAGCGCGCGGCCAAGGTCGTCGTGCGCGCCATCAATGAGCGCGGCGAGCCGGTCGTGCTCGAGGCCGAGGGGCTGCTCGGCGTCGCCGTTCAGCACGAGAACGACCACCTCGACGGCGTCTTGATGATTGACCATATGGGTGTGCTCAAGCGCCGTATGGCGCTGCGCAAGCTGCAGAAGCGCGCCGCGTCGGCCGAGCTGTAGAGCCGCGAGCGCTCACGCGCGCTGTTTACGCTCAGGCGCGGTCGCGCTTGAACAGCGAGGCGTCGAAGGCTCCGCCGCGCGCTGCGAGCTCGTCGGCAATGCGGGGAACGACGCCGGTCGGGCCGAACGATCCTTCGATCGCGCCCCCTGCCGCGGTGCGCTCGACCAAGAACGTGAAGATGTCGCGCCCGAGGATTCCACCGTTGCTGCCGTAGAGCTCGGCCACACGCATGACGCGGTAACGCCCGTCGCGCAGGCGCGCCACTTCCACCGCGAGCTCGAAAGATCCGAGCAGCCAGCTGCGCGCCGCTTCGGGGGTGAGCCCTGGGCGCGCGGCCATGAGGTCAGGGACGAGCCGTTCGAGCGCATGGCGAAGAGAGGGGGCAGCCATGGCCGCGAGCACGCCCTCCGATCCCTCGACGATGGTGCTGGCCACGGCCGCCGCGAGCGGACCGGTGAGTGGGCTCACGACGAGCCTCTCCGGGCGCAGCCGCGCTGCGGCGCGAACCAACCGAATCGCCTCTTCTGCAACGTCGGGCAGCCGGATGGCGACGGGTGCGGGTTCCATTCCCCACAACTCGTCGACGTTTTGCAGCGCAACGATGCCATCGGAAGCAGGTCCGGCGGCGGCGAGCGCCGAAAGCAACATCGCCGTTGCCTCGACCGGTCCGACGAGCAGCATGTTGGCGCGGGCCGCTGAGCAACCGTGCAGGAACGTCGCCATGGTTCGCGACACGGTGCCGCTTCGGACCAGATCTTCGAGGGTGACCTCGGCGCGCCGGCGTTTTTTGATGACGAGCGCGTGCCCGTAGAGCGAAGTGGGCGGCAGCACGGCCTGCACCAAGAGCCCGCGCGGCAGGTAGCGCTCGACCATGGTTTCGCCCGCGGCGAGCGGTACCGACGACTGCCGGCACAGCCTCACGATGGCGCGAAAGAGCGCGACCTCGCTCGAGAACGGGGGATCGATTTCGACAGCGTCGCCCGCGCGCACCGCCGTCACGTGGTTGTGTCCGAAGACGCGGATCTCCGTCACCTCGTTGTCCTCGAGCACCGCGTCGAGGGCCCCGAGACCGAAGAGCTCACGCTGCGCGTCGCGGATGGTGTCGTCGACCTCGACGTTTTCGGGCAGCTGCCCCTCGTCGCGTAAAGCCTTGGCTTTCTCCCGTACGATGCGTTCGATGCGCGCCGCGAGGACTTGATCTGGCTCGGCGCCGCGCGCGAGCGGCGCGAGATCGATCGACTCGGCCACCCGATCGATGAGGCCTGAAAGCGCGAGCGCGCGGCTGGTCACGATGCGTGCGGCGTGCCCGGCGCCTGGTTGGCTTGCAGCTGAGCGCGAGTTCGGCAAGGAGGTGGCGACGCTCTGCAGGGAGCGCGACGCGACAGGCGGTTCGTAGGAGGCTTCGTTGAGCGGTGGCGGGCTGGGGATGCGGGGTGAGGTGCCGGTCACCACCTCCGACACTTCGAGCGGCTGCTTGAGGCCTCCGTCACCGGGATCGGACATCGGCGCCGTGCCGACCATTTCGCGCCCGGTGTATTCGGCGGCGTCCATCGCCACCGAACCGCGCGTGCTCAAGGGGGGCGCGAGCGCCCTCGATACGGCGGGGGACGGTTGCTGGGCCGGTGCTGGACCGGCCCGATGCGGGCTCGAGCTCGGCGTTGCAGGAGGCAGCTCCACGCGGAGTACGAAATCGCCGACGTAGATTTTGTCGCCTTCGCGGACGATGGTCGCCTGCGCGATCTTCCGTCCGTTGACGTAGGTCCCGTTGGTGCTTTTCAGGTCGGTGACGATGAAGCGACCATCACGAAACAGGAGGCGGGCATGTCGTTTGGAGACATTGCCCTTGGGCAGCATGAGATCGTTGCCTTGCACGCGGCCGACGTTGATCTCGTGCTTGTCGAAGATCTCGCGGCGCTCGCCGCCTCCCTTTTCGCTGATGACGATCGCGAACATGCTCGGTAAGCGTAGCCCGGAGCTGAATAGACAGCAGGCTGGCCCACAAAGGAATACACCGCTTCTTTCGCGGGCTGTCAACTTCCTCGTTCTCGGCGCGACGCGACCGGAGCCGCCATTTGCGCGATGCAACGTGACCGACGGGTGCAATACGAGGCCGCTCAGATGAGCGAATGGCACGCGTGCCTTCGCACGGATCGATCACGGAGCCGTAGGCCCGTGACCGACGTTGCCAATCGGTGTTGCTAAGCGGAGCGGTGGTTATCCCGAAACTTCGAGGATAATCTCGGGTCGGCTTTCGCGCGACTCCGGAACGTCGCGCCGATCTTTCACTTCCGATGTGACCTGCTCGAGGAGCTCACCGGCCAGCGTCATGACCTCGTTCGCAGCGTAGCCCTGGGTGCGGAGCTCCCGATAAATCGTTTTGGCCAAGATGGCGATGGAGCGCGGGTCGTGGGCGGTCGCGGCGATGTGGGTCGGCAGAGCCATGGTCTCTTTCGGAGGCGCCAGGGGCTTCGACCCTAGCGGCTGCGCCTCTCGAAAGCAAGCGCGATGCCGACCGTCTAGCGCTTGTGCATTCGCGTAGTTACGCCGCGATCTGTCGAGCTTTCGACACCTGGTGCGAAGCGACGTACGCGATTGGCTGCGTAGGTGACGCTGTGCCAGGGCTGGCCACGCTCGCTCGCGCCCGGACCGACAGATGTGCCCCCGTGTCGGCGAGCACGCGCGCCGATCGAGCGCGCGAGCAAGGCCATGGCGGCATGCAGCGCGTCCCGCGATGACGATGGGAGGCTGCCAGCGGCATGAGCGCGAGCAAGAACAAAGAGCGGTGGCCGGCGGCTCATGCAGGGGTCGTCGCGCCTGGCGATCTTGGACAATTCTTCGGCGATGCGGCTTCGTGCGCGGCCCTACGCGTGCAATCGGCGTGAGGCGCGCACCGGGTAACTGGTTTCGCAGCGCTTGGTAGGTCGGGTCATCTCCCTACTTCATATCGCTTGGGCACTTTGATACCCACACGATGCCGGTGTTTGCACGTAGACATGCTCTTCAAACGCAAATGGATGCAGCGCGCTTAGGCGATGACGCCGTCGCGCGAGGTTCGCTTTTCGCCCGAGTACCATGGCGAGGCCCGACGCGATGAGACGACAGGATCCCCCTCGCGCGCGATCTTGCGCTCAAGCTCGTGAGGAATGGGAGCGACCTTGGTCAGACACGAAATGTTTCGAAAACAGCGGCAATCAGCGCCCTGCTGCCTCTTGACCTTCGTCTCGAGCCACGGCTACCTTCCCAAAAGCTCGTTCTACGAAGCTGGGTGGTTGAATTGGCGGAGGAGACGGGCGCGTTGCGAGCTCACTAGGGCACGCGCTTGAAGTGGAGGAGCCAATGGCGGTGGGTAAAGTGAAGTGGTTCAATGATGAGAAGGGCTGGGGTTTCATCAAGCAGGACGATGGCCCCGACGTGTTCGTGCACTATTCGCAAATCAATGGGGAGGGGCGACGTCGGCTATTCGAAGACGAGACGGTGGAGTTCGAAATCAAAGAGGGCCCCAAGGGCCTGCAGGCCGTCAACGTGAGCAAGCTGGCCGGCGCCCTGGAAGCCACCGCCTAGCACCAACCGAGCGCACCCCAACCGACGAACGCCCGGTCCCCCGGGCGTTCTCACATATCATGCGTCGTTTCGAGGCGGACGCGCCTTCAGCTCGGGTGGCGCTCTCCGTGTCGGTCGTCGTCTTTCGTCATGCTAGTGCGCCGCAGCCTCGATCGATCGAGGCAAGGCCGTGGTCGCGAACGTGCGCTCGGCTTCATTGTATCGATAGCTGTCGAGAGCGGTGATCATGCCGTCGCTGCCAAGCTCGTAGAGATTGAATCCCGCCATCCGCTCCGGACTCTCGTGAACGAGCGAAGCGCTCGTGGCTCCGATGACGTCGACGTGCCCCGTGCTCGTGAGCAGCGTGCGGTGAAGACGCCGGTGCAAATGGCCGTGCAACAAGAGGCCACGTTGGAGCCCTCCCAGCACGCGCGACAATCGGTTCGCGTCGTCGAGCCCTTCGAGGCGGGCTTTCATCCACGTGGGCGGGTTGTGAAGCGGATGATGAAGAAGGATGACCGGCGTTCGCGCGCGTACTTCGGGTGATGCCAAGATGAGCTCGAGTTTGTCGAGCTGAGCCTCGCCGAGCCGGCCCGCGGCAACGAAGGGGAGCCGCGGTAGCGCGGTAGAAAGGCCGATGAAGGCGGCCGGGCCGCGCAGTTTCACCACGGGAAACATGCCGCCCGCGTGGAGGACGCGGTGCTGCGGGAGATCGGAGGCGAGGTACGGTTCGAAGTACCGCGCGAAGCGCTGATCGCGCGCTGCGCCGCGCGTATAGACGTCGTGGTTGCCCGGCACGATGGAGACGGCGTCGGGGGGCAGACCGAGCACGTCGTCGAGGATGCTGCGAACGGCGGCGAACTCTGTCTCCAAAGCCAAATTGGAGACGTCTCCGGTGATGACGACGTGGTCGATGCCGCCTTTGGAGAGGTGGGCAGCGATGGCGCGCACCAGCTCGGACTTGTGCCGGTGCTTGCGGTGCAGCTTGAGGTTTGCGTAGCCGGTGGCGCGCTTGTTCAACAAGCGAAAAGGAATGGCGCCCTCCAGAGCGAGAATATGGAGGTCGGAGATGTGGGCAATGCGCATGGCGTCGTTGCCGCGGAGCACCCGCGGGCCACCGATCTATAACCCGCCGGATGCAGGATGCACGCAGCGGAAGCCTCGCGACGAAAGCCGCTCGGTTCCCGGGCGAAAGCTGCGCGTCGCGCCGCGCAGGCCCGCCGGGCCCGCCTGATAGCTGCCCCCGCGCACGCCACGAAAGAGGCCGGCGGTGGCCCCTTTCGGGTTCACTTCGCTGACGGGGCTGTAGCGCGCATTGAAGATGTCGTCGATCGCGTCCGCCACCCATTCCTCGACGTTGCCGGCGAGATCGTCGATACCGTCGGGGGTGCGGCCGGCCGGAAACGAAGCGACGGGCGCGAGCTCGAAGAAGCCGTCTGTGTCGTCGGCGTTTTCGAGCGCGAAGGGTCCGTTTTCGAGACCGAGCGCGCCGTGGTTGGCGACCCGCTTGTTGTAGAGGCTGCCCCACGGAAATGGACGCCCCTCGGCGCCGCGCGCGGCACGCTCCCATTCTGCTTCCGTCGGCAGGCGTCCACCCGCGAAGCGACAATAGTCGTCGGCGTCGTTCCACGAGACGAGTGTGACGGGGTAGTCGCGGCGATCGAAGCGTTCTCCGCCCGATGCATAGGGAGGCTCTGCGCAATTGCCCAGCTCGACGCAGCGACGGTAGGCGGCGACGGCCACCTCGGTGCGATCGACGTAATAAGCCGACACCATCACTTCGTGCGCCTCGGTCTCGTTGAGGAACACCTTCTCGCAGTACTCGTCGAGCACGATGTCTTTTTTGCAGAGCAGCGTCGCCGTTTCGAGCTCGTCCGGGCGCGAGCCCATGATGAAGGTGGTGGTCGGGATGTAAATGCGATCGGGGCCGGGCGCCCGCAGCGCGACGATAGCCGCCGATCGCGACTCGGTGCGCGGCAGCAGCGGCGCGCGCGGATCGACATCCGCGCTGCGCGGTCCCACCGGTGCCGGGGTGAGCGCCGCCGATAGGAGCAGAGCGGGGGCGAGGCGCAGCGCCATGGTTACAGCACGAGCATCTGGGTCGGGCGTTCGACGAGGCTGCGTAGCTCGGCCAGGAATTTGGCGCCCACGGCTCCGTCGACGACCCGGTGGTCGCAAGAGAGCGTCATGGCAAGCCGTTGACCGGCCACGACGGCCCCTTCCCACACCACCGCTTCCGCGCGGATCTTGCCGACGGCGAGGATGGCGCCTTCGGGCGGGTTGATGACCGCGGCGAAAGCATCGATGCCGAACATGCCGAGGTTCGAAATGCTGAACGTGCCGTCGCTCATCTCCTCGGGGCGGAGCTTTTTGGCTTTCGCCCGCGCGGCGAGATCGCGCACCTCCTGGGCGATGGTTACGACGCTCTTGCGATCGGCTTGGCGAACCACGGGCGTGAGCAGTCCGTCGGGCACTGCTACCGCGACCGAGATGTCGACGCGACGATGGAAGACGAGCGCCTCCGGCGTGAAGCTCGCGTTGCACTGCGGCACACGCACGAGCGCGATGGCGCACGCTTTGATGAGGAGATCATTGACCGAGACTTTGAGCGGTGCCGGCGCATCGCCGTTGGCGCTGCGCGGCGCTCCCGCGGCCAGATCCTCGTTGATTTGCTCGCGCAAGCGCGCGATGGGGGCGGCGTCGACGTCGATCGTGAGGTAAAAATGGGGAACGGTCTGCTTCGACTCGGTGAGCCGCCGAGCGATCGTCTTGCGCATCATGGAGAGCGGGCGCACATCGTCCGCTTCGGCGTGGGTGGCGAGCGCGCGACCGCTTGGCAACGCGGGCGCCCTTTCCAAGTCGTGCGCCACGATACGCCCGTGGGGCCCGCTTCCAGCGACGCCGCTGAGATCGATGCTGCGCTCCCGGGCCACCTTGCGCACATAGGGCGAGGCGCGAACCCGCCCATCGGGCGAGGGCATCGAGCCCTCGGCGTTCGCGGTCGGGGTCGCGGTCGGGGTCGGGGTCGCGGTCGCGGTCCCGGTCCCGGTGGCGTTCGGGGTCGCGTTCGCGGTCGGGGGTTGGGGTGCGTCGGGCGTTGCCTTCGGGGGCGCGCTGGGGCGGCTCGCGGCAGCGGTTTGCGCTTCCGTCGCTTCGCCGTTCTTGGCTGCGCCGCTTTGCTTGGGGGCCGCCGCGCCCCCCGTCGGGACGAGCTTGGAAATGTCCTCGCCCTGCTCACCGATGATGGCCACCGGCTGCCCGAGCTGCACCAGACTGTCGGGCGGGACGAGCAACTTGAGCAGCGTCCCCTTGTCGAACGATCGGAACTCCATCGTCGCCTTGTCGGTTTCGACTTCGGCAAGCAGATCGTCGACCGCGACGCTGTCACCCTCCTTCTTGTGCCAAACCGTGAGTTGCCCCTCGGTCATGGTGGGCGACAGCTTCGGCATCTCCAACAGTTTGGCCATTTCTCACCTGATTCGAGCGCGCGCCCGCTCTTGGGATCACGCGCGATAGAGCGAACGCTTCACCGCGTCCATGATGCCCGCCGCCTGAGGAATCACGAGCTGCTCGAGCTTGGCGTTGTAAGGCATGGGGACGTCCATGGTCTGCACGCGCTCGATCGGCGCGTCGAGCTCGTCGAAAGCGAGTCGCTGGATACGATCGACGATTTCCGCGCCGACGCCGCCGTAAGGCCACCCTTCGCCGGCGACGACCGCGCGGTGCGTCTTGGCGACGCTGGTGAGAAGGGTGTCGGTGTCGAGCGGTCGCAAGGAGCGAAGGTCGATGACCTCCACGTCGATACCTTCTTTTTCGAGCTTGGCGGCGGCGTCGAGCGCGACATTCACGATGCGCGACCACGCGATGACGGTCACGTCTTTGCCCGGACGCGCGATATTCGCCTGCCCCATGGGCACGAGGAACTCCGTGTCCTCGGGGACTTCGCCCTTCACGCTGTAGAGCGTCTCGCTTTCGAAACAGAGAACGGGGTTGTCGTCGCGAATGGCCGTCTTCAAGAGGCCCTTGGCGTCGGCAGGGGTCGCGGGGGCGATGATCTTGAGCCCTGGAATTTGGGCGTAAAAATGTTCCATCGCGTGCGAGTGCTGCGAGCCGACCTGGGCCGCCGATCCGTTGGGCGCGCGAAAGACGATGGGCACGGTGAACTGTCCGCCGGACATCTGGCGGATCTTGGCCGCATTGCAAAGGATCTGATCGAAGGCGACCGCGGAGAAATTCCAGGTCATGAATTCGATGATGGGGCGGAGACCGACCATCGCTGCGCCGATGCCGAGCCCGGCGAACCCGGCCTCGGCGATGGGCGCGTCGATGACGCGCTTAGGACCGAACTTGTCGAGCATCCCCTCGGACACTTTGTAAGCGCCCTGATAGTGGCCGACCTCTTCGCCGAGCAGAAAGACGCGCTCGTCACGCGTCATTTCCTCGCTCATGGCCTGCTTCAACGCTTCTCGGTAACGAATGCTCGGCATCGGGGCTCGTCGGTGGGAATCTCGGGGTGTGGTCAGCGGGCGAAGGGGCCGGAGTAAGTCGTGGCCTCGAGGATGTCCGCCGTCGGTTCTGGGCTCTCTTCGGCGAAGCGCACGGCTTCTTCGATCTCGCGCTCGACGTCGGATTCCAACTCCGCCAGCTTTTCGCCAGCGCCCCCCGCGAGGATCGCGCTGCGGGCCTGAACGAGCGTATCGTTTTTCTTGTGCTCCTCGAGCTCGGCCGGGGTGCGGTACTTGCCTGGGTCGCTCATGGAGTGACCGCGGAAACGGTAGGTGCGCGCCTCGATGAGGGTGGGCTCGCCGGTGGAGCGCGCGCGCGCGACCGCCTCGCCCACGCGCGCCTCGACTTCGAAGACGTCGCGCACGAAAAGGCGATCCTTGGCCATGCCGTAAGCGGCGGCTTTGAGGCTCACGTCTTCGACCGACATCGTTCGCGAGAGGGGAGTCCCCATCGAGTACTCGTTGTTCTCACAGATGAAGACGATGGGGAGCTTCCACAGGGCGGCCAGCGAGCATGCCTCGTGAAATCCGCCGATCGACACTGCCCCTTCGCCGAAAAAGCACAGCGTCACTCGCCCGTCTTCCCGGTATTTGCTGGCGAACGCGACGCCCGCCGCGAGCGGGATATGACCGCCCACGATGCCGTATCCGCCCAGCATGTGGTGCGCGGCGTCGAAGAGGTGCATCGATCCGCCGAGGCCCTGCGAGCAGCCGGTAGCTTTGCCGAAGAGCTCGGCCATGACGTGCTTGACGTTCATGCCCTTGGCAATGGCAAGCCCGTGATCACGATAGGTGCCGACCACGTAGTCGTCGGGCTTTAGCGCGGCGCACGCACCAACGGCCACTGCTTCCTGGCCTATGTAGAGGTGCAAGAAGCCGCCGATCTTTCCCTGCGCGTAGGCGCGGGCGCTCTCTTCCTCGCAGCGCCGGATGAGCAGCATCTGACGATAGAATGCGAGCAGACGCGAGAGGCGCACGTCCGGCGCGGGCGCGGCGGGTTCGGGTTTTTTGCTGTTGGTTTTGGTAGTAGCAACCATGTCGATGCGTCGAGGAGAGGTTCGCAAAGCAAGCGGCGCCCGAGCGATGCCGTGGCTCAGCTGGTAGCGACGACGGACGCTAGCGCCGTTTCGCGAGCGGATCCAGCGGGTTTGCGGAGTCTCTAACCTGAGCCGGGTGCGCTTCGGCGGATGCGCTGCATGCGAGGCGGCGCGAAACCTCCTCGACACACGGGCGCAGTAAGCCGAACGATCGTTCGCCTCAGCTTCCGCTATCGGAACCGGCGTCTGCGACTTCGTGCTGGTTTCCACGCGGCGCCGGTTCGCCGTACTCGTCACGCAGCTTCTTGGCAAGAGCGTCGCTCATCACTTGCTCGTGGTAGCGAGGCATTTGCCCGAGCTGGACGACGACTTTGACCGCGCGCCCCGCCTCGAGCATCTCGATCGAGCCCACCGCGACGCGACGGCCGCTCTCGCTGCTCTTGTAGTCGAAGAGGATGTACGCAGCGCTCGGGTCGCGCTCCGTCACGGTGAGGCCGAGATCGACCCTCACCAGACGGAGCGCGGCGTTGTACGTCTGGGTCAGCGTGTAGGGAGATTCGAAGCTCGCCTTGGCATCGGCGACCCCTAGCTGCCCGAAAGTGGACGCGAGGACCGCGCCGGCAGCGCCGAGCACGGCATGGAAGATCCATGTTCCTCGCACGCTCCGTTACTAAGTCGGCGGCGTGCGCGCGGCCAAGTTTTCGACGAGCTACGCGGTCTCCGCTTCGATGACCTCGCGCGCCGCATCGCGATCGACGACGAGAAAAAAGCCGGCGCTGACCATGTGCCAGGTGAACTGGATCACGTAGAGGAGAAAAACGAACGCCACGCCCGGCCCGAGCACCACGTCATCGGGGAAATACATGGCCAGCGCCGCGTAGATCGAGGCCTGGAAGGCGCCGAAAGCCCCGGGCCCCGCTGGAACCAAGATTCCGACGCCGAGGACACCCATGACGACGAGCGCCTGCAGCGGCGTGATCGCCTCGATGCCGCACCCGCGCGCCAAGAGCCACATACTGAAGCCGTTCGCGAACCAATAGATCGTCGTCTCGAGCATGAACGGGCCGAAATGGCGCGCGTTCGACAGGAACTTCAGGCCGTCCGCGGTTCGCGCCACGAAGTCTCCGGCTTTCGTCGCGACGCGCTTGGATACGATGCCCACTGTTTTTTCGACGAGCGTGTGACCAATGCGCGGACGCCAATAAAAAATCCCCATCAGCACGAATGCGCACATGAATCCGCAGAGCGCGACGTACGCGTAGTAAGGTACGGCGGCGACCGGGATCTGCAGCTTGCCGATGTGGTCGGGCAGCGGATCGAGCGGCTTTGCGAGCTGCAAGCACACCCCCAGCAGCACCGTCAAGTACACGGCGTCGATGATGCGTTCGGCGCCGACCGTGCCCGTCGCGGCCGCCATGGAGACCTTTCCCTTTTGGCGGATCATGTACGGCCGGACGAACTCTCCGGCGCGAAGCGGCATGAGCAGGGTGGCACCGAAGCCGATGAACGACACGGCGATGATGCGGCGCAGGGGGACGTCCGCGATGGGTGCCAGAAGATGCCGCCAACGTGTGGCCCGCACCGTGTGCCACCCCATGAAGATGAAGGAATAGGCGATGCAGATCGGAACGTTCACTTTGGCGAATGCGGAGGCTGGCGGAATGATGGGCATTCCACCGCGCTCGAGCATCCACCCAAAGGCCACGGCGATGACCAGAGAAAGGCCCAATTTGATGCCGTGCTTTTGCCAAAAGCCGGGGTGCGCCTTTGGCGGGCTGGTTACGGGGCCTTCCATGGTGTCGCCGGATACCACGAACGGACATCCGGCGCTAAGGGCACTGCTGTGCGGCGCAGCGCGTTTCGACGGAGGTGCACCCTGGTGATTGAGTTCTCGGCATGAACGAAAGGCGTGCGGCGCGCGTCTTCCTCGCGGTTGGGATCTCCATGGACATCGCCGATGTCGTGGCGCGGCTGCAGAAGGTCCTCGAGCAAAATGCGCCGGCTGGTCTCTTTCGCTTCGTCGACGCGCAGCAAGCACACGTGACGCTGAGGTTTCTCGGGCAGCGAACGCCGGGGGAGCAAGATCGCATCGTTCGCGCCGCTGCTCCCCTCGCCAAAGAAACGGTAGCGTTTGCGCTCGCTTTTGGCGCGCTCGGCGTTTTTCCCGATGAACGGCGCCCGCATACGCTCTGGATGGGATTGACCGAGGGAAGGTCGGAACTCATCGAGCTCGCCGCGCGGCTGCAAGTGCAGCTCGCCGCGGCGGGGTTTACGCCGGAAGGACGACCTTATGTTCCCCACCTCACGCTCGCGCGCGTCAAGCAGCGTCCCCCCGCGGGGCTCATGAATGCCATCCTCGCCGCGGCCGCGGCGGAGACCCCGGTTCAGTCGGTGGAAAGCTTCGCGCTCATGGAAAGTCGGTCGACGGCCGCAGGAGTCCGCTACGTTCCGCTCTGCACTTTTCGACTGGAGAATCCATGCACGCCATCCAAGTGACCGAACATGGTGGCCCCGAGGTGATGAAATGGGTCGACCTCGAGACGCCGACCCCTATTCGCGGCGAGGTGCTCGTT
>Ga0193706_1000376_pt1 | contig 26838 bp, 18 predicted proteins | sample U3c1metaG_FD_160130 | JGI IMG/M metagenome (GOLD analysis project Ga0193706, IMG submission 160130) | Soil microbial communities from a riparian zone of the East river system, Colorado, United States - U3c1 | ecosystem: Environmental > Terrestrial > Soil > Riparian zone | place: USA: East River... | reverse complement strand
GTCGAGACGCTGAACGTCGCGTGTTTGAAGGCGCCGACGACCGTTTTCGACATCGCCGTCTTGATGCAGGCTTCCGCGGGTGTCCCTGCGGCGGGGCCGCTGACGGTCACACTCTGCACGTTGCCAGCGGAGGCGAAGACGATGGTGGCGCGCGAAGGCGCGTCGTGTCCGGCGAGGCAGTTACGCGCGGCGGCCCTCGGCGAGCCGAGCGCTCCCGAGATCGCGCCCTGAGCGGGCAGCTCCGGGATGTCGCCGCGAGGAGGTGCGGCCTTGGCTTCGGCCTTTTCCGGAGCGGGCGCCGGTTCGGTCGGACCTACCGCCTTCTTGATCGCTCCCACGAGCCCGGTGGGCTCGGGTGCTGCCGGGGCAGCCGGCGCAGCCTTGGCTTCAGCCTTCGCTGGCGCGGCGGCGGGCGCCTCCGCTGCGACAGCGGCTGCGATGGCGGCCGCTCCCGGGGAAGGATTGGACGCGGGAGCGTCGTTGGCAGCAGCGCTCGCCTTGCGTGCGCCTTTGCCCGTTTTGGGAGCGGAGTGCGTCACCGAGGCGACGCGCGTGATCTCCGTCGCCTCGCCCGGCCCGACGGTGCCTGGCGGCGCATTGACGGCCGTCTTTTCCGCGACGGGCGCGACCGCAGCCGGGGCTTCCATCTTTGCAGGGCTGGGGGGGGCGACAGCAACCGCGGCGGCCTGGACGGCCTTGGGCTGTTCGCTCAATGCGGCAGCCCGCTCGGGAGCGGCATCCGAACCATTCTGCGAGGTCAGACCGTACGCTACGCCGATTCCCACGAGGGCAACCGCGACGCCGGCCAACACCATCTTCGACCCGCTTCTTCCGCCGGAGCGCACCGCGGGCACGTCGATGGGCGTCGCTGGTGTCAGCGTCCGCGGATCGATGGCGCGGACCGCCGGCGACAGCGTTGGCGCCTGGGAGATGTGGTTCAAGTTGATGAGCCCCGAGCCATTCGCGTCGCTACTCGGAGGCGCGTAGGAAGGCGACGGAGGCGCATACGAACCTGCGGCTCGAGGGGCCATCGAGGCGGGGTTGCGCGACGATGGGGGTGTGCTCGGGGCCGCCGGTGGCCGACTCGTGCGCTGGGCGGCGCGCGCGGCCATCTCCGTCAGGGAAGGGCGGTTCTCCGAGGATTTGCTGGTGAAAGGACTGTCGGCCATGCGTACTTCTCCGATCGCGTTGATCCGTCTCTCTACTGAAGGGTACCGAGGCGACTCTTCGCCCGCCCCAAAACTACCCTTTGATGAAAAATCGTAGCCTGATCGATCACTGAAGCACCACCGAGACCACTCCATCATTTGACCGGACAGGCAACCTTGCTTCGACGAAGCCAGCAGGGCTGAGCCCTCGCGGCTGAATATCCTAAGAGAATCGGACTCCGCGGCAAGGGTCGTCGCGTGGCTGTGTGGCCGAAAAGGGGGATCTTGATCCGGTAGCGCCAAGAACTGCCGAGGCAGTTAAGTAGTCGCACCCAGTAAGGATGACACCGAGTGCCAACGACAGTGTACTTAAGCTAGCTCAGGAGGCGGCTTGTGCCAAAGCAGGCGCTCACAATCCGTAGATTCTCCTTACAGTGGTCGGAAGTCGAGAATGTGATCACGCCCCGACGCAATTACCTACATTGCCATACACCGATCGGGCGAGGATCGGGCGACGATCGGGCGACCCCTCCCGCGGTCGACGGCCTGCGGAAGGCGGCCATTCCGACGCTCCGACGCGCGCCGTCGCAACTTTTGGGGGCGCGAAAGGCCGCCAAAGAGCGCGCGTCCGAGAGTGTGCTAGTCGACATGCGGGGTCATGCTCCGCGAAGCTAGCGAAACCGCAGCAAAACGCAGTGCCGTCCAACCTGCCGTGCCGACTCCCGTCGCACCGATGGGTCCGAGCCCCGCTGCGGCGGCGCTCGAGCAAGAATTGGCCAAGGCCGAAGGGGGGCGGGCCTGGATCCGAAAGGTCGCCATCTGGGCGGTCGTGGCGTCGCTGGTCGCGGGGGGCGTCGTGTGGCGCATCCAGACGCGACCACCGCCCCAGCCCAAGTACGTCCTTTCGCCAGTGACGCAGGGGGACATCGTCGAGTCGGTGCAATCGACCGGTACCGTGCAACCGCTCACCCAGGTGCAGGTCGGCGCGCAGATCTCGGGGCGCATTGCGAAGGTCTTCGTCGACTTCAATTCGATCGTGAAAAAGGGGGACGTTCTCGCCGAGATCGACCCCACGCTGCTCGGTGCCACCGTCGAGCAGAACAGAGCTCAGGCCGCCGCTGCCGAGGCGCAGCTCGGCCGCACACAAGCCGCGCTGGCGACGGCGCAGGCGGTGCTCGTGCGCATCGACCGACTGCGCGCGGAAAACCTCGCTAGCCAGGCCGACCTCGATCAAGCGCGCGGGCAGCGCGACGTCACGGAGGCAGAGGTGGCGGCGGCGCGCGCAGCGATCATCCAGACCAAGGCGCAGCTCAGCTATTCGCGCACCAACATGGCCTATTCGCGCATCTATGCGCCGATCGACGGCCTCGTCGTGAGCCGCAACATCGACCCCGGTCAGACGGTGGCGGCGAGCTTCCAAGCGCCGACGCTCTTCGTCATCGCCGAGGACCTGCGCCGCATGCGCATTCTGGCCGAGATCGACGAGGCCGACGTGGGCAAGCTCAAAGAAGGGATGAAAGCCGAGGCGACCGTCGACGCGTTCTCCGGTGAGATCTTCCACGGGAAGGTGAGTCAGGTCCGGTACAACCCGAACTCGGTGCAGGGCGTGGTGACGTACCTGGCGGTGGTGGACGTCGAGAACCCGGACATGAAGCTTCGCCCGGGGATGACAGCGACGGTCACGGTGAAGACGCGCGAGGTAAAAGGGGTGGTAAGACTCCCCAACGCCGCGCTCCGCTATCGACCGACGCCACCGAACCGCGTGGACGCTGCCAAGGAGGGGATCGAGTTCAAACCGGAGCCGCCCCCCGAGCCGCTCGCTCATGGCAAGGGGCGCATCTACTTGCTGACCGACGGCACGCTCGGCAAGGAAAAAGCCGAGCCCAAGGTGATCGACGTCGGTATCACCGACGGCATCAACACCGAGGTCAGGACCTCCGAGCTTGTGCTGGCCACCAAAGTGGTGACCGACGAGACGGACGCCGACGACAAGAAGAAAGGGCCGCGACTCTTCTGAGGTCAGGGGCCGCAGCGAACCCGGCATGGAAGCCCCGCTCATCGAGCTCGATCACGTCGAAAAGGATTACGGGACCGGCTCGGTCGTGGTGCGCGCTCTCATCGACGTGAATCTGCGCGTCGCACGCGGCGAATTCGTGGCCATCGTCGGAACCAGCGGCTCCGGCAAAAGCACGATGATGAACATCATCGGATGCCTCGATCGACCGACGCGCGGGCGCTACCGCTTGGGGCCCGTCGACGTCGGCGGACGTTCCAACGACGGCCGCGCCATCGTGCGAAACCGCATGCTCGGCTTTATTTTCCAGGGGTATAACCTCCTGCCGCGCACGACCGCGCTCGAAAACGTGGAGCTTCCGCTCGTGTACCGCGGGGTGAAAAAGCGCGACCGCCGCCGCCGCGCGGAGCAAACGCTGCAAGAAGTCGGACTCGAGAGTCGGATGCATCACAAGCCGAACCAGCTGTCAGGCGGGCAGCAGCAGCGGGTCGCGATCGCGCGCGCACTCGTCACCGAGCCACCGGTCTTGCTCGCCGACGAGCCGACCGGCAACCTCGACACACGCACCAGCTACGAAGTCCTCGCGCTGCTGCAGAAACTCAACCAGACGAGCGCCATCACCATCGTCCTCGTGACGCACGAGGCCGACATTGCCGCCTGCGCGTCGCGCATCATCACCATGCGCGACGGGCGCATTCGTTCCGACGTCGGCAACGCGCCGAGCGATGCGGCGCGGCTCTTGCGCGAGCTCGGCGAACCGCGATCCTTGCCGGATTCCGCATGACACGAGCCGAATCCGGTGGCGGAATGCTGGTCGGCTTCGGCAACGCGCTTTCGCTGGCTTTCTCCGCCATCGTGCGCGCCAAGGTGCGCGCCGTGCTCACCGTGCTCGGCATCCTGGTGGGGGTGGCGGCGGTGGTGATCGTCACCGCGCTCGGAACCGGCGTGCAGGAGCGCATCACCAGCCAGATCAAGAGCCTCGGCTCGAACATGATCTGGGTGTTCCCCCAGTCGAACCAGAGCTCGGGCGCGCGGGGGGCGCGCGGCGGGGGCGGGCGTCTCACCGAAAACGACGGCAAAGCCATCTTGCGCGAGGCCACCAGCGTGACGGCGGTGGTGCCTTACATGCAGGCCCAGGCGCAGGTCGTTGTCGCCGATCGCAACATCGCCACCACCGTGGCCGGAAGTACGCGCGCCTATTTCGACGTGCGCGGTTTCACCATTGCCACCGGCGCGAACTTCACCGACACCGACGAGCGCACCAAGGCCAAGGTGTGCCTGCTCGGTCAAACCGCCAAGGAAAACCTCTTCGGCAATCAGGATGCGGTGGGCCAGGTGATCCGCATCGGTCGCTATCCGTTCCGCGTCGTCGGGGTGCTGGCGGGCAAGGGACAAACGCCGGGAGGAGAGGACCAGGACGACCGCGTCGTCATGCCTGTCGGCACGTTCCGCGCTCGCGTGTCGCCCACGGCGCCGGGACGAGTTCACGTCCTTTTGGTGTCCGCTTCCGACGCGCGCACGGTGAATCGCGCCATCGATCAGGTCGACGCCATCTTGCGTCAGCGCCACGGCATCGAGCCGGGCAAGGAACCCGATTTCGGCATCCGCTCCCAGGCCGAATTCTTGAAGACGCAGGAGGAGATCTTGGGGACGTTGAAGGCGCTGCTCATCGGCATCGCCTTGGTGGCGCTCGGCGTGGGCGGGATCGGCGTGATGAACATCATGCTGGTCTCGGTGACCGAGCGCACGCGCGAGATCGGCATTCGCATGGCCATCGGCGCGCGCGAGGCCGACGTCAGGTTCCAGTTCCTGGTGGAGGCGGTCATGTTGTGCGCGCTAGGCGGCGTGGCCGGCACCGCGGTCGGCATCGGCGTCATCTACGCCATGGCGCGGGCGCTCGGCTGGTCGATGCTCTTGCCACCGGCGGCTCTCGTCGTCGCGCTCGCCACGAGCTTCGGTACCGGCATCTTCTTCGGCTTTTGGCCGGCGCGCCGCGCTTCGCGCCTCGACCCTATCGAGGCGCTCAGGCACGAATGATTGCCACCGTCCTCTCCGCCCTGCGCATGGCCATGCTGGCCATTGTCCGCAACAAGCTGCGGACCGGGCTCACCATGCTCGGCATTCTCATCGGCGTGGCGGCCGTCGTCGTCACTACCGCCATCGGCACCGGCGCACGCGGGAAGATCAACGACCAGATTGCCGGACTCGGGTCGAACTTGATGGTCATCTTTCCGCAGTCCAACCAGGCCTCGGGCGCGCGCGGAGCGCAAGGTTCGGCGGCCCGTCTCACCGAGGCCGACGCCAAAGCGCTCGTGCTCGGCGCGACCAGCATCGCCGAGGCCGCTCCCTACCTGCGCAGCATCGCCCAGCTCGTCTACGCGGACCGGAACGTCAGCACGCAGGTGCTCGGCACGACGCGAGGGTACTTCACCGTGCGAAACTGGCCGGTGCATTCGGGCGAGCTGTGGACCGAGGCCGCCGAGGTGTCCGGTGAGCGGGTGTGCGTGGTCGGCACCACCGTCGCCGAGAGCCTGTTCGGATCACTCGACCCGGTCGGCCGCACCGTGCGCATCGGCCGCCACCCATTTCGCATCGCGGGGGTGCTGGTACGAAAAGGGGAATCGCCCTTTGGCACCGATCAAGACGACGTCGTCATGATGCCCACCTCGAGCGCACGCTCCCATCTGGTGTGGATGCCGCGGCGGAGCGTGCACGGCATCATGCTCTCCGCCACCAGCCCCGAGACCAACGAGCACGCCAAGGCGCAGGCCGCGGCCATCTTGCGCGAACGTCACCACATCGCCGAAGGACGGGAGCCCGATTTCGTCATCCGTACCCAGGCCGAGTTTCGCGCCTCGCAGGACGCCATCTACGGCGCCCTTTCGATGCTGCTCCTCTCGGTCGGCGCGGTGTCACTGCTCGTCGGCGGGATCGGCATCATGAACATCATGCTGGTCTCGGTGGCCGAGAGGACGCGCGAGATCGGCATTCGCATGGCCGTCGGGGCGCGCGAGAGCAACATCCTGATGGAGTTTTTGATCGAATCGGTGCTGCTCGCACTCTTGGGCGGCGTCCTCGGCGTCGTGTTCGCGGGGGCCATCGTGTTCGTGGTGGGCGTGATCTCGGAATGGCCCATGCGTCTCGAGCCCGCGGCGCTCGCCGTCGCGCTCACGACCAGCAGCGTCATCGGCGTCGCCTTCGGATTTCTTCCCGCCCGCCGCGCCGCGCGGCTCGACCCCATCGTCGCGCTCGGCCGCGAATGATGTCGCCAAGCGGGATAGCAGCTATCGGCAGGGGCCCGACTTCGTGAAGGCGTCGCGTTTCTTGCCGTCGATCGTGAAAAACTCGTAGGCGATCGCGGTGGGCGTCGCCGTGACACGCATGGCGCCGAACTCCTCATTGTAACGAAATTTCGTTTCGGGGATGGGCGTGAGAGGAAAGTCGTACTTCGACGCGCCGCCCAAACCATTCACGAAGTAGGGGATCCCGTCGACCTCGAGGCGTTCGTACGTGTGATCGTGTCCGGCGAAGACCACGTCCGCGCCCCATTTCCGGAATGGCCACCGCAGAGGCAGCGCCGAGCCGTGCTCGGACGTCGAATACGCTGGATGGTGGAAGTAGACGATGTCGTAGCAGGACTTCGAGGCGGCGAGACGCTGCTTGAGCCACGCCGCTTGCCGCGATTCGTCCGTGATGCCGTCGGGCTCGCGTACGTCGCTGTCGAGCGCGTAGAGGTGCACGAGCCCGAGGTCGACGTCGTAGTAGCGTTCGTTCCCCGGCAAGGTGAAGTACTCGAGGTACGGCGTGAGCCCGACGATCCAATCGTGGTTGCCGGGCGAAGGCCAAAAGCGGTTTTGGGCGCTGCCGGGGCCGAAACGACCGCGGTAGTTACCGATGAACTCGGCGTAGAACTTGCCGATGTTGGTGTCGATGCTGGCGGCTTCGCCCGTCGGGTAGTTGTTGTCGCCGAGGGTGATGAGAAACTCGGGTTGCCAGCCTTTGACCATCGTCGCCACGGCGCCTTCGCCCGGCGTGTCGGCCCCGTAGTCGCCGATGACCGCGAAGCGAACCGTGCCGCCACCGACGCTTGCGTCCGTGGGCGGCGAGCCGTCGGCGCTCGCCTGGGCGCTGGCTCCGCGGTTGGAGAGCCAGGCGGGCGCCGACGACGAGGCGATCGGCATCACCGAGCCTGCAGAATTGACCAACGAGGAAGCTTGCTCGACGGTGCGCGTGCCCTCGGGTTCCCTGCCGTGTGACCGAGGGTCGGGTTCCGGCACGCGGCGTTTGCACTGCGCGAGCGCGGCGACCGCGAGCAGCAGTGGCAACCGCCTCAAGTCACCTCTTCTTGTTGGCGGCGTTGGCGATGAGATCGCCGAGCGTCCCGAACTTCGACGCCTTGGCCACGCTGGCGCGGTACTCGTGGTAGGCGGCCTTCTCGGAGTCTTCTCGCAGGGCGCGCAGGGACAGCTTGGCTTCTCCACGGCGGGGATCGATCTCGATGACCTTTGCTTCGAGGCGCATGCCCGGCGGAAAATGCTTGCGCAGGTCCGTGCCGCGCTCGGTGCCGGTGTGGCCGGCGGGGATGAAGCCGCGCGAGTGCCTGCCGGTGAGACCGATCACCCGCACCACGAGCCCCGCCGATTCCGCGGCCACCACGGCGACCTTGAGTCCCTTGTGGGGGACGACCCGCTGCTTCGGCTCGTTCTCCTCGCCGGAGGGGGGCGCGGGATGCAGCGCGATCTTCTTCGACCCGCGCTCGAGATCGGCCACGACCACGTCGATCTCTTCGTTCTCCTTGAGCACGTCCTTGGGATGCTCGATGCGCTTGTAAGACAGGTCCTGCGTATGAAGCAGGCCCTCGATTCCGGGCGCGAGCTCGATGAACGCGCCGAAGGGCAGAAGGCGCATCACCTTGCCTTTGTGGCGCGTGCCGGGGCCGTACGTCTTCATGGCCTCCTGCCACGGGTCGGCGATGGCCGCCTTGTGCGAGAGCCAGAGCTTGTCCTTGTCGTCGACGCGCAGCACCTTGACGTCGATCTCCGCGCCGACCTGAAAGATGTCGCTCAGCTTGGCACTGCGGTCGTGGCTGGCCTCGGTCATGTGAACGAGTCCCTCCACGTCGTCGGCGCTGGGGATCGCGACGAAGGCGCCGTATTGGACGACGCTGCGCACGATGCCTTTGACGAGGGAGCCGATTTCGAGCTTGGCCAAGGACGCCTTGCGATGCTCTTTGGCCTCGGCCTCGATGTAATTCTTGCGCGACACCACCACGTCGCGCCCACGTTTGGCGTACTGCGCCACGGTGAACTCGAGCCGGCGCCCAATGAGATGCGCGAGATCGGCCCCGGGACGAAGATCGACGTGCGAACCGGGAGCGAAGGCGCGCACGCCGTCGACGTCGACCTCGATTCCGCCTTTGACGATGCCCGTCACCAAACCGAGGACGGGTTCACCGCTCTTGCTGAGCTCTTCCAGGCGAGGTTTGGTTTCCTCCTCGCGGAGCGGCTTTCGCGTGAGCACGACCAGACCGCCGCGCGAGCCGTCGCCGTGAACGTGCGCGACGAAGCGATCGCTCACCTCGGGAACGAGGTCGTCTTCGGCGAGCTCGTGGCGATCGAAAATCGCCAGCGCCTTGCCCGAGAGATCGACCATGACGGCGTGCTCGGTGACGGCCGTCACCTTGCCGAAGACCTCTTCGCCCACGTGGAACGCGGTGCGTTCGCGCGGCGGCGCGTTGTCCGCGCGCGGAGCGTGCGATTTTCGCTTGCCGCGCTTTTCGCGGCGAGATTTGGCCTTCTCTTTGGGAGCCTGCGACGTCTTGGCCGGCGCGGCGGGCGCGGCCGGCGCCGCGGCTGCATCGGCGTCCGCGGCGGGCGCGGCCGAGCCGTCCGTCGGGGCTCCGGCGGTTGCATCCGGCGGATGCGCTTTTTTTCCGCGTCGCCGTCGCCGCCGCTTCTTGGGCTTGGGAGCCGTCGATCCGTCGGCCGCTGGTGCTTCACTTTCGGAGCCCCCAGCTTCACCGCCCTCGTCCTCGTGGACGCCTTCGGGCGACCCATCCGAGTCGCCCGCGTCGGGCGGTGTGGCTACCTGTTTCGCTGGTTGCAGCGCCGGCTCGCTCGGCTCGCTCGGCTCGGCGGGCTCGGCGGGCTCGGCGAACGTGCCGGTGGGTGCCTCGTTGCGCGGAACAGGCTCGGCTGCGGGCGCGTCCTCGGTGCGGGGACTCGTCGGCGGGCGTTCGCCTGCCTTCGCAGAATCAGCCGTGATGATGTCGTTCGACTCCGGAACCATGCTCTCTCTCGCAACGGGCGCAGCAACATATCCTATGAAAAGGCCACATGCGAGCCCTGCTCACCACTCATTTATCGGCTTGCATCTCGATTCGTCGAATACGTGGACTCTTCGGCTCCGTTCCATGGGATCGGCAGATTTGCGTACCTCTGTCCGAAACCGCTGTCGCTGGGCACGAAAAGTTTGGCGCCGCCGGAAGAAAACGCCAGCCTTAGATGGCGTCCTTAACGGGAGATGGCGTCCTTAACGGGCGATAGGGAGGTGCAGCGGCCCTTTGCCCCCGCTCCGGTCGATGGTGAGCGGGCCGAGGCGTGACAAATTGTGAACGCTGATGCGATCGGCGAGGCGTTCGGCCAGCTCCACGAACGCCTTGGCGCTCGGCGACGTGGGCGCCGCCTGGACCACCGGCGTGCCGGCGTCCCCCCACTCGCGGATGGCCGGGTCGATCGGGATTTGTCCGAGCAGCGGAGCGTCGGCGTATTCGGCCACCTTTTGGCCTCCCCCGGTCCCGAAGAGCTCGTGGCGCTTGTTGCAGCCGTCGCAAATGAAGTAGCTCTCGTTCTCGATGACGCCGAGGATGGGGATGCCGACCTTCTGGCACATCGAGACAGATTTGTAGACGTCCTGCAGCGCGACCTCTTGAGGCGTGGTCACGATGACGGCGTTGCCGCCCCGGATGCGCTGCGAGAGGGTGAGAGCGACGTCACCCGTGCCGGGTGGCAGATCGAGCACGAGATAGTCGAGCTTGCCCCAGCGCACGTCCTTCACGAACTGGAGGAGCGCCCCGTGCAGCATGGGGCCGCGCCAGACCACGGCGGCTTTGGGGTCTTCCAAAAGGAAACCGATCGACATGAGCTTGATGCCGAAACGCTCGAGCGGTTCGATGAGTTTGCCATCGGCCGACGAGGGGCGCCCCATGACGCCGAACATGGTGGGGACGCTCGGCCCGTAGATGTCGGCATCGAGGAGTCCGGTGCGCATTCCCGAGCGATGCAGCGCCATCGTGAGGTTGGCGGCGACGGTGCTCTTTCCGACGCCACCTTTGCCGCTCATGACGAGCACGATGTTCTTCACCTCCGGGATCGGATCTTCGCTGGTGATGTCGCGCCCGAGGACGCGCACCTCGGAGGCGAGCTCCACCGCGGTGGCGCCGGCCTTGGTCAGCGCCTTGCGCACTTCGCTGAAGATCCGCTCCTGGAGCGACGCTGCTGGCGACGTGAGGATGACGGTGAGAGAGACTTTGCCCGCGTCGTCGACCTGAACGTCGCGCGTCATGTTGAGCTCGACGATCGACTTGTGTAGGTCGGGGTGCTTGACTTGACCGAGCGCTTCGAGCACGGCCTGCTCGCTCATTGCCATCCGCGGATTCCTTCGACGCTACCTACGGCCCGGCTCGGGCGAAGTCAAATGAGGTGGGGCGGCGGCCATCTTCCGCCCGTGGCCGCCGTATCGCGGTTCTCACTAGAAATGAAGGAAGTGCCCGAGGAGCAATCCCGCGCCCATTCCCGCTGCCGCCAAAAGGCCGGCTGACCAGATACGTCGCATGACGCGATTCATGGCCGCTGCTTGGAGCGACGAAAGATCGCTGGTGCGCAGGCCCATGGAGTGGCGTGAGGAGCGCCACCGGCGATTCCCGAAAGAGTGGCGTTTGCGCGAGCGGCTGCTCGTCTCACCACGGCCCGCGCCGCGCGAGGGCTGGTCCCGCGACTCCTCGAGCTGGGGCGTGCGCGGGGGGCGCGGAATACGTGGAGCCACGAGATCCTGGGCGGGCATGGCGCGCGGCATTTCGCTGGTGCCGCGCTTGACTGGGGCGTCGGCCGAGCGGAGGGCGGCATCGGGGGTGCCCTCGATGAGAACCAAATTGGGTCGCACGGAGGCCTTCTCCTTCGGTTCGGACAGGCCGAGCACGGCGCGCTCGAGGCGCGCCATGCCACGCGAGCGGCGTGCCTCGGGCGAAAGAAACGGCATCAAAGTGTCGCGCGGCGCGAGCGACGGCGCCTGCTCGGACACGGCGAACGGCGAGAGGAGGCTGGCCATCTCGCGCGCCGAGCCGATGGGCCGCCCTGATCCGACGGCCCCCATGGCCTGATCGACGACGCGCGCCAAGCCCGCCGGGATGGCAGGCACCAGCGCTTGCGCGGTTTCCGGAACCGGAATCGATCCGTTTCCTTGCGCGCGCGCGCCCTGACGAACGCCCACCCGCCCGGTCAGCATGTCATAGAGGATGGCGCCTGCGGCTTGGATGTCGTCGCGAGGGTCGAATCCGATCGCGGCGCGCGGGGCGCTGACGGGCGCTTCCGAACCGAGGTCCGCGCCTCTCGAGGCGCCGCCGAAATCGAGCAGCTTGACGATGAGCTGACCGTCTCGACCGCGCCGTAAGATGATGCTCTCCGTGCGAAGCTCGCCGTGCGTGATCCCCGCGCTGTGGGCCGCTTCGAGCCCCCCCAGCACCTGGAGCATCACGTGACACGCGTCCTCGGCCTGCATGGCCCCCTGATGTGTGACAATGTCGGCAAGAGTTTCTCCGCGAAGTCGTTCCATCACGAGGTAGGCGGCGCCTTCGTCCACCCCGACGTCATAAACATCGACGATGCCGGGGTGCCCGATCTCCGCGGCCATGCGGGCCTCGGCCGCAAAACGGATCTTGGCGGCCGCAACGCCGCCTTCCGCCGATACCAGCTTGATCGTGACCTTCCGGCCCGAAATCCGGTGCTCCCCTTCCCACATTTCCGCTTCCTGGCGTACGCCGAGGGGACGGGTGAGCAGGTATCGCTGATCAATCATGTCGCCGATCCGGTGCATGGCGAATTCAGGGAGGACAACGGCGGGGACGCCTTTCCCTTGAGCTTGAGCGACGTTTGGCAGGACCTTGCCGCCGCGAGGGGACCCGCGCGCCGCGCATCGAGCAGGTTTGGCTGAAGGGCGCGCTGCTCCGGTCGAGCCGTCTCCCGCCGGGATTTACGCCCGCCCTGGCCCCGAGGACAAAAAAGCAGAGGTGAGCGAGAACCTGCTCGCCCACCTCCGTGAAACTACTGTTCCCGAGATCGAATGATCCGGGGACGGCGCTGCTCGGCGCTGTTTCTGTTGGCCGTGATCAGCCGCCGCTCGCGCTGCCACTCACGCTGGCGCTCGCCATCACCGAGACTCGGACGCTGATGCTGGCATCGACGGATGCTTTGGCGGCTGCGCCCACGCAAGCGAACGCCTTGCCGCCCGCGGTGCCCACGGCCAGGACAGCGGCCTCGCCCGTAGTTGCGAGCTTGCCCGCGGCCTTCAACGCAAGCTCACCTTGCGTCTTGGCGGCGAGGTAAATGGCGGGCAGGTTCGTCTCGAGCAGGCCCTTCAATTTGAGGAGGTCATCGCTGCTCGCCGTATAGACGACCTTGACCGTCGGCTTCGTGCACGTGGCGGTGACCTCGGCCCGGCCGCTGCAGCTCGCGTTGCAATTGGCGTCGCCCGAGCACATCGGCGGCGTGAGCTCGGCTTCGCATTTCGGCTCCTTGTACGTCGTCGTACACCCGCCTTTGCAGCTGACCATCGCGCCGCACTTGACGTTGGCCGATGCCTCGAGCTTGCAGTTACCGTTGCATTTGCCCTTGCAGGAGGCTTCGCACTTGCCGCTGCACGTGGCCATCGCGGCCGGCTGCGTGCATTTGCCTTCGCAGACGCCGGCGCAATTGGCCATGCCGCCAGCCGGTGTTGCTTTGCCGTCGCACGTGCCGTTGCACGTGCCGCTGCAGCCGCCGGTGATGGTGCCCGAACACGCTCCGCTGCAGGTGCCCGTGCAATCCGCCTCGCAGCTTCCCTGACACTCGGCGGCAAGCGTCGCGCTTCCTTCGCAGGTCGCGCTTCCTTTGCATTCCGCGTCGCACACCGCGCTGAACTGACCGGGATCACAGCGAAGGGCCAGCTCGGGCTCCATGCACATGACGTCGACTTTGCAAGTCCCTTCGCACGATGCCTGGATATCGGCGTTGACGCTGCATTGACCGCCCGCCACGGTGATGGTGGCTGACGCGCCGGCATTGGCCTGCATGATCGCTTTGATCTTCGTCTCTGCAACGCTGCACGCCGTGGTGACCGCGTCGTCGGAGTCTCCTTTGGACGTCCAAGTATCGGACTCGCCGAGCCCGATGGCGATGTTGGCGCAGGCCGTCTTGACCTCCGTCTTCATGTTCTTGGCAACCACCTTCAGATCGCCCGCCGCTAGCACGAAGGCCTTGAACTTGGCGTCGATGCTGAGATTTGCCACCGCGGAGCCCCCGGCTTCCAGCTCATTGCACCCGGAAGCGGCGTCCACGGCGTCGCTACAATCAATCAAGCCCGGCAAAGAAAGCCCTACTACCAATAACGGCCCTGTCAGAAGTGTCTTCACTCGCATCACGAAGCTCCTTTTAGATGGCGCTCCAGCCCTTCGCCGGGGCGCCAAGTTTGACAATCATCGACAACCACCCGTTGATTTGCATCTGCACGAGTCGACCGTACGACGACGCACGCGGCGTAATGATGCAACAGATGCGCCTGAAAGTGGCCATTTTTCGTAAGGATGCTCCGCCCGCATTCGCGCTCTCCTCGCGCGGAGTCAAGTTCTTTACCATGTGACTTTAGTCGGGAAGCAGCGCGGTGCGGGCGCCACGCCCCGCTGCGCGACGCACCATGACGCAGAGTGCCGCACCTCACGTGCGTCGCTTACTTGGCCACCGCGTGATGGGATGGTCGCTGCCCAAATCGTGTTGGCAGCCGCGCTAGTTGAGATCGATTTCTCGCGCCGGTTCCTGGTCCGGCGAGGGTTTTTTCGGCGGCGGCGGTGGCACGGACGAGCCCTTCTTCATCGACGACGCGAGGATCGTGAACTCGACGCGGCGATTCTTGGCGCGGCCCGCCGCTGTCTTGCTGGAAGCGATGGGTTTGTCCGGTCCATACCCTGCTGCGGTGAGTCGCCTCGCGTCGACGCCGCGATTGCGCAGGTAGTCGGCGACCGCGAGAGCCCGCCGCTTCGACAGATCGCGGTTGTGGGCCGCATCCCCTTGGGTGTCGGTGTGCCCTGCCACCTCGACCTGGAAAATCTCGGGGTGGTGTACCAGTGCCGAAGCGACGGCGTCGAGCACCAAAAAGCTATTCTTTCCGACGATCTTGTCGCTGTCCTTGGCGAAGTTGACGACGTCGCTGATGACGATGTCGTCGGTGCGGATCTCGACGAGGGATTTGCCGCGGTCCGGACACCCGTCGTCATCCTGGAATCCGTTGTAGTTCTCCGGAACCTGTGGGCAGCGGTCCTTGTCGTCAGGAATTCCGTCGTGGTCGCTGTCGGGAACCGAATCGGGGCACCCGTCGTCGTCCTGGAATCCGTTCCTGACCTCGGCTTGATCGACACATTGATCGTCGGTGTCGTTGATCCCGTCGCTGTCGTTGTCGGGATCGGAGCAGCCGTCGGCGTCCTGGTAGCCGTCGGTGTCTTCGGGATCGGTCGGGCATTTGTCGATCCGGTCGGGGAGGCCGTCTTTGTCGCGATCGGGACAGCCGTAGAAATCCCCCTTGCGGGTGACGACGGTCGAGCCACCCTGGTCGGGGCATTTGTCCTCGGCGTCGCCGATGCCGTCTTGATCGCGGTCGGCGATTTCGTCCGGGCAGCCGTCGGCGTCCTGGAATCCGTTCTTGAGCTCTGGCTCGTTGGGGCACTTGTCACGCGCGTCGGCAAATCCGTCACCGTCGTTGTCAGGATCGGGGCAGCCGTCGGCGTCTTGGTAGCCGTCGACATCCTCCGGCGCGGTCATGCATTGATCCTTGCCGTCGATGATGCCGTCGTTGTCCTGGTCCGATGACTCGCGGATGAAGGTTACCCCCGCGAAGATACGCGTGCGCGGCGCGCCGACGCCCTCGGTGAGTCCGAGTCCGGCGCCCCCGAGAAAAGCGAGATCGGAACCGAGCGGCCGAAACTGAAGGGCGAGCCCCCCTTCCAACGCGTCGGTGCCGGTGGAGCTGCGGAGGCGACTGGCGCCGAAGATCTCGGCGATGGCATTCAGCACGGGGCTGATCTGAAAGCTGACGCCGCCTCCGTAACGGAGCTCGGGCCCGAGCTCCGCCGTTCCGACGGACGCTTCACGGCGGTAGGCGCCGCCGACGTTCAAGCCGAGGCTGAAACGGCCGAGCAGCAGATCGTAGATGATGCGGCCCCCGGCCGTCGGAGACCAATCGCCGATGTACGTATTCTTCGTGCCGGACACGGCGTGGGCGACGGGCGCCGTTCCGAAAACAGAAAAGCCGACGACTTGCTGGTCGGTGGGACTGCCCGCGACGCGGACCTTGACCTCGGCCATGGGATCGCCGAGCCCCGACCCTTTGAGGCCAGTGCGCGATTGCTGGCCGACCGCGGTGCTGCTCGTGTCCGTGGTGATGCCCGCGCCGTGCGCGAACGTGTAGGGCAAGTGCAGACCGAGTTGCACCTGCGGGACGACGGTGAGCGATGCCATCAGCTCGCCGGTGACGAGTGTTTCGACGATGTTGATTTCGCGAAGCCGCGCCGCATTGTTGGCATCGCAGTTGGTGTCCGATACGCAGCTCGTGATGACGAACGGACGATTGCCGTAGTTGCCGAACGCGCCGAGGGAGAAGGCCATTTTGCCGTCAGTGCGCGCTCCCTGCACGGTGATGAAATTGCGCGGCCCGACGGCGGGGGAAAACCGCTGCACCGAAAATTCGCCTTGCTTCAGATTCGTCTGCGCCGAGGCGAGGCCGGTAACGAGCATGCTCGCCACAATGGCGAAGCAAGCCAGCAAACGCACACTCATGACGAGATCTCCGCGGGCAGCGTACGAACGACGAGAGGCGAGAAACAAACCGATGCGAGGCTCAGACTCGCATGGGCTCGTGCGAAGACGCAACAACACTCGAAGACCGGTGAACGTCGCCGCAGCGGCCATCGCCCCACGTGCCGCGTGTCGGTGCGCGCGCGCGATTCGGCCGAAACATCGTTGACACCCCCCGAACCTGGTGCGAGCTTTGCGCGCCTCGTGCCCCCCTCCTCGCCGTTTCCAGCAGGAACCGCCATTCGATGCATCGGTTTTCCCCCGTCCTAGGTCCGCTCACCGTTCTGCTCCTCTCGCTGCCGGTCTTGGCCCAAGCCCAGACAGCGCAAGGGGGTGCAGGGGGAAACGCGCCGTCAGCGCCGGGCGAGCCCCCGGCGACGACAACGCCCGCAACGCCGGACGCGCCTCCCGCTCCGACGAGCCCACCGGCGACGCCTCCACCGTCATCGTCACCACCTTCGTCGTCCGCTGCGGGTGGCGCTGCGCCCATCGATCGTTCTTCGCTTCTGGCGCCCGCGCCGGCCGGTCGCGCAGCGGCGCCCGCCGAGCCGCGCGACACCGAGCGAAAGGTCGACACCTCCATCGGAGCCAACCCGAAGGCGGTGTACGCAGAGGATTGGTGGGTGCACTCGCGCCCCGTCTTCGAGCTGCACGGCGTCCTGCGCGTGCGCGCCGAGCTGTTGCACAACTTCTCGCTCGGACGCGTCGATCGGCACGAGCTGGCGCTCTGGCCGCAGCCAGTCGACAACAGCTACTCGACGAGCGGCGGCCAGGTTCTCGTCAAGGCGTGCGGCGACAACGGCCAGAATTTTTGCGAGGACAAGAGCCAGGCGGGCGCCAACATGCGCTTTCGCGTCAATCCCGAGCTGCACGTCAGCGACAACTTGCGCGTCATGTCGCAGATCGACATGCTCGACAACCTGGTCCTGGGGTCGACGCCGGCGGGCTACAATGGCCAATCGCAGACTCAATCGCCGTCTCGTGCCCCGACGAGCCCCTACACCCCCATCGGCGCATTTGCGACCACGCAGGTGCCACCCACTTCCGGCCTCAACAGCTTTCAGAACAGCATCAACATCAGGCGTGCCTGGGGTGAATACGCAACGCCGGTGGGACAGCTGCGCTTCGGCCGCATGCCGAACCACTGGGGCCTCGGGATCCTCGAGAACAGCGGCGATACCTACGACTCCGATTGGCAGTCGACGGTCGATCGCATCATGTTCACGACCGGCTTCCGCTCGCTCGATCTCTACATCTCCGGCGCCTGGGACTTCCCCAACGAAGGCCCCACCAGCGCGACCTTGGAAAGCACGATCGGCGGCCAGCCCTATGATCTCGCCCAGCTCGACGACGTCAATCAGTACACCGCGATGGTCGCGCGGCGGCGCAACCCCGAGCTCGCCAAGCTCGATCTGGCGCGCGGGGACGTGGTGGTCAACGGGGGCGCCTATTTCCGTTACCGCGACCAGCTCATCGCCTCCGAAAACGTGCCTATCGGGACTCCCTCCGGTGATGTCAGCACGAAAATCGTGCGGCGCGGGCTCAAGCTCTATACGCCCGACGTCTGGTTTCAGCTCCTCTACAAGAAGTTCCGCTTCGAGATGGAAGGGGTGATGGTCGCTGGTTCGCTACAAAGCACGGAGGCCTTGGGTGGCGGCGAGAGCGCCACCATTCGTTCATTCGGCCTGGCGACACAGACGGAATGGAAAGCGGTCGAAGATCGCCTGCGGTTGCAGTTCGGGTTCGGCTGGTCGTCGGGCGATTCGGGGCTCAACCCGGACGATGCCAGTCGCAACAGCTCGCTGTCACCCTCGCGCGCCGGGACCAGCCTCTCCCCGCGCGTGATCGGTAACCGAACCTACAGCCAATTCCGCTTTCACCCCGACTACCGGGTGGACCTCATCTTCCACCGTCAGCTCCTCAGCCGTGTACAGGGCGACTACTACTTCCGCCCCTCGATCGAATACGACTTCACGCGCAACGCCGAAGGGCAGAAGCTCGGGGGCGGGGCGGCCATCATCTGGAGCCGCGCCAGCGAGTTCGTCCAGACGCCCGGCCACAAGCGCGATCTCGGGATCGAGCTCAACTTGGGCGTCTACTACCAATCCAAGGACGGGTCGCTCAACGACAACCCCGACAAGATGGGCGGCTTCTTCACGTCGCTCCAGTACGGTGTCTTCTTCCCGATGGGGGGCCTGGGATACCTGGCGAACGAGGCGCCGCCGACGCCCGAGACGTCGGCCGCCCACACGCTGCGCTGGTTCATGGGCATCCTTTTCTAGCGCTACGCCCCACGTGACCGAGTTACGCTCATGGTTCACGCATGAGAACGTTGCGACGGGTCGAGGGTGGAGCGGTCATCCTGCTCCTGTTGGTCAGCGGGGGCTGTGGCGGGGCGTCGGGTGTCGGCAGTGGCGGCGCGTCATCGGGTGGCGACAAGCACGCCATGGTGGGTGTCCACGCGCCGGCCTTTTCGCGACCGCCAGTCGTCGGCCAAAGCACGCTCTCCACGGAGAGCGCCAAGGGAAAGGTGCTCATCGTCGACTTTTGGGCAACGTACTGCAAGCCATGCGAAAAAGAGTTTCCCAAGCTGCAAGCGCTCGCCGACCGACACGGCGCAAACGTGCTCGTGTACGGGCTATCCGAGGACGAGAGCACGGAAGGAATCGCGGCGTTCGTGAAGAAGACCGGCGTCCACTTTCCCATCGGCTGGGACCAGGGCAACGCGATCAGCCAGCGTTACAAGCTCGACAAGATGCCGACCAGCTACGTCATCGACAAAAAGGGGCTCATCCGCTTCGTGCACGGCGGCTACACCGAAGGCCAGGAAGAGCAGATCGCTCGTCAGGTGGACGAACTGTTGCGATAGCCGTCGTGCCCTTTCGGCGCCGGTCGCGACGTGGCCCCAAGTTGCGCCACAGGGCTCACGGATGGTGCTAACACTACGTCCGCTTCAGCCAAAACCTGGCAGAGCGGTGCTAAGAGACTCTTCCGATGTCCGCCCTGACTTCCTCCCAGATCCGCCGCACGTTTCTCGATTTCTTCGCCTCGAAGTCGCACGAGGTCGTACCTAGCGCATCGCTCGTTCCGGCCAACGACGCCACGCTCATGTTCGTGAATTCGGGCATGGTGCAGTTCAAAGACGTCTTCATCGGCAAGGAGCAGCGCAGCTACCGGCGCGCGGCATCGAGCCAAAAGTGCATGCGCGTGAGCGGCAAGCACAACGACCTCGAAAACGTCGGCTCTAGCGCGCGCCATCACACGTTCTTCGAGATGCTCGGTAACTTCAGCTTCGGCGATTACTTCAAAGAAGACGCCATCGCTTTCGCCTGGGAGCTCTTTACCAAGGTCCTCGATCTGCCCAAAGATCGCTTGGTGGTCACCGTCTTCCGCGGCGACGGCGCCGTCCCTGCCGACGACGAGGCGCGCGCCATCTGGCGCAAGGTGACCGGCTTCGGCGACGATCGCATCATCGGGCTCGGGCTCAAGGACAATTTTTGGCAGATGGGGGAGACGGGGCCGTGCGGCCCTTGCTCCGAGATTTACTTCTTTCACGGCGACCATCCCGATCCGGCGACGTTGAGCAACGAGCAGGCTGCCGACGGCACCGGCTGGGTCGAGCTCTGGAACCTCGTCTTCATGCAGTTCGAGCGATCGATCGAAAACGGGACCCCGAAGCTCGCGCCGCTGCCCGCGCCGTGCATCGACACCGGCGCGGGGCTCGAGCGGCTCACCGGAGCGCTGCTCGGACATCGATCGACCTACGATACCGACCTTTTCCGCCCGCTCATCGAGAAAGCGGCGAGCATCGCCGACAAGAAATACGCCGGCAGCACCGCCGCAGACGACGTCTCGATGCGCGTCATCGCCGATCACGCACGGGCGGCGGCGTTCCTCATCGCCGATGGCGTCATGCCCGACCGCACCGGGCGCGAATACGTGCTCCGGCGGGTCATGCGTCGCGCCATCCGCCACGGGCACCGCCTCGGCATCGCCCGGCCCTTTTTTCACGAGATTGCGCTGGAGGTGGTGGAGCTCATGGGCGGGCACTATGGCGAGCTCCGCGAACGGCGGGAGCTCATCGCCAGCGTGACCGAGCAGGAGGAGGTCCGCTTCCGCCAAACCATCGACCGCGGGCTCGGCATCCTCGACGAGGAGCTCGCCAAGATGCGAAGCGAAGGGCGCGCGAAGCTCTCGGGCGAGGCCGCCTTCAAGCTCTACGACACTTTCGGATTTCCCCTCGATTTGACGGAAACGATCTGTGAGGAGAAGGGAGTCGGCGTCGACCTCGAAGGCTACCAGCGCGCCCTCGACGAAACGCGCGCCCGCAGCGAGTTCGTAGGAGATACCGCGGTCGCGCTCGAAGTCTACCGCCAGGCGCTCGAGAAGGTGCCGGGGAAGCAGGTCCGATTTACGGGCTACGAGCGTGAAGCTGGCGAAGGGCGCGTCGTGGCCATCATCCAAGGGGGCGCCCTCGTGGAGCGCGCGACGGCGAGCATCGGCGCCGTCGACGCGCCGGACGTGGAAATCATTCTCGATACGACACCGTTCTATGGCGAGGCGGGCGGGCAAATCGGCGACAAGGGCAAGCTCACGGGAAACGCGCTCTTGCTGGAGGTCGACGACACGCAAAAGCCAGTGCCGGGGCTGATCGTGCACCGCAGTTTCCTGCGTGAGGGAGAGGTGTCCCTCGGCCAGACGTTGGTCGCCGAAGTCGATCACACGCGCCGTGACGCCACGCGGCGTGCACACTCCGCGACGCATCTCTTGCACTACGCGCTTCGGCGTGTGCTCGGCGAACAAGCGCAACAAAAAGGGTCGCTCGTCGAGCCAGATCGCTTCCGCTTCGACTTCACCAGCGGGCGCGCAGTCACCGCCGAAGAGCGAACGCGAATCGAGGACCTCGTCAACGAGAAGGTGCTCCTCAATGCGCCGGTCGAAACGGAAGTGCTTCCCATCGATCAAGCGAAAAAGCGCGGCGCAGTCGCCATCTTCGAGGAGAAGTACGGCGACATCGTGCGCGTGCTCACCATGACGGCCGATTCGGTGGAGCTGTGCGGGGGAACCCACGCCCGCGCTACCGGCGACGTCGGTCTCTTCAAGATCGTGAGCGAAGGGGGCATCGCCGCCGGCGTTCGTCGGATCGAAGCGCGCACCGGCGTGGAAGCGCTGAAATATGTCCGATCGCTCGAAGTGACGCTTCGACAAGCCGAGGCTGCCGCCAAAGCGAGCGGCGGAGATTTGGTCGACAAGATCGAGAAGCTCGTTCAGCGCGAGCGAGCGCTCGACAAGAAGGTGATCGAGCTTTCGACAAAAGTGGCTCTAGGGGGCGGCGGCGGAGGGGAAGGGGCGCTTCTCGCGCAGGCGCGCGACATTGCCGGGGTGAAGGTCCTCGGCGTTGCCGTCGACGTGAGCGATGCCGCAGCGCTGCGCGAGCTGGCCGAGAAACTGCGTGACAAGCTCGGGGACAGCGTGGTCCTGGTGGGCTCGAAAGCGGGCCCCAAAGTGCAGCTCGTTCTCACCGTGGCGCGAGGACTCGTGCCCCGGCTCAAGGCGAACGAGCTGATTCGTCCGCTGGCGCAGATTGTCGGCGGTTCGGGTGGGGGGCGCCCCGACATGGCCCAGGCCGGCGGAACGGACGCGAGCAGGCTCGATGAGGCCCTCGCGGGGTTGGAGCGCGTCGTGGGCGCCGCGATGGGCGCGGTAGAGCAAGTCCAGGCATGATCTAGCCTGGTCTGCGATCCCCGGCGGGTTCCCTCGCTGCCGGTGGTCGGAGGGCGCCGCGCGGAAACGGCGGACCCTCTGCCACGTAGAAAGACCATGGGCACCGCGCCGGGCGCCTCGGTAGGTTTCGGATCCATCGCCTGGCCGGTGATGGTAGGACGCGCCTTTGGGTGCACCTTGGCGCGCGAGGAATCTCTGAACGAGGCGATGAATCGCTACGCGCAGGGCGAGCAGTCTGCGTTTGCGATTCTCTATGATGGCCTCGAGCAGAAACTGCGCGCCTTTCTGACGCGTCTCACCGGGGCTCCCGTCGTCGCGGACGACCTGCTGCAAGAGACGTTCATGCGCATCCATCGCGCGCGCGGCAGCTTCGACGCGCGCGCGGCGGTCGTGCCGTGGGCCTACGCCATCGCCCGCAACGCGTGGCTCGATCATGTACGCGCCGCCAAAGTGCGCGGAGAAATGCCGCGTGCGACGGGCAACGACGACGCCGCAGGATCCAGTGACGCCCCCACGGGCCCCGACGCGGATTCCGAGCAGCTCGCCATCGCGCGGCAGACCGCGGCCCTGGTGGAATCGGTGCTGCGCCGTCTCGCGCCGGCACAGCGCGAGGCATTCGTACTTCTGCGCTATGAAGGGATGAGCGTCGACGATGCAGCGGCCGTGCTCGGATCGACGCCGACTGCCGTCAAGCTTCGCGCGTTTCGCGCGTACGAAGCCCTCCGTGCGGCGCTCGGTCAACCCCGAGCGGCACCTCCAGCCCCCGCGCGCTCGGGCGATCGAGGAGGCAGCGATGGCCGCTGAGCGCAAAGACCAGCAACCGGTCGACGCGTGGAGTGACATCCCCGATCCGGTCCTCGGTGCTGCCCGACCGAGCTCGGTCATGAAGCCGCCCGCAACGGCGTCGGCGACGCGCCGCCAGGTGCAGTTGCAGCGCCTCATTTTCCTCGGCACGGCCGTGCTCTGGCCGGCGGCGGTGCTTTTCTACTACGGCGCCGGCTGGCGCGGCCATGGGCTCGATTTCGTCGCCGCACAATTCGCGATCTGGGCTGCGGCGCTGCTCTTTGCCGCGTGGGTCGCCCTTTCCGCCGGCACGCGCGGCGTCGGTCGGCCCGTTCCTTGGCTTCGCATCGCGGCCGTGGGCGCCCCCCTCGCCTTCATGGTGCTGGCGCTTTTCTGGCGTCCTCCCCATGGCAAACCATTCGGCGATTTGGGGCCGCCGGCGATGCTCGAAGGGTGCTTTCGGATCGGGCTCACGGTGGTGGTGCCGATGCTCGTCTTTTCCGTGTGGGCCATGCGCCGCTCCTTTCCGAGCGGGCCCGGTTGGCGCGGTGCTGCCCTCGGAGCGGCGTGCGGTCTGAGCGGTGTGGTCGTGCTCGTGCTTCTCTGCGGCAGTCCCTACGGTGGCCACATCGCCGTGGCGCACGGGATGCCTCTCGTCATCGCCACCTTGGTCGGCGCTTGGGGGGGCAGTCGGGTCGGCCGCGTCTGACGAGCGATCACTCCCGCGGCGGGCGCGGTTTGACGCGAGCCAGGGGCCTTGGCGCGAGCACGCGCACTTTACCGTGCGCGTGGATGGTCGCTCGCACGCGAGGCGGCAGGTAGATGGCGTCGAGATCGAAGGTGCCCAAGGCTTGCGCCAGCGTCGCTACGTGCTCGCGGGGCCCGAGACTGGCGTCGAGCACGATGATCGCTTGGCCGCGCAGCCGACAGAGACCGCCGCAAGTACGACCCTTCGAGAGACCGCGATCGAAGACATCGTAGCGGACGGGAATGCCGAGCCTGGCGGCGAGCGCCTCGAGTGCGGAGACGAGCTCGGTAGGCTGCATCTTGCACCGTCTTACCTCGACGCCGAGACGGGGCACGTCGCGGCTTGCGAACCGGTCTCGAAGGCACGGGAGGGCGAAGCGGCGGTAGAGGGCGGCAGTTGACCGGGCGAGATCCGGGTGGTACAGGGTTTTTCGGACGCGGAAGCGACTTGTCGGTGTGGGAGCGATTCGGTTTCCCCGGTGAGCGTTTTGCGGTCGAGGTGGGGGCACGGGCTCGAGCCCGTTTGAACCAAGAGCTACCAGAGCCGGGCACGAGAAGGCCCGAAGGACTGAGAAAACGACATGACTTTTACCGAAGCCGCGGCGGAGGTCCTCCGCCTTGTGGGCCGCCCTCTTCACTACAAAGAGATCACCGACCTCGCCATCGAGAAAAACCTCCTCAGTCACGTGGGCAAGAGCCCGGAAGTGACGATGGGTGCGCGTCTCGCGGCGCTGCTCAAGAAGGCCGCCAAAGACAATCCCCTGGTCAGGGTTAAACCAGGCGTCTTTGCCCTGCGCGAATGGGACGACGCGACCATCAAAGCCGCCCTGAGCGACAAGGCGAAGAGCGGCGGCGAAACCGCCGCCGCTGCGGAAGACGAAGTCGTCGAAAAGATTCCCGAGGACCGCGCCTCGGGCGGCGCCGCTTCCGACGAGGAGGGAGGCGATTGGGACGAAGAGGACGAGCCGGGCGAGCAGGCCCCCGATGAGCTGAGGCGCGCCGAGATCGCCGCGTCGGGTGCAGAGCTCTTCGGTGAAGAGGACGATGACGACCGGCCTATCCTCGGAGGGGACGATCCGGCAGCGACGGGCCCCGCTTCTGCCGAAGGGGCACCCGGGCAGCGAAGGCGTCGCCGACGGCGTCGTGGGCGCGGTCGCAGTGCAGCCGATGGGGCGTTTCCCGCGTCGGGCGGAGGGCTCCCCTCCTACACCGTCACCCCGGCCTTCGGCGAGGGCCGTGAGAGCCGCCCGTCCAACGGGGAGGCGGAAGGGTTTCCCGTCGGTCGCGAAGGTGGCCGCGAGAGTGGTCGCGAAGGTGGCCGCGAAAGTGGCCGTGAGGGTGGCCGCGAAAGTGGCCGTGAGGGTGGCCGCGAAAGTGGCCGTGAGCGGCCTGTGCCCGCCGATTTCGGCGGGAGCTCCGACGGTCCCGCGCTCGACGATCTTGCCGGTCGCGATCTCGCCGACGCTGTCGCGTTCTGGCTCAACACATTGGATCGCAACGGCGGCCAGGTCTCCCTCCGTCAAGTAGCGGAGACCGCGCAGCGCCGCGGCCGATTGAGCGGCGATCTCCAACTTGCGCAGTCGCAGATTGCCGCCGCCATTCGCGCCGACAGCGCGCGCCGGCAGGCCAATGGCCAGAGGGTGCGCTTCCGTTTCTCCAGCGGACGCGTCGCGCTCACCGATTGGCTGCTCGGCGGCGAGCTGGCACGCCTCGAAGCGGAGGCGCACGCCGCCGTCGAACGCTACCGCGAGGCGAGCCGTCGTGCCCTCTTGCGCAAGATGCAAGAGCTGCCGGGACATGCGCTCGTCGAGCTCGTCCTTTTGAGTCTGGAGCGCACCGGCATGGGTCAAATCCGCGCCGTGCGCCGCCCGGGAATGCCCGCCGGCGAAGCGCATTTCAGCGCCGTGCAGCGTACGAGCTACGGCGAAGTCAAAACCGCGGTCGTCATCCGTCGCGATGGGCGCGAAATCGGCCGCGAACGCGTGGCCGATCTGCGCGGCTCGCTGCATCACTACGGACCGGCTGCCGCGGGGTGGATGGTGACGACGGGGCAGGTCCTTTCCGGCGCGCGCGAAGAGTGCGCCACGCCCAACGCCGCTCCCGTCTCGCTCTGCGACGGCATCGGTTTCGCTCGACTCTGCGAAGAAAACGAAGTGGCGGTCGTGCGGGCACGCATGCCCATCGCCTTGCCCGACGTCGATCTCCTCGAGGCCTTGCGCGCGTCGTAACCGCGCGGGCAGGCCGCGACCTTGGAGACACCCGGCGCCAGAAGAGCCGAGCTCGTCCCCATCGTGGCGGTGGGTGGCGTCGTGATCGCTCCCGGTCCTCGCGTGCTTCTCATCAAGCGCGGCGCCCCCCCCATGCTCGGGCAATGGACGTTGCCCGGGGGGCGTCTTCAAGGAGGCGAAACCATCGCCGCGGCGATCGAGCGCGAAGTCTTCGAAGAGACGGCGATCCGCGTGGCGGCCGGAAGTCTCATCGAAGTGGTCGAGATCATGACGGAGGGGTACCACTACGTCGTCCACGATCACCTCTGCACGCCGGTCGATGCCGCGGAGGTCCCCCGCCCGAGAGACGACGCCGCCGAAGCTCGCTACGTCCTGCCGAGCGAGCTGTCGTCACTCGGCGTGACGGAAGCGGTGACCCGCGTCGTAAGGAGAGGCCTGGCCATGCGTCAGCTACTGAACGAGGACCAATGAAACGCGCGGCATGGCTCTTGGCTCTTGGCGGCGCCGCGCTCGGTTGTCACCGGGTCGCGCCGCCGCCGTCGCGCTTTCCCACCGCGGCGGCGGCGCTCGATCGCATCAAGGCGGGCTTCGCCTGTCAGCGGGGCGTCAAAGGGGAGGCTCGCATCGACCAGTTTTCCGAGCGCGGGCGTCTGCGCGGCAAGATCTTGCTCTTCGCGTCGCGCCCCGATCGACTCCGCTTCGACGTGATGAGCCCCCCGCCTTTAATTCGATCATCTCCACGCTCACCACCGAAAATGGCCGCTTCTCGCTGGCCGATCTACGCGAACGAAAGTTTTTCGAAGGTCCGGCAACGGCGTGCAACGTGGCTCGTCTCACCGACGTCCCGCTCGAGCCCCACGTGCTCGTGACCTTGCTCGGCGGGCGCGCCCCCGTGCTCGTCCACCGCGACGCGGAGCTCGGCATGGAGTGGAGCACCGACGGCTATTACGTGATTCGCATCCCCAGCACGCGCGGCGCAGAGGAGGTGCTCCACGTGGCGCCGGTTCCCAGCGATTTTCAGCGCCCCTGGGACGCTCAGCGTTTACGCGTTCTCGACGTCAAGGTCGCGCAACAGGGGATCGAGCTCTATCACGCCAGCA
>Ga0193706_1000375_pt1 | contig 26876 bp, 21 predicted proteins | sample U3c1metaG_FD_160130 | JGI IMG/M metagenome (GOLD analysis project Ga0193706, IMG submission 160130) | Soil microbial communities from a riparian zone of the East river system, Colorado, United States - U3c1 | ecosystem: Environmental > Terrestrial > Soil > Riparian zone | place: USA: East River... | reverse complement strand
CCCCTTCGTCACGAGCGTCATCATCGGCGCCAAGACGGTCGAGCAACTGACCGACAATCTTGCGGCGGCCGACGTCACTTTGTCCGCGCAGCACCGCAAGGTCCTCGACGAGGCGAGCGCTCTGCCGTCGGAGTATCCAGGGTGGATGATCGAATTCCAAAACCGCGACCCTCGGGGAATCCCGACGAAATGACGCCAAGCCAGCACGCGGCGAGCGGCAGCAATCTCGTCCGAGCTCACCGTCCAGCGATGTAAGGAGAAGCGCGGCACGTCTCCGAGCATGCTAGCGGTAAGTCATGCTTCGCTGGTTGGTACACCTTTCGATTCTGACGGCTGTCTTCTTGCCTGGGTGCGCGAGCAAGGAGTGCACCCTCATCGGTTGCGTTGACTCCTTCGAGGTCCGCTTCACGGGCGCGACCGCGGCGCCTGGTCGCTATGAGATCGAAGTGGTCGCGGACGGCGTCAACTCGAGCTGTCAGGTCACACTTCCGCGCGAATGCGGCACGCCACCAACGTGCTCGTCCGCCGACTCGACTTGGCGACTGGCCACGTCCGGATGTTCGGTCGGCGGGGAGCCACAGCGCGTCGATGGGATCGTTTTCCACCGCGCCCCGGAGGCGCTCATCTTCACCGTTCGTCGCGACGACGTCGTCGTCGGTGCCGGCCGCGCGCAGCCGTCGTACACGGAGTCACAACCCAACGGTCCCGATTGCGAACCTCTCTGCCGCCAGGCGCCGCCCGTGCAAACCGAGATCGCGCCTTGATGCGGCCTACCCGCGCGCGCGTCGACGCGCCGCCAGCGTAGCCCCTTACTGCCGCCGAAATCGAGCAGGCGCGATCCCCATCACTTGGCGCGTGATGCCTTCTCCGCGTGTCCGCTCGTTCCCGCGCGCTTCGCAAGGACGTCGATGACGGCACGCCAAGGCACGTCGCGCGACGCGAGCCCCACGAGGAGATGGTAGACGACGTCGGCGGCTTCGCTGGCGACGCGATCGTCGCTCTCTGAGCCGATGGCGCGGGCGAATTCGTCGGCTTCTTCGCGAACCTTGTCCCCGATCTTGGCCGCGCCCGCTTCGAGGAGGCTCTTCGTATAACTCTTTTCCGAGGTGCTCGCGCGGCGGCCGTGAATCTCCGCTTCGAGCCGGCTCAGAAAAGCGACCGCGGGCATCGTCTCGTCGACGATCTTGCCTCCTTGGAGGCGGCGAAAAAAGCAGCTCGGCTGTCCGGTATGGCATGAGTTGCCCGCTGGCTCGGCCATGATCAACAGCGTATCCGCGTCGCAATCGACGTAGAGCTCGCGGACATGGAGCGTGTTGCCGCTCGTCTCCCCCTTTTCCCATAGTGCCCCGCGCGATCGGCTGAAAAACGTGGCGCGCCCGGTCTCCATGGTGCGGGCCACGGCATCGCGGTTCACGAAAGCGCACATCCGCACCTGACCCGTGAGCCAGTCCTGAACCACGGCGGGCAGCAGACCGCGGTCGTCGAATTTCAGATCATCCATCGCGCCGTCCTATAGCAAAGGAGGGGCGAGAGGACCCGGATGGTCATGCAAGCCCGCGATTTTCGGTTATAACCGGCCGGGTGCGTCCCACCATCGCCGTCGCTGCTCGCGTGGCCGCGACTGCCGTCCTCTGGCTCGGATCCGCCGCCGCACAAGCGGACGAGGAACCGGTTCGCCTCGAGTACCACGCTCCGCCGACCTGCGACGATGACGCGCAATTCTTCGCCCGGGCGCGCGCGCGAGCGCCTCGTATGCGAATGGCGCGTCCCGATGAGCGCGCGCGGATGTTCGTCGTCGACATCGAGCAGCGGGGAAACCGTACGTCGGGACGGCTCACTGTTCGCAATCCCGAAGGCCGCCAAACGGTACGCGAGATCGAAGCAACGGACTGCAACGAGGCGGTGGATGCACTGGCCCTCATCGTGGCGCTCGCGGTCAACCCGCGCGCGAGTGCGTCGGACGCGCCACCGGCGGCTCCCGTAGAAACGGAGCCGATTCAACCCACTCCCGCGCCGACGGCGAGCACACCCGTCGCACCGACGCGCGTGCCTGCGCCCCCATCCTCGCTCTCTGTGCTCCCCAACGATGCGCCGCGCTGGACCTTTCGCGGAGGAGTGGCCGCTTGGGGCGTCGGGGCCATCGCTCCCGAGCCCCTCTTCGGTGCCCGCGCCAGTGCCGAGTTCTTGCATCTCGCGGCGCGCGTGATCGCTCCGTCGTTCCGCGCGTCCCTGGGATATGCGACCCACGCGGGATTCATCGTGGAAGGCGGGACCGCGCATTTCGGCTACGCGGCCACGAACTTCGAGATCTGCCCATTGCGGTTGCCCCCGGCAGGACCGCTCGTGCTTCGTCCTTGCGTCGTGGCCGACGTCGGGCTCGTGTTCGCCCGAGGGTCCGACGCGCTGCAACCACGGGAGAGAACCCTGCCCTGGGCCGATATCGGCATGGGAGGGCGGCTGGAATGGATGCTCGGCCAGACCATTGGGTTGGAACTCGATGCAGGATGTATGTTTCCGGTATGGCGGGATCGTTTCCTTTTCGGTACTCGCCCCTTTCACCGCGTTGGCTGGATCGGGGGCGTCGTGGCCCTCGGATTCATCGTGCGCATTCCATAATAGATTCCGCAATCGCGGAAGGGTTGGGCGGGCGGAGTCAGGCGGTAAAAGTGGTCTATCCACTTTCGATCGAGCGCTGGCGAGAAGCGACATCTTGATGCTACAATCGGGAAATGCTCGAGAGGCTAAATCATGCTCGATAGGCTACTCGACGCGCGAGTAGCGCTCCCCGCGTCTTCCCTCGGAGCTCTCGAGCTCCATCACCTATTCAAAGAGACCTATGACGGGATCTGGCGTCTTCTGCGAGGGCTCGGCGTCCCAGCCGATCGCCTCGATGATGCGGCCCAACAGGTCTTCTTGGTGTACGCCGAACGGCACGCCGACGTCGTGCGGGGGAGCGAAAAGTCGTTCCTCTTCGGGACCGCGCTGCGCGTGGCGCACGTCGTACGTCGCGGTGTACCGCGCGAAGTGCCCGGTGAAATCGACTTCGCCTGCTCCGATCAGCCCGGCGTCGACGAGCTCACCGACCAGAAACGGGCCCGTCAAGTGCTCGATCTCATTCTCGATCAACTGGAGCCCGAGCTCCGGGACGTGTTCGTTCTCTACGAGCTCGAGGGGTTTACCATGCCCGAAATCGCGGCGTTGGTAGAGGTCCCCCTCGGGACGGCTGCCTCGCGTCTGCGCCGCGGGAGAGACCGTTTCAGTGCTTTGGTCCGGCGCTACTCGACATTTGGCCCTCCCAGCGCCAATGTGGTCGGACAATGATCCATCCGAAGCGCCTGCTGGACGGCGACGGGACCGAGATCGAGCGCCTCCTCTTGGCCTCGGGTCGAGCCGCGCGTCCGAGCGCACGGGCCAAGTGGCGTACGGCGATTCTGTTTTTCCTCATGGGGATCGGGACTGTCTCCAAAGCCGAAGCGGTGGCATTGCTCGGTGCCAAGGCCCGCGCATGGACGGTCGCGCAGGTGTTGGCGCTCGGCGTCGGTACCGGAGCAGCGGGATGGGTCGCCGTCCACGCCAAGATCGACGTTCCCCCGGATCCCGTTGTTGCCGTGGCCGAGCTGCCTCGTCACATCTCGGCTTCACATGCTCCTCGCGAGGAGTCGCCTCGCGTCATGCCCCAGCCATTGCCGGCGCCCTCTCCGGTCAACGCCGTCGAGCCATCCGCGTCTCTCGCGCCCCCTGTCGCCCGTACTTCCGTGCCAGCGTCGCCCGCACTGTCGCGACCGAAGCGCAGCACCACCTTGGCGACGGCGACCACAGTCGCCGAACCGCGCGCCGCCGATCGATCGATCGCGAGCGAGATCGAGGCGCTCGATCTCGCCAGGGAAGCCCTCGGCACCGGTGAGCCGAAGCGCGCCATCGATCGACTCAATCGCTACGACCGCCTGTTTCCTCAAGGCACACTGCGGGAGGAAGCACTTCGCCTGCGGATCGAAGCCGCCGTAAGCAGCGGGGAGCGTGCGACTGCGCGGTCCCTCGCCCAGCGTTTTCAAGCTCTGCATCCCGATAGCACGCACTCCGAGCGGCTGAAGGCGCTGGTGCGAGAGCCGTAAGGCGGTCGTGGCAGTCCTTCGCGGCGTCGTCGGACCTTTGGCTTTGTGCCTCTTCTGGGGCTGCGGCGCGAGCCGCGACGTGGTGCTCGGCGATCTGCCGTTCTTCGACGCTGCTTTGGGAGAAGAGGGCTCTGCTCCGGATGGCAGCGCCGGATCCGACGGCAACTCTCTGGCGGACACCGCGTTTCCCGAAGCGGGAACCGACGCGAGAACCGACGCGAGAATCGACGTCCCTCCCAGTGCTTGCCCGACGGGAGAAGCGGTACCGGCCACATCGCTCGCGTTATTGTCGGACGCCATGGGGTTCGGCCGTTTGGCGACAGGAGGGGCCGAGGGCTGCGTGTACCACGTCACCACGCTCGACGATGCCGGCGTCGGTTCCTTGCGCGACGCCGCGGAGCGCGTCGAGCCGCTCTGGATCGTGTTCGACGTGTCCGGCGACATCCAGCTCGCGTCGCCGATCGTCCTCGGCTCGAACAAGACAATCGACGGCAGAGGCAAGGCGATCACCATCCGAACCCTCGGGATCGTCATGGGGGCCGGCACCTCCAATGTGATCATCGAGAACCTCACCTTCGTCGGCGACAATATGGGTGACAAGGACGCCATCCAGATTGCCGATGGCGCCCACACGGTATGGGTTGATCACTGTTCCTTGTCGAACTACGGCGACGGTCTCATCGACATCACCCACGGCGCGACGAATGTCACGGTTTCGTGGTGCCATTTCTCGATGCACAAGTTGGTGCTGCTCATCGGCCGCAGTACCACTGACGCCGACACCGACGTGAACATCCGCGCCACGCTCCACCACAATTGGTGGGACCAGACGGAGAGCTACGCGCCGCGCCTGCGTTTCGGCAAAGTACACGTTCTCAACAATCTGATCGATCGCTGGCGCTCGGCGGCCAGCGCCTGCACCATGGGCGGCGAGATTTACTCGGAGGGCAATGTTTTCATTGCCAAGGACGACAAGGTGGCGCTGGGGACGTCGGCAGGCAGCGACAACCTTCCTGGACGAGCGAGTACCCTCGGCGATTGGCTGCAGAACGGCGCCACCACGCAACCGCGGGAGGCCGACCTCGTGTTTCGACCGATCGACTCCTATTCCTACATTCCCGTTCGCGCCGATGCCACGCTGCAGACCGACATCATGGTCGGCGCTGGCCCACACTGAAGCCACCGTCTCTTCAGGCTGGTCGGCTCGGCGGTGACTGGAGCGTCGAACGAGCGGCCTGGATCGCCGCCACCAGCTGCCGAGCGCGCTCCGTCAGCTCGCCGTCTCGGCCGGCATCGAGCACCGACCGATCCACGAGCTCCGATCCGATACCCAGCGCCGTGGCTCCGGCCAGGATGTATTCGTGTGCGGTCGTCGGCCCGACGCCGCCGGTGGGCAGCATTTTGACCTGGGGCAACGGACCCTTGAGAGCTCGGAGGTACTTGGCGCCGCCGACGGCGGAACAGGGGAAGATCTTCACCATGTCGGCGCCCGCTTTCCAGGCGGTAATGACTTCCGTCGGTGTGAGCGCACCGGGCAAGATGGCGACGTCGCGGCTGTGCGCCGCGGTGATGGTGGGGAGATCCAGGCCGGGACTGACGATGAACTGCGCTCCCGCATCGATGCACGCCTTGGCGTCGTCGGCCGACAACACGGTGCCCGCTCCGATCACGGCACGATCGCCGAATCGATCGACCAGGTGCCGTATGACCTTGACCGCGCCCGGAACCGTCATGGTGACTTCGCAAACCGAGATGCCGGCTGCCAAGAGCACTTCGACGGCGCGAACTACGAGCTCGGCGGAGGGCAAACGCAAGACGGGCACCAGGCCCACCTCCTCGATGTGACGGCAGATCGCGTCCCGACTCATCGCTCGATCCTCGCTGCCGGGCCCTTCATCGTTCGCACCACCTCCGCCAATGTGGCCATCGTCGTGTCGCCGGGGGTCGACATGGCCAGTGCGCCATGAGCCACGCCGCATTCGAGCGCCCAGGCCGGACCCTTGCCGGCCAAGAGGCCATAGAGAAAGCCCGAGGCAAAAGAGTCTCCGCCGCCCACACGATCGAAGATCTCGACGTCGCGCTGGGCGACTTCGTGAAACGTCCCCTCGTGATAACAAATCGCGCCCCAGCCGTTCACGCTGGCCGAGGGCGCGGTTCGCAGCGTGGTGGCCACGGTCGAAATATTGGGAAAGGTTTCGATCACCGAGCCGATCATGCTGCGAAAGGTGCTGCTCGGTAGCGTGCTGAACTGGGGGTCGATTCCGGGAAGGGAAAAGCCGAGGGCGGCCGAGAAGTCCTCCTCGTTGCCGAACACGACGTCGACGAGGGGCAAGAGGGCGCGGTTGACCTCTCGCGCCTTCTCTTTGCCTCCCACGGATCGCCACAGCGAATCGCGGTAGTTCAGATCGTAGGAGATGCGCGTGCCGTGCTGGCGCGCTTGCTCCATGGCTTCGCGGGCAACGAGGGGCGTTCCTTTGGAAAGTCCAGCAAACACGCCGCCCGTGTGCAGCCAGCGCGCGCCTTGCCCTTCGCCTCCGAAGAGTACCTTCCAGTTCACGTCGCTCGGTTGCATCTGCGAGGCGGCGGTGTGTCCTCGGTCCGAACAGCCGACCGCGCCGCGCGGCCCGAAGCCCCGCTCGGTGAAGTTGAGACCGTTGCGCACGTCGCGCCCGACGCCGTCCGACGCGACCCAGCGCAAATGCGTGAGGTCGACCCCGCCCTGCAGCAGCAGATCTTCGATGAGGCGGCCCACCGGATTGTCGCAGAGCGCGGTGACGATGGCGGTTCGCAGGCCGAAGCATCGACGTAGACCGCGCGCCACGTTGTACTCGCCGCCTCCCTCCCAGGCGCGGAAGGAGCGCGTCGTATGAATGCGGTCGTCTCCCGGATCGAGCCGGAGCATCACCTCACCCAGGCTGACCGCGTCCCAGCGGCACTCGGCCGGCGATTTGATGGTCAGGCCGCTCAAGGCAGCACCCCGTTGGCGACGCTCGGTGCTTTTTGTCCGAGGGGGCCGCCGTTGTCCGGCGTCTCGAATTGGAAGTAATTCTTCGCGTTGTAAAAACAAATGTTGCGAACGAGGCTGCCGAGGAGGGCGCGATCGTCGGGCAGAAGACCGCGCCGCACATCCTCGCCGAGCAGGTTGCAGAGGACCCGCCGAAAGTACTCGTGCCGCGAATACGACAGAAATGAGCGTGAGTCGGTCAGCATGCCCACGAAACGCGAGAGAAGCCCCATGTTGGAAAGCGCGCCGATCTGCTTTTCGATTCCTTCTTTCTGGTCGAGAAACCACCACGCGCTACCAAACTGCATTTTTCCTGGCATCGACCCGTCCTGAAAATTGCCGAGCATGGTGGCCATCAGGTCGTTGTCGGCCGGGTTCGAGTTGTAGAGGATGGTCGGCGCGAGCTGCTCGGTCTGGTCGAGACGATCGAGAAAGCGCGCCAGCGGGCGGGCGATTTCGAAGTCCCCCACGGAATCGAAACCGGTGTCGGGCCCGAGCCAGTGCTTCATGCGCGAGTTGTTGTTGCGCAGTGCGCCCAGGTGAAACTGCTGCACCCAGCCGCGGGCGTGGTCCATGATTCCGAACTCGTACAAAAGCGCCGATTTGAATTTGAGGACTTCGTCGCTGGAGAGCGCCTTGCGAGCTCGCGCCTTTTCGAAGATCGAGCGCGCTTCGCCGGCCGTGCAAGGCTCGGCGTAAATCGTCTCCAATCCGTGATCGGAGGCCCGGCAGCCGTGCTCGTGAAAACTCGTGTGCCGCTTGCGCAGCGCCTCGAGCAGCCCTTCGAAGGTCGCGACCGGCACATCGGCGGCCTGCTCGAGGCGATCGAGCCAGTCGTTGTAGAGAACGAGGTCTTCGACGGCCATGGCCTTGTCCGGGCGCCAGGTGGGGTAAAGGCGGGTCCCCTCCGGCTTTTCGGCGGCATACCGAGCGTGATGCTCGAGCGAATCGGTGGGGTCGTCGGTCGTGCAGACCACGACCACCCCGAAATGGCGGAGCAGCCCCTGGGCGTGAAATTCGCTCTCTTCGAGGCGCTCGTTGGCGCGCGCGTAGATGCGCGGCGCGCTTTTGCCGTCGAGCAACTCGGAGATTCCGAAGGGATCCTGGAGCTCCATGTGCGTCCAGTGGTAGAGCGGATTGCGCAACGTTTCGGGCACGGTCTTGGCCCACGCTTCGAACTTTTCCCAGGGACTCGCGTCGCCGGTGCAGTACTTCTCGGCCACGCCGTTGGTGCGCATCGCTCGCCACTTGTAGTGGTCACCGTCCAACCACACCTCGGACAGCGTCCGGAAGCGGTGGTTTTCCGCAATTTGCCGGGGGGGCAAATGGGTGTGGTAGTCGATGATGGGGAGGCTCTCGGCGAAGCCATGGTAGAGGTCGCGAGCCGTCTCCGATTCGAGGAGAAAGTCCTCGTGGATGAATGAGCGCACCGTCACTGGTTGACTCCGCTGGCCAGGAAACCGCCATCGACGACCAATATCTCCCCATTGACGAAGCTGCTCGCCTCCGAGGAAAGAAAGATGCACGCGCCGACCAACTCTTCGACCTTGCCGAACCGTTTCATCGGCGTGCGCAGGAGAAACTCACGCCCTCGCTCGGTTCCTTCGAGGAGGGCTCGATTGAGATCGGTGACGAAGACACCTGGCGCGATTGCATTCACGCAAACGCCGCGCGACCCCCATTCGATGGCCAGCGATTTGGTGAGCGAGGCGACGGCCGCTTTGCTCGCCGAGTAGGCGGCCACTTCGTAGAGCGCGACGAACGAGGACAGCGACGCAATGTTGACGATGCGTCCGTACCCTCGGTCGATCATGTGACGGCCGAACACCTGGCAGGCGCGCAAGGTGCCGGTGAGGTTCGTTTCGAGAATGGTGTTCCATTGCTCGTCGGTGACGTCGAGGGTCGGCGTACGCTTGGTGCCGCCGGCGCAGTTGACGAGAATGTCCACCTTGTCGAAAGCGCGCAGCACCTCGGCGAGGAGGTGCTCGAGGGAGCTTCGCGCGGTGACGTCGGCCGGGACGCGCAACGAACGGCGGCCGAGACGTTCGATCTCGGCGGCGGCGGCGTCGACCTGTGCCGCTCGGCGCCCGGTGGGAACGACATCAGCGCCCGCTTCGGCCAAGCCGAGGGCAAGGGCACGACCAATTCCGGACGTGCCACCCAAAACGACGGCCACTCGTCCTGCGAGGTTGAGAGGAGCGTACATCCCGATTGACCTTCTCTCCGACTCGATTGGGTGTACCCGGCAGACCTGCCCCTTGTCAAGTCGGAGCCTCGATAGTGGTCAGACCACTTATCGCGCCCGAGGCGGGGCCCCCCGGGCTGCCAAATCCATTGAAATATTGGAATGGGAGTACGTTTTCGGCGGCGGTGACGGAAATCGGCGCCGGCGGGCGATGCCGCCGCCCAGTGCCGCGCCACGACGAACGTGCCATAGTGGTCATACCACTTGACGCGGTCCTTCGTTTTTTGCTCTGATGAATTCCCGCTCTCGGCGCCGCAGGCTGCTCGTTGTCGCAGCTCCGCGGCGAGAAGGCTCTATGGACGTCTGCCAACATACGATCCTCATTCATCCCGCGGATGACGTGCTCATCGCCAAGCGGGATCTCACCGCTGGCACCGTGGTGCGCGCATCCGGCGAGGAGATCGTGCTCCGCCAAAATGTGCCGGCGGGCCACAAAGTCGCGCGACGCAACGTGGCGGTGGGCGCGCCGGTGCGGCGCTACGGCGAGGTCATCGGCTTCGCCAGCGCCGGTATCACGGCGGGCGAGCTGGTACACGTGCACAATCTCGATTCGGAGAATGTCGGCTCGCAGTACCACCCCTCCTCTGATGTGCCGGTCGTCGACTTCTACCCGCCCGACCAGATGCGCCATTTCGAAGGCTACAAGCGCCCCGATGGTCGCGTGGGAACGCGCAACTACGTCGCGATCGTGTCGACCGTGAATTGCTCGGCCAGCGTGACGCAGTTCGTGCGCGAGCGTTTTCGCGACGTGCAGCGGGACTTCCCCGGCATCGACGGCGTCATCGCGCTCACGCACAAGTCGGGCTGCGGTCAGGTCCTCGGCGGCGAAGACCACCGGCTTCTCGAGCGGGTGCTCGCTGGCTACGCTCGGCACCCCAATGTGGCGGCGTTCGTCGTCATCGGTCTCGGCTGCGAGGTCAACCAGGCACCGGCCCTCGTCGAGCGGCACAAGCTCTCCCTCATGAACGACCCGCGCGAACGCCCCCCCATCATCACCATTCAGGAATCGGGCGGCGTACGCAAAGCGGTCGAGGCGGCGGTCAGCGCGGTGGCGGGACTGCTCCCTCGCGCCAACGAGGCGCGGCGGACGAAGCAGCCCGTTTCCGAGCTCGTCCTGGCCACCAATTGCGGCGGCTCCGACGGAAACTCGGGAATCACGGCCAATCCCGCGCTGGGATGGGCGGTCGACGAGCTCGTGCGCTACGGCGGAACGGGCATCCTCGCCGAGACGACGGAGATGTACGGCGCCGAGCACGTCTTGATTCGCCGCGCCAAGAGCAAAGCCGTGGCGGACAAGCTCGCGGCGCGCATCGGGTGGTGGAAGCGCCATCTCGCCAAGCATGGCGCCGCCATGAGCGACAACCCGGCTCCGGGCAACAAGGCCGGCGGGCTCACGACGCTTTTCGAGAAATCCTTGGGAGGAATGGCCAAGGGCGGCAGCACCCCGCTGATGGACGTGTTCGAATACGCGGAGCCGGTCACCACGCGGGGCTTCGTCTTCATGGACACCCCCGGCCACGATCCGGTGTCGATCACGGGCCTCGTGGCGGGGGGCGCCAACGTCATCTGCTTCACCACCGGACGCGGCTCGGTCTTGGGATGCAAGCCTGCACCCTCCATCAAGCTCGCCACCAACTCGCCGCTCTTCAAGCGGATGGAGGATGATATGGACATCGATTGCGGCGTCGTCCTCGATGGCGTCCCCATCGAAGAAGTGGGACGGCGCGTTTTCGAAGAGGTCCTTTCGGTTGCCTCGGGGAAAAAGAGCAAGAGTGAGCTTTCCGGGGTAGGAGAGGAGGAATTTGCGCCGTGGATGATGGGCCCCGTCTTGTAGTAGCCGTGGATGATGGGCCCCGCCTTGTAAAGGTCGCGACGGGGATCGGAAACTACCGCTGGCTGGTCTGCGTCCTGCTTTTCTTGGCGACGACGATCAACTACATCGATCGGCAGATCCTGTCTTTGCTCAAGCCGATTCTCGACATCGAGCTCGGGTGGACCAACCAGGAATTCGGGCAGGTGAACGCCGCCTTTCAGGGCGCGTATGCGGTGGGCCTCGTCTTGTTCGGCGTCTTCGTGGATCGCTATGGAACCAAGATCGGCTACGCCGCGTCGATCGGGGCGTGGAGCTTGGCCGCCCTCGGCCACGCCCTGGTAGGGAGTGTGAGCGGATTCTTCGGCGCACGGATCGCTCTCGGTCTGGGGGAAGGTGGAAACTTTCCTTCCGCCATCAAAACGGTGGCGCAATGGTTTCCCAGAAAAGAGCGCGCCTTCGCGACGGCCCTCTTCAACTCGGGCGCCAACGTGGGCGCTATCGTTGCGCCGGCGATCGTGCCCTGGATGGCCCTGACCTGGGGCTGGCGTTCCGCGTTCGTGGCCGCCGGCATTGCCGGATTCGCGTGGCTACTCTTGTGGCTACCGCTCTACAATAGGCCCGAGCGCATCCGCCTCCGCCCCGAAGAGCTCTCCTATATCCGGAGCGACGGCGAGGGAGAGGGGGCTAACCGGAAGGTCGCCTGGCGGACGATCCTCGGTTACCGTCAAGCGTGGGCGTTCATCGTCGCCAAATTTCTCACCGATCCCGTCTGGTGGTTCTTTCTCATCTGGCTGCCGGATTACTTCAAGAAGACGCGCGCGCTCGATATCAAAAACAGCTGGGTTCACCTGGTGTCCATCTATGCGATCGTCACCGTGCTCAGCATCGCCGCTGGGTGGATCACCGGCTATCTGACGCGACGCGGCTATACCGTCAACCGCGCCCGCAAGACGACCATGCTCGCCTGCGCGTTCGCGGTGCTGCCCGTCCTCCTCGTAACGCGAGCGAGCGACTGGGGCGCTGTTCTCTTGATTGGCCTCGCGGGCGCCGCGCACCAGGCATGGTCGGCGAACCTCTTCACCAGCGCCTCCGACATGTTCCCGCAGGGCGCGGTCGGCTCGGTGGTGGGTCTGGGCGGAATGGCCGGCTCGCTGGGCGGCATTCTCTTCCCCATCTACTCGGGGCGCCTCCTCGATCGGTTTCAAGCCTCTGGCAACGTCACCGCCGGATACGCCATCCTCTTCGCGTTCTGCGGATCGGCTTACCTCGTCGCGTTTGTGATCATGCATCTGCTCGCACCCAAGTTCGAGCCCGTCGTGCTGCGCGAAGCAGGGGGGCCGTCGACATGAAGTCACGACCTTGGATGCCGCCCGGACGACCTCGCAGAAAACGGATCGATTCGTTGCCCTCATCGCATTACTCGCCGTGGGTTCTGAAGCGGGCCCCCTCGGTCGAGGACGCAACGTTGCCCCATCCCGCTGTGCATCGACGAGATTTTCGGTCTATCTAGCTATTTTTATTCACTGATTCACGAGGAGTGGTCATCTCATGAGCCGAACCAAAAGAGTCTTTCTGGTGACTTTGCAAATCCTCGGCGCGGCCCTCGCCCTCGAGGCCGTGGGCTGCTCCGACTCCAACGAGCCGTCGAATACTGGCGCGGGAGCGACCGGCGGTACGGGCGGAAGTTCCACCGGCACCGGCGCGACGGGCGGCGCTACCACGGGCACCGGCGGGACGACCGGCGGTTCGACCACCGGCACCGGCGGCGCGGGTGGCACGACGGGTGGCAGCAGCGGTGCGGGTGGCGCAGGCGGCGGGGGCACCTTTTCTCCGCTCTGCAGCGGCCTAACGACGATGGCCGGCGGAGAGCCGACCAAAGGCGGCGTGTGCGCGCCGGCCGATTCCCAGCTCTGTTACAAGACGTGTGGTCCGCAGAGCATCGGCTTCAAATCGGAGACTTGCACAGGAGGCCTCTACGTCGAACAGTCGGGCTGCGACTTTCCCGCCAACGCGGACTACGCCTGTTACAAGATTCCCATGCCCGTGAGCGCGACCTGTCCGGCCGCGGTTCCCCAGGCGTCCCAGGCTTGCGACGTCGCCGAGTGCACGCCCTGCAACGTGGGCGGGCTTTACGCCGACTCGGGCGGTGCGCAGAAGGAAGGCTACTGTGTCTGCCCCAAGGCAGGCAGCGCCGGCACCCGCAAGTGGACTTGCGCGAGCTCGACGGCCTGGCCCTGCCCCGCTGGTAAGGGATGCTGAGTGAGCCCACTTGAACGACTCCTGCGCGTGGCGCGGGATTTCTGGGTCGCAACGTTCTTTCTGCTGTTCGTTCCCGCTTGCGGAGGGCCGGCCATTGCCGAATGGACCTACGTCTGCGGCACCGCGCCGCTCTCCGCAAAGGCCGCACAGGCGCCCGGCGTGTGCGGTGCGGGCGATCCCAACCTCCCCCCCGAACCGACGTTTCCGACGGATATCTGCCAGGAGCTGACCTCCAATAAATCGTTTCCCGACGAAAACAACCTGGACTCGGCGCGCATTCAAGCAGCGCTGACGGGGTGCAAGGGTCGAACCGTCAAGCTGGTGAGCAATGGACACAACAATGCGTTCATTGCCGGACACCTCAACATCGACAGCGTCATTCTTTGGGTCGACGCCGGAACGACGCTTTTTGCGTCGCTCAATGCGGAGCTTTATCAGAAGACCGGGTCCTGCGGCGTACCCGGCATCAACGACTCCGGCGCGTGCAACGACTTCATTACCATGAGCGGTACGCGCCCCGGCATCGTGGGCGACGGCATCATCGACGGCCAGGCCGGCGAGCCGCTCGTCGGGCACGACTACTCGTGGTGGCAATTGTCCGGCGCTCTGCGCGAGATCAACGGCAGCATCGGAAACCCGACGCTCATCAACACGGCCTCCAACACCACCGGGGTCTTGCTTTATCGGATCACGCTCCACGACCCGCCGAAGTTTCACGTCAAGCTGACCTCGGTCCCTCCCAACGGAATCTGCGAGAGGAAGGGCGATGGGTACATCGTGTGGGGGATCACCATTCTGACGCCACGGCGGTATATCAATAGCCAGGGGCTCTTCATGACGCCGCACTTTGCCCGCAACACCGACGGCGTCGATCCCGGATCGACCGACATCGCGACCTGCGGCGTGATCGCCTGCAACACTATCTCCACGAGTGACGACCAAATCGCCATCAAGGGTGGTCATTGGGTCTCCGATCTCATCATTGCCCACAATCATTTCGGAACGGGTCACGGCATGTCGATCGGGAGCGAGACGTACGGAACGTACATCTCGCCCGACGGCAAGCAGCACCGCGGGGTCGAAGACGTGCTGGTCTATGACCTCACCATCGATGGTGATTCGCGCGCGGTGGGGCACGACTCGAGCTCCGCCGATTCCAACGGCATCCGCGTCAAATCCGACCCCAGCCGAGGTGGCCTCGTCACCAACATCACCTTTCGCGATGTCTGCATGCGCGACCAGGCCAACGCCATCCTGGTGAGCACTGCCTATAACCCCCTTTTTCCGGGCAACTTGATCCCGGAGTTCGGGACCCTCAACTTCGAGAACGTCCGCCACGTGACCTGCATGGAGCTGAAGCAACCCGTCGTGACCCTGGAGGGGTACAGCGCGCGCTCGCGCGCCGGTCCCATCAAGCTCGACAACGTCGTCATTGACAATATGGGTCCCCAGGCCGTCGCCGCCGAATTTGCAGACATCCGTCTGGGCCCCGGTAGAACCAACTTCGTGCCCAGCGGTACGGGCGTGGTCGTGACGAATGAAATGACCGGCAATGGCCCCGCGAAGGAGTGCGTGTTTCCCAAGCTTCCCGCGCCGGAGCTGCCTCCCGACTGGCTTCGGTAAGCGCATGGTTCGCATTCGTTTCCGATATGTGGCTCCTGCCATCGCGCTGCTCCTCGCGGCCATTGGCGGCGCCTGCTCTTCCGAGATTGCCGTGAATGGCTCGTGCGCCATCGATTCCGATCCGGCGCTCGCGTGCGGGCTCGCGGCGGACGGGACTTTCGATGCCTCGCTCGGTCTCGTCGGATATTCTTGCACCGGCAAGGCCCGGCCCGACGAGCAAGCGATGTACAACGAAGGCGTTCCGAGCGGCATCATGTGCGCCGATCGGGGTCCGGTCGGTTCTGACGGAAAGCAAGGTTACTGCTGCACGACAGCGGCCACGCAATGCGCGTACGACCCGGTCTCGGATTGCGAACAGCCGACGTACGGCTATCAGTGCTACGGCGCGAATCGCCCCGAGTCGGTCAATACGGCCATCTTTTGCGGACAAGGCGTCAAAGAAGGCGACTACATCAACTATTGCTGCTCCGGCAAGCAACAACCCGACGGCTGTTTGCAGTCGGATAGCGTGCGTTGCTCACCGCGTTTGTCCGGCTGGAGTTGCACCGGGCAAAATCACCCGCGGGCAGAGCAGCTCGGCGCCAACAAGAGCCGCGCCGACACCTATCATCTCCTCTGTCCCGTTCCGGTGCCGGCGGCCAATCCGGCCTACAACAATTATTGCTGCTATCCGGCGGCGCTCGTACCGATCGGCGGTTCGTGCGTCGAGCACAGGGGCGTGCCGGGATGCGCGTCCGGCCGATTCGGTTTTGCTTGTTACGGACCGGACAAGCCGCAAGAAAACTACCTGCCCATGCGCTGCACCGAGCCGGGTTTTCCCGGCCGGAGCGCGGAAGGCTATCCCGCCACGCTTTACTGCTGCGATTTCACATAACGAATGGTGAGAAGACGATGACAGCTGCAAAAAGGTCCTTCATGGCGGCCGCCGGTGTGGCTGCGCTGCTCGGGGTGCGCACGCCCGCGCTCGCAAACCAGCAGCCAGAGCCGGCCACGCCGGGGGGTGAAAGCAGCGCACCACCGGCCCCGAGCGCGGCCCCTGCGCCAGCGCCCAGCACGGTCCCCGCACCGCCCCCTGCAGGGGCGGACCGCGGGGGGACCGAAGCGCAGCCGAGGCCCTTGCATGGTGCACCCGAGAGTGTGTCGGCCGCCGCGCCCGGCTCGTGGTTCGCGCGCCCTCCGCTGACGCTTTCCGCAGGACAGGGTGCCGACGCATGGAGGCTGACGCTCTTCGGATTCGTCGAAGCCGACTACATGTTCGACACGACGCGCAGTTACGACGACGCCATGGGAGCCACGCTGGTGGCGCGCAGCGATACCTACGCCGGGCGTGCCAGTCGCACGCAATTCTCGATGCGCAACACGCGCCTGGGCATGATGTTCGAATCGCCGCGCATCGGCGGCATCGCGCCTTCTGCCATCTTCGAAGGAGATTTTTTCGGTCACCAGGAGATCGAGCCGGGTCCCGCTTCGGAAGCTGCGTTCTTTCAAAGTCCCCTCTTTCGCGTGCGCCACGCTTACCTCAAGCTGGCGAGCGATGTCGTGGACGTCGTGGCCGGGCAAACGTACGACGTCTTCGGTTGGCAGAATTCCTACTCGCCCTGTACGGTCCAATTTCTCGGGCTGCCCAACCAGCTCTTCTCGCGCAACGTGCAGCTGCGCGTTTCCCGCAGTATCCAGGCTTCGAGCTCGTTCAGCGTCGACCTGGCCGCCTCCGCGGTGCGGCCCGCTCAAAGGGACTCCGGCGTTCCCGACGCCAATGCGGGGATACGTTTCAACATCGACTCGTGGAAGGGAATTGCGACGCCGGGCAACATCGGCACGAGGGCACTGCCGCTTTCACTCGGCATCTCCGGCACCTTTCGCAGCTTTCGAGCGAATGCTTTTACCCCGCCGCCGACGCAAAACTCCAACAGTGCGACCGGGTGGGGCGTTTCGGCCGACGCTTTGATTCCGATCATCCCGGCTCAGGACGCGAGCGATCGCGGCAACCGGCTCACGCTGATTGGGTCGTTCGTGATCGGTAGCGGCATCGCCGATCTCATCACGGCCGGGGGGGGGGCGACGTTTCCAACGCTGCACAATCCCACGCAGGCCAACCCGCCCCCGCTCTATCACGGCAACATCGACTATGGCCTCGTGACCTTCGACAACCGGGGTGTGTTGCACACCATCGATTGGCAAGCTTTCAAGATCGGCGTTCAATATTACCTTCCGCCGACCGGGCGGATCATCCTGTCGGTCAATTATACGCAGGGCTATTCGAAGAACTTGTCCAAGCTCTTTCCGCAGGGCGGAACCGAGGTCGAGCTCTTGGGGCGAGTTGCCGATACTTCCAGGTACGCCGACGTGAACGTGTTCTGGGATGCGACGCCCGCGGTGCGCCTCGGCTTGTCCGGGCAATACACCCAGGTCGAGTACCTCCGGGTCGGCCTGCTCCGCGACAGCGATAAACCGCATAATGTGCGCGTCATGGGTCAGGCGCTGTACGCGTTCTGATCGCAGCGCCGACGGGCCGGCGGAAGTACGCGGCGCGCGTACCCCGCCGACGCGACGAGTTCGATCACGCGACGAGCGCGATCAGTGGATGGCGGGCAGCGATCCGTCGGCGTTTCGCGGGACGGCTTTGGCTTCGGCACCGGTCATGGTGATCATCGCTTCCGGCGAACAGGAGAGACTGCACAAGTCCCCTCTTCCGTTGGAATGATACTGGCAATCCGCGAGGACGGGCGTCTCGGGGTTGTTGTTGCGCACGAATCCACAGGCCGTGTTTTCGAAGGCCGCGACTCGCTGCACTTGGTGAACGGCGCCGCCCTCGCCGGGACCGACCGGTTTGCCCCCCAGCTTGAAGCCATTGCCGTCGCCGGCCGGATTGGTCCCGCCGATGGGCGTCCCGTTGAGAAATGCCCAGCAGTCCTCGATGACGACCACGTCGTCGGAGGCGAAAAGATCCCATCCGTCGTCGGCATTGTTCCAGGCCCGACAACCACGAAAAACATTGCCCGCGCCGATACGTAGCTTGGCGGCAAACCCGTCGGCGTTCTCGCCATTCGTCAACTGGTCCAAGTTTTCGTACGAATCGCAGTTGAGGACGAGGTTGTATGCGGCATAGGAATTGTCGAGGGCCATCGCGCTGCCGGCCGTGATTTGCAGGCCGGTGTCCCCGTTGTTGTGAAGAACGACGTCTTCGATGACGTTGTGCGAGCCGCTGATGGCGATTCCGTTGTCGGGGGAGTTCTCGATCTCCAAACCCTTGATGTGCCAGTAATTGCCGCGTATCTCGATGCCGCGCAGGGTGGTCACGCCGCGCGGCAGGGACGCGTAGTCGAGCACGGGTCGTGTTCCGGGCATCGCCCAGACGCGTATGGGGTCGACCTCGGTGCCGCTCTTGGAAAAAACCATCGTCGTCGCATAATCGAAGGTGCCCCCCATGATCCAAAGCGTCGTGCCCGCTCGGGCCACTTCGTGACCCTTGGTCAGCGTTTTGAAGGGCAAGTCCTCCGTCCCCGGGTTCGTGTCGGCTCCGTGCGCAGCGATGTAGTACGTACCAGGCGTGCCAGCCGGGCCGCCGGCATCGGTACCGACCGTCGTTCCTCCACTGCCGCCCATGGCCCCGGCGCCGCCGTAGCCGCCGCTCGCGCTGTCACCGCCAGCGCCGTCTCCGCCGGCACCGCTGCTGCCGCCCGGCCCGGCGCCAGCGCCGCCCGAGGGCGCCGTGCTGCCACTGCAGCCTGCGATCGCGCCCGTCAATGCGATGACCACGCTATGCTTCAGAAAGGGCACGAGTTCTCCTCCTTGAGCCGGGGTCCGTAAGCGCACGCCAGACGGCGCGGCGCCATGCCTCGCGGACGCGGCGCGGACTGCCGGCTTCGCGGGCCGAGAGCAAGACCCTCACTCAGATAATACGGGGGCTCCGCAGTTCGATCACGGAAAGAACGTTCACCCCGCGATCGATCCGCGAGGCTGCCGCTTGGGTCGTCGCGGCGGCGACGTTTCCTCGAGCTTTCGGGCTTGCTGGGTCTTGACGAGGTGCCGGTTCATGGCGTCGCGCGCGCCCGCGGGGTCATGAGCAGCGATGGCGCGGTAAATGCGCCGATGCATGGCCAGCGACGGCCCGAGATCGCGCGCGCGCGCCACGGTGGGGCGCCTGTGGCGATACAGAATGTTGGAGACCATCGCCACCAGCGCTCCCAAGATCGGGTTATCCGACGCGGCGGCAATCGTGCGGTGAAAGTCGATGTCGTGCACGAGGTACACTTGCGGATCGCTCATCGCGCCCACCATTCCTGCGATTTCCGCGCGCATCTTGGCCAGGTGCGCGTGCGTGGCCCGCTCCGCGGCCAGCGCCGCGACGCCGACCTCGAGTTGCATGCGCGCCTCGAACATCTCATCGTCGGTGAAACCGTGCAGACTCGCGAGAAGCGCGAGGGGACCTTCGGTGAGAACGGGAGGGCCCTCGGTGATGTACGTGCCCGACCCGTGACGGAAGTGTAAAAGGCCCATCCCCGCCAGCGAATGCAACGCTGCCCGCAAGCTCGGACGGCTCATGCTGAACCGCTGGGCGAGATCGCGCTCGGCGGGGAGCCGATCGCCCGGTCTCAGCTCGCCGGTCTCGATCATCCGCCGAATTCTTGCGAGCACGACCTCTGCCGTCGATCCGGACTTGTATTGGCTGGCGTCAGCCGGTCGGGTGTGCATGCCGTGCAATCGTCGCCCCGTTATAGCACCACCCTGCCCGCGGCTCGCCGCCCATCGATGGCCCGCCGAGCGAAACGACCGCTCGGTCGCTCTCCCTCGAAAGGGGGGTTTTCGAACAAATCGTGATCGAAACGACCTCTTGGCTGAATCATCAGAATCCAGCCATGGCTCGGTGAACGCAAGGCCAGGCCATGCGGCCGGGCCATGTTGCTGGATGCCCACGAGGATTCCACGACAGACGGAGCGGTGCGCGCTGTCGTCGGGGGCCCCTTTCCCAAGGTGGGAGTTTCCGCAATTGATCAGCTCCCGCACGTGCGTCTGAAGAGGAAGGTTTTGAACTCATGACGAGCCGATATCGTCAATGCCTGGGCTTCGCATGGCTATGCGTTGCCGTTTTTGCCATTTCCCTGAGTTGCTCGTCCGAGGGCCCGCCAGTACGAGGGACCACGGGCACGAGCGGAAACGGCGGGGCAGCCGGGACAGGCACGGGTGGCGCAGGAGGCGCGGGTGGAACGATCGCTCCGCCAGGCGGAACGGGCGGCACCGGACTGCCGCCCGGCCCCATCGATAGCGGCATCATCACGACGGACAGCGGAAGTACGCCCTGTCTCAAGACCTGCACCGTCACAGGAGGACAGTACTGCGGCGACATTGGCGACAATTGCGGCGGGATCCTGAGGTGCGGCGACTGTGCGGCGCTCGGCGCCGATTGGACCTGCGAGAAGAGCGTCTGCGTCGGCGGGCCGAGCTGTCCCTCGCTCACCTGCAATATCCCGGTGCCGGACGGGGGAACCGGCGGCGGAGGGAAATATTGCGGCGCCATCGGCGACGGCTGCGGGCGGTCTCTCGACTGCGCGATGTGTGGCGCCGGACAGGGCTGCAAAAATAATCTCTGCATCGACGCCAATTGCAAGCCTCTTACCTGCGATGCCGTCGGGTTTCGCTTCTGCGGCGACATCGGCGACGGCTGTGGCGGCGTTCTCAACTGCGGGACCTGCCCCGCCGGCGGGACGTGCGGCGCGGCGAAGAGCCCGAACGTGTGCGTACCGGCCAATTGCATGCCGTTCCAGTGCAGCACGCCTGGCGGCGGTCAATACTGCGGCGTCATCGGCGACGGCTGCGGTGGGACGAAGGATTGCGGCATGGCCTGCCCCGACGGCGGCGTGTGCGGGATGGATCACGTGTGTCCAGGGTCGGGAGGCGGCTGCACGGGCATCCTCTGCGATGCGCAGAAGGACGCGCAGGACTGCATGGCCATGGGCAAGCCGGCCACCTCCCTCAGCGGCACCGTCTACGATCCTGCGGGAAAGCTGCCGCTCTACAACGCGATTGTCTACATCGCCAACAGGTTGCCGCTCGATCCCATCGTTTCGGGCGCCACCTGTGACCAGTGCGGCGCGATGGCCTCGGGCCAGCCGATTTCGACCGCGATCACCGACGTCAACGGGCATTTCGTTCTTGAGAAAGTTCCCGCTGGGCCGGCCATCCCGCTCGTGATTCAGGTCGGCAAATGGCGCCGCCAAGTGACGGTGAACATCGCCAACAAGTGTGTCGACAACGCCATCCCCGGCTCGGATCTGACGCATCTGCCGCGCAACAAGATGGAGGGCGACATTCCGCAGATCGCGGTGTCGACCGGCGGTTCGGACGCGCTCGAGTGTCTCCTGCGCCGGATCGGCATCGCCGACTCTGAATTCACGAACGAGTCGGGTACCGGTCGCGTGCACATGTACGTCGGCGGCGAGGTAGGAACCGACGCCAACGGGCAAGGGGCCGACCAATTCAATGCCGCCCTCGGTGGTCAAACGTTTACCCATTCGACCACGCTTTGGAACAGCGTGCCGAAGATGCAGCGCTACGACATGCTGATGCTCTCCTGCGAAGGCAGTCAGTTCGCGGGCACCAAAACGCCGTACATCAACAACATGGTGGGCTACATGAATGCCGGCGGTCGCGTGTTCGTCGACCACCTGCACTTCTATTGGCTGAACCACGGACCGGACGAAATTCAAGGTACGGCCGAGTACCTGGGCGTCGCCGCCGATTTGCCCATGCCCTCTACGGCGTTCATCGACACGGCCTTCCCCAAGGGCAATGCGCTGGCGGATTGGATGCAAGCGGTCGGCGCATCGACGATGCGCGGTCAGTTCGTCATCTACCAGGGGCAGCACTCCGTCGCTTCCGTCGTCACCCCGACGCAGCGCTGGATCTACGTGCCCATGAATCCGAATGAGGACAATAAGTCTTCCATTCAGTACATGACGTTCAACACGCCGGTCACGGTGCCGGAAGCCAACAAGTGCGGCCGCGTCGTGTTCACCGATCTCCACATCAACGCGAGCGTGCCCGACCCGACCGGAACCCTCGGCGGGGACGACTCCGATCCGAAGGTTCCTTTCCCCGATGGTTGCAAGACGACGGGCATGTCGCCGCAGGCCAAGGCGCTCGCCTTCATGTTCTTCGACTTGTCAGCGTGCGTGGCGCCGGACACCTCGACGCCGAAGCCGCCGCCGCCGCCTGGACCGAGCGCACCGCCTCCCCCCAGCGTACCTCCGCCCACCACGCCCCCGCCGCCGCCTCCTCCTCCGCCGCCGCCCAAGTAAAGGAGGCGAGGGGGGGCGAGGCCCCAATCGAGCGTGCTTTGGGGGGCTGGCCCCCACGCAGTGAAGGGGCCAGCAGGGCAAAAATGCGCCGATATCGAAGGGATAGGCCGTTGGCCTGAACGATGCTCTCTTCCGCTGCGCCGCCGACCTCGCTCGGCAGCGCTCCCCGGAGGAATGCATGAAACGCCACCGCTCACCCTACATCCTTGTCGCTACTGCCGGTGTCGCGGCTCTCGCTTTGTCCGCCGCGGGGTGCACGAGCTCGACGGAGAAGCCCGGCGGAACGCTGGGGGGAGGCGTCGATGCGCTGGTCTTCGCCAAGCGGATGCACACCACCGTCGGCGATGACGGCAAGATCGAAATCAACATCGGCGGTGGGACGAGCCAAGTCATCGACTACGGCCGCTATGTGCCGGGGGGCGGCGTTTACCTCCTCTCGCCGGCGCGCCAGGACGGGACGCTCACCAACCTGACCAAGCAGTTTGCGACCGCTGACATCGCCGGGCTCGACCTCTCTTTCGACGCGCAGGAAGTCGTTTACGCGATGAAGACGTCGGGGGACGACCACTACCACGTCTATACGCAGCGTCTCGATGGCAGCGAGCCGAGCCAGCGGACCTTCGGCGAGGCCGACGACATCAACCCCATCTACGCGCCAGGCGATCGCATCGTGTTCGTCACCAACGAAGGGTTCACCGAGATGGGAACCCGTGCCGACGAGTACAACCATGGCCGCGTGGTGACCCAGCTCGCCACGATCACGCGGGAGGGGGGCGACGCCGATCGCAAGCTCTGCTCGCAGAACCTATCGCACACCGTGAACCCATTCCTCCGTCATGACGGCTCCATCGGCTACTCGCGCTGGGAGCACCTCGGCGGCGTCAACGACGTGAAGCTCTTCCGCATGGCGCCCGATTGCACGCAGATGATTCACGTCGCGGGGCAATTCGGAAAGCCATCCAACTCGCTGGTTCAGGTCACGGAAATTTCCCCCAACGTGATGGTCGGCGTGGCCACCGACCGCGAGCGCACCATCCAGGCGGGATCGCTGGTGAGCATCGATTCTCGTTTTTACGAGAACAATGCGCCGACGAACCGCCTCGATTCCGAGCACGTGAAGTACGAGCTCTTGACCCCGGCGGTTCCGACCGGCAGCGATCAATCGCCGGTGGGGCGCTACCGCACGCCGCATGGGCTGCCCGATGGGCGGCTCCTGGTTTCGTGGGCGGACGGCGTCGTGAACGACACCAACGAGCTCTCCGAGACGGCCCCCGACTTCGGCCTTTACGTCTTCGACGCCAAGGGGAACGCCGAGAAGCCGAACCTCCTCGTCTACAACGACAAGGACGCGTGGGAGCTCTATCCGCTCCCTGTCGTCGCGCGCACCGTGCCGCCCGTCATCGGCTCGGTACAAAACACGGTCGACGCGACGCTGCCCTCGACGTTCGGCTCGATCGACATCAAATTGACCGATCTCGACGACGACAACGTGTCGACGGTCCAGCACTACCCCACCGCCGGCGCCGACAACATCAGCCTGCGGCTCCCGGCGGCTCTCAAGGGCGCGACGCGCGTGCGCGTCATCGAAGGTTTCTCCAGCGAAGGCGCGCCCGGCATCACGATGTTCGGTCTCACCATGGACGAAGGTGCCGCCGTCCTCGGCGAGGCCACCGTGTACGGCGACGGATCGTGGCTCGCCAACATCCCCCCCTACATCCCCGTCCACTTGCAACCGGTGGACAAATGGGGCCTCTCCATCCGCAACCAGCGCCTTTGGGTGCAGGGAATGCCGGGCGAAAATCGCGTGTGCGGCGGTTGTCACGAGAGCCGGACCGGTAACATCGATTTCGGCACCAACCAGAATTTGACGGTGGCTGCGGCGCAAGGTCCGCAGAACTTCGTCAAGCCGGTGGTCGAGCGCCAGGAGTATCCGTGGGACGGCGCTCCGGCCGGCGTGGCCACGGTGCAGTCATTCCTCACCGCCAAGTGCGCGACCTGCCACAACGACACGCAGAACGGCAGCAAGCCGCAGACCTTCTACACCGTGACCCGCACCGACATGACGACGGGGATGATGACCCCCTACCTCATCCCGTACCTCAGCTTCTCGAGCACCCCCATCGAGGTCTACTACGACCGCCAACTCCACACCTGGGCGTCCTCGTACGTGTCGATCTTCTACCCCTCCACGCTCGGCATGGAGATGGACGGGCTCACCGTGACGGGCGACATTCCGCCGCCGTGGGGCGTCCCCGAGTCGGCGCGCGAGAGCGTGCTCATCGAGAAGCTCAACTTGAAGGCGCCGGACGGCACCTTCGCGTGGGATCCGCAGACCCACCCCTCCCATCCCGAAGATGTGGGCGTGACCATCACCGACGAGGAGCGCCAGATGCTCGTACGCGTGATGGATCTCGGCGGGCAATATTATTCACGCAAGAACAGCGGTTATGCGCCTTACAGCAGCGATCCTACGCTGAGAAGCAAGTAGTCGGAGGAATGTCATGAAGAAACGAACCCTCTCGTATCTCCTTTTGGCAGGCCTCACGCTCGGCGCCGGGCTCGGCGCCTACCACGCACAAGCCGAGGCTCCCAAGCCTCCCACCCGCGGCACCGGCACCGTCTACAAAGGCATCCGCGACGACCAGATCGAGCAGCTCACCACCCCCGACCGCATCAAGTCGGTGGTCACGCGATCCGGCGCGCCGAGCGCCATCTGGCAGGCCCTCGAGCACGGCGAGAAAGTGGAGTGCCTCGACTGCATTCCCGCCGTGGAAAAGCTCCTTTACGATGGCAATGCCAAAAACCGCGAGATCGCGGCGTGGTGGCTGCGCCGTCGCATCTTCGGCGTGTTCGGCAAGGGAGAGGTCTACTCCCGCGCCGTAGAAACGCTCCAATCTCACTCCGACGCCACGACGCGCGCCCGCGCCGCGGAAGCGCTGGGAGAGTTCTTGGACAGCGCTGGCGTCCCGCACGTGGCCCAGAGCCTCGTCAGCGACCGCGAGCCCGTGGTCCGCGCCGCCGCGGCACGCGCGCTCGACCGTCTGAATAGCCCCGGCCCGGGCGGCGAGCTCGCCAAAGCTTTGGGGGACAGCGACGAGAGCGTGCGACTCAGCGCGCTCGGCGCCGCCACGCACGTGCACGGGTTCACCGACATCGCCTCCGTCGCCCGATTGGCCTACGACGCGTCGGCGGTGGTCCGCCGGCACGCGGCCGGCGCGCTCGGACAGATGAAAGCGCGCGACTCGGTGACGGCGCTCATCGGGCTGACTTCGGCCGACAGCGAGAGCGACGCCAAGACCCGAGCTTCGGCAGCGCACGCACTCGGTCTCATCGGTGACGCGTCGGCGCGTGACGCACTCATGGCGGCAATGTCCGACCCTGACTCCTTCGTGCGCGACGCCGCACGGATCGCGCTCCGCCGGCTGTAGTCGCTATGATAACGTGCGTCTGATGGGCGGAGGACGGGCGGAGCTTCGGATGCGGTCTGCCACGGCGATGTCGATAGGTGCCGCGCTCCTTTCGGCATGCTCCGCCAAGGAACCGAAGACCGAGACTTACTTCGATCGAACGATCAGTCCGATCCTCCAGAGTTCGTGCGTCAGCACCAACACCGGGGCCAACTGCCACATCACGCAGGAGCACGGTAACGCGCTCGGCAACCTGTCGCTGGCGACGTATGGCGATCTCATCAAACGGCGCGATCTTCTCATCAACTACGGCCCCTACGGCCTTCCCAACATGCTGCTCAAGACGGTCGACCCGTTCGACATCGTCATGACGACGTACGACGGCACGAGCTTCACGGTGCGAACCGACATCCGTCACGCGGGCGGGAAAACGCTGGGCCTTACCACGGCCGGCTTTCATACGCTGAAGGCGTGGATCGCCGGCGGTGCCAGCGCCAACAACGCCGCTACGCCGCCGCTGGCAGCGGAGCGCGATGCCTGCTCCGACAGCGTTCCCGCCGACCCCGCGTTCGACCCGAACAGCGATCCGATGTCGGACGACTATGAGCAGTTCAAGGCCAAGGTCCATCCGGTCCTCGCCCTCAACTGCGCGGCCGGCAATTGTCACGGCTCGGAGAGCAACTCCCTGCGCCTCGTGTGCAGCGCCGGAACCACGGACGCCGACGTGCTGGCGCGGTGGAACTACTTTGCCGCGGTGCAGTACCTCGCCACCAAGCCCGGGGAGCTGGCGACCAGCGAAATCTTGCGGCGGCCCCTCGATCCCGCCGCGGGGGGCGCCTACCACGAAGGGGGCGCCATCTTTCCCAACCAGAGCGACGCGGGGTACACGGCGATCTTGGAATGGGCCGACGCCCATGGGCCCAATACCAACATCCCCAAGAACCGCGGCTTCGATTTTTTCGCCAAGCGCGTGCAACCGATGCTCGTCAAGAAGGGGTGCATGGCCATCGGCTGCCACTCGCCGGCCATGTTCCATGACTATCGTTTGCGCGGCGGAAGCGGCGGCAACTTCAGCGTGCCGACCAGCGCCACCAACTACGAGCTGACGCGCGAGC
>Ga0193706_1000374_pt1 | contig 26920 bp, 17 predicted proteins | sample U3c1metaG_FD_160130 | JGI IMG/M metagenome (GOLD analysis project Ga0193706, IMG submission 160130) | Soil microbial communities from a riparian zone of the East river system, Colorado, United States - U3c1 | ecosystem: Environmental > Terrestrial > Soil > Riparian zone | place: USA: East River... | reverse complement strand
CAGATGTTCTCGCTGACGCCGTCCTTGTAACCGGCGAGCCGCATGCGATCGAAGGGCGTGGCGCGCTTGGGATCGCCCTTCTCGAAGTGGCTGAAGTCGCCGGTGTTCGCCATGTGGTCGGAATGCCCCTGGGCCGCGATCTCGATCTTCGGGTTCCAGGCCAGGGCGCGCCGGCCGAGCATCAACCGGTAGGCGTTGGTGATGCGCACCTGGTTCTGCTCGTCGGAGCCTGGCACGTCGTCGCCGGGCTTGGCTTTGTCGAGGGCTGCCCACAGGCGTTCGTTGCGCGCCTCGATGCGCTGACTCTCGATCAGCTTCGCGCGCTCCTGCTCGTCCCAGGCAAAATCCGTGAGACCGACGTCGGCCGTCCCCGGTAGGGCCAGGGCGAAGCGCCACTGCGCGGCCACCGGCTCGATCTCGACGCCTGCCTCCTCGGCGCGCGCCGCAGTCCAGTCCGCCGCTTCCAGTTGCTGGCGCAGGCCATCGCCGATCTTGACCCGCTTGGACTTTTCCCAGATCACGCGCACGGCGGTCACCAGCTCGTCCACCTCGCGCTGCACGCCCGCGTACTTGCTCGCCTTCTCCGGCGGACACTCAGGAGGGTTGTACGGATAGAAGTAGCGCACCTCGTCGAAGATCAGGCCCAGGGCCTTCTCGCGCGCGGCGTCCAGGGCGCGGCGCTCGTCGGCGATCGCGGCGAGCTGGCGCAGGTTCGGGTTCTTCTCGAGCCTGTCCCAGTCGTCTTGCCAGCGCTTCGACAGGGCTTCGCTGGTCAGCTCCGGATCGGCGATCGCGCGGATCTGCTTGAGCAGGCCGTCGCGCTCGGCGCTGTTGGCGCGGCGGAAATCGCCGATCAAGGCCGCGTACCTGGTGTTGCGAACTGTGTCGGCTTCGTGCGCGGCGTCGAGCTTGGCGAGACTGCCCTCGACCCAGGCTCCGCCGCGGAATTCCCAGCCCCCGTCGCCCACCGCGCCCTTGGCCCGCGCCACCAGGCCGGAGGCGTGCAAAGCGTCGATCTCGCCGCGCTGCACGCAGGCGCCCAGGCCCGGCAGGGCGATGTCGCGCTCGCGAGCGTCGCCGCGCACGATCGATTCGACCAGCCAGCCCAGCTGGGCCTTGCGCGACACGTGGGCGCGCGCGACAAGGCCGGCGAGCTCTGGCAGCGGGATCGATTCGAAGCGGGTCTGCTGGCTGTCGTCGGTGCTGGCGTGGGCCTGGAGGATTCGCGCCGTCGCCTCGTCGACCCGCGCGAAATCGGCGAGCTCCTCGCGCAAGGCCATGCGCAGATCGAGCTCGCGCGCGCGCCGCTCGTTCTCCGCCTTCATGCTCGCGGACTCGCGGCGACGCGCTGCTTCGAGCCAGGCGTCGCGCGCCCCGGCGAGATCCCCGGCCGTGGTGCGCCATTGCGCGAGGGCTTCGCATTCATCCGCCGACGCGGCGCGAGCGAGATCCGCGTCCGGTCCGCGCGTCGAGCTGGGGATGACCGCGACCTCGGGCGCGCGGGACGCGGGCTGTGCCGCGCCTGCCGGCTTGGCGTGCAGGGCGCGCTCGCTCATCATTTCGTATTCGAAGCGCAGGCTGTCGAACTCGGCCAGGCTCGGGAAGCGGGCGAGCTCGCGCTCGAACATCCGCGCGGCCTCGACGAGCTGGCCGTTGTCCTCGAGCTCCCTCGCCTTGCCCAGCACGGCTTCCGCGTCGACGCGCGCCGCGCTCAGGATCGACTGCTGCACGAGCCGCGCGTCCGCGGCCGCGGCGCTGTCGACTTCGGCCGCGTGAGCCAGGGCGATCGCCGTCCGCCACTGTCCCTTGCCCTGCGACTTGCGCGCTTCGGCGAGCGAGGCGCTGGCGAGCTGGCTGCTCTCGCTCTTCGCCGGCGCCTGTCCCGCGCTCGTCGATGCATCATCCTGCGAAGCATCCTCCGCTGCGATGCGCGCGCTCGAATGGCGCTTCTCGGCGATCAGCGTGACCGCGTCCGACTGGGTCTGCTCGATCAGCTCGATCGTCAGCGGGTCGCGCTCGCCCTGCAACAGCTTGTTGAACTCCAGGGTCGACCAGCGAACCTCGTGCGCCGGCGCGGCTTGCACGATGCGCTCGAGCTCGCTCTCGACCTGCTTGCGGTGCGCGAGCCCGGCCGCGATCATGGCGCGCAGAGCGTCGGCGCGCGGGCCGCTCTTCTGGGCCAGGGCCGCCTCGGCGATCTTGAACTCGCCGCGCTCGATCCGCACCCGAGCTTCCTGGATCGCGGCCTCGTCCCCGCCACCGCAGGCCGCGAGCGCCAGAGCCAGGAGACAGGATCGCAGGTGGGATGACTTTCGGAGGGATCGCGGCATGGGCACGGCGCCCACAGCCTACCGGAGACGTCCCGTCTGGATACAGAGCCGAGACCGGAAGCTCAGCCCACGGCCCGGATGTTCGTGCTGGAAAGATCCCCGCCGATGACTCGGTTGCGGCCGGCCTGCTTGGCCTGATAGGTCCGCTCGTCGGCGGCCTTGAGCATGCGGTCGACACTCGGGTCGTTGCGATCCAGCTCGGCGACGCCGAGGGACAGGGTCACCCCGCGACTGAACGTGCCGTGCTGGATCACGTTCGACTCCGCGGCGAGCCGCATGCGCTCGGCGATCAGCATGGCCTTGGCAGCCGTGGCGCGCGGGCAGATCACGAGGAATTCCTCGCCGCCCAGCCGGCAGACGAGCTCGGTAGCGCGGATGCAGCCGCGCAGGGAGCGGGCCACTTCGCGCAACACCGCATCGCCGGTGTCGTGCCCGTGCTCGTCGTTGACCTTCTTGAAGAAATCGATGTCGATCATGATCACCGACAGCGGCGTGCCGTCGCGCTGCGACTGCGCGAGCTCCTGCGCCAGCCGCTCCATCGCGTGCCTGCGATTGGGCAGATCGGTCAAGGTGTCGGTCAGCGAGGCCATGTGCATCCTGCGGCTGAGCACCGCGAGCTCGGCCATCTGGGCATTCTGCTTCTTGGCGTCCTGGTTGATCTGCTCGCGCATCGCGACCACGCGGCCGACCGAGCGCACGCGCGCCATCAGGATGCGCGGGTTGAGCGGCTTGATCATGTACTCGTCCGAGCCCGCGTCGAAGGCCTCGATCACGCGCGCCTCTTCCTCGCGGCCGGTGAGCATGATCACCTGCATCTGGCGGCCTTCCTCGCTGCTGCGCAGCGTGCGCACCAGCTCGATGCCGTCCATCTCCGGCATCATCCAATCCGTGACGACCAGGTGCGGCTGGCGATCGATGGCGAGCTTGAGCGCCTCGACTCCATTCGCGGCCGAGAACACCTGGTGGCCATCGCGGGTCAAGTGGAAGGAGATCAGCTTGCGCGAGACCGGATCGTCCTCGACCACGAGCACGCGCATCAGCGTGGGCTTCGAAGTGTCGACCGGCGCGGCCGGGATCGGAGCAAGGCTCGTGTCGGAGAGACTGGACGCTTGCTTGGGAGCGGTCCCCGTCGAGACTCTCGCGGACACTTCGAGGCCGACTGGCGCGGGATCCTCGGTGCGCTCCGAGCGCTGAGCGAGCTGCTCGAGCCGACCTGGCGAGGAGACCTCGGAGGTATCGAGGTTCATGATCTTGCCCCACTCGCGCCAGTCCGCCGCGACCTGGCTCCACAGCTTCTCGAAGTCCTCCAGGCTGAGCGCGAAGTTCGAGCGCAGTGCGGCCAGGCGCTCGCTGCGAACGCGGCACAGGGCCACCGAGTCGCCGTCGTTGGTCATCAAGGCATCGGCGAGGGCGCGCGCGCCGTGGAACACGCGGACCAATCGCTCGGCCGAAGGATCGATGTCCTTGTCGCAGGGTGATTCGGCGCAGGCGAGGACCGCGCGCACGTAGTCGGCCGGCAGATGCCAGTCCTCGAACATCGCCGCGCCCAGCTCGCCGTGGTCCAGTCCGAAGGCTTCGCGCTCGATCTTGGCCAGGCGCAGGCTGTCTCCGTCAGGCACCTTCTCGAGGATCTCGGCGTAACTTTCGGGGTGGATGCTGGCCAGCGCGAGCCGACCGATGCCCGCGAGCAAGCCGAAGGTGAAGGCCTCGCTCGGCACCATGCGCTCCATGCCCTTGGCGAGCACCTGCGCGGTGACCGCGATCGCCAGCGAGTGCGACCAGTAGTGCTCGTAGTCGAAGTTGCGGCAGCTGCCAGAGCGATGCCCGGAGACCAGAGTGAAGCCCAAGGCGACGTTGCGCACGGTGCGCGCGCCCAGGCGCACGGCAGCTTGGTGCGCGGTGCGCGAAACCTCGACTCCGGAGTTCAAGCTCGAGTTCGCCAGGCGCAGGATCCGGCCGGTCAAGGTCGGGTCGGCGGCGAGCGTGTGCGAGAGGTCCGACAGGGTGTAGTCCTCGTTCTGCGTCTGATGCAGCACGGACAGGCCGACGCCCGAGGGCGAAGGCAGGCAGCCGGTCAGTTTCAATTCGTCGAACTGCTTCTGGAGCATGGGCGGGAAGTGTCGGGGGAAGATCGCGACGTTTCCGCTATCGACCCGCGGCTAGCTCTGACTTGGGTTTATCTCGCGCGGTGCCCAGAGCTCGAGGACCAGCGCCGCCAACGTGCATTCCAAGCCCAGGAACACGACATTGCCCGTGATCAGGCGGGTCGCCAGCGCGTCGCCGAGCAGCGCGGGCGCGGTGGCCCCGATCAGCAGGATCGATGCCCAGACCAGCGCCTCGCGCAAGACTCGGCGCCAGCCCACGAGGCGGCTTTGCAAGCCGAGCAAGGCAACATAAGGAAGCAGGAGCCAGAGCATGTGGGCTTTCTGCACCACCGGACCGAGCGCCAGGATCATGGCGACCGAGAGACCGGCCTCGAGCAGGAAGCCCGGGTCCTCCGACGCCAGCGCGGGTCGCCGCCGCCGCAACACCGTCGCGGCCCAGATCGCGACATGCAGCAGCGCAAGGCCCTGCACGATGCGATGCGTGGTCGCGAGCGGAAAATCGAACAGGTTGGCGCGCGGTCCGCTCGCTCCCGCGGAAGTGGCTGGCGTCGCGCTGAACACCCGATAGCAGGCCGCGGTCAGGCTCTGGCCCGGCACGTAATCGCGCGCCTCGAGCAGCTTCTCGCCGCCCGCGCCCACGGGCTCGACGACCAGGGCGATCCAGTGCTGGTAGGAGCGCAGGCTGCGCTCGGGTCCCATGGCGATCAAGGCGAGCGCGCTCATCCACACGAGGATGGCAATCAGTGAGGCGGCCGCGGCACGCCAGGCGCCGCGCAGCAGGAGCCAGAGGACGAAACCCGCGGGCAGAATCTTGAGCGCCGCTCCCGCGCCGATCGCCAGGGCGGGCGAGACCACGCGAGCCTGCCGCCAGCGGTGCACGGCTTCGGCGACCAGCGCGAAAGTGATCGTGTTGACCTGGCTGTACGCGAAGCTCGAATCGACGAGGCGCGCCACGGCGAGCAGCGCGAGCCAGGAGACCCAGGGCCGCGCTTGCAGGGCGGGCCCGAGCATCTGCAGGCAACGCCGCCAGCCCCACAGCAGGCAGGCGAACGAGAGGCTCTGCCACAGGATCAGGGCGGCCGTGAAGGGCAGGAGCGCGAAGGGCGCGAGGGCCGCGTCGAAGCTCGGTGGATAGATCGAGCCCTCGACGAGCAGCGGATCGCGGCCATCGAGCAGGGCGCTCGCCGAGTCGTAATAGATGCGGAAGTCGTTGCCCCGCGGACGCAGACCCTTCATCGCTCCGCGCACGGCGAGCCAGGCGCAGAAGGCCAGGACCGCGATCGTCGCGACCCGATGGACCAGTGGCCGCGGAAGGACGGACGGCGAGGGCATTCGCGCCGAGGATACCGGTGTGACGCTTGACCTCCGCAAGCCGCTTCCCAGGATGCCCGGCGTTGGAAGCCATGTTCCCCAAGTCCGCCGATCGGCGGCGGCGCATCGCGCAGGTCCTCGCCTGGCTGGCCCTGGCCCTCGCGATCCTGATGGTGGCGCGGGCGATGCACAAGCAGGGCGGCGTGATGCTGCTCAACCGGGCCTTCGGCGCGCGTTTCGCCGCGGGCCTGGATCCGTGGTTCGATCCGCTGCGCCAGCAGCGCGTGCACGGCCCTTACCCGCCGTCGCTGGCCTGGGTCGCGGTTCCGCTGGCCAGCGTCCCGGAGCTCGCGGCGCGCGGTCTGTGGGCCGGCGCGCAAGTCGGAGCTCTGGCGGCCCTGTTCTTCCTGCTGCGGCGGCGCGCTCGCCTGGATTTTCCTTCGGCCGCGGAGCACGTCCCGCTGCTCTTCGCGCTGAGCCTGTTGCTCGCGAGCCGCTTTCTGCTGCGCGATTTCGCCGGCGGCGGCGGCAATCTCCTCTACGGCACCCTGGCCTTCGCGGGAATCGAGATCGCCCTGAGCCACGGAGCGCTCCTCGCGGGGATTCCGCTGGGAATCTCGCTCGCCCTCAAGCCGAACCTCGCGCCGCTGCTCCTGTTCCTCGCCTTGCGCGGACGCTGGCGCGCTCTGGCCAGCGCTGTCGTCTTCACGCTGATCTTCTTCTGGCTGCCGGCCCTGTCCTACGGCCCCGAGCGCTATGCCGCCCTCGCGCGCGAGTGGGCCAGCGGCGTCGTGCAATACGCGGAGCTCGAGGAGCTGCACGATTCTAGCCTGATCCCCGCCGGTCTGCCCGCGGCCGAGGACGGCATGAACCAGTCCCTGCGCGAAGCCGTGCAGCGCCTGGTGCGCTCGCCCGGCGACTCCGGCGCCGTCGACGTGCACGTCGTGGACCTCTCCGCCGCGAGCGCGACCTGGATCGCTCGCTCGCTGCTGCTCGCGCTGATCGGCCTGACGGCCTGGATCGCCCTGCGAGCCCGCGACCGGCGCGCGGAATGGCTGGCGATGCTCGCATTCTTCCCGCTCTCGCTCCTGATCTCGCCGATCACCTGGAAATCGCACCACGCCCTGCTGGTCCCGTTGTTCTTCGGCCTGTGTTGTGCGACGTTCGAGAAGGCGCGCGCGCGCGGCTGGTGCGTGTTCCTCTTCGTGTACTGGATCGCTTGCGATCTGCTCTCCGAGGAGGTCGCGGGCAGGCAGGCCAAGCGCGCGCTGCAGGCCGCCGCGGTCGTGACCTGGTTCGACATCGCTTTGATCGTCGCGCTCGCGATCCTGATCCTGCGCGACAAGGAACCTGACTGGAAAGCAGACCACCCATGAAGCTGATCGAGGACTTGAACCAACGCTACGCGCGCCTGCACACGGCGAAGGAGGACGCTTTCTGGGTGCAGAAAATGGGCACCGCGGAGGACAGCGCCCTGGCCCAGGCCGACTTCGACGCGAAGGAGATCGAGCTGCAGCGCTTCCTGCAGGATCCCGAGCAGATCACGCGGGTTCGCGCGGCGCTCGAAGCAGCGCGCGCCAGTGCCGGCGCGGATGAAGTCCTGTCGCTCGAAGGCTGGCTCGCGACGTTCGAAGCCCACGCGATCGAGGGCCGCGAAGCGCGCGCGCTCGCCGAGGAGATCGTCGCCGCGGAAGGCCGTCTGGCCCAGGCGCGCGGCTCCCTGCAACTCTCGTATCGCGACGAGCAGGGAAAAACGCAGCCCGCCTCGAGCGTGAAGCTCGGCGCCCTGCTGCGCAGCGACCGCGATCCAGGCGTGCGCCGCTCGGCCTGGGAAAGCCTGCGAAGCATCGAGCACCACGTGCTGGCCGCGGGCTTCCTCGACGTGATCCGCGCGCGCAATCGACTGGGCCGGATGCTCGGCGCGGAGGACTACTACGACTGGAAAACGCGCCGCGTCGAGCGCATGTCGAAGGCCGAGGTGTTCGCCCTGCTCGACGAGCTGGAAGCGCGCACGCGCGACAAGGCCAGCGCCGCCGTGCGCGAGCTCGCCACGCGCAGCGGGCCCGAGGCCATCCAACCCTGGAACATCCAGTTCGCGACCGCGGGCGACTCGACGCGCGAGCAGGATCCGTACTTTCCTTTCGCGGACGCGGTGCGCCGCTGGGGCCATTCCTTCGCGGCTCTCGGCATCACCTACCACGGCGCCGAGATGCTGCTCGACCTCGTCGATCGGCGCGGCAAGTACGAGAACGGATTCATGCACGGCCCGGTGGTCGCGTGGCGCGACCGCGGCCGGCGGATTCCCGCGCGGATCCATTTCACGGCCAACGCGATTCCCGGCATGGTCGGCAGCGGCTTCCGCGCCAGCGAGACCCTGTTCCACGAAGGCGGCCACGCCGCGCACTTCGCGAACATCGACATGCCGGCGCCCTGCTTCGGCCAGGAATTCGCGCCGACTTCCGTGGGCTTCAGCGAAACCCAGAGCATGTTCCTCGACAGTCTCCTGCGCGACGTCGACTGGCAGGCGCGCTACGCCCTCGACCGCAAGGGCGAGGCGCTGCCCTGGGAGATCATGGAGCGCGCGATCCGCGCGAGTCAACCCTTCGCGGCCTGGCATGCGCGCGGAATGCTGGCCGTGTGCTACGCGGAGCGCGCGCTGTACGAGATTCCCGACGAAGAGCTGACCAGCGAGCGCGCCCTGGCCGAGGTGCGCGCCGTCGAGCGCCGCCTCCTGTTCCTCGAAGAGGGCGGTCCGCGGCCGGTGCTCGCCGTCCCGCACCTGCTCGCCGGCGAATCGAGCGCGTATTACCACGGCTACGTGCTGGCCGAGATGGCGGTCGAAACCACGCGCGACTTCTTCCTCGAGCGCGACGGCCACATCTGCGACAACCCGCGCGTCGGCGCGGACCTCGCGCGAGCCTACTGGCAGCCGGGCAACAGCCTCTCGTTCCTCGAGTTCATTCCGCGGCTGACGTCGCGCGAGCTCGGCGCTGGGGCCCTCGCCCGCCGGCTCTCGATCGACGTCGAGCCGCGCCTCGCCGAGGCGCGCCGCACGCTGGAACACAGTCGATCGAAGCCGCGGGTCGAGCTCGCGCCGGCCTTGGACGCCCGCCTGCGCATCGTGCACGGCCGCGAGACCGTGGCCGAGTTGCGCGGGAGCTTCGACGAATTCGCCGCGGATTTCGCGCGCTGGATCGGCGCCGCGGAGCGCGCGGGCTAGAAGGGGCCAAGCCTCCGGGCGTGGTACGATTCTCTTTCGCACCGCTCGCGCACCAAGCTCGCATGGAGATCGCCCCCACCGACCTCGCCCTGGTCCACGAAGCAGTTTTCGAGACTGCCCGGCACAGGCCGGAGGGCATCGCGACCCTGTCCGTGGAGCGGAGCCAGACCTACGCCGAGCTGGAGCGCTCGGCGCGCGACGTGGCGGCCGCTCTCGCGGCCCTGGGCGCGGGCCCCGAGCGCATCGTCGCCGTGTGCATCGAGCGCAGTGTCGAGATCGGTGCGGCGGTGCTCGGCGTGCTCGCCAGCGGCGCTGCTTATCTACCGATCGACCCGAGCACGCCGCCGGCGCGCCTGCGCGAATTGATCGCGGACTCTGGCGCGATCCTGGTGCTGACTTCGAAGCGCCTGGCCGCCCACTGCGCCGCGGGCGGCGTGCCGGTGATCGCCGTCGACGATCTGCCGGCGGAGCGCGCCGTGGCGAAGCGGCCGTCGCTCGAGAACCTGGCCTACGTGCTCTACACCTCGGGCTCGACGGGTCGCCCGAAGGGTGTGATGGTCGAGCACCGCTCGCTCGCCGTCCACGCGCGCGGCATGGCCTCGCACTTCGGGCTCGAGCCCGCGGACCGCGTGCTGCAGTTCGCCTCACTGGCCTTCGATGTCGCCGCCGAAGAGCTTTTTCCGACCTGGCTCGCGGGCGCGACGGTCTGCTTGCGCGACGAGGCGATCGCGAATTCCTTCGCGGCCTTCACGAAGTTCCTCGCTGAGAAAAAAATCAGTGTCGCCAACCTGCCCGCGGGCTTCTGGCAGGAATGGACCAGCGAGCTGGCGCGCACGGCGACCGGGCTGGATCCGAGTCTGCGCCTGGTGATCGCCGGCAGCGAGCGCGCTTCGCCCGCGAGCCTAGCGCAGTGGAAATCACGCTTCGGCGAGCGGCCGCGCTGGATGAACGGCTACGGGCCGACCGAGACCACGATCACCGCGACGACTTTCGAGCCGAGCTCGGACGGCTTCGATCCGCGCGCCGCGAGCGTGCCGATCGGCCTGCCCCTGCCGTGGGTCGAGCTGCATGTGCTCGATGCAGAGCTGCGCGAAGTCGAGGACGGAATGCCTGGGGAGCTCGCGATTGCAGGCGCGGGCGTGGCGCGCGGCTACCTGGGCGCGCCCGAGCTCAGCGCCGCGAAGTTCGTGCGCGATCCTTTTTCAACGCAAGCGGGCGCGCGCATGTACCTCAGCGGCGATCGCGTGCGACGCCGTTCCGATGGTGTCGTGGAATTCCTCGGCCGCGAGGACGATCAGGTCAAGCTGCGCGGCTACCGCATCGAGCTCGGCGAGATCGAATCCGCGCTCGAGAAGTTGCCCGGTGTCGCCGCGGCGGCGGTCCTTCTGCGCGAGGACACGCCCGGAGTGCGCAACCTGGTCGGTTACGTTTCGCCCGTCGACGGCGCCGCCATCGATGTCGATGTGTTGCGCAACGCACTCTCGAAAACCCTGTCCGAATACATGGTTCCCGCCGAGATCCTGGTGCTCGCGCAATGGCCGCGCACCGCAGGCGGCAAGCTCGATCGCAAATCCCTGCCCGCGCCACTGCGGCGCGCGAGCGGTGAGCCGCCGCGCGGCAAGACCGAAGTGCTGCTCGCGACTTTGTGGTGCGAGCTCCTGGGGCTGGCGGCCGTCGGTCGCGACGATCACTTTTTCCGACTGGGAGGTCACTCGCTGCTCGCGATGCAGCTCGCGGGACGTCTCGCCGAGCGCGCGAAGCTCGAGCTGACGCCGCGCCTGGTGTTCGAGCACCCGACGCTTTCCGCCCTCGCGGCGGCGATCGACGCGGGTCCGGGGAATCCCTGGCCCACCTACCCGCCGATGCGCCGCGTCGATCGCTCCCTGCCGATTCCTCTGTCGGCCTCGCAGGAGCCCGTGTGGTTCCTGCTGCAGCTCGAGCCCGGGCTGCTCGCCTACAACACGCAGTTCTCCGTGCGTTTCGCCGGCGCGATCGATCCGCTCGCGCTGCGCCGTGCGCTCGCTCTGCTCGTCGAACGCCACGAGATCCTGCGCACCACGTTCCACGCGGTCGGCGACACGCCGCGCCAGACGATCCACCCAGCCTGGCAACCGCCGATGGAGTTGATCGACTTGAGCCTCGAGCCCGCGGCAATCCGCCAGGCTCGCGCCGAAACGATCTGCGCGAAACTCTGCGTGCGCCGCTTCGACGTCGGCGAGTTGCCGCTGGTCGAGTGGACGCTCCTGAAGCACGCGCCGGACGACTGGGAGCTGGTGCAGGTCGAGCACCACTTCGTCCACGACGGCTGGTCGATCATGCTGCTGATGCGCGATCTCGCAAAGCTGTACGGAGATTGCGCAGCCGGCCGCGCGCCGTCCTTGCCCGCGCAGCAGTTCCAGTTCGCGGACTACGTGACCTGGCAGCGCGAGATGCTCAGCGGTCCGCGGCGCGAGCGCCTGGTCGGATTCTGGCGCGAGCGACTGCGCGGCGCGCCCGCTCTCCTGACCCTGCCGACCGATCGTCAGCGGCCGGCGCTGCAGACCTTCAACGGCGCGAGCGAGGTGCTGACCATCCCGCCGGTCTTGTTCAAGAGCCTGGCTGGCCTCGCGCGCAGAGAAGGCTTCACGCCCTTCCAGCTCCTGCTGACCGCCTTCGAGATCGTGCTCTCGCGCCACAGCGGCCAGAGCGACATCGTGATCGCCACCGCGGCCGCGAACCGGCGCACGCTCGAGGTCGAAGGCATCCTGGGCATGCTGGTGAATCCGGTGCCGATCCGCGTCGACACCAGCGGCGACATCAGCCTGCGCGAGCTGGCGACTCGCGTGCGCGCCAGCGCTCTCGAATCCTTCGAGCACCAGGACCTGCCCTTCGAGTCGGTGGTCCAGGCCGTCGAGCCGCCGCGCGACTTCTCGCACAACCCGATCTTCCAGGTGCTGTTCAGCTTCCACGACTCTGCCGTCCCCGATCTCGCGATGGGCAGCGCGCGCGGCCGCATGGTCTATCGCTACAACGGCTCGGCCAAGTTCGACATGAACCTGGTCGTGATCCCGCGCAGCGAGCAACGCGTCGGCCGCGCAGAGTCCGACGAGGACGGCGACGCGATCATCGAGTGGGAATACAACACCGATCTGTTCGATCGCGCGCGCGTCGTGCGCATGGTCGGCCACCTGCGCCGATTGCTCGAAGGGCTCGAAGCAGGCTTCGACGCGAAGTGCGCGGCGCTGGAGATGCTCTCCAAGGAAGAGCTGGCGGAGGTCGCGGCATTCAATGCGACGGACGCGCCCTTCCCGCGCGAGCTCGGGCTCGTCGACCTCTTCCGCGAGCAGGCCGGGCTCGCTCCCGATGCGATCGCGGTAAGTTTCGGGACCTCGCGCGTCTCCTACCGCGAGCTCTCGGAGCGCGTCGATCGACTCGCCGCGCACCTGGCCTCGAAAGGCGTAGCGCACGGCGATCTGGTCGGTGTGTGTGTCGAGCGCTCGCTCCCCATGCTCGTGTCGCTGCTCGCGATCTCCGCTTGCGGCGGCGCTTACCTGCCTCTGGATCCCGCGCTTCCGCCGGACCGTCTCGACTACATCCTCGGCGATGCCTTTTCAGCGACCGCGCGGCCCTGGGTGATCTCCCAGGCTTCCTTGTCGGAGCGCTTGCCGAAGCGCCTGGGCGAGGGCCTGATCGACATCGACATTGCGCTCGCCGCTCCCGCGAGCCCGCTCGCGCGCGAAAATCCGCGGCCGGCGCGCGGCGGGGATCGCGCCTACGTGATCTACACCTCGGGCTCGACCGGAAAGCCCAAGGGTGTCGAGGTCACCCAGTCCAACCTGGTCAATTTCCTGACCTCGATGCGCAAGCGCCTGCCGCTGGCCCGCGGCGACGTGCTGCTCGCGATCACGACCCTGTCCTTCGACATCGCCGGGTTGGAGCTGTTCCTGCCCCTGTGCTGCGGCGCCGCCGTGGCGATCGCGACGCGCGAGGAAGCCAGCGATGCGCAGAACCTCTCGGTCGTGCTCGCGCGCGAGAAGGCGACCTGTCTCCAAGCGACGCCGGCCACCTGGCGCATGCTGGTCGAAGCCGGCTGGCAGCCGCAGTCGCCGCTCACGGCCCTGTGCGGCGGCGAAGCCCTGCCGCTCGAGCTCGCGCGCGAGATCGCGGCGCGCACGCGGAAGCTCTTCAACCTGTACGGCCCGACCGAGACCACGATCTGGTCGTCGATCGACAGCGTGGAGCCGGAAGCGCGCGAGGTCACGATCGGCCGGCCGCTCGACAACACACGGCTGTACGTCCTCGGACCCCAGCGCGAATTGCTCCCTCAAGGCGCCAGCGGCGAATTGTGGATCTCCGGCGCCGGCGTGGCACGGGGATACCACGGCCGAGCCGAGCTCACCGCCGAGCGTTTCCTGCCCGATCCCTTCGCATCGAGCGCTGCGCGCATGTACCGCACCGGCGATCTCGCGCGCCGACGCGCCGATGGCCGCATCGAGTACCAGGGCCGGTTGGACCAGCAGATCAAGCTGCGCGGATTCCGCATCGAGCTGGGCGAGATCGAGGCCGCATTGCGCGCCCATCCGGCTGTCCTGGACGCGGCCGTGGACCTGCGCGAGCTCGGCGCCGGCGACCAGCGCCTGGTCGCCTGGTACGTCGCCGCCGATCCCACGGCCCAGGGCGAGATCGAGCTGCGCGACTTCCTGGCGCGCCAGTTGCCCGAGTACATGGTCCCGTCGGCCTTTGCCCGCCTCGAGGCCTTGCCGCGCACGCACAACGGCAAGCTGGATCGCGCGGGCCTGCCGGCGGCGGCGGGCATCGCGCGCCACGGCGATTTCAGCGCGCCCGCGGGCGAGCTCGAGCTCGGCGTGGCCGAGATCTGGCGCGAAGTCCTGGCGCTCGAGCAGGTCGGCGCGCGCGATCGCTTCTTCGATCTCGGCGGACACTCGCTGCTCGCCATGCGCGCGATCACGCGCATGGAAGCGCGCTTCGGCGTGCGCGTCCCGGCGCGCGACCTGATGCTGCAGAATCTCGCGCAGCTGGCGAGCGCGATCGCGGAACGACAAGCGAAGACCGACAAGTCGCGGCGGCCGCTCGAGCCCGCCGCGCCCGATGCGAAGAAGTCGAATGGCCTGCTCGGCGCGCTGCGCGGCTTCCTGGGCAAGCCGCCGCGGCCCGACTAGGAGACGACAGGCGGAAGGGCCTGCTGGAAATCGCGAGCCACTGCTACTGTGGACGTCGCGCACGTCGCGCCGTCCCACCCTGAGTTGCGCGTTCGAAACGGAGGAACGCAATGCTCCGCAGAATTCACGGCCTGAGTCTCCCGCTGGTTCTCGCACTGGCCTCGCAGATCCCTGCGAGCGCCCAGGTCAGGCTGAGTCAGATCTACGGAGCCGGCAGCAACTCGCAGTCGCCGTGCTCGCACGACTACATCGAGATCTGCAATTCAGGACCGCCGCAGTCCTTGAGCGGCTGGTCGGTGCAATACGCCGCGGCAACGGGCCTGTCGTGGACCGTGACGCCTCTGCCGTCGATCACGCTGGGAACTGGACAGTTCCTGCTCGTGCAGGAAGCCAAGGGCGCCCTCGCGCTCGGACAGACGCCCGGCCTGCCTGCGCCCGACGCGATCGGCTCGTCGGGGATGTCGGCCAGCGACATGAAGCTCGCGCTGCTCAGCTCCACCCTTTCGCTCGTCGGCGCCACGCCCACCTATGCCGGCAATTCCACGCTGGTCGATTTCGTCGGCGCGGGGGTCCAGGCGAATTGGAACGAGACGGCGGCCCTGGGTGGCGCATTCTCCGCGGCCGACAACGCGCCTGCGCCGAGCACCGCCTACGCCCTCTACCGCCGCGGTTGCGGCGCCACGGACACGGACGTCAACAAGGACGACTGGGCCACTGGTTTTCCCGGCCCGCGCAATTCGGCAACGGCCCCGAGCAATGGGATGACCGTGCTCGGAACCTCGTTGCCCCTGACGCTCGAGGAATTGCAGACAGCGCGTCTCACGGTGACGCCTTTCCGCTGCGGCAGCCTGGCTGTGGGCGTGGGTACCCTGGTCACGATCGACCTGAGCCCGATCGGCGGTGGCAGCGCGGTCGCGATGGTCGACACTGGCGCGAGCCCTGACGAGATCGCGGGCGACGGCGTCTACACCGCGAACGCCACGGTCGCGGCCGGGACGAGCACGGGAACGAAAAATCTTGCCTTGACCGTCAATGACGCGAGCGGCAATTCCGGCGGCGGCTATCTCTCGATCGTCGTCCTGCCCACGACCACGCCCGACAACGACAATTGTTTCACGGCTCAAGCCGTCTTGATTCCGTCGTCCACGCAGGGCACGGTGGCGGATGCGACCGTCGAATCGAATCCGTTCATCACTTCCGCCGGCCTGTTGGTCAGCGGCATGAGCTCGCGGCGCGGCGTGTGGTACACGGTCCAAGGCAATGGCAACACGCTGACGGCTTCCCTGTGCGGCGCGCTGCCGATCTTCGACTCGGTGATGATCGTGATGGCCGGGACCTGCGACGGACTGAGCATCATCGGGACCGACGACGACGCTTGCGCGTCCTTGAATGCCTCGGCGCTCACGTGGTGCTCCGAGGCGGGCACGACCTATTTCATCTGGGTCGCGTCCTTCCTCTCGACAGCAGAGACCAACGCATTCACGCTGAATCTCACGGACACCGGCCCGTGCACGACGGCCTTCCCGGTTCGGATCTGCAGCGGTGTCGGTGGTCCCTACACCGAAGTCGAGCCGGGCTACGGGATCCACGACAACGAGGGCTGCGTCTTCTCGCCGAACCGCTTCACGGACATCGCTTCCCCCGTCTACCCGGGAACTGTCATTCGCGGCACGGCCATGGGGATGATCGGCAATCGTGACGTGGACGCGTATCGATTCCAGGCGCTTGCCAACGACACGCTCACGATCACGATCGACACGCTCGGATCCGGCGCCCAGGCACAGCTCCATTCGCTCTCGGCCGGAGGCCTGTGTCCCCAGGTGCCGATCGTCAACACTCTGACGCTCACCAGCCGTTGCACGAGCGGCTTGCAGACCGCCGTCGCGCCGCTGACCGCGGGCACCTGGTACAGCGTTCAAGTCATCGGCGGCCTCGGGCTGCAGTTCAGCCCCTCGGCGCTCGTGTTCGGAGGCCAGATGCCGGGCGGGACAACGTACGAGTACAGGCTCGTGCTGTCCCTGGGCAACGGACTGCCGACGACCACTTATTGCACGGCGAAGGTCAACTCGGTCGGCTGCACGCCCGCGATCGGCTCGAACGGAACCTCGAGCGCCACGGCGGCCTCTGGATTCACGGTCAGCGCCGTCAACGTGCGCAATCAGAAACCGGGCCTGGTGCTCTACACCAACGCCGGCCGTGCCGCGCTGCCGTTCCAGGGCGGCCTGCGTTGCGTCAATGCCCCGATCAAGCGCTCGATCCCGATCAACTCGGGTGGCACACCCCTGCCGACGAGCGACTGCTCGGGCGTCTATGCCCTGGACATGAACGCTTTCGCAACCGGGGCGCTCGGAGGCTTCCCGGCGGCATACCTGAGGCTGCCCGGCAGCGTGGTCGATTCCCAGGTCTGGGGGCGCGACCCGGGCTTCGCCTTCCCCGACAACTCGACCCTCTCGAACGGGCTGGAGTGGACCATCGGCCCTTGACGGCGGCGCGCAAGCCCGCGCGGACTTGCATTGTTCTCGGATAAGAACTATTCTTATCCCCATGAGCCGAGAGATCGCCGAGCGCCTGCGCCAGCTGGACATCCTGCCTTCCGCCCAACGCGTGGCGGTGGCCGAGTTCGTGCTCTCGACCTGCACGCACCCCGGCGCCGAGGAAGTCTTCCGGGCCATCCAGCCCAGGGTCCCGGCCATCTCGCTCGCCACGGTCTACAACACGCTGCACCTCCTGGCGCAGAAAGGCCTGCTGCGCGAGCTGGCCATCGCCGAGGGCAAGGTCGTGTTCGACTGCATGGTCGAGCCCCACCACCACATCGTCGACCTGGACACGGGCGCGATCCACGACCTGCCGTGGACGGCGGTGAAAGTGAGCCGCGCCCAGGAAGCCGCAGCGGCCCTGGGCTTCGACGTCAGCGAGTATCAGGTCGTGCTGCGCGGCAAGAAGAGCAAGCCCGCCAAGACGCCCGTCAAGGCGCCCGCCGGCAAGGCGCGCAAGACCCGCAAGAGCGGAAGCTGAACGCGCATGGAAAGAGACCCTCGGCCGCCTTGCTGACCACGATCTAGAACAATTCTTGTGTACGACTTACTACTGAATACAGCCACGACCCCCACCCCAAGCCTCGAGGACCCACCATGTTGACCGTAGGAGACCATTTCCCCCGTTTCGATCTGCAAGCTGTCACCAGCCTGAACAAGGGCAAGGAATTCGAGTCGATCACCGACAAGAGCTTTCCCGGCAAGTGGCTGGTGCTGTTCCTGTGGCCGATGGACTTCACCTTCGTCTGCCCGACCGAGATCGCCGAGTTCGGCAAGCAGAACGCGGCTTTCCGCGAGCGCGACGCCCAGGTGCTCGGCGCGAGCACCGACACGCACTTCGTGCACCTGGCCTGGCGCAACAACCACGCCGACTTGAAGCATCTGCCCTTCCCGATGCTAGCCGACACCAAGCGCGAGCTGTCGCTGGCCCTGGGTGTGCTGCACAAGGAAGCCGGCGTTCCGCTGCGCGCCACCTTCGTGGTCGACCCAGAGGGAGTGATCCGCCACGTCAGCGTCAACGACCTCTCGGTCGGCCGCAACGTGGAAGAAGTGCTGCGCATCCTCGACGCGCTGCAGACCGACGAGCTGTGCCCGTGCAACTGGAAGGCCGGCGAGCCGACCTTGACGGTGTGACCATGCAGCACACCGAGATCCTGCGCCAGCGCATCGGAGAGGAATGCAAGGACGTGCGGCTCAACTTGAGCGCCGTGCTCACGAGTCCCAGCAGCTTGAGCGAAGCTCAACGCTGGGGCACGGCGGTCGCGGCTGCCGCGGCGTCGCGCTGCGGAGAGCTGGGCCTGGCGATCGCGCAGGATGCACAGCTCGCGGTCGACGCGCGCGTCCTCGAGGACGCGCGCGCCGCCGCGGCGCTGATGGCGATGAACAACGTCTACTACCGCTTCCGGCACATGGTCGAGAAGCCGGTGTACGCCACCAAGCGCCCCGGCCTGCGCATGAACCGCATCGCCCAGCCCGCGACGAACAAGCTCGACTTCGAGCTCTTCTGCCTCGCGGTCAGCGCGATCAACGGCTGCGGCACCTGCGTGCAGGCCCACGAGAAAACCGTGCTCGAGGGCGGCCTCAGCGAGGATCAGGTCCACGACGCGGTGCGGATCGCGGCGGTGATCCACTCGGCGGCGGTCGCGCTGGAAATGCTGGACATGGTTCCTGGCGCGCCGGCTGGGAACGCGGGCTGAAGCGCGGCTCCGGTTGCCGACGCCGATCATCGGTGTCTGGCGGCCGGGGCTCGCTGTGCGTACCGTCGTCGCGCGGCATGGCAAGCGAACGCATCGATCCGCTGTTCTTCGGCATCAAGGATCGCCGCCTCTTCGGCTGCCACCACGCCCCGTCGCAGGGTCCGGCGCCGAAGCTCGGCGTCGTGATCGCGCCGGCGGTCGGCCATGAGTACTCGCGCGCCCACCGCGCCCTCCGGCAGCTCGCCGGCTCCTGCGCCGTCGCGGGCCTGCGCGCCCTGCGCTTCGACTTCAGCTCCACCGGCGACTCCCAGGGCGATCGGTGGCCCGAATCGCTCGGGCCCTGGCGCGAGGATCTGGAGCACGCCCTGCGCGAGCTCGCTTCGCGCACGCGGGTTGCGCGCACGGCGCTGCTCGGCGTGCGCGTCTCCGCCAGCCTGGCCGTCGACTGCGCGGCACGCAATCCCGGCTGCGCCGCGCTGGTGCTCTGGGATCCGTGCTTCGATGGAGCGGCCCACGAGCAGTCCTTGCGCCAGGCGCAGGAGCGGTTCGAAGCGAGCCTCGCCTCGCCGATCCGCCGCGCGGGCCAACAGGAGGCCGGCGTCGAGTGCCTGGGCTTCCACTGGCCCGCCGCGCTGCTCGGCGAGCTTCGCGAGTGGCGCGCGCCGAGCTTCGAGCAGGGCGCGCCGCAGCGCGTGCTGATCCTCGAGTCAGCGCTCTCGCCGCGCGCGAGCGAGCTCGCCCTTCTGCTCGGGAAACGTGGCGCGCGGGTCTCGCACGAGGTCTCGCGCGGATCGCAGCCCTGGAACGACGAGGTCGACCAGGGCCTGGTGCCGGCCGTCGATCTCGCTCGCATCGTCGACTTCCTGCGCGAGGAGAGCTGATTGGTCCGCGAAGAAGTCCTGCGCGCCGGCGGCGACGGCTCGCTGGTCGGGATCGCGAGCTTCCCCGACCAGCCGGCGCGCGCCGGCGTGGTGCTGCTGAACGCCGGCCTGGTGCACCGCGTCGGCCCGGCGCGCCTGTGGGTGGCCCTGGCGCGCCGCTCGAGCGAGCTGGGCCTGGCCACGCTGCGCCTGGATTTCTCCGGCATCGGCGATTCGCCCGAGACCGCCGCGAGCGCGCGCTTCGAAGCCCGAGCGCCCAAGGAAGCCCGCGCCGGCATGGACGCCCTGGCCGCCGCGAGCGGCGTCGAGCGCTTCGCCTTGATCGGTCTGTGCTCCGGCGCCGAGATGGCCTTCAAGACGGCGCTCGAGGATCCGCGTGTGCGCGAGCTGGTGCTGATCAACTCCCCGCGCTTCCTCGAGGAGCCCTCGGCCGAGCTGGTCGCGCGGCTCGAGAAGCAGCAGGACGCGCGCTACTACTGGCGCGTCGCCCTGCGCAATCCGCGCAGCTGGTGGAAGGCGCTGCGCGGCAAGGCCGACCTGCGCGCCATGGCGCGAGCCGCGCTCCTGCGCGTCCGAAGCCGCGAGACCAGGCCAGCCGGCGCGCCCGATTCCGCGGACGCGCGCGCGTTCCGGACGCTCGTCCAGCGCGGAACGAACGTCCATCTCGTGCTCTCCGAAGGCGACTGGGGACAGGACTACCTCGACGCCATCCTCGGGGCCAGCTTCGACGCCGGCGGCGCGAGCGGGAAGATCCAACGCACGATCGTGCCGGCCTGCGATCACCTGCTGACGCCGCTGGCGGCTCAGCGCGCGCTGCTCGACCACGTCGAGCGACTCGCGCGGACCTGGATCTGAGCGAGGCTGCCCCGCATCGCTGTGCTGCCGAGGCGCCGGGGCCGTCTGGGCAAGCAGCTCCGCTTCGAAAAGAAGCTCGCGCGCCATGCACAGCGATGCGGGGCAGCAGCTGCCCGCGGGCCAGCGCCACTTGCGTCCCTGTTCGGGAGGGATGACAATCGCTACGGAGACCTGCGGATGTCCCAGGAAACGTCGAAGCCCCCGGAATCGGATTCCGGCCAGGGAATACTCTGGCCTTCTGGCCAGCGGCCCATCCTGATCGTCCTGATCGACGCCGAGGAGGAGTTCGACTGGTCGCGCGCCTTCGACCGCAGCGCGACCGGGACCACCTCGACGCGCCAGCTGCTCGAGGCCCAGGCGCTGTTCGACTCCCTCGGCGTGAGCGCCACCTACGTGGTCACCTACCCCGTCGCCGCCGATCCCGAATCGTCCTCGGTCCTGCGCCATATCGCGGCCAGGCCGGGCGTCACGATCGGCGCTCACCTGCACCCGTGGGTCACGCCGCCGTTCGAGGAGCTGGTCTCGGTCAACAATTCCTATCCGGGCAACCTCGACGGCGCCCTCGAGCGCGAGAAATTGCGCTGCGTCTGCCAGGCGATCCGCGAGAACATCGGCGTCGAGCCGCGGGTCTACCAGGCCGGACGCTACGGCTTCGGGCCGCGCACGGCGACCACGCTCGAGGAGCTCGGATTCGTCGTCGATTTCTCGCCTGCCCCGCCCTTCGATTATCGCTCGGAGGGCGGTCCCAATTTCTCGGATCACGGCGTCGCGCCGCGCTGGATCGGCTCGCGCAAGGAAATCCTTTCTGTCGCCGTCACCGGTGCCTACGTGGGCTTCGTGCAGAATCGCGCCCACGAGATCTATCGCATCGCGACCCACCCGGCGATGAAATGGGCGCGGCTGCCGGCGGTCTTCTCGCGCCTGGGCGCCATCGACCGCCTGCGGCTTTCACCCGAGGGCTTCGAGCTCTCCGACCTCGAGCGCCTGACCCGCGTGCTGCTCGAGCGCGACGTCGGCATCTTCACGCTGAGCTTCCACGCGCCCTCGCTTCTGCCGGGCTGCACGCCCTACGTGAAGAACCTGGCCGAGCGCGAGCAGTTCCTCGCACGCCTGCGCGGCTACATCGAATTCTTCCTCGGCGAGCTCGGCGGCGAATCGATCTCCCCGATCGAGCTGCGCCGCCGCCTGCTCCCCCCCACCGCCCAACCGTCCCTGCCCCTGCAAATCCCGCGCGTAGCCGGTACCCGGTAAAGCACCACCATCCTGAACACTGCCGATACCCGGCGTGAGCGCCGGGTATCGGCAGTGTTCAGGATGGTGGTGCTTTACCGGGTACCGGCGAACATTCCATACGAGTGGGCGACGCTGGCGCGCTTGCCGAGGGCGAAGACGGAGTGCCAGGCGCTGAGGTTGGGAGTGGGCGAGGGCAGGATCAGGACGTCGCCGGGCTCGAGGCGGTAGAAGGCGCCGCGCTCGACCAGGCGGCGCGTCAAGCGCGGATCCTCGTCGAGCAGCTGCTTCAGCGCGCGCGGATGCTCCATGGCGCGCAAAGCCTTGGCGAAGGAGCCTGCGCGTCGCGCCAGCGGCGTGCGCGCGGACAGCGCAGCGATCTCGCGCGCGAGCTCGTCGCGCGGGAGGGCCAGCCAGCCGGTCGAGCCGCTCATCTGCCCGTAGACCACTCCGAGCTGCCCTGTCTCGGCGTCGTGGTGGAAGCTCGCGCCGCCGCCCGGCGAATTGTTGTAGACGATGCGCTCGGACAGGCGCACGCCGCCGCCGCACAGGCGCTCGAGCAGGGCGAACAGCGCGCGGTGCGAGGAGATCAACGCGGACTCCGGGAAGACCAGCTCCGCGAGACGGTCGGCGGCCTGGGCGCGACGCGGGTCGCGCTTCCAGTCGGACGAGCGCTCCAGGCCGAAGGAAAAACGCACGCGCAGCGACTCGTCGCGCTCGTCGTCGGCGATCCACGAGAGCTTGGCGTAGAGATCCTGGGCCTTGCCCGCGCGGCCCGCGAGCTCGACGTGGACCTTCTCGATCTCGCGCGCGTCCGAGACGTCCTCGCTGACGCCGAGCACCCGGGCGGCGCGCTCGCCTTGATCGCGCCGGCGCGCCAGGCGCTCGCGCACGCCGGCGCTGAAGCTCGCTCCCGCGCGCAGGCGCTCGAACCAGCGGCGCGAGGCCTCGATCCGCGAGCGCGCGCGCACGCCGCGGACCGCCAGCCAGCCGCGCAGCAGGATCGGATGGGCGCCGGCGAAGCGCTGGTCGAGGTCCTCAGGCGCCGAGGGCAGGGCGGCAACGAGCTCGACCGACCCGTGGCGCACGCCGCGCCGCGCCAGCTCGACCCTGCCCGCCGCACGAGCGCGCTGCGGCGGCCGCCAACGCCACTGGGTCGAACTCACGTCCATGGACTGCGCAAGGTAACATCCGCCGCCATGGGCTTCCTCGACACCAAGCACGCGCTGCGTTTTTCCGCTGAAAAGCTCGCAAAAACCAATCTTTTCGAGACGGCGCAGATGTTCTGCGACGTCTACGGCCTGGAGCCGGGCCAGTCGCAAAAAGCCCACGCGCACCCGGGGGCGACCAAGTTCTACTTCGTGCTCGAAGGCCGCGGCGTGTTCCAGAGCGGCGAGCAGCGGCGCGAGCTCGGCCCGGGCGAGCTGGCCTGGTCAGCGCCCGGCGAGGAGCACGGCGTCGAAAACCATTCGAAGGAGCGCCTGGTGCTGCTCGTGGCGATGGCGCCCAATCCGAATCTGCGTTGAGCGAAGCGCGCGAGCCAGCGGACTGCTCCCTCGCGCGCGCGGCCGACGTTCCGTGACTCAGCTCGAAGGCTGGTAGCGCAGGCTGATGTTCTCGCGGCCCATCTGGCGCAATCGCTCGACCTGCTTCTTGAGCCCGAGCTGGTGCGCCTTGGACACGACGCTCTTGACGCTGCGGCCGAGACTCTTGGCGATGTCGATGTTCGACTCGCGCGGGTAGCGCTCGCGCAATTCCTCGAGCGCCGCGCCGGTCCAGCGCGGCATGCGCGTGGTCTGCCGCGGCTCGTGTCGCTTGAGGAAGACCTTGTCCTTGGCAAGCCGCAGCTCGCGCGCAACCGCCTTCACCGACTCGACCGAACGCTCGAGGATCAAGGCCAGATCTTCGTCGCTGCGCGAGCCGTAGAGCTGCTTGAGCCGGCTGCGCTCGTCGCGCGACCATAGGCCGTCTCGGCAGCGCAGCGAGAGCTCGGCGATCTGTGCCCGCACTTCGCTGATCTCGCGGCCGAGCACGCAGCCGAGGATCTCTTCACTCGCGAGGCCGAGATACTTCTTGAGGTCGATAATCTCCTCGTCGCTCCACGGACCATGGCGCGGCGCGTGTCGGCACACGATTTCAGCTTGTTTCTGCACGCTTTCCGGCTTGCGGGCCAGCTCGCGCGCAAGGATGTCGAGATCCCTCAGCCCATACCAGTCCTGGAGATGGGCAATTTCATCTGGCGTCCATCGCCCTCGGCGCGGCCCTTCAGGTCGCGGCTCGCCCCACGCAAGTCGATTCACGGTTCTTTCTCCTCATGAAGCCCCTCGCGCAGGGAATCGTAGCGTGAGCGGCCTCTGCGGCACAGCCAGGGGAGGAGCGATTGTCTAGGTAATCAGCTCGCGGCAGCGCGCGACCACTTCCTTGACCTCGTTCGCGTTGCGCGCGCCGACTGCGGCCGCGGCGAGATCCGCCGCCTGGGCATGGGAGATCTTGCGCACGGAGTACTTGATCTCCGGGACGAAGTTCGGAGCCACGCTGACCGAGTCGAAGCCCATCCCGAACAGCAGGACGGCCAGAGCCGGGTCGCTGGCGAGATCGCCGCAGACCGAGCAGGGCTTCTTGAGCTCGCGGCAGACGGTCGCCACCTGCTGCAGGGCGACCATGACCGCCGGATGCTGGGGCTCGTAGAGCTTGGCGACCCAGGGATTGTCGCGGTCGACGGCGAGCAGGTACTGGACCAGGTCGTTGGTGCCCACGCTGACGAAGTCGACGTGCTTGAGCATCTCGCGCAGGGTGAACAGGACCGAGGGCACCTCGATCATCATCCCGACCGGCACCGAGCCCTCCTGCTCGTAGCCCTGCTCGGCCAGCATCGAGCGCACTCCGTCGAAGATCGCGTGGGTCTTCTGCACGTCCTCGACCGAGGCGACCATCGGCAGGAGCAGGCGCATGTCGTGGCCCGCTCCGGCGCGCAGGGCGGCGCGCAGCTGGACGCGCAGGAGATCCTGCCACTCCAGGGAGATGCGGATCCCGCGCCAGCCCAGGGCCGGATTGGTCTCCTTGGGCGTCTTGAAATACGGCAGCTGCTTGTCGCCGCCGATGTCGAGCGTCCGGATGGTCACGGGCAGATCGCCCATGCGCTCCATGACGCGCCGGTAGAGCCTGAACTGCTCGTCCTCGGAGGGGAATTGCGGCCGCTCCATGTACAGGAACTCGGTGCGCACGAGTCCGAGGCCGTCGGTGTGCTCGGGCCGGAACATGTCCAGGTCGCGCAGGCTCTCGATGTTGACCTGCACGCCCAGGCGCACGCCGTCGGTGCTCAGCGCGGGCTGGCTGGCCTGGCCCTTGAGCCCTTCCTGGCGCGCCGCGCGGTTGGCCGCGCGGACCTCGAAGCTCTTGCGGTCCGCTTCGGTCGGCGCGAGCTGCACCGTGCCGCGGTCGCCATCGACGGCGACGATCATTCCGCGCTCGAGCCGGCCAATCAGCCCGCTCAACCCGACCACGCAGGGCACGCCGAAGGCGCGCGCGAGCACGGCGGCATGGGAGAAGCGGCCGCCGGTCTCGGCGATCACGGCCAGGAGCCTGCCGCGCTCGAGGAAGGTCATGACCTGCGGCGTCAGCTCGGCGGCGGCGAGCACGACCTGGCCGGAGGTCGACTGCACGTCGGCGCGCTCGACCTCCTGCAGGGTGTCGAGCACCACGCGCCAGGGATCGGCGATGTCGGTGGCGTAGGCGCGCACGCTGTCGCCTTCGAGCTTGCTCAGGGAGGCCTGCAGGCGCTGGATCAGGGCCTGGACTCCGGCCTCGGCGTTGACGCGCTGGTCGCGCACCACCGATTCGACCTGGCGCAGCGCGCCCGGGTCCTGGAGCACCATGCGGTGCACGGCGAAGATCTCCGCGTCCTTCTCGCCGGCCTGGGCGGCGACCAGGCGCTGGCGGCGCACCATCTCGTCGGAAGCGCTGCGGATCGCGCGCTGGAGGCGCTGAACCTCGCGGTCGAGGTCCTCCTCGGGCACCGACCAGGTCGCGACGTTCTGGGAGGCCGATCGGGCGGCGTGGACGGGCCCGACCGCGAGTCCGGGCGAGACCGCCGTGCCGTGGATGATCCGTGCCCGGTTGACCATGTGGGGCGCCACTCTAGTGTCCTGGTCCGCAACTTAGCAGGGGATGCGCCGGCTCCGCGCGCCGCTAACGCGTGCTGAACGTCGAGCGGAATCCCTCGCCGCCGCGCCTGCGGCCGGGCAGCGTCCGGTCCCGGAACATCGAGCTCGAAGTCTCGGAACAGGCCGCGGGCAGGGCTTCAGGCCCCCCTTCGCGCACCCGAACGGCTTTCGCTCAAGATCGACCCCCTGCTCGCCCGACCTCGCAGCGACGGAATCCCAGCCGTGCATCGGCGGGTCCTGGATCAGTTTCCCAATCGCCGCAAGGTCTCATGAAGTCTCACAACGATTCCACCTCCTTCGACTCCTCCGACGAAGAAGGACTCGACGACTCGCACGCTCAGGAAGGCACGACCAGGCACGGGTCGGCCATGCCGCAACCCGTCCACGCGCCCTCGGGCTTCGACGCGGCCTTCCTGATGCTCCTCGGCATCGGCTGCGTCGCGGGAGGACTCGCCCTGTCGCTCGGACCGAAGGTCAGCTGGAAGGTCGCGCAGATCGCGACGGGCTTCAAGCACCTGGGCGTCGAGGGCGGCGTCCTGGCGATGGGCGGCCTGATCCTGGTCGCGATCGGCATGCTGCGCCGCGGACAGATCGCGCTGCGCACGCCGAGCCCCGAGCAGGCCGAGGACCGCGCGATGATCGAGCAGTTGACCAAGGACTCCATCCGCCACTCGGAGGAGCTCGCGCACATGGAAAGCGGCCTGGCCCACGTCGAGGCCGAGGTGACTGCGTCGCGCCGCGTGCTCGAGGAACGCATGCAGGCCAACAGCCAGGCGATCCTGTCAGCAGTCACCGCTCCCAAGGACAGCGGCTCGTCCGAGGAAGCCATTTTCCGTCTCGCCGCGAGCCTCGATCAAGTCGGGATGCGCATCGAGCAACGGCTCAAGACGCAGTACACCGCGCTGCAGGACCACCTCGAGGACGTCGGCGCGGCGATCCTCTCCGCGCGCAATCAGGTGCAGGGACTGCAGCGTTCGGGGATCGACCACGCCGCAGCGCTGCGCAATGAAGTCCAGACGCAAGTGGAGACGGCTCTCGAGCAGACCGGATACTGGTCCACCGAGCGCCAGAACCAGGGCCAGACGCCTTCCCTGGGCGTGCTCGACAGCCTCGGGGACGACAACCAGAATGACGAGGAGCTGGAGTCGATCGACGCCGCCCTGCCGGAAGATCCGGAAGAAGCGCGCGAGCACGGCGCCGCGACGCCGCCGATGTTCGATCAGGATGAGATCGACACGAAGACGCGGCTGGTCCAGCTGTCGACGCTGCTCACGGATCCGAAGCTGCGCAAGGCCCTCGAGGGCATCCGCAACCAGAATCTTTGAGCGTCGATCTGCGTCGTACCCTCGACAAGCGACTCAGCGAAAAAATCCTCGGCGGGAGGTGGACGACAACTCCACCCAGATCAAGGGCAGACGAGGTACTCCACCCCATC
>Ga0193706_1000373_pt1 | contig 26964 bp, 24 predicted proteins | sample U3c1metaG_FD_160130 | JGI IMG/M metagenome (GOLD analysis project Ga0193706, IMG submission 160130) | Soil microbial communities from a riparian zone of the East river system, Colorado, United States - U3c1 | ecosystem: Environmental > Terrestrial > Soil > Riparian zone | place: USA: East River... | reverse complement strand
GGTGCGGGTATGCGTGCCGGTGTCGTCGTCATCGTCTCCGCTGCCGGGACCGCTGCTGCCGCCATCGTCGTCGTCGCCTCCGCCCGGGCCGCTGTTGCTGCCCTTGGCAATCGCCGCCGGCACGTCGCCGATCAGCCCAGCCGCGTTGGCGGCGAGGTAGAGCGGCGTCGCGGCGAGGACGAGGAGCGCCAGGAAGAGCGCTCCCGAGCGCCGCAGCAGCGAGGCCTCTGCCGGCAGCATCGCTTCGCCGGCCTGCAAGCCGCCGAAGACGCGGGCCGCGGGGGGCAGGGTTCGCTTGTCGTTGCTCTTCTTGGACATCATTCCCTCCTCGTCGGTTCAGGTGGGCATTACCCGTTCTCTGTGCCTGTAACACGGCGCGGCCGCCAAAATCACGCAGATCAAGCGCCGATCGCCCCGCGCCGGCTGAACTGGAGCTTGCGCGGCTGTTCGGCGACCAGGGGCTGCAGCCGCTCGACCACCTCCGCGCAGCTGGGGCGGGCGGCGGGATCGGGGTCCAGAAGCTCCAAGACGAGGCGACCCAGCTCGGCCGGGACCTGCGGCGGCAGCGGCCGCGGCTCCCGCTCTAGCTGGGGAAAGCGCTCGGGGCCGCCGCCGTCCCCCGACCCCGCCGGGAATGGCTTTTCTCCGGAGATGGCGTGGAAGAGGGTCGCTCCCAGCCCCCAGGAGTCGGCGGCCGGCCCGATCGGCCCGGCGCTGCCGTCGCCGAGGCATTGCTCCGGTGGCATGTAGGGGTCGGTGCCGATCGGCCCCACGGTCTTCGCCGCGCGCTCCAGGGTGCGGGCGATGCTGAGGTCGATCAGCCGGGGCGGCAGGCCCATGACGATGTTGTCGGGCTTGACGTCGAGGTGGACGTAGCCGGACTGCGCCATGTACTGGAGGGCGCCGGCGACGTGGGCGGCCAGGGGCAGCAGCTGTTCGAGGCCGATCGCCCCGTCGCGCTTGATCAGGCGCCGCAGCGAGGGCCCGTCCAGGTGCTCGATCAGCACGTGCGGGCGCGGCCCCTCGAGGACCGCGTCGAAGCTGCGCACCAGCGTCGGGTGGGAGAGGGACTCGAGGGCATCGACCTCGAGCGCGAGGTCGCGCAGCGCCTTTTCCTCGCCCGCTTGGTCGGGCCGCAGGACCTTTGCCACGGCGAGCGCGAACAGCGACTCGTCCCAGACCAGGCAGACCTCGTAGCGGTTGCCGCCGCCGATCGTCTTCAGAACCGCTCGCCCGGGGTGTATCTCCTCGCCCTCGGCGAACTCCCAGCTCGCGTACTCGCTCACCCCTCAAGGGTATGCGCACCGGGGTCTCGGCTAGCATCGATGTCCGTGGCATCTGACACCAAAGCCCTGATCGAGACTGCGGTGACGCGCTTCCAGGCCGAAGTCCCGGCGCTGGCGAAGCTGAAGCTGGTTTTTGGCCTCGAGCTGAAAGCCAGGCACGACGTCCAGCTCTACCGGGTCGAGCTGCCGGGGCCGCTGATCAAGAAGGACCTGGCTCAGGACGAGCGGGTGCTGGTCGAAATCGACCGCCCCCAGTTCAACGAGCTGGCCGAGAAAGGCACGATCAAGAGCTACCGCAAAGCGGTGGAGACCGGCCACATCAAGGCCTCGGGCGACTCCAACGTCCTCAAGCTGATCGCCCAGGTGGTCGAACGGCAAGAGGAACGGGCGAAGCTGAAAAAAGTCCACTGAGCGACGCTCCACCGACCTCCGTGCGCGGATAGCATCCGGCGCCGTCCTAACCCAGAGGAGATTCCTGAACCGATGACCGAGACGTATGAGCTGACCACCGACCAGGCCGAGCGCGAGGCGTCAGGCGCGCACAGCTACGGGCGCTATCTCGAGGAGTTCGAGGTCGGCGCCATCTACAAGCACTGGCCGGCCAAGACCGTGACCGAGTCGGACGACCACCTCTTCTGCCTGATCACGATGAACCACCACCCGCTGCACCTCAACGACGTCTACGCCAAGCAGTCCCAGCAGGGGCGCAACGTCGTCGTCGGGCCGCTGGTCTACTCGCTGGCGCTGGGAATGTCGGTCTCCGACGTCTCCGGCAAGGCGATCGCCAACCTGGCGACCGAGGAACTCAGCCACCCGAACCCGGTCTTCCACGGCGACACCCTTTTCTGCGAGACCGAGGTGCTCGACGTCAAGCCCTCGAAATCGAAGCTCGACCGCGGCGTGGTCAAGGTCCACACCCGGGTCCTCAACCAGGACGGCGTGCTGGTGGCGGAGTTCAAGCGCCTGGTGCTGGTGCCGCGGCGCGAGCCGGGCGCCTGAGGCGACGGCTCAGATGCCGATCGGCGTCAGGCCGATCGGCATCTCGCCGGCCAGGGGGGCGCCGGCGGGAAGCGCCCGCCCGAGGGCGCTGCGGGTGCTGAGGACCCCTCGTTTGAGCGGGATGGCGGCGGCGAGCGCCGAGCGAACCGGCGCGGTCCGGCCCAGGGCGAGCGTCGTCACCGGGCGTCGACGTCGGTGTAGCGATCCTTGTAGCCCTCGCTGCCGAGCAGGAACTTGAACTCCTTCATGCCGTCTCGGACGGCGTCGCGGACGGCGTTGTTGAGCAACACCCTGCCGATCCTCTTGCCGCCAGGTCGGGATTCCATCCCTGCTGGTAGAGCCAGTCCATCCCGCCCAGCCGGAACACGTAGGCCGCCGCGGCCGGCTCGCCGTCCAGCTCGAGGAAGGAGAGGCGCAGCCAGCCGTTTTCCAGCGCCAGCTTCGCCAGCTGCCGGTGGAACGCCTCCTGGCCTCCTGCAAAAACCGTCGAGTTCGACCCCTCCGCCTCCCAGCGGGCGTCGTGCAGGGCGAAGAGCGTGTCCATGTCCTCTTCGAGGCGCTGCGGATCGTCGGCGAGGCGGAACTCGAGCCGGTGGCCACGGGCGAGACGCCGCTCGAAGTTGCGGACCTGGCCGCGGAAGTTGGAGCTGTAGTTCGAGAGGTACTCGTCCCAGTCGGTGGTCTCGATCAGGATCGTCGGGCTTCGCTCCGTCCGTGCCTCGGCGCCGCCGAGCATCTCGGGCCAGCCCTCCTCGACCGCCAGGCGCTCGGCCATGCACACGTCCCAGCCCGGCGCTTAGCCAGCTCCCGGCGCAGGACGGCCGCGACCGCCTCGCGGTGCTCGGGCCGGCAGACCGGGCCGAGCTGATCCGCGACCCCGTGGCCGACGAAGCGCAGGACGCGCGCGGGGCGGGTTGACGCCAGATAGAGGGGGAGGACTCCGACCAGCTCGCCGCTCTGGTCGCGGCAGCCGAGGATCCACTGCTGGCGCCCCTCGCCGAACTGTCGCCACCAGGCGCTCGCCCACTCCCAGGTGGTGAACGGGTTGCCGCAGGCGCGGCCCAGCTCCAGCCACTCGGCATTCGGCGACGGAAGCTCGGGAAGCGGCTCTACGTGCAGTTGGTCGGCCTTCATCGGCGGCGAAAATATCGGTGTGGGCCGGCTGGCGCAGCCGCTGCGGGGTTGTGAAAAAGACGATGCCTGAGCTGCGACGCGGCTATCAGGCCTGGGCGGGGGGCCCGGATGCCTCGTCCTTCGCCGGCGGCCCAGGCGGCAGGAAGTCCCGCCAGCGCAGGCCGACGGTGTGACGGTAGAGCAGGGCCGAGATCACGAAGACCACGGTGTGGGCCGTGAGGGTTACGAAGGCCGCCGCGATGATGCCGCCGCTGTCGAGGAAGAGGATCAGCCCGACGATCGTCAGGATCGCGCCGGGGCCGGCCGCGATGGTCGAGAGGAACGGGCGGTTGGCGGCGAGCAGGCCCGCCCAGAGCACCACCGAGGCGGCGTCGAGGACCTCGCCGGGAAGCATGATCCGCATCGGCGTGACCGCTTCCTCGAATTCCGACCCATAGATGAGCGGCACCGCGAAGCCCGCGACGATCGCCAGGAAGATCGCGATCGCGACTCCGATCCCGAGCGTCGCGTACAGGGTCCGGACGACCACCCGGGCGGAGGCCGACTCGAGGCGGGCGGCGACGGGCATGGCGAAGATCGCGATCGTCCCCGTCAGGGTGCCGATCAGCGAGGTGACGTTGGTGGCAACCGAGTACTGGCCGATGCTGGCGGCGGCGAGGAAGGCCGGGAGGACGAGCAGGTCGAGGCGGGCGTTGACGAAGCCGGCGATCGACCCGCCGTGGGCCCTGATCCCGTACCAGAGCGAGCTTTTGACCAGGGCGCGGCGGGGGCTGGCGATCCCGTGCCGGCGCAGCGACCGCACCATCATCGCGATCGAGGCGACGAAGAAGCCGGCGGCGTTGGCGATCAGCGCCGTTTCGACCGAGAAGCTGTCGGTGATCAGGCAGCCGGCGTATCCGACCGCGATGATCGCGGGGCCGATCGTGCGGAAGACGTTGTAGGCGAAGAAGTCCTGGTCCCCGAGCAGGACGCCGTTGAAGACGGTGACGATCAGCGAGAAGAGGATCACCGGCACGTAGATCCGGGCCAGGGCGATCGCCTCGCTGGACTGGGCGCTGAACAGGGTTGGCAGGACGAGCTCGGCGATCAGGATCGCCACCGCCGACATCGCCACCGCCACGGCCAGCCAGAGGCCGATCAGTTCGGGCGCGTCCTCGGGCGAACGCGACTGCCGGAAGCCGATCGCCTCGGTGCTTCCCAGGGAGAAGAGCCAGGTCGCCGTGAAGACGAGCACCAGGATCGCCGCGATCTCGCCGCGGCCGTCGGGGCCGAGGGCCCGCGCCACGATCACGCCGGTGACCAGGTTGGTGGCGATGATCAGCGCGTCGAACGTGAACGGGGCGAGGATCCGGGAGCGGATCCCGCGGTTGCCGGTGAGGCGCCCGATCGTCGACCGCATGCGGCCGCTCGGCTTGGCTTCCCCCTCCACGCTCAGCTCGACTCGGCGGCGAGGTGCCGGCCCAGCCTGATCGCGAGAGCGGCGATGGTGGCGGTGGGGTGCAGGGCGCTGTGGGTCGGGAAGGCGGAGCCGCCGGCGACGAAGAGGTTGTCGTATCCGTGGGCGCGCAGGTTCTCGTCGACGACACCGCCGGCGCCCATGTGGCAGGTGCCCAGCATGTGGCCGCCGAGGTTCCCGGCACGGCGCCGCGCGACCCGGGCGCCAAGCGGCGCCAGCCGCTCCTCCAGCCCCTGGCAGACCCGGTCGAGGCCGCGGGCGACGTAGTCGGAGTCGGCCGGGTAGTGGACGCGGGTCTTGGCGATGCCGAGGCTGTCGCGGTCGGCGGACAGCTCGACGAAGCGGTCCTCCCGCGGCACGTCCTCGAGGCTGGCGTAGACGACCAGGGTTTTCGCGAACCGCTCCGAGAGGCGTTCCCGCAGGCGGCTGCCGCCTTCCCCGTCGGCCAGGCCCTCGGCGAGGTCGTCGCGGGCGAGGAGGCCCGGGTTGAAGGGGACGACCACGGCGGAGGCCCGCTCGGAGCGCCAGTCGCCGTCGGCCCATGCGTAGGAGATGCCGCTATCGCGGCTGCTCGCCAGCCAGTGCTCCACCGGCGCCTCGACCTCGAGGTCGATGACGACGTGGGTGTGGTCGCCGAGCCAGCGCCCCAGCGAGTCTCCGCCGAAGCCCGAGCGCAGCAGGATCGCCGCGTTCTCGATCCCGTGGGCAGCAAGCACGACCCTGTTCGCCGACAGGGCCTCGTGGCCGCCGTCGGCGCCGACCAGGTCGATCGCCGTCACCCGGCCGGACTCGGTCCGGAGCCGGCTGGCGACGGTGCGGTCGCGCACCGTCAGGCCCGGGGAGCTGGCCAGCTCCCGGGCGACGTCCAGGGCGGTTACCGATTCCTCGACGTCGTCGACCCCTCCGTCCAGGGGCGGCGGGTAGCCGCCCGGCCCGGCAAGCCGCCGCGCCACGGCCAGCGCTCCGAACGGCTCGAGCAACGGGCCGAGGAGGCGGTCGGCGGCCGAGGGCTCGACCGGGGGGACTGGATAGGCGTCGGAGCCGGGGAACAGGGGGTGGGGGCTGCCGGAGACCGACAGCGCCCGCTCGGCCTCCTGGTAGTAGGGCAGCAAGGTCTCGTAGGAGATCGGCCAGTCCCTGCCGATGCCGAAGCGCGAGTGGGTCTCGAAGTCCGAGGGCAGCAGCCGAGGGGCGACGCCGGCCCAGAGCAGCGAGGAGCCGCCGAAGGCGTAGCCATACTGCCAGCCGTGCCCGCCTTCTCCGGCGCCGGGAAGGGTGTTGTGCTCGGTCGAGGGGAGCGGCTCCTCACGTGAGTCGAGGGACAGCGAGTCGGCGCCGTAGCGAGCCGGCCCGCGCTCGATCAGGGTCACCTCGCGGCCGGCCGCGAGCAGTTCCCGCGCCGCCAGCAGGCCGGAGATCCCGGACCCGACGATCGCGACGTCGGCGCTCTCAGCCATCGAGGCCCCCCGGTTTGCCCGGCGCCTGGCGGGTCGCGTAGAGGACGTTCTCCGACGGCCCCGGGAGCAGCGCGTGCAGCAGCGGGCGGATCGCTTTGAGTCGCAGCCGCCGCGGGATCAGCGGCCGCAGCGGAGCCGCGGTCGCAACCGTGAACGCGAGCGCCCGCACCCGGTAACGGCGCCTGCCCAGCCGCCTCGCCGCTCGGCTGGTGAGTAGCTCGGCCTCGGCCTGGGTCAAGCCGAGGGCCCGCATGACGCGCCTCCGGGTCAACGAACCTCAGAGGCGGGCAGCGACTCGACCGAGGCCATCTCGCCGTAGCCCGGGCAGGGCGCGCCGCGAAAGACGTAGACGCTCTGGTCGACCCCGACCGCGACGTGCCCGTGCCGGGCGCGTCCCATGTCGGGCAGGCGCGACCACCGCCGCGTCTGCGGGTCGTAGGCATAGGCGGCGCGCAGGAGCCAGCCCCGTTCGTCGGGGTCGGTCACCTCGTTGCCACCGCCGGTGACGACCACCTTGCCGTCGATCGCGGTGACGCCCGGCGACCCGGTGCCGACCGGGACCGGGGGGAGGCGGTGCCAGCGGTTCTGCTTCGGATCGAACACCTCGAAGGCGGTCAGGCTCTCGTCGCGCGGCTGGCGGCCGCCGACGGCGTAGAGCTTGCCGCCGACCACGGCGACTCCGAAGTGGTGCCTGGCGGTCGGCATGTCGGGCCCGTCGTGCCACTGGCGCGTCTTGAAATCGTAGATTTCGAGGAAGTCGTACGGCTGGTATTCGTTGCCGAACTCGAAGACGCCGCCGGCCACGTAGAGCTTGTCGCCGATCGCCGCTCCGGCGGCGGCGCCGCGGGAAGTGTTCATCGAGGGAAGCTCGCGCCAGCGCCGGCTGCGCGGCGAGTACGCCCACATCCGCGGGGTCGAGACGGCGCCGTCTATGTAGCCGCTGGCGAGGATCACTTCGCCGTCGTGAGCGGTGACGATGGGATGGTCGATCGCCACCGGGGCGTCGGGTTCGCGCCGGTACTCGCCGCTGCGCGGGTCGAAGCGGAGCACCGTGCTCTCGGTGCCGGCCCGAAGCTGGCCGCCGACCAGGTAGACGTAGCCGCCGAGCGCCACGGCGCCCGGCTCGGGGGACGGCGTCGGCGAGTCCGGCTGCCGGATCCAGCTGCCGGGGCCGGGCTGGCCCGGCGGGTCCAGGACGGCCTTCGGGTCGAAGGCGCAGAGGTCCGGCAGCGGTGGCTCGCCGAGCCCGAGCCACGAGCGCACGGGGGGCCCCGGCACCGACGGCCCGATGCCGGTGGCGGCGGCGACGGTGAGCACGAGGACCACGGCCGAGACGACGACGCCGACGATACTGGTGCGGCGGCTCATCGGCTGGCGGTCTCCGGCACGGCGCTCATCGCGCCCCGCTGCTGTTCGACGGTTCCGAGGACGTAGCCGGCGTGGGACTCGAGCCGGAACAGGCGAAGCGCTCCGGCGAGGTTGGTGAGGAGCCGCAGGGCCGCCCGCACCGGCCGGTAGAGGGGACGCAGCCGCGCCAGGCGCACGAGCAGCCGGCCCGGCTGCGGCACCACCCGCGCGAAGAAGTCGTCGGGGAGGGGGCCGATCGCCTCGGCGTGCTGGCGGTGGACCGAAGCGCGGCTGGCTCCCGAGTTACGGGAGGTGCTGAGGAACGACGCCGGCGTCCTCTCATAGAGGTGGCGAGCGCGCAGGCGCCGGTCGAAGACGGCGTCGAGGCCGGCGGCTTCGCAACGGAGGCCGAGGTCCCGATCCTCGTGGTATTCGTATCCATCTGATCGCTCGGCTGGGTTGAGTCCCACTCGGATGCAGTCGCTTCGTCTTAAAGACACGTTTCCGGCCCACAGCCCGCGGAGAATCGCGCCCGGATCGTGCTCGTATTCCTTGCAGACCCTCTCATAGGCGCGCGAGTAGAGGTCGACCGGATACTGGCCGCGCCGGCGGGGCTGGGGGGCGGCGACCGGCATGTAGCCGACCACGACCAGGCTCTGCTGGCCCTGGTGGCGCTCGGCGTGCCCGGCGACCAATCCCTGCTCCGGGATCACGTCGTCGTCGAGCAACAGGATGACCTCCCCGCGGGCGCGCTCCACCCCCGCCTCCAGGGCGAGGACCTGGCCGGCCTCCTCGATCGACATCGGCCGCAGCCTCGGGTCACGGGCGGCCCTTTCCTCCAGCAGCTCCAGCGAGCCGTCGTCGGAGGCGTTGACCACCACCACGACCTCCATCGCCGCCTCGCCCTCGAGGGCGTCGAGGAGGATGGGCAGCCTGTCCCGGCGCTGGTGGGTCGGGATCACCACCGAGACCGTCGGGGTGGAGATGGGCTCGCTCATCGCAGGTCTCCGAAGGTGCCGGTCGGGAGCTGGGCGAGGACGTCGAGCCAGTCCCGCGACTGCAGCGGCTCGTACTCGCTGGGGAAAGCCGGATGCACCATCACCTCCACGGTCGCCTCGCGGGCCAGCCCGAGCTTGTCCTCGGGCGGTGCGCCGCTCAGCTGCGGCCAGCTGGTCACGATCGAGAAGAAGTAGTCGGTGGTGGCGAGGTCGCGACGGCGGATCGTCACCTTGCGGATGCCGCGGAGCGCGTCCGTGAGCGGGTTCGGCCGGTGGGCGTCGCTGAGCGCGTTGCGGATCCTGGTCCCCCTCGGGACCGCCGGCGAGAGCAGGACGTTGGCGGCCAAGTGGCAGTGGTGATGGCCGTCGAGGTGGGTCGGCAGGCGGCCGTAGAGGGCGAGGAAGGCGCGGAACTGGTCGGCGATCACGGCGTTGATCCGGTCGGCCAGGAAGGGGTCGTAGACCCAGCGGCGCAGGCGCAGCAGGCGCGAGTGCTCGATCAGCTGCCGCTGCCGCTCGCGGATCGGCGCGGGGGTGTCGGGGTCCGAGTACTCCTCGACCAGGTTGAGGTGCAGTCCGATGCCGAGGTCGGGCAGCCCCGCGGCGATTCGTGCCGCCGAGGCCGAGCCTCGCATGTAGGACATCGCCGTCGTGCTGGTCACGCCGCCGGCCCGGTGGCAGTCGGCGATCGCCTCGGTCGTCTCCTCGTCGTAGCCCCAGTCGTCGGCATTGACGATCAGCAGGCCCTGCCCGCCGCTCATGCGGGGGTTTCCTTGCGGACGATCTCGCGCAGGTAGCGGCGGTCGGCGAAGAGGCGGACGTGTCCCATCAGCCAGCTCCCGAGGAACGGCAGCGCCCAACGCGGCCGGAACAGGTAGAGCTTGGCGCTCGCCGCGAAGCCGAGCGTCTCGTAGGCGATCGTGCGGCGCAGGCTGGGGTTGGCCAGGAGGCTGTCGAAGAGCAGCGCGTAGATGTGCCAGCGCTGGTTGCGGACGGCGTCGGCGACCCGGGCCGGATCCGAGTCGGTGGGAAGCTCCGGGTGGTAGGCCCGGGAGTCCTCGGCGAACAGCAGCTCCACGCCGTGGCTGCGCCAGACGGCGCCCATGAAGATGTCGTCGGAGGTGTCGATTCGCTCGTTCCACGGCCAGGCGATCGCGAACGCCCGGGGGTAGAGGAAGTAGCCGCCGATCACGAAGTCCGCCTTCTCGCCCGCCGCGACCGGCCTCGCGTAGCCGATGTCGCGGATCTTTTTCGGCGTCGTCCAGGAGCCGTCCCAGGAGAGGCTGCCGGCGACGACGCGGGGGCCGTTCCCTTCGGCATAGCGGCCGACGAGGCGATCGATCGCCTCCGGCTCCAGCTCGAGGTCGTCGTCGACGTTGATCAGCAGCTCCTCCTCGGCCGCCGCTGCGCAGGCGTTGCGGGCGGCCGCGACGTTGGTGCCGTCGTGGCTCCTCAGGGTCACCCAGTCATGGCGGGCGCAGACCTCGCGGACGGCTTCCCGGCTGGCCTCGGTCCGGCTGGAGTCGCATACGTAGACCGGAAAGCCGAGCTTCTCCCTCGCCACCGCCAGGGTTTCGAGGCAGCGGCCCAGCTCGGCCGGGCGGGCAACCGTGGGAACGACTACGGCAACCGAGGGCGCCGCCGGCTCGTCGCTGCTCACAGATTGCCTCGTGCGGGGATCGCTCGCAAGACCGGGAAGGGTAGCCATCGCCGGTGACGGCTCGGTCCAGCCGGGCCCGCCGCGCGAGCGGCCTTGCAGGGTCGCTCGCGCTGGCTACTGTGTCGGGCCATGCGAGTGGCGATAACCCATGACTTCATGGAGACCTACGGCGGCGCCGAGCGGGTCACGGCCGAGATGGCCCTGGCCTTCCCCGAGGCGCCGGTGGTGGCGATCCTCGGCAGCCGCGAGGTGGCCGAGCGGATGGGAGTCGCCGATCGTTTTCGCAGCCTGCTGCCGGCGCGGCCGGCGTTGTTGGAGCACTATCGCTACCTGACCCCGGCCCTGGGGGCCTACACGGACCGGGTCCGGCTGCCGGAGGCCGACGTGGTGCTCAGCTCCAGCTACGCCTTCGCCCACCGCCTGCGCGCCGAGAACGACGCGCCGCGGGTCTGTTACTGCCACAGCGCCCTGCGCTTCGCCTGGTCGATGACCGAGAGCTACAAGGAGGAACGGGCGGGGAACGCGCTCGCCGGGCGCGCCTTCGAGGCGCTGGCGGCGACGATGCGGCGCTCGGACCGGCGCAGCGCCCAGCCGATCCACGAGTACCTGACCCAGTCGCCGTTCACCGCCGAGCAGATCGAGCGCTTCTACGGCCGGCCGGCGGCGGTGATCGGGGCGCCGATCGACTGCAAGCTCTTCCACCCCTCCGAGTCCCCGCCCGAGGACTACTACCTCTTCTGCGGCCGCCTGATCGAGCCCTACAAGCGGGTCGGGATCGCGATCGAGGCGTTCCGGCGGACCGGCCAGCGGCTCGTCGTCGCCGGCGGCGGGCCGGACTTCGAGCGCCTCGCGGCAAGCGCGCCGCCCAATGTCGAGTTCCTCGGCCACGTTGCCGATGACCGCCTGGTGCCGCTGATGCAACGCTGCCAAGCGCTGGTCTTTCCCAGCCGCGACGACTTCGGGCTGATCCCGGTCGAGGCGATGGCCTGCGGCCGCCCGGTGATCGCCTATGCCGGCGGCGGCTCGCTGTACACCTCGCTGCCGGGTGTCACCGGCGAGCTGTTCGCGGAGCAGACGACCGACTCGGTTGAGGCCGCGGTGCGGTCCTTCGATCCCGCCGCCTATGACCCGGCGCGGATCCGCGACCACGCCCTGCAGTGGGACAGCGCCCGCTTTCGCGAGCGCCTGGTCGATCACGTCGGCGCCGCGGTCGGAGCGGCCTGATGTGCGGGATATGCGGCCACACCCGCGACCCCGAGGGGGCCGCGGTACGGGCGATGAACCAGGCGATGGTCCATCGCGGGCCCGACGACGAAGGCGCCTATAGCGACCCGGCCAGCGGGGTCAGCATCGGGGCGCGGCGGCTCAGCGTGATCGACGTCGCCGGCGGCCACCAGCCGCTGGCCAACGAGGACGGGACGATCTGGGCCGCCCTCAACGGCGAGATCTACAACCACCCGCGGCTGCAGGCGCTCCTGCGCGACCGTGGCCACGTCCTCGCGACCGACACCGACACCGAGGTCCTGGTCCACCTGTACGAGGAGTACGGCGCCGACCTCGTCCATGCCCTGGAGGGGATGTTCGCCTTCACGATCTGGGACACCCGGACCCGGACCCTGCTCGTCGCCCGCGACCGCTTCGGCGAGAAGCCGCTCTTCTACGCCGCCCGCGGCGACGGGGTCGCCTTCGCCTCGGAGCTGACCGCGCTCGCGGCCGGCGCCGACCTCGGCGCCGAGCTGGACCCGGTCGCGGTCGACGAATACTTCGCCTTCGGCTACGTCCCCGGGGAGCGCTCGATCGTCTCCGGCGTCCGCCAGCTCCCACCAGGCCATCTGATGACCTGGCAGCCCGGCGGCGCGCTCGCCGAGCGCCGCTACTGGAGCCCGCCCGCGGCGGCGGTGACCGCTGCCGGCGAGCCCACGGCCGACCTGGTCGGGGAGCTCGGCCGCCTGCTCTCGGGCTCGGTCCGCTCGCGGCTGATCGCCGACGTGCCGCTCGGCGTCTTCCTCAGCGGCGGCGTCGACTCGACCCTGATCGCAGCGATCGCCGCCCGCGAGTCGAGCGGGCCGATCAAGACCTTCACCGTCGGCTACGACGTCGGCGACGTCAACGAGACCGAGGCGGCGCGCGCCACCGCGCGCGAAATCGGCTCCGAGCACCACGAGCTGGTCCTGCCGATGGCCGAGATCGCCGCCCGCGTGCCCGACGTCCTGCGGATGCTCGACCAGCCCCAGGCCGACCAGTCGCTGCCCGCCTTCCAGGCGATCGCCGGCTTCGCCCGTGAGGACGTGACCGTCGCGGTCGGCGGCGAGGGCGCCGACGAGCTGTTCGGCGGCTACCCGCGCTACCGCTGGCTGGCCCGGGCCGAGGCGCTGCGCTCGGCCCTGCCCGCGCCCCTGGCGGCGCCGGCGGCGCGCCTGCTCGAGGCGGGCCTTCCCGCCGGCCGCCTCGGCCGCCTTGCCGACGTGGTCAAGCCGCGGGACGCGATGGAGCGCCACGTCGACTGGATCGCGGGGGAGAGGCTGGCGATGCGCGACTCTCTCTACGGGCCGCGCCTACGTGACCCAAGCTCGCTGGCCAGCCTCGCCGCCGGTCTCGACGGCCTGGTCGGCATCGACGGCCTCTCGGTCGCCGGCCGTTTCATGCTGCTCGATCAGCTGCACTGGCTGCCCGGCGACGTGCTGGCGAAGGCCGACCGGGCCAGCATGCAGGTCTCGCTCGAGGTCCGCACCCCCTACCTCAACCACGAACTGGCCGAGTTTGCCGCCACCGTCCCGCCGGACCTGCACACCGGCGGTCGCGGCAAGGCGCTGCTGCGGCTGCTGCTGAAGGAGCTGCTGCCGGAGTCCTCGATGCGGCGCCCGAAGACGGCGTTCCGCGTCCCGGCCGCCGACTGGCTGCGGGGGCCGCTGGCGCCGGTGCTGCTCGACCAGGTTCGCGACGGCCACGTCTGCGAGGAGGGCTGGATCGACCGCGCCGCCGCCTCGAAGGCTCTCGACGACCACATCGCCGCCAGCGCGGACAACAGCGCCGCGCTCTGGCCAATCCTCTCCTTCGGGCTTTGGCTCGACCGCCTGCGGGGCCGCGATGCCGGCGCCTAGGCTACGTGTCCTCCTCCTCACCCCGGACTTCCCGCCGTCGGAGGGAGGGATTCAGCTGCTGCTGAGCCGCCTGGTCGAATGCATGCCGGCGGTCGAGTTCCGCGTCCTCACGCTGGGCCAGGAGGGCGCCGAGCCCTACGACCGCGAGTTCGCCGCCGAGGTGCGCCGGGTCGGCAGCGCCAGCGGCGACCGGCGCCTGGCGGCCCTGACGCTGAACGCGCGCTCCCTCGCCGAGGCCCGCTCCTTCCGACCCGACCTGGTCCTCAGCGGCCACGTCGTCGCCAGCCTCGGCGCGATCGCCCTGCGGCGGACCCTGCGGGTGCCGCTGGTCCAGTACGTCCACGCCGACGAGTTCCGCGTCCGCGCCCGGCTCTGCGCCGCCGCTGTGCGCCGGGCCGACGCGACGATCGCGGTCTCCCGCTACACCCGCGAGATGTGCGTCGACGCGGGCGCCGACCCGGAGCGGGTCCACGTGATCCCGCCCGGCATCGACCTGCCGACCGGCCCGGTTGCCGAGCGCGGCAAGCAGCCGACCCTGCTCACGGTCGCCACCCTGCTCTTCCGCTACAAGGGGCACGACACGATGGTGCGGGCGCTGCCGCTGATCCGCGCCAAGGTCCCCGGCGTGCGCTGGGTAGTCGTCGGCGACGGGCCCTTCCGCCCGGCGCTGGAGAACGCCATCCGGGCCTACGGCGTCGAGGACGCCGTCGACCTGCGCGGCCGCGTCGAGGACGCCGAGCGCGACCAGTGGCTCGACCGCGCCAGCGTCTTCTGCATGCCCAGCCGCGTGCCGGCGGCGGGCCTCGGCGGCGAGGGCTTCGGGATCGTCTACATGGAGGCCGCCGCGCACGGGATCCCGACCATCGGCGGCAACGTCGCCGGCGCCCGCGACGCCGTCGTCGACGGTGAGACCGGCTTGCTGATCGATCCCGCCGACCATCTCTCGCTGGCGACCGCGGCGACGGAGCTGCTGGCCGACCCCGAGCGGGCCAGGGCGATGGGGGCCGCCGGCCGCGAGCACGCCGAACGTCACGCCTGGCCGCTGATCGCCGACCGCGTCGAGGCCCTGCTGCGCGACGTCGCGGCGGGCTGAGCGCCCCGATGCGCGCCCTCTACGTCAACCAGACCGGGGACGTCAGCGGCGCCGAGCGCTCGCTGCTGGCCCTGATCGGTGGGCTCGAGGGCGCGGTCGAGCCGCTGGTGGCCTGTCCGGACGGCACCCTCGCCGGGCTGCTGGCGGAGGCGGGCATCGACCGCGAGCCGATCCTCGGCACCCAGGCGAGCTTCCGGCTGCACCCCGTTCACACCACTCGCGGCGTGGCCGAAATCGGCCGGTCGGCCCTGCAGGTCCGGCGCCTGGCGGGGCGCCTCGCTCCCGACCTCGTGCACGCCAACACGACTCGGGCATCGTTGCTGGCACTGCTGGCGCGGCGGCCACGGCCGCCGGTGCTCGCCCACGTCAGGGACTGGGCGCCGGAGGGCCGCTTCTCCCGCGCAGTCCTCGGCGTAGTCGCCCGGCGCGCCGACGTCGTCGTCGCCAACTCCGCCTACATCGCCCGCCAGTTCGAAGGCTTGCGGCTGCGCCAGCCCGTCCGGGTGATTCACAACCCGGTCGACCTCGACCGCTTCGACCCAGCTGCGGTCGACCGGGCGGCTGCACGGAGCGAGCTGGGGCTTGCCGAGGGCACGGTCGCTCTCGCCGTGGTCGCCCAGCTGACCCCCTGGAAGGGCCAGGACGACGCGATCCGAGCGCTGGCCGCGCTGCGCTCAAGCGGCCGCGACGCCTGCTTGCTGCTTGCCGGCTCGGCCAAGTTCGCGGCCGCCGGGACCCAGTACGACAACCTCGCCTTCGAGCGCCGGCTCCACTCGCTGGCCGCCGAGCTGGGCGTCGCCGACCGCGTCCGCTTTCTCGGCGAGCGCGCCGACGTCCCCAACGTCCTCGCCGCGACCGATGTCCTCCTGCTGCCGTCCTGGCGGGAGGCGTTCGGGCGGATCGCGATCGAGGCGATGGCGATGGGGGTGCCGGTGGCCGCGACCGAGGCCGGCGGGCCGGCGGAGGTCGTCCGTCCCGGGGTCGACGGGCTGCTGCTGCCCCCCCGCCGGCCCGAGGCGTGGGCCCGCGGCCTGGAGCCGTGGGTCGACAGCGCCGAGGCGAGGGCGCGGATGGGAGGCAACGGCCTCGAGCGGGCGCGGGACTTCAGCGTCCCGGTTCACGCCGGTCAGGTGCTCGACCTCTACCGGGAGCTTGTCTCAGTCGGTCGCTAGGTGGCCGGGCACGGCGCGGCCCTTGACCAGCTGGACCCGGCAGAGCTTCGGCCGCGCCGCCCGCGAGCAGTTCTGGGTCGAGCTCACGCTCGTCCGGAGGCTGTCGCGGTCGCGCTTGTGGCGCCCCTTGCCGGGGGCCTTGGGGGTGGGAGCTGGAGCCTCGGCTTCCTCGCTGGGGGGCGTCGAAGGCTCGGTTGCGGTCGGAGGGGTGGAAGCTGGAGCCGGGGCCGGCGCAGGAGCGGGTGCCGGAGCCGGTTCCGGAGCCGGGGCCGGCGCAGGAGCGGGCTCGGGTGCAGGGGCCGGGGCGGGAGCTGGCTCGCTGGGGGCGGTCGACGGCACCAGCTTGACCACCGTGACCCGCTCGGAGAGGTTGAGTTTGATGCTGGTCGGGTTCGACGCGGTGGATACCGCCGTCGCGGCGACGTTGGGTTCGTAGACCTCGGCGCCGGCGATCGGCTGGCCGAGTTTCAAGGTCACGCTCGCGTCGGCCGGGTCGACGTCCGTGCGGTTGCTCTGGCTCCAGACGCTGACCCCGTTCCAAAGGACGAGGTAGAAGCTGCCGCCGCGCTTTTGCAGGACCAGCTGCCGGGCGCTCGAAGGCGCGCCTTCGAGGCTGTAGGAGAGGCTTCCCGGGGTGAACGCCGGCCCTTTGTCGGAGAGCAGCCTGATCAGCCTCTCGATCGCCGTCGCCGCCGGCTTCTTGGAGAAGTCGTTGCGGAGCAGGCCGAAGGCGGCCTCAATGTCGGTCTTGGCCGGGTCGTTGCGCTGGTCCATCAGCTCGTAGGAGAAGCTGCGCGGGGTGGTGCCGCGGCGGAAATTTTCGAGGAAGAGGCGCGGCATGTAGATCCCCGTCGCCTTCTCGGAGGCCGGCTGGTGCCCGGCGGTCGAGTTGACGCCGTTGTGGTAGCCGGTCTCGGTCACCTGGACCGGCTTGGCGGCGGAGTTCTTGGCGGCGGCGGAGAGTTCGCCGCTCCAGACAGACTCGGTCTCGGGCATCGCCCCGCTCAGGTAGGTGTGGGTGTTGCCGTAGTCGACCCAGGCGGAGAGGTCGCCGACCGTGGCCATGCCGGTGCGGCTGACTATCGATGGCCCGACGACGGGAAGCCCCGCCAGCTTGGGACGGGCCTTGACGCCTTCCCAGAGCTGCCTGGTGTAGGTCCGCAGGACCGACACCCAGTTGGAGTCGCCCTGCAGGTCGTACTCGTTGGGCCCCTCGATCGAGACGACCGAGGTCGAGAGTTCTTTCTGGATCAGGTCGAGCTGCTGGTCGATCGTGCCGATGTTCCAGCGCTGCAGCGGGTCGCCGGCGATCACGTTGAGGCGGATGCCGTCGGCGGCCAGCGTGCGCATCCGCGAGTAGACGTCGGGCCGGCCCTGGGAGATGTGGTCGCGGATGTAGCGGATGCCCAGTTCCTGCAGCCGCTGGCGCACGGTCGAGAAGTTGTTGTAGGGGGTGTCGGTGTAGCCGATGTGGGTGTTGACCCCGATCGACTCGACCACGCTGTCCGCCTGCTGCGCCTGGGTGGCGGCTTGGGCGGCGGGGGCGATTGCCAGGGCGGCGAGGATCGCGGCGAGCGCGAGGAGGACGGAGCGGGGGGTGCGTCGGCTTCGGGCCATGTGACCCTGTCGGCAGCACCGCTCGCAACCGAGCCGCTTCGGCCTCTACTTGGACGTATGTCTAGGGGCCGCGCCCAGCGTGTGTCCGGCCAGCCTCTTATCGCCGCCCGCCTGGCGCCCGGCTAGAAAGCCCGGTGCTTGACCGGGGGCGTCGCCTGCCCGCCCCGGCGGTGCTTGCGGTGCCGGGCCTTCTTGCGCGGCCGGTGCGATCGGTTGACCGGGCCAACCGCGGCAGGCCGGTCGCCCGTTGCGGTGGGGGCTGGCGGCGCAGCGGCGCCGGGAGGCGCTGCCCCGGCCGGCGCGGGCTGCTCGGCGCTGGGCGTGGGGCTTGGCGCCGAGGGGGCGCGCGGAGGCAGTGGGATGGGGGTCGGCGTGGAGCCGCCTCGCGGCGGCGTCGGCGCAGGTGCCGGAGGCGTCGGAACCGGCTCGGGCGCGGGCGGGGGCGGTTGCGGCGCCGGCTCGGGCGTTGGGGCCGGCTCGGGTTCGGGGGCCGGCTCGGGTTCGGGGAGGGGGGTCGGTTTCGGCTCCGGCTCGGGGGCCGTGGCCGGTGGCGTCAGCTCGATCACGGTCACCTGCTCGGTGAGGTCGATCTCGATGTCGGTCGGTTTGGCGGCGGTCGCGGTGGCGGTGGCGGAGGCGTTCGGCACATAGACCGCGGCGCTGGAGATCGGCTGTTCCAGGGCCACGGTCACCGGCGCGTCGGCCGGGTCCTCGTCCTCTCGCAGGTTCGCGTTCCAGACGCTGACCCCGTTCCAAAGGACGAGGTAGAAGCTGCCGTCGCGCTTTTGCAGGAGCAGCTGCCGCGTCGTCGCCGGCGCCCCTTCGAGGCTGTAGGCAAGGTCGGTCGGGATGAATTTCCCGCCCTCGTCGGAGAGCAGCCCGATCAGCCTCTCGATCGCCGTCGCCGCCGGCTTCTTGGAGAAGTCGTTGCGGAGCAGGCCGAAGGCGGCCTCAATGTCGGTCTTGGCCGGGTCGTTGCGCTGGTCCATCAGCTCGTAGGAGTAGCTGCGGGCGATGCCCCGTTTGAAGTTCTCGAGGAAGAGGCGCGGCATGTATATGCCCGCTGCCTTCTCCGATACCCCGCGATGGCCGGCGGTCGAGTTGACGCCGTTGTGGTAGCCGGTCTCGGTCACCTGCACCGGCTTGGCGGCGGAGTTCCTGGCGGCGGCGGAGAGTTCGCCGCTCCAGATCGACTCGGTCTCCGGCATCGCCCCGCTCAGGTAGGTGTGGGTGTTGCCGTAGTCGACCCAGGCAGAGAGGTCGCCGACCGTGGCCATGCCGGCGCGGCTGACTATCGACGGCCCGACCACCGGCAGCCAGGCCAGCGACGGACGCGCCTGCGTGCCCTCCCAGAGCCGCTGCGTGTAGTCGCGCAGGACCGCCACCCAGTTGGAGTCGCCCTGCAGGTCGTACTCGTTGGGTCCCTCGATCGAGACGACCGAGGTCGAGAGCTCGTTCTGGATCAGGTTGAGTTGTTCGTCGATCGTGCCGATGTTCCAGCGCTGCAGCGGGTCGCCGGCGATCACGTCGAGGTAGATGCCGTCTTCGGCGAGCTGGCGCATTCGCGAGTAGACGTCAGGGCGCCGCTGGGAGATGTGGTCGCGGATGTAGCGGATGCCCAGTTCCTGCAAGCGCTGGCGCACCGTCGGGAAGTCGTCGTAGGGCGTGTCGGTGTAGCCGATGTGGGTGTTGACGCCGATCGAGGCGACCAGATTGTCGGCCTGTCGGGCCTGGGTGGCGGCTCCAGCGGCAGGGGCCACGAGCAGGGCCGCGAGTGCCGAGAGGAGCATCGGGAGCCAAAGCTGACGAGATATTCGCCGGGTCTGGGCCATGTGCTGCTGGAACTACCCCCTGATCGAAATTGGACACATGTTCTAGCAGCCATGTGCCCAGCTCGGTCGAGGGCCCTCTCACGGCGCCTCTATAGTCGCCTCGCGATGGTGCGCCCGATCCCCCGCTCGAGTTTCGCGAGCGCTCCGTTGATCGCGTTCGTGGCGCTGCTGGCCGGGGCGATGGCGGTGCGCTCGCCGCAGCTCGCCGTCGCTGGGACCCTGCTGTTGCTGCTCTTCGCGATCCGGGTCGAGTCGCGCAGCGCCGGCCTGGCGACCCTCTGGATCTACTGGCTGCTGATCCCGATGGTGCGCCGGATCGTCGATCTCGTCGGGTCGGCTCCGGCGTCGGACCCGCTCTCGGTGCTGCCCTTCGTCGCCACCGCCCTGCTGGCGCTGATGGAGCTGCGCGAGAACCGCCTCAACGGCAGGGCCCGCACGATCCTCGCCGTCGCCGCCGCGGGGTTCCTGATCGGGGTCCCGGTCGGCCTCACCGTCGATCCCGCCGCGACGACCTTCGCCGCGACCGCGTACATGGCGGGGCTGTCGGCTTTCGTGATCGGCTGGGGGGACGAGGCGCGCCCGGAGGCGGGTTCCACGCTCGAGCGGGTCTTGCGGGTGGCGCTGCTGCCGCTGGCGCTCTATGGCATCGCCCAGTACTTCTTTCCGCTCACCGCCTGGGATGCCAACTGGGTCGACTCCACCCAGCTGGGGAGCATCGAAGCGCCGCAGGAGGACCACATCCGTGTCTTCTCGACCCTCAACTCGCCCTTCACTTTCGCGATCCTGCTCTCGGTCGGGATCGTGTTCAGCGTCTCGATGCGAAGGCGATTCGGAACCGCCCTGGTCTATCTGCTGCCGCTGCTCGTCGCCCTGGGCCTGACCTTCGTGCGCAGCGCCTGGCTCTCGCTCGTGGTCGGCCTGATCGTCTACGCCGCCGCCGCCAAAGGCCGCGCCGCCGGCAAAACCGTCGCGATCATCCTGGTCTGCCTGGTCGGGGTCGTGGTCCTCGGCAGCAGCAACCCGACGACCAAAGCGTTCACCGACCGGATCACTTCGCTGGGGGATCCGGAGGCCGACGTCTCGGCGAACGAGCGCCTCGAAACGACGAACCGCCTGCTGCCGCAGTCGGTCGGCCAGCCGCTGGGCGCCGGCCTGGGCCAGGCCGGCCTCGCCGCCAACCTCAGCGAATCCGGCGAAACCGGGGTCGTGGACATCGACAACGGCTACCTGGCGGTGCTCTACCAGTCCGGGTTGATCGCCTTCCTGATGGTGATGTGGGCGGTCTTCGCCTCGGTCAGCGCGGCGGTCTACTCGCTCGGGAGAGCGCCGCCCGAGGCCCGCTCCTATCGCGCCGCGGTGCTCGCGATCCTGGTCATGCTGCTCGTCGCCGAGGCGTCCGCCGACGTCCTCTTCGGCATCCCCGGCGTGGTCTTCTGGTACCTGGCCGGCCTCTCCGTCGCCTCCGCGGCGAGCGAGCCTGTCGAGAGCCCGAAAAGCGGGCTGGCGATCAATCGCCTAAGCCCGAGCGGCGCCACTCCCTGAGCGCGGCCAGGCGCGCGGCGGTGGCGGTGCGCAGGCGACCGGCCACCTCGCCCGGGGGGGAGCGGCGAAGGATCAGCTCGAGGGCCAGCGCCGGCCCCGGGTCGGCGCGGGTGCCGACCAGGAGGCCGTAGGCGGCGGCGACCGCGCGGCGCAGCCCCCGCAGGTTTTTCAGCAAGGCCAGCTCCTGATTGTGAGCCGCGTCGAAGCGCTCGCGAGCGGTCATCCGCTCCTCGCGCTGGCCGCCGAAGCGCTCCGCCTCGTGGTGGAGGACCTCCACCGCCGGGTCGTAGAGAAGGTCCCAGCCCGCCGCCCCGATCGCCAGGCTGAGGTCGATCTCCCAGTGATGCTCGGCGCCCTGCCCACGCAGCGCCGTGTCGAGGCGCTTGCCGTCGAGCGCCGCCCGCCGCACCGCCATGTTGGCTCCCTTGACGATGTCGGCCCGGCGCGGCGGGCCGGCGCCAAGGTGGTGGTTGCCGGTGACGCGGCCAAACCAGAGGATCCGGCCGACGGCCAGCCGCGGGTCGCCGTCCCCCGCCGAGTCGGAGCCGACGACGCGATCCCTGCCGCCGAGCGCGCCGAGGTTGGGGGCGGCGGCGAAGTGGGCCTCGATCCGGGCCAGCCAGTCGGGCAGTGGCTCGGTGTCGTCGTCGGTGATCGCGACGACCTCGCCGCCGACCCGGTCGAACCCCGTGTTGAGCGCCGCCACGACGCCGGTGTCGCCGGGCGCGACGACGTCGACCGGAAAAGGCAGGGTCGTGCTGGACAGGAGCTCGTGGGATGCCTGGTCGTCCTCGCGCACGACGAGAACCAGCTGGTCGGGAGGGCGGACCTGTTCGCGCAGCGCGGCGAGGCAGCGCTCGAGGGATTTCGGCCGCCGCCAGGTGGGTATCAGAACGGAAAGCTTCAAGTGGCCGACCTGGCCGACCCCGGGCGAAGCCGACTGGGACGGTTGCTACAGTCAGCGCCGCCGACCGGCAGAACGCCTGATTGCCACTCGCATCCCTTGCCCCCTGAACGCCACAACGATGAGTCGGACCTCTCCCTGATCGCCGAGACGATCCGGCGGCGGATCTGGGTCGTCGTCGTGTGCCTGGTGGTTGCCATCGCTGGTTCGGTGCTCCTGACGCTGCGGGAGGAAAAGCAGTATTCCGCGACTTCGGCGCTGTTGCTTCGCCCGTCGGCCGCGGTCGAACCCCAGCGGACGGTCGAAACCAACCTGCAGCTTCTCTCGGTGCCGGCGATCGCCCACCGGACCGCGGAGAAACTGGGGGACCTGACCGACGGCGAAGTATCCGCGGCAATTTCCGCCTCCCAGCAGGGGGACTCGGACATCATCCGCATCAAGGCGACCACCACGGACCCCAATCGCTCGGCCGAGATCGCCAACCTGTTCGCGGAGGAGTTCATCTCCTTCAGAGAGGTCGCGCAGCGCGGGAAACTTCAAACCAGCCAGGTGCAGATCGTCGAGCGGGCCACCCCCGAGGAGACGCCGGTTTCGCCGAAACCCGTTCGCAACATCGTCTTCGGCGCCCTGATCGGCCTCGCCCTGGGGATTGGCCTGGCGCTGTTTCTGGAGCAGCTGGACCGCCGGGTGAAGCGGCAGGACGACCTGCCGGAAGTGACCGGGCTGCCGCTGATCACGGTCGTGCCCAAACGAAAGTCCTTTGACCGCAGCCGCCTCGGCGACGGCTCGCTTACGCCGGCGGAGGCCGAGATCTTCCTGATGTTGCGGGCGAACCTGCGCTACTTCAACGTTCGCAAGGACATCCGCTCGGTGCTCGTCACCTCGGCCCAGCCCGGCGAGGGCAAGACGCTGATCTCGGTCGGCCTGGCGCTTGGCGCCGCGCTGAGCGGCGAGCGTGTCCTCCTGATCGAGGCCGACATGCGCGACCCGTCGATCGCCACGGCCCTCGGCACCGGCTCGACCAGGGGCCTCAGCTGGGTGCTTTCCGATCCGCAGGCCGACCTCGCTGACGCGGTAATCACGGTCGACGCGCGAACTATCGCCGAAACGGGCGGCGACGCGAAGATGGACGTCCTGCTGGCCGGCACCATCCCGCCGAATCCGACTGAGCTGATCGAGTCGAAACGGATGAAAGACCTGCTTGCAAAGGCCGAAGGCGAGTACGACTTCGTCGTCGTCGACAGCCCGCCGATCCTGCTGGTCGCCGACGCGATCCCGCTGGTCTCGGTGGTGAGCGGCGTGCTCGCGGTCAGCGGCCTCGGCGTCAGCACGCGCACCTCCGCCAACGATCTCGCCGAGCAGCTCGAGCGGATGGACGCGCCGACGCTCGGTCTGGTCGCCAACTTCGCGGTGGGCACGGGGCGCTCTTACGAGGGGTACGGCTACGGCCGCCCGCCAGAGGTCGAGTTGATGAAGTCGCCCGCGCCGCCCCAGTCGCCGGGCGAGTCCTCCTAGCCAGGAGGAGCCAGGGGCCTGCGCCCCCCGGCGGCGCTCAGTAGGCGCCGCGGCCGGACATGACCGCCGGCAACGTCGCCAGGAGGATCTCGATGTCGCGAGCCAGCGACCAGCCGGCGACGTACTGGTAGTCGAAGCGCACCATCTCCTGGAAGGGGCTTTGCGAGCGGCCGTATACCTGCCACGGGCCGGTGATCCCGGGGCGCAGCTCGAGCCGCCGCAGGTGCCAGTGCTTTTCCAGGGCGGCGGTCTCGGGGAAGATCAGCGGCCGCGGCCCGACCAGGCTCATCTCGCCCTTCAAGACGTTGAAGAGCTGGGGCAGCTCGTCGATCGAGAAGCGGCGGATGATGCGGCCGACACGGGTCACCCGCGGGTCCTCGCGGATCTTGAACATCACCCCGTCGTTGGCCTCGTTGAGCGTGTCGAGATCCTTCTTGCGCTGCTCGGCGTCGATGTACATCGAGCGGAACTTGACCAGCTTGAAGCTCTCGTTGCGGCGGCCGGCACGCGGCTGGCGGAAGAAGATCGGGCCGCGCGACTCGACCTTGATCGCGATCGCCGTCGCCACCATCACCGGCGAGAAGACCGTCAGCAGGGCGAGCGAGCCGACCACGTCCAGCGCCCGCTTTGCCGCGATCGAGGTCGAGGCCAGCACCGGGACGCCGATCGAGAGCAGCGGCAGGCCGCCGATCTGGTCGAGGGCGCGGACGCCGTCGAGGAACTCGAAGAGGCGGGGGACGACGTCGACGGCGACGCTGGCGTCGCGGCAGGCGCGGATCGCCTCCAGCAGCTCCTCGTGGTTGGCCCGGGAGAAGGTGATGATCACGCGATCGATGTTCTGGGCCTCGATGATCGTGTCGAGGTCGGCGATCCGGCCCAGCCAGGGGAGGTCGGGGGTGCCGACGTCGTGTACCTCGTCGTCGACGAGGCCGACCGGGATGAGGCCGAACTGGTCGTTGTTCTGAAGCTTTTTCACGACCTGTCCGGCGACCACGCCGGAGCCGAGGATGAGGGTGCGCTGGCGCAGGTCGGGAGCGCGGTGGAGGACCGCCCGCACCAGCGAGCGGGCGGTGGCGGCGAACACGGCCGTGGCGCCGACCGTGAAGAAGGTGAGGGTGACGACCCGGTCGAGGTCGAGGGCCATCGCGACCCCGAACAGCGGCCAGGTGATCAGGAGGACGGCGACGAAGCCACGGGGGACCTCCGAGACCGCGGAGGCCCAGGTGGCGAGCTGGTCGCTGCGGTAGAGGCCGATGCTGAAGGCGGCGAACGGCCAGAGCAGGCCGGCGCAGAGGATGTAGGTCAGGTCGGCGGTCGTGAAGGCGCCGAGGATCGCGACCGCGAGGCCCGCCGCCAGGAGCGCCGCCAGGGCGTCGCCCGAGTAGAGCATCCGCGAGAGCACCGCTCCGCGCCGTCTGGCCCGGCTGCCTGTCTCGGCGGGGGAGGGGCCAGTCGCCTGCTCGATCGTGAGCGGCGACTCGGATTCGGTGGCGGTCGGGTTTTCCATCGGGTCGGTGTCGGCAGCGCCGTCTTTAGATCGGCTTGGTCGTGTGGCTTGTGGCAGGAGCCAGGGACTCATGGCGTGTGGAGGCGCATCTTGTAGTCGATCTCTCGAGGGCTATATGGCCCTTGTCGTGCCGGCGGCACGAATCCTTGAATATCTGCGCACACGGTTGTTTTCTGTATGCGCACTGCAAAAAATAGTCCGGTTGCCTCGAAATCTCCATAGGCAAACCAGATATCGCCCAAAAAATTAACTTGACGAATTTGGCAATAGGGCTTGCATTGCCTGTTTATCGGACCTTACTGGACATATATCCGATGCCAGGGCGGAATGTTGCGGTGTGCTCAGTGGGCCTGGTCTGAGGCGTGGGCCGGCGGCCGCGACTCCTCGGCGAGCGAGGTGATCTCAAGCTGGCCGTGGGCGGCCTCTTCGAGGACTTCGGTCGCCTCTTGAGCCGAGCGGGCGTAGAGCTCGACCAGGAGGTGGACGACGATCTGCTCGTCATCGTGCTTGTGGAAGCGGACGTGGGTGAAGAACTCGCGCACCCCGGCGTCGCCGAAGGCGCCGTAGGTGAGGAACTCGATCGCCTCCGGGCCGGAACAGGTCTCGACCCGGTCCTGGTCGACGGTGACCGTGCACGAGGCGACCCAGGGGGTGCCGGCGACCATCCGCTCCCAGCGGTCCTCGATCGGCACCACGCGGTCGTCCCGGAAGGTGAGGTGGGGCTGGTCGTGCATGCAGGCGAGGCACTGGACGACCGATTCCTGCACCTCGTCGACGCCTTCGGCGAGGACACCGGTGTCCGGGTCCACCCGGCGGATCGCGTCGTAGTGAATCTGGATCTCGAGGCTCTCCGACCAGCAGCGGTAGCAGCGCAACCAGGCAGGCCGGTCCCCGTTTAGCTCGCTCATGCCCCCATTGTCGCGCGGTCGCCGCTTCGGCGCGAGCCGGGGTGGTTCAGGCGCCGTTTGAGCCGTTGGCGCGCCGCCCGACCAGCTCGACGATCTCGCCCATGATCTTGTTGATGTCGAAGTCCTTGGGGGTGTAGACGCCGGCGACGCCGCCCTCGCGCAGCCGTTCGGCGTCGGCCACCGGGATGATGCCGCCGACGACTACCGGCACCTCGACGCCGCCGTCGTCCAGCAGGCGCACCACCTCCGGAATCAGCTCCAGGTGGGAGCCGGAGAGGATCGAGAGGCCGACCACGTCGACGTCCTCCTGCAGGGCGGACTCGGCGATCTCGGCCGGAGTCAGGCGGATTCCCTGGTAGATGACCTCCATGCCGACGTCGCGGGCACGCAGGGCGATCTGCTCGGAGCCGTTGGAGTGGCCGTCGAGGCCGGGCTTGCCGACCAGGATCTTGATCCTGTGGCCGATTCGCTCCGAGGTCTCGTCGACCTTGGCGCGGATCGCGTCGAGCTGGTCGCGCTCGGCCGGCGGCGCGGCGCCGTTGACGCCGGTTGGGCCGCGGTAAGCGCCGAAGGCCTCGCGCAGCACCTCGGCCCACTCGCCGGTGGTGGCGCCGGCCTTGGCGGCGGCGATCGTCGCCGGCATCACGTTCTGGCCGTCGTCGGCGGCGACCCGGGCGAGCTCGTCGAGGGCGGCCGTCACGGCAGCGTCGTCGCGCTCGGCCCTCCATTGTTCCAGCGCCTCGATCCGCTCCCTCTCGACCTCGGGATCGGGGGTGAGGATGCCACCGTCGGCGCCGTCGGTCAGCGGCGAGTGCTCGGTCTCGGTGAAGCTGTTCTGGCCGATCACCTTCAGATCGCCGCTCTCGATCCGGGCCACCCGCTCACGGTGGGACTCGACCAGGCGTGCCTTCATGTAGGGGACGGCTTTGACGGCCCCGCCGTGCTCGGCGACCACCGCCATCTCCGCCCGGGCGCCAGCGGTCAGCTCCTCGACCAGGCCGTCCATCACCACCGAGCCCTCGCAGACGTCCGGGTACTCGAGCAGGTCGGTCTCGTTGGCCAGCACCTGCTGGATTCGCAGGCTCCACTGCTGATCCCAGGGCCGGGGCAGGCCCATCGCCTCGTTCCAGGCCGGCAGCTGCAGGGCGCGGGCGCGGGCGTCGCGGCTGAGGGTGACGGCCAGCGCCTCCAGCACGATCCGCTGGATGTTGTTCTCCGGCTGGGCCTCGGTCAGGCCGAGGCTGTTGACCTGGACGCCGTAGCGGAAGCGCAGCATCTTCTCGTCGCTGACCCCGTAGCGCTCGCGCCCGATCTCGTTCCAGAGCGCGCCCATCGTCCGCAGCTTGGCGATCTCCTCGATCAGGCGGATGCCGGCGTTGACGAAGAAGGAGATGCGGCCGAAGACCTTGGGGAAGTCCTCCTCGGCGACCTGGCCG